>Ga0272442_10003909_pt1 | contig 20628 bp, 13 predicted proteins | sample SSMForm2O_FD_200262 | JGI IMG/M metagenome (GOLD analysis project Ga0272442, IMG submission 200262) | Marine sediment archaeal communities from Little Sippewissett salt marsh, Falmouth, MA, United States - SSM-Form-2O | ecosystem: Environmental > Aquatic > Marine > Wetlands > Sediment ... | reverse complement strand
ACGTCAGGGGGCGTAGCCGACGCCGCCGCTGGGCCCGGCCATGCCGGGTGACCACGGTCGAAGCGCCGAACCCCATCGCGATCTTGTGATGGTGCGGGTGGCGGTTTCTTCTTGTCGGGCCATATCCGCGAGAACGTCGACCTGGTCGGTCAGCCAGCCGGCCCGGCCGATCTCGGGCGCGTGCCCGACGCACTTGAGCCCGATGAGCTTCTTGGGCGCGCCGGTGGCGTCGGCGATCTGCTCGCTGTTGCTGAAGGGCACGAGCGGGTCCCACGAGCCGTGGATGAGGATGATCGGGCAGGAGAGTTTTTTGGCGGCGGCCACAGCCGACGCTTCGGTCGGGTCGAATTCGGCGATCTCGGAGGCCCGCTTGAGGGCCTTGTCGAAGCTGGATTCCGGCAGCAGGAAGAGGATCCTCCGGAAGACGCCGACCGCGCCCGCCGGCGGGGCCAGGGCGATAACGCCCTTGCATCGCGGCTCGATGGCCGCGTACTGAATCGCCACGCTGCCGCCCGTCGACGAGCCGCAAACGTAGATCTTGTCCGACAGCGGCTCGGTGGCCACCAGCTTGTCGACGACGGTCTTGACGTCACGCTTCTCCTTGACGCCCCAGGTGATGTACTGCCCGCCGCTGTAGCCGTGCCCGCGAAGGTCGAGCAGGATGACGTCCCAGCCACGGTCGGCCAACTGCCGGCCCTCGCGGAGGAACCAACTCTTGCCCATCAGCAGCGGGTGGAGCATGACGACCGTGCCGCGGGTGACCTTGCTCTCGAAGAGGCTTCCCTTGTTGTCGGCCTGTTCGTCGTAGAGGCGGCTCTTGATGACCCACGCGTCAATCTCGATGCCGTCGGAAGTCTTGACGCGCCGGTGCAGGTCGATGCGTTCGGTCTTGAGCAGTCGCTCGCGGGGCCCGGCGCACCATTCCATCGTCTTGCCGATCCAATCGACGGGCACGACGAGTAGCTTGGCCTCCCGTTCGGTCTTCTGGGCGCAGCCGGCGGAAAGGAGCAGGACCAGCGACAGGGCGCCGATCAGAGAAGTCCGTTTCATCTCGCGTTCCTCAATAAGCAGACTATCCATATCGTCCGATTTCGGCGGGGACGCCCCCGGAGAAGACCCCGGTCGACCCGCCGTCGGCAGCGTGTCTGTTATCGGCGTTTGGCCTCGGCGAAGGCCAATCAAACTGATCGCCCCCGGCGCGGGTGCCGCTTGCGAGCGGGCGGGCAATGGTCTATGCTGCCGCAAGCGGCTCGCGGAGGGCTTGTGGGCCCCGCAGGCTTTTGGGCTTTACCGAGAAAAGAAAACCATGACGAGGACTCAGAACCAAGCCGAGGGGACCGTTGCGCAGGCGTCGCCGGCGTTCGATAACGAGAAGTATCTCGCCGAGCAGACGGAGGCGATCCTCCGGCGAGTGAACCGTTTCGACAACAAGCTGTACCTGGAGTTCGGGGGCAAGCTGCTGTTCGACTACCACGCCGCGCGGGTCCTGCCCGGGTTCGACCCCAACGTGAAGATGCGCCTGCTCCGGAAGCTGAAGGACCAGGCCGACATCATCCTGTGCATCTACGCGGGGGACATCGAGCGGAAGAAGATGCGCGGCGACTTCGGGATCACCTACGATGCCGACGCGTTCAAGCTCATCGACGACCTGCGCGAATGGGGGCTGGACATCCGCGCGGTGGTCATCACGCGGTTCACCGGGCAGCCGGCGGCCGTCGCCTTCCAGAAGAAACTCGAGCGCCGCGGCGTGCAGGTCTACACGCACCGGCCGATCAAGGGATACCCGGCCGACATCGACCTGATCGTCAGCAACGAGGGCTACGGCGCGAACCCGTACATCGAGACGACGCACCCGTTGGTGGTCATCACGGCCCCGGGTCCGTGCAGCGGGAAGATGGGCACCTGCCTGAGCCAGGTTTACCACGACGATCGGCGCGGCATTCGGGCGGGGTACGCGAAGTTCGAGACGTTCCCGATCTGGAACCTGCCGCTCCGTCACCCGATCAACGCCGCGTACGAGGCAGCCACCGCGGACCTTCGCGACGTGAACATGATCGATCCGTTCCACCTCGAGGCCTACAACGACCAGGCGGTCAACTACAATCGGGACATCGAGGCCTTCCCGCTGCTTCGGCGGATCCTGGAGCGGATCACGGGGACGGACTCGATCTACCGGTCACCGACGGACATGGGCGTAAACCGCGCGGGGTTCGCTATCGAAGACGATGCTGCCGCTCGCCACGCGGCCCGGCAGGAGATCATCCGCCGTTACTTCCGGTACGCCTGCGAGTACGCCGTCGGGCTCGTCGATCGCGAGACGGTCGACCGCGTCGAGATCCTCATGAAGGAGTTCGACCTGAGCCCGGAGGACCGCCCGGTGGTAGGCGGCGCGCGCCAGGCGGCACGGGCGGCCGAGGCCCGCGACGACAAGGGCAACCAGGGCGTCTTCGTCGGCGCCTGCCTGCAACTGGAAGACGGGCGGCTCGTGTTCGGCCGAAACTCCCCCCTGCTGCACGCCGCCAGCAGTTGCGTCCTCAACGCCGTCAAGGAACTCGCCGGAATCCCCAACCGCCTCGACCTGCTCAGCGGGAACCACATCGAGTCCATCGCCCAGTTGAAGAAGGACATCCTCCGCCGGAAGACCATCAGCCTCGACCTGGAGGAGACGCTGATCGCGTTGAGCATCTCCTCGACGACGAGCCCGACGGCCCGGCTGGCGATGGAACAACTCCAATACCTCGCCGACCGCGAGGTCCACATGACCCACCTGGCCACACCCGGCGACGAGAAGAGCCTCCGGAGACTCGGCGTCCACCTGACGTGCGATCCGAGCTTCGCGACGAACAAGCTGTTCGTCTCGTAGGCGCCGGCGGGGAGGCGATCACGGGCGGGGGGGAAAAGCTCACGCGGAGGGCGCGGAGGACGCGGAGAAGATACACATTGCCTGGAAGAGGCCCCTCAAACAACAGCCTCCGCGACCTCCGCGTGCGGCCTGCGGTTCACGTCTCCGCCGGGGCGTAGTAGCACAGGACCCGCTGCTGGAGGCTGTCGGCGTGGAGCAGGACGTTTCGCCCGGCGGGCGGATCGATCACCCGCACGACGTGGGCCCACTTGGCGGCGTCGGGCAAAAGTTCGGCCAGGCGGTTCGGCGAGTCGTCGAAAAAGGCCGGGGCGAGGAAGTGGCCCTTGCGCCCGGGGAACAGGGCCAGGTAGAGGATGTCGCTCTCGACCAGGTCGCTGAAGTAATGCGTACCGAGCGAGACGTCGGGGACGAGGTCGTCTCGCATGGCGACGATCTCGCAGAGGACGCTGACGCCGTTGATCTCGCTGAAGGTGGCGGGCACGCCGAGGCTCGGCGTGGTCGTGCCCCACCGCCCGGGCCCGAGGAGCATGGTGGTCTTCTCGTCGCGCCGGTGCAGGCGTGTAAGCCGCCCGATCAGCCGGGCCACGCTGTGGCGGTCGCTGACGGTCAGCGTGCCGTAGACGGCCGGCGAGACGTAGAGGATCCGGTCGAGGGCCATGGCCCGGCTGGGGCCGATGACCGCGCCGTGGGCCTCGAGGAGCAGGTCCTCGCCGGCGATCTCGGCCGGGGGAGGGACCCGCCGGTCGCTTTGCCGTTGCAGCGGGCGGCACTGAACGACGTTGATCCGGTAGGTCGTCTCGTCGAGAAAGTTCGCGGTGAACTCGACGTCCACGGGGGAGTCGTAGGCCGCCTGGATCGTCGTAAGCATCTCGCGCATATCGCGGACGAAGTCGGTTTCCGACAGGAGCTTCTCGAAGGTCAGGACCCAGGGGAAGGCCTGGGGGGCGTTGGCCTCGGCCGCCCGGCGGGCCTGGGCGGCGTCGCGTGACGCGAAGATCTCCATGGGCAGGGACTCGCTGGCCTCGGCGACCTCGCGGAACCGGCAGGTGACCAGGCGGTTCTCCTGGAGGTTCAGGACGTCCACCTTCCGCTGGGCGTACTGGCGGACCTCGTCGAAGTTCGCCTCCGTCCGCTTGTCGGGCGCGTTCAGCGCGACGACGCGGGTGTAGTCGTCGTCCGCCCGGTCCACCGCCCGCGTGCCGAGCCCGAACACCAGCCGGATCATCCCCGCGTGGGGGTCGATCTGCTCGTTCCAGACGTACGGGTTGAAGCTGAAGCCCACGCCCGCCGCCTGCGGATAGAACAGGCTCCCGTGCGCCGAGCCGGAAACCCGCTGGACCAGCAGGGCCATCTGCTCGTCCCGGTCCAGCAGCCCGCGCTCCGCGCGGTACTCCAGGGCCCGGCGGCTCATCGAGCTGGCGTAGATCGCCTTGACGGCCGAGATGAAATCGTGAAGCCGCTGCTCGCGAGAGCCCTGGCTGGCGAGGAAGATGCTGTCGTACTTGCCCGCGAAGGCGTTGCCGAAGTTGTCCTCGAGCAGGCTGCTGGACCGGACGATGATCGGCGACTGCCCGAAGTAGTCCAGCATGTCGGCGAACTGATTGAGGATCTCCTCGGGGAAGCTGCCGCGGATCATGCTCTGGCGGGCGCGGTCGGCCCCGGCGAGGAAGGTGGCCGGGTCGCGCTGCAACTGGCGGATCCACCAGATGCCGCTCCGCACGAGGAAGGTATAGAACACGTCGGACCCGACGAAGAACGAGTCGTGTCGTTCGAGGAGTTCCGCCCAGCGATCGTCGGACTTCTCGAGGATCGCCCGGGCCAGCAGCATGCCCACCGACTTGCCCCCGACGAGCCCCGTGCCGATCATCCGCCGCCCGATAGCCACCACGTCCCGGAGCGTCATGGACCGTTGGACGAGCCCGAAGACGCGCTCGTCGCGGGAGATCGCCATTCGCACGACGCGGCGGAAGGTCTCGGCGGGGTCCTCGGGTGGCTCCTGGCGGCGGTCGAGGGCCTGGAGAACGTCCTCGGCCTCCAGGAGCGTGCGGTCCCAGATGCCGATCCCCAGCGCCGGCGAGGCCAGCCGGCGCCACGGGAGCGTCGTCTGGATCTCGGCCGTCATCGCGCTGCTCGTCAGCGGCAGGAACTCATCTCCCTTCCATTCGTGGAGCATGTACATCGTGGGGGTGAAACGCTGCTGGGCCTTCAGCGGGTGGATGTACAGCCGGCCCTTGTGGCGGAAGACGTCGATGAGCACCTGGGCCGTCTCGGAGATCGCCGAGGTCGCGTCGGCGGAGTGGGCGTTGCGGCGTAGCGCGAAGTAGGCGATGGCCTCGACGTCGAAGAGATACGGGCAGGTCAGCAGGAAGAAGTTGCCCAGCATCTGGTCGCTGCACCAGTCTTCCGCGAGGTCGGAGAGGCAGTCGAAGACGTAGAACCCCCCGCGTCCGGCCTGGGCGATCACGCGGTGGATCTCGCTCAGGAAGGCCTCGAACCCGGCGCACGGGTCCAGCTCGTGGATCTCCGCGCCGCTGTCGGGCGACAGCAGCGGCTCGTGCCGGGCGAAGCGGAAGTAGATCAGCCGCTGCCCGTGGGCCTTGGCGCTGCGGCAGTACGGCTCGATGAAGGGCATGTACTCGGCGATCGAGTCCACGTGCCAGACGAGGTTGTCCCCGCGGATGAGCCCGGCGAAGACACGATCCAGCCCGGCAAGTCCGGTACTCAGGTGCGAATCGATCTGTGCCATCGTCTCCTCGGTTTTCGGCGCGGGTGGCGGCAGGGCATCGTAGCACACCGGCCGGCGCGCGGGCCAGCATCGGCCGGGGGCGCCTAGCGGGAGTCCTTCGGCTTGAGCAGGCCGTCGAGCAGGTCGAGGGCGCCCTTGCGGAGGGCGTCTTCCGGCGTGGTGTCGGCCGGGCGGGTCCGCGGCCCGGGGCGCGTGCTCGGGGCGGGGCCGGGAATCGGCAGGGCGGACCCGCCCTTGCCCAGCCCCTTCAGCAGCTCGCCCAGCGTCCCGGCGGCCTTGCCCTTCAGAAGCTTCTCCGCCGCCCGCGTCACCAGCGGCCTGATGTCCACGCTCTGGAGGTCGACCTTGGGCTCGAGCCGCGTGCCGACGAGGGGCACGTCGAGGCGGGCGCCTTCGAGCATGCGGGCGTACTCGTCGACGGGCCCGCGGACGCCGAAGCGCCTCAGCAGGGCGGACCGCACGGGCATGGAGACGACCATGTCGAGCCCCTCGTCGAACCGCACGGCCCCGCGGAACATCAGGTCGAACGTCTTGTCGAACGTGATGGTGAAATTCTTGTAGTGGATGGCCCCGTCGCGGACGGCGAAGTCGACGGCCCCGACGTCCATGACCTGCGCCCGCTCGGGCGGGATCCCGCCGAGACCCAGCAGCGTCGTGAGCACCCCGCCGGGCTGGATCTTCATGTCGCTGAGGTCCAACCGACCCGTGCCCGAGCCGCCCCGGGTGACCGTCGAGCCCAGGGGCAGGACCAGTTCGCGCGTCGAGAGTCGCACCCGGCCGGCGGCCGAGACCACGTGCCCGAAAATCGGGTTGAACCGGCTGAGCAGCGTCTCGGCCACTTCGCGGTTGACGGGCACGTTGTCGAGGACGGTGATCTCGCCGGGCAGGTGCAGGATGGCATTTCGGCCGGTGAAGTCGACGGCCCCGCCGAGCCGGACGGTTCCGCCGTCGGCGTCGATGGCGGTGACGGGCAGCATTTCGACGCGCCCGTGGGCCAGCTGCACCGGCAGCTTGGCGGCGCCCAGCGAGAACCCCCCGTAGCGGACGGTGGACCAGCCGACGCCGGCGCGGGCCTGGAGTTCGTGGAACGTCGGCGTCAGCTTCGCCCGGTGGGCCGGACCCGTCACGGTGAACTCGCTCGCCAGCGGGCCGGTCATCATGATGTCCTTCGCGTCCGGCGAGACGCGGCGGATCACGTCCATGAGGCGCTGCCAGTCGCCGCGGTAGTCGCCGCGGAGGTCCAGGAGCACGTCCGTCGTGTACCGCCGGACGCTGCCCGACGCCCGAAGGGCCAGCACGTCGCTTTCCACGCGGATGCCGCGAACGGCAACCGTCTCCGCCGACGGGTCGACGAGCAGGTCCTGCACGACGCGAATCGGCTCGATGCGAATCGCGTCCTTGCCCGCCCCGACCACCAACTCGGCCAGCGAGCCGTTGCCGACGACGGCGATCTCGCCGCCGGCCTGGCCCTCGGCTTTGCCCGACCACGTCAGCCGGCCGGCGACCTCCGCGGGATCGTTGGCGTCGGCGACCGCGGCCGCGATGGCGGCGCAACGGGCGAGGTCGGCCGTGATGTCCGCCTTGCCCGTGAACCGCAGGACCTCCCCCGGCCGAAGGTCGATCTCGCGAACGGTCACCGTGGCCGCGTCCGCGGAAACCACCGCGCCCGCGGCGAGAACCGCGCCGGCCGGGTCCGCGCGAACGTCGGTGAACTCGATGCGGACGGGCTTCTCGCCGATGGGCCGGCCGTGGATCCGCCCGCCGACGACGCGGAGCAATCCCGACGCGACCGCCGGGGCGTTCGGCTCTCGGGCGGCCGTCACCGTGCCGACGAAGTCGCCCGCGAGCTTGGGCAACCCCTCGACACCAAGGCCCGCCGCCCGCCGCGTGAGCCCGGCCAGCAGGCACCGCTCCATCGCCGCGTTGGCGTCGAAGGCGCCGCTGGAGACGTCGAATCGGCCCGAGGCCGTCACGAGCACCTCGTCGTCGACGTTCAACAACGCGCGCCCGACGGTCAGGCGGGCGTTTCGCCCTCCCTCGTGCGCCAGGTCGCCCCGGACCGACAGCGTGGTCGACTTCGTCTCGACGCGGCGGTCGCCCTGGCCCCACCGCACGCCCCGCAGCGACGAGTCGAACTGCACCGCGACGTGCTGGTCGGCCCCGACGGCGGCCGTCAGCTTGCCGTCGACCCGGCCCGTGAGGGTCATCTCCCCGAGGTCGAAAACCTCCGCGAGCTGGTCGTGGAGCTTGGCGAGATCCGCGCGGAAGCCGGCCCGAAAGTCGTCGGCCCGCCCGTTGGCGTCCAGTTGCCCGAAGGCCGCCTCGGCCCGGACGCGGCGGGCCTCGAGCCCCTTGCCCGGCACGAGGGTGGCGTCGAAGTCCAGGACGATCGGCTGCCAGCGCACGGACCGCCCGGACGTCCGCGCCGAGAGCCCCTCGAGGGCGATCTTCCCCCGCGCGGAGGCCTTGGCCCCGGACCGCAGCGCGACGTGGTCGACGCGCAGCCGCCCGGCCGTCACCGACACGTCCGGGCGAATCTTCAGCAGCGCCGGCACCGCCCGCGCGAGGGCGGGCAGGTCGATCTGCCCGTTGGCGTCCAGCGAAGCGTCCGGCAGGGCGATCCGCCGCCCGGTCAACACCGCCGCCAGCAGGTCCTCGCCTTTCAGCGCCGCCGGCTCGGGCGCGTGGCGGTAATGGAAGTCCGCCCCCACACGCCCGCACGAGCTGTCGAGGTCCACCCGGCCCCGGACGGTCTCGCCCTCGACGGCCGAGTTGCCCGCCAGGCGAACGTCGATCGGCGAGATCGCCTCCGACGGGGCCGTCGTCGGTGCCCGCAGGCCGGAGACGCTCACCTCGAATGTCCCCGCGGGGGCGCCGCCGGCCAGCGAAACGTCCGCCCGCGCCGTCAGGATGCCCGTCACGGCCGATCCGTCCCGGGCAAACCTGCTCAGCGGCGCCAGGTCGATCGGCTCGTCGGTGCGGACCGCCAGGCGTCCGCCGGCGCGGCCGGGGTCGATCCGCCCGTCCCGGACGAGCCCCGTCAGCTCGAACTCCACCGAGGCCGACCCGCCGCCACCGACGGCGGCCTGCAGCCTCCCCGCGATCCGCTCCAGCGTCTCGATGTCCGTGCGAAACTGGATGGGCGAGATATCGAGCGTCCGCCCGTCCGCTCGCACCAGCCGCACCGACGCGTCGCGAACCACCAGGCTGCCGCGCGGCTCGGGCAGCGGGCCCTCGTCCTCGTCGTCGTCCGGCTCGTCGGGCGCCGACGACGACAGCGCCTCGACGAGCGAGAACGTCCCGTCCGTCGTCTCGTAGAGCACGACCGCCGGCAGGAGGATCTCGATCTCGCCAAACGCCTCGCCGGAACTGATCCGCCGGGCCAGCCCGCCCGGAATGCGGATCTCCCCCACGCGGAGCACGTCGCGCCCGGCGGCGTCCGTCAAGCGGACGCCCCGGATGCGGCTCGCGCCGAACCACGCCAGCGAAACGTCCTCGACGGTCAGCCGGCCGACGATGCTCTCGCTGACGAGCGACGTGACGAACCCCACGGCCGGGCTCGTCGAGAGCAGGTACGGCGAGGCCCCCGCCAACGCGATCACCAACACGAAAAAGCAAAGCACCCACCGAGGCCATCGGCGGCGCTTCCGCGGGGAATCGTCGGCCAACTCGTCCGAGCTACTCGATTTGGCTGTCAGTTCGTCGGGCATGGGCTTGTCCTCGTTTCGTCCTATTATAGGCGCACGGCCGAGCCCGGGCAGAACGCCGCGGCTCCCGCCGACCCGCTCGCGTGCCGTCACGACGTCGCGCCGGTACAATGAGCCCGTCCCCAAACCGCCCCCGGGAGGCACGCGAATGACGAACCGACAAGCACTGGCCTCCGCCCTGGCTGCCGCGGCCGCGATCGCGCCGGCCCCGGCAGCCCCGAACAACACCAAGCCCCCCACCCCGGCCGTCACCCTCAACGCCAAAGACGACGGCTACCGCGGCATCTGGTACATGAACCAGCCGTCGGGCGACGAGTACGTCTACAAGTACAGCGGCGGGCTCGGCACGTACTGCGCCAAGCACAAGCCGTTCGCCGTCTACTGCCAGGCCGCCGACAAGACGTTCTTCTGCTACGGCGGCACGGCCCGGGGCTCCAACCGCAAGCTCCTGCACATGGTCTCGTACTTCGACCACGAGACCCGCACGGTCCCCCGCCCGACGATCCTGCTCGATAAGAAGACCTCCGACGCCCACGACAACCCGGTGATCAGCCTCGACGCCGAGGGGTACGTGTGGATCTTCTCGACCAGCCACGGACGCAGCCGGCCGAGCTACGTCCACCGCAGCCGAAAGCCCCACGACGTCGCCGCCTTCGACCGCGTCCCCGCCGTCAAGGGCCCCACCGAAAAACCCGTGCCCATGGACAACTTCTCCTACATGCAGCCGTGGCACCTGCGCGGACGCGGGTTCATCGCCTTCTTCACGCGATACAACTGGCCCGCCGACCGAACCCTCGCCTTCGCGACCAGCCCCGACGGCGTGCGGTGGAGCCGCTGGCTGCGACTGGCGGCCATGGACAAGGGACACTACCAGGTCAGCGCCTGTGACGGCACCAAGGCCGGGTCCGCCTTCAACTACCACCCCCGCCCCAAGGGCCTCAACTGGCGGACAAACCTCTACTACGTCGAGACGCGCGACTTCGGCCGAACCTGGCAGGCCGCCGACGGGACCAAGGTCGCCCTGCCGCTGACGAAACCCGACAGCCCGACCCTCGTCCACAACACCCGCCGCGAGAAGCTCAACGTCTACCTGAAGGACATCCGCTACGATGCCGCCGGCCGGCCCGTCATCCTCTACGTCACCAGCAAGGGATACCAGTCCGGGCCCGCCAACAACCCGCGAACGTGGACGACAGCCCGCTGGACGGGCACGGCCTGGGAAATCCACCCCGTCACCACGTCGGACAACAACTACGATACCGGCTCGCTGTACCTCGAGCCCGACGGCACGTGGCGGGTGATCGGCCCGACCGAGACCGGCCCGCAGCCGTTCAACCCCGGCGGCGAGGTCGCCATGTGGGCCAGCCGCGACCAGGGCAAGCACTGGAAGAAAGTCCGCCAGCTCACGCGCAACAGCGAGCGGAACCATACCTACGTCCGCCGCCCCGTCGACGCCCACCCGGACTTCTACGCGATCTGGGCCGACGGCCACGGCCGAAAGCCGTCCATCAGCTGCCTCTACTTCTGCAACCAAAATGGCGACGTCTTCCAACTCCCCCGCAAGATGACCGCCGAGACCGCCAAGCCGAAACTCGTCAAGTAGCGCCGGCCCTATGGAGATGCGAGGGCAGCGACGCCGCTTTGACGTTCGCGATCGCCCCGGCCCACGGCGAAGGAAAAGCGGTCTCGCCGTCCCGTCGGGACTCTGCGACCGCACTCCATAAGGCCGCCGAAGCGTTACGGCATCGTCACCTCCAGGAGGATGGCTTCCCAGGGCTTCCATTGCTTGATTTGGATGTCTTGGCCGGCGGGGAGTTTTTGGCGGGTGCGGAGGTTGATGACGTTGGTGACGGGTTTGCGGAAGTGGATCGTTACGTCGACGGGCGCGCCGGTGACGCCGTGGACCTTGCCGACGCCGGTGATCGAGCCCTGGCGGGTGGGGTTCTTGACGACGCCGACGACGACGCGGTCGCCTCTTCGCCAGTAGAGGATCTCGGCCAGCGGGACGGTCCGGCTTCGGGGTCGGCCCTCGACGACCGGCGCGGGCGGGCCGCCGCGGTAGACCTGTGCCCGCGGGCCGACGCCGGCGACGCCGAGGGTGTGGCGGACGAGGCTCCGCCAGGCGTGCCCGCCGGTGCCGAGGCGGTAGTCCATGTCGTAGTAGGCCATGGGCGTGAGGTTGAGGTAGACGGCTCGTCCGAGCCCGGTGAGCTTGCGGACGATCACGGCGGCTCCGTCGACGGTGGCCTCGGCCTCGCCGCCGCGGCCGGCGGTCGTGCCGCGCTCGTAGACGACCAGGCCCTTGTGGCGCAGGGCGCCGTCGTACCGCAGGCGTTCGAGGAACGGCTTGCTGTACCGCTCGCCGTCGATCTCGGTGATGCCGCCGCCGAGGTAGCCCTTGGACTCGTCGCGGCGGATGCCGAACAGCTCGTCGAGCGCTCCGCCTTTGGGCCGCCCGACGCCATGTTCGTCGAGCACGCCGGTGAGGTGGTCGGCGACGACTGTCCCCCCGGCGGCGACGAACTTGCGAACGCCGGCCGCCTCCGCGTCGCTCATCGCGGCCACGCGGTTGCAGATCAGCACCTTGTACTTGCCCGCGATCAACTCCCCGCCGGCGACCTGCTCGCCCGTGACGACGTTGTACTGGAGGCCGCAGTCCTCCAGAAGCTTGAACCAGGCCACGCGGTTCTTGCCGGCGGACTGGCACTTGTTGTCCAGGCTGCTGGAGCGGTTCGGCCAGGTGCCCTTGTGCGTCACGACGTCCATCGCCCACGTCGCCTGCACGGACGGGTGGGAGTAGTACACGGCGACGGGGTCGGCGTCGAAGGTGGTCTGGGGATCGAGCACGACCGAGGAGAGCTTGCTCTGGACCTCGCCGAGGGTCTCGGCGTTGTCGCGGATGAACGGGGCGATCTTGCCGTCGGCATGGTGGAACCACGATCCGCCGCGGTCGGGCCAGGCGATCACCCCGCGGTTGCCGTGCAGCAGGTAGTACCACAGGAACCACGCGTCGCGGCGTGCGGAGCCGGTGGAGAACCACGTCTGGACGTAGGGCTTTCGCTGGGCGCGCCACAGGGACCGGAGGATCTCGCACGAGCCGCCGATGTCGTAGCTCTCGATCCACTGGACGGCGGGGCAGATCTTGGCGTAGTCGTAGCCGCCGTAGGGGGCGGGCTGCTGGCCGCCGACGAAGCCGGCGGGCGTCGTGGCGTCGAGCGAGTTCGCGTAGCGCGTCAGCTTCGCGAGGCAGTCGGCGAACTGGGTGTCCATATAGCTTCGCCAGTCCATCCACCGCGCGAGCCTCCACCGCGCGAACGGCCCGGCCGTGTGCTTGCGACGGACGCTCTCGAACGACACCGGCTCGGCCTCGTCGAAGCCGGCGTAGTTCGTCCCCCACGAGTCGTTGAGCTTGAGGATGTTGCCGTAGGTCCTCCGCAGCCACTTGCGATAGTCGGCCACCGACAGCCGCGAGCCGTCCACCTCGGCGGGCGAGTTAAACGAGCCCAGGCTGACCTCGTCGTCGAACGCGTAGGCCAGCACGGGCCCGTTCCTCGTGACGGAGATGTTCCGCCGCAGATGCCCCTTGAGCAGGTCGATCGTCTTGGGGTCCACGAGGCAATACGGGCGGGCGACGACGGTCTTCTTGCGGAGGATGCGGTTCCGCGAGCCGGTCAGGTGCAGGATGCCCTTGCTGGCGGCGTGGTCGTTGTAGTAGGGCAGCTTGTTTTCGACCGCGAACTTCACGCGGTCCTCCTTGCCGGCCCCGCGGTCGATGTGAAAGCCGCGCAGGTTCACCTGCTTGTAGAGGGGCAGGTCCTTGCGGACGTCGGTCTTGTACTGCCAGACGAGGATGGTGAACCGGTCCCAGATCGGTTTGGGGCGGACGTAGGGCACGGGCGGCGTCTCGGCCGAGGCGCGGGCGATCGGCCCGGCCAGGCACGCGGCCAGGGCCCAGACAAACGCGCGCGCAAAGCGCGCCGTACGACGCGACCGGTGGTAGACGATCATGGTGTCGCTCCTTTCAGGCCGCGAGCGCACCTACCCCGACCGGCGGCTCACAGGCCGACGCCGGCGGATACGTTCACGGGGACGGCGATCTTCTCGATCTTGTTGAAGTACTCGACGCGAGCGGTGACCGACTCGACGTACCGGGGCTTGTCGGTCTTGAGGCAGTAGGTCCAGTCGTAGAACGTGTTGCCCATGAAGCCGACGACGGCCTTGTCGAGCAGCTGCGTGTCGATCTCGTTGCCGTCGGCCTCGTAGAAGCGGATGGCGGCGATCCGATCGACGGCGCTCTTGGTGGACATCGTGAAGATCGTCGTCTTGTCGCCTCGCTGGACGCCGGTGACCTTCATGGGGGCCGGTCCGATCTTGAGGCGGCTGTCCTTGGCGAGGCGGAAGTGGGCCTGCTCGGCCGTGGCGCCGTCGCGCCCGCACTGGACGACCATGCGTCCCTTGAGCGTCACGCGTCGCGCGCCGCGGGCGGGAACGCGCCGCGAGAGCACCTCGAAGAGGCACCTCTTGCCGTCGGGCGCGGTCCACGTCTTGCCGTCGAAATACGTCCGCAGCATCCGGTCGCTCTCGCCGACGAGCTTCGTGCCCCGGTCGTCCGTGAAGGCCTCGAGGACGGAGAGTTTTTCGTCGATGCCCAGCAGGTGCTTGCCCGGTCGCGTGACGGCGAGCGTGAGCACGGTGCCCGTTCGATGCCCGGTGAGCGACTGCTTGCCCTTGTCGCCGGGCAGTGGCCGGGCGACGGCCAGGCCGACGACCTGGACAGCCGCCCGGTCGTCCTCGTCGAGGGGCCCGGCCGCGGCCACGACGATCGCGGCGGCGGCTACTGCACAGAAAGCCAACGTCTTCATACACTACTCCCTGGGGCCTTCGGGGCCCGCTTGATTGAGCGCGACGGCCGGCGCCGTGGAGGCTCACCTATCCGCTCAGAGCGATGTGCGACTGCATCTCGCTCTGCATGCCGAGCAGCTTGGCGTATTCGCCGTCTTCCTTGGCGGTCAACTCCTCGTGGGTGCCCTGCTCGACAACGTTGCCCTTGTCGAGCACGACGAGCCAGTCGGCCTTTCGCAACGTCGAGAGGCGGTGGGCGATGGCGATGGTGGTTCGGTCGGCCACCAGGCGTTCGAGGGCCTCCTGGATGAGTTTTTCGGTCTCGGTGTCCACGCTGCTGGTGGCCTCGTCGAGGATGAGGATCCTCGGGTTGTTGAGGATGGCGCGGGCGATACTGATCCGCTGGCGTTCCCCGCCGGAGAGGGTCTGCCCGCGCTCGCCGACCATGGCGTCGTAGCTGTCGGGAAAGCCCAGGATGAAGTTGTGCGCGTTGGCGGCGCGGGCGGCGGCGATGACCTCCTCCCTCGTCGCGCCCGCGTTGCCGTAGGCGATGTTCTCCGCCACCGTGCCGTGGAAGAGGAACGGCTCCTGGAGCACGACGCCGATGTGGCTGCGAAGGAACTGGACGTCGTAGTCGCGAACGTCCACGTCATCGATCAGGATCTGCCCCTCGAGGACGTCGTAGAACCGGCAAATCAGGTTGACCAGCGTGGTCTTGCCCCCGCCGGAGGGCCCGGCCAAGCCAACCATCTGCCCGGGCTGGATCGTCAGCGAGACGTTCTTGAGCACCTTGCGGACGCCGTCGTAGGTGAAGCTGACGTCCCGCAGCTCGATCTTCCCGCGAAGGCTCTCGGCCCGAACCGCGCCGCTCTTGGAGAAGATCGTCGGCTGCGTGTCGAGGATCTCGAAGATCCGCTGGGCGCTGGTGGCCGCCCGGTTGAACATCTCGTCCATGTGCGCCACCATGTGGATCGGACGCAGGAACATGTGCAGCAGGCCCATGTAGGCGAACAGCGTCCCGACGGTCATCAGCCCCGTCGTCTCGGCGCCGGCGGCGACGAGGCGAGTCACCTCGCCGTGGTCCTGCACCACCCACAGCCCCCCGACAAACCACACCACCAACACGCTGAGCTGCGTACAGAACATCATCAGCGGGCCAAACACCGTCACCGTGCTGATGAACGTCATCTGCTGATCGTAGACGAGCTGGTTCTTCGCGCCGAACCGCCGGATCTCCCGCTGCTCCTGGCTGAACGCCTTGATCACGCGGACGCCCGGCAGCGCGTCGGCGACGACGGCCGTCAACTGGCCCCACCGATGCCACCACTTCCGGAACAACCGGTGCATCATCCGGTGAAAAAAGATCATCACGAACAGCATCAACGGGATGGGAATCAGCGCGAAACACGCCAGGCGCCAGTTGACGGCGAACATGGCCACCGAGACGCCAAGGAGTGTCAGCAGGCCGACGATGACCTCGATGCACGTGAAGGCCAGGAAATCCCACAGGCGGTCGGAATCCCTCGTCACGCGGGTCACGAGACTGCCCGTCTGCTTGCGAGCGAAAAAGCTCAGCGACAGCTTGTGCAGGTGCGCGTAGACCGTGTTGCGAATGCCCGTGGAGACGAACGTGCCCAGGCGGAAAACGATCCGCCGCTGGACGGCCCCGACGAGCGAGTGCACGAGCAGCATCGCCCCGTAGCACGACAGGTAAATGAGGAACAGCCTGAGGTTCGGCTGAAAGCCGGCCGTGCCGCCTAAACCGCGGTCGATCATCGGCTTCGTCAGCAGCGGCTGAACGATGCCTATGCCCGTCCCCACGATCGCCAGCGAGACGCCGAGAATCATCCGCCACTTGTGCGGGCGAACGTAGTCCAACAGCCGGAACAGGATCTTCCGCCGACTGGTGCACGCCGGACAAACCTCCGTCCAGGGGGGGATCATCCGGCCGCATTTCTCGCAACGCAGGCGCTTCTCGTCACCGACGACGCCCGGCTCGGGAATGTCCCCGGAAACCTGCTCGCCCTTGACCCGGTGCTCGAGCCGACGCTGAAGCCGCGCGAGACCCCTGGCGTGCCGCAACGTGCAGTGAACCTCGCCCACCACCTTCCCGCCGGACAGCAACCGAAGAAGGTTGATCCCCAAACCCTCGACCACCCGCGCCTCGTCGAGATCGGCCACCTCGTGCCAACGCGACTGGTAGTCCCCGTCGTCCGCCTCCCGCCAGTAGCACCCCACACGCCGGTCCGTGAGAACCACGTGCCCCTGGAGGTACATCCCGTCGCCGTCGAGGTCGAACGGCGCGCAGTCCACCACGTCTTCCGGCCCGGCCCCGTCCCGAATGCGCGCAGCCAACTCCGCCGAGAGATGACCAAGAAGATCGTCCTGTGTCGATTCGCCCGAACCGACCCCTGGATTACCCTGCGTACCCATCGCCGTTACTCAGAAAGAACGGCTTTGAGTATACCCCCTTAGCCCCGACGAACGCCAGCGCGAACCCAAACGCAAATAGCGACGAGAATAGGAACGAAAATAGGGACGGACCCTATTTTCCTTCCTGAACAAATAGGGTCCGTCCCTATTTTAGGGGTCCGTCCCAGTTCTTGTTGCGCTTGTGTTGTTGCTGTCAGGTCGTTCGGTTTGCGCGTCGGCAGCGGATCATCAGCCAGGCGATACTCAGGCACAGCATTGCCCCGGCCGCGTGCTCGGGAATCCACGTGGACCCGGTCCCAAGCGAACAACTCTTGACCAACACGACATCCGCCTGGGCCACAAGAGAAGTCCCCCCGATCGGAAGCAAGACCAGCGCGAGCGCCGCCATCGCACTCCATCGTCGCCACATTATCCCCACTCCTCGCTCTTCATTCCCCGCCTCGAGCCCGGCACGACCACCGTGCACACCCACTCGCGGCCGAATCCTTCAAGCAGGGCGCCCCCGCGGGCCTCGAACGCCCGCGAAACCGTCCACAAGAAATATACGATTCCGCATACGAAAAAGCCGCCAGGCAAGCGAGAGAATGCAGACAAGCAAGGCAACCCGGAACGGGGCGCCAAAAATAGGGACGGACCCTATTTTCTTCTGAAGAAAATAGGGTCCGTCCCTATTTGTCGTCCCCACTTTTTAGAGGAAAATAGGGTCCGTCCCTATTTTTTCGATGGCTCGGCGGAGGGGATCGATGTTTTCTACGGGCGCGAAGAGGAGCCAGGCGATATTGACGGCGGTGACGAAGTCGTAGGGCAGGGACATTCTCGGCCAGCGCCACAGGCGGAGTTTCACGTGCAGCGGGGCCATGGCCAGTTCGGGCGTTTCGCCCCGGCCGGCGAGGACGGCGCGGGTATGGGCGAGTCGTCGGCCGGCCGTGAGCATGGGCAGGAGGGCCTGCTGGACGATCAGCGCGGGGATATTGTAGGCGAAGGTCGCGATGAGGATGGCGGCCGACCGCTCGCCGCGCTGCCAGTAGCCGACGGAGCAGGAGTCGATGAGGTCCTCTGCCCGCGCGCGGGTGTAGGAGATCATGAAGGCGTTGAAGAACGCGAGCATGCTGCCGAGCACGAAGGTGAGGTTGGCGGGGCTTTGTCGGGCGTAGTAGAGGGCGATTCCGGCGAAGACGGCGAAGTCGCTGAATCGGTCGAGCGTGCTGTCGAGGAAGGCGCCGAAGGCGGTTCCCTTGCGGCCGAGTCGGGCGACGGCGCCGTCGAGCATGTCGCAGGCGCTGGCGAGGATCAGCAGTGCGCCGGCCAGCAGGGGCAGGGCCCCGGGCGAGCCGGGGCGGATCCCCCATCGCCAGGCGAAGTGCTCGCTACCGGCGCCGAGTGCGTAGGAGGCGCCGGCGGCGAGCGTGAAGACGACGCCGGCGAGCGTCAGTGCGTTGGGGGAGATTCGCACGCGGATCAGTCCTCGGGCGACGAAGTCGCGTGCGGTGGCGAAGCCGAAGCCGATGGCCCGGCCGATCATCTCGTCACGGATTCACTGGGCGTCTCGGCCGGCGCGGCGCGGTCGACCTGGTAGCTTCCCTCGGCGGGCGCCGCGGCGGCATCCGGCGGCTCGGACATCTCCGCGATGAAGGCCTCCAGCATCTCGTAGGCCCGCGGGTCGGTGTACTGCACGGGCGGATGTTTCATCGTATAGGCGCTGACGGCCTCGAGCGGCCCGGCCAGTTTGCGGGTGCGTGCCAGCTTACAGCAGCGGATGGCGTCGATCGTCTCGCCGGCGGAGTTGGGGGAGTCCTCGACGCTGAGTCGCAGTTCGAGGTTCATCGGCACGGCCCCGAAGCCGCGCCCCTCGAGCCGCAGGAAGCAGACCTTGTTATCCTTCTGCCAGGGGACGTAGTCGCTGGGCCCGATGTGGACCTGGTCGGCGGGCAGGGGCACGTCGAGTTGGCTCTGGACGGCCTCGGTCTTGCTGACCCGCTTGTCGCCGAGGCGCGACTGGCTGAGCATGTTGAGGAAGTCCGTATTGCCACCCGTGTTCAACTGGTAGGTCGCGTCGATGGAGACGCCGCGCTCGTGCATGAGGCGGGCGAGGACGCGATGGACGATCGTCGCGCCGATTTGCGCCTTGACGTCGTCGCCGATGCACGGGATGCCCGCCGCCCGGAACCGCTCGGCCCAAGTCGGGTCTGAGACGATGAACACCGGGATGCAGTTGATCAGGCTGACGTGCGTCTCGAGGCAGCAGTCGGCGTAGAACTCGGTGGCCTTCTGCGAGCCCACGGGCAGGTAGTTCATGAGGATTTCGGTACCGCTGTCTCGCAGGAGGCGCACGATATCTTCCCGGGAGGCCTGCGGGCCTTCGGCCGGGACGAACCGCTGCGGCTCGGGGTAGTTGGCCATGTGGTCGGCCACGCCGTCCAGCGTGTTGCCCATGGCCACCTGCACGTCGCAGGCGATGTCCTCCCGGAAGACCTTGGTGTTATTCGGCGGCGCGAAGATCGCCTCGCTCAGCGGCCGATGCACCTTGCGGGCATCGACGTCGATCGCCGCGACGATCCGAACGTCCTTCGGCTCGTAGCCGCCGAGACGCGGGTGCAGGAGCCCCACGGACCCGTCACCGTTGTCGCCGGCCATCGTGTCGGCATAGAAGTAGATGCCCTGGACCAACGACGAGGCGCAGTTGCCAACACCCACCACAGCGACTCGGATCTCATCCATAATTCCGCCTCAATCTCTCCCGCGGGTCTGATCCGGCGTGCCCTCGGGAGGGTACGCGCCGGGTCCTAAGGCTCCCGCGACGTCGTTGTCGATTCTATTTCGCCTCCGACGGCCCGTCAACAGACGTTTGCCCGCCGGCCGAGACACTTCTGCCCGGCGACGGCAACGCCTCCAGCAGGACCAGGAACTCCACGTTCCCGCCCTTGCCCCGCAGGGGCGACCGCATCACGGCGTCGACGCGGCAGTCGCCGCCGGCCAGTCGGCGACAAACGTCCAGGCAGATCGACTCGGCCCGGGCGTCGTCCATCCGGCGGTCCGCGCGCCGGCCCCGGCCCCGGGCCCGGGTCCGGCCGGGGGCCTTGGCCTGCTCATAGTGCGGCTTGAGCAGCGAGACGATCCGCCCGGCGGGCGGCTTCAGCCAGCGCATCGCGGCCGGGATGGCCCGAGCCTGCGGCGTCCACGCCACGTCCACGACCACCAGGTCGACCGGCTCGGGGCAGGGGCAGTACAGGACGTTCGTCCGCTCCATGACCACCACGCGGTCGTCTCGTCGAAGCGTCCAGGCCAACGTGCCGTAGCCGCTGTCGACGGCGTAGACGCGCTCGGCCCCGCGCTGGAGAAGGCAATCGGTGAATCCCCCGACGTTGCAGCCGAAATCGGCACAAACGGCATTCGAGACGTCCACGCCGAAGGCGCCCAATGCGGCACTGAGCTTCTCGCCCGCTCGACTGACGAACCTGGACGTGCCGCCGGTCACGAGATGCGCGATCCTCCATGCGGACAGACAGCCGCTCGCACGGCGCGTGCGGTTCCCCCGCCCGGGCCGGACGCCTACTCGGCCGAGACGTTCAGCTTCCGCGCCAGACGCGACTTCCGCCTCGCCGCGGTGTTCTTGTGGATCGTGCCCTTGGCCGCCACCTGGTCCAGACGCTTGTAGACCACCTTGAGCTGCTCGGCCGCCTTCGCCTTGTCGCCGGATGCCACGGCCTCGTCAAACTCCCGAACGGCCTCTTTGACCTTTTCCTTGCGCCACCGGTTGCGGCTGCGACGCTGGGCGTTCTGACGGATACGCTTCTTCGCTGAAAGCGAATGTGCCACCAATCGTTCTCCTACGGGGTCCTTCTCGGGCGATCGTCGATCGCAAGCAGCGTATTATACGCCACACCCGGCCGGCCACAAGAGGAAAACACGCCGACGAAAGGTTCTTGGTAAGCGACCAGAAACTCCGGCAGGGCCCCGGAAGCGATCCCCGCCACGGCCCTATTGCGTTAACCGCCGGCCTCGATTGCCCTTCGACAGGCTCACAAAAAAAGGGGACA
>Ga0272442_10003908_pt1 | contig 20629 bp, 15 predicted proteins | sample SSMForm2O_FD_200262 | JGI IMG/M metagenome (GOLD analysis project Ga0272442, IMG submission 200262) | Marine sediment archaeal communities from Little Sippewissett salt marsh, Falmouth, MA, United States - SSM-Form-2O | ecosystem: Environmental > Aquatic > Marine > Wetlands > Sediment ... | reverse complement strand
GTCGCAGCGCCGTCACATCGACACAGGCGCCGATCCAACGAAGCAGAGTCCCGTCTTCGCTGAACAACGGAGCCCCGCGATCGATCCAGCACCTCCAGTTGCCATCGCCGTGCCGCACGCGGTACTCCTCGTAGATCGGCTCGACACTCGTCCGGTGACGTTCAACCGAACCTTGGAGTCGTTCGGCATCCTCCGGATGAATCAGGCTTGCCCAACCCGCGATCGTCGGAGAAACCGTGCCCGGCTCATAGCCGAGTGTTCGATCGATGTCGCCAAACCACCGAAGCTCGTTTGTCTCCACTTCCCATTCGTAGATCAGGTCGCTGGAGACCTCGGCAGCCAGCCGGAGACGTTCCTCGATCCGACGGCGCTCGGTCACATCGATCCCAGCGCCGAGTGCACCGATGATCTCTCCCGCCTCGTCTCGGAGGACGGAGTTCCTCCAGGAGATGAGTCGGATCTCCCCGTCACGCGTCACGACGGTTCGCTCCGCCTCGGCCGGAGCGATGCGCTGCGAAGAACTCATCACAGCGCGCACCTCGTCCCGGCGATAGTCCGGGATACACGTCTCAATCCAGTCCTTCCCGATCAGTTCGTCCGGGCTGTCGTAGCCGAGGATCTCGGCCCCACGCGGGTTGATCAGCTCGATTGTCTCATCTCGATCGACGACAAGGAACAGGATCCCGGCCGTGTCGAGGTACTGTCGAGTCCGCTCCTTCTCCCTGCGAAGACGCGCTTCGACCTCCTTCAACTGCGTCACGTCGGAGATCACCGCAAAGCTGCCAGCATACTCTCCATGCACGTCAAACAGAGGGCGTGGAGCAACCAGTGCATGCACCACCGAGCCGTCCGGGCGGAGGAATGTTGCCTCGTACGGCGCCGCGCCGCCTTCAATCCGATCGGCCATCTGACGCAACAGCCCCGTGGCGCTTTCCGCAGTATCGAACCGTACCGACGGTTGTCCGATAATCTCTTCTCGCGTCCGCCCAAGGATTTCACAGTATCGATCGTTTACCCACGCATGGACGTCGTCCGCAGTGTAGACGGCCAGTCCTTCGCTCATCGTTTCCACGAGATCCCGATACCGTTGTTCGCTCTCGCCGATCCTTCGAACGATCGGCCGCGTCAGCCGAGCAAATGCCAACGCACCAAGAAGGGTGAAGACAAGCGCAGGGAGGAAGCTGTACACCGCAGCCTTGAAGAACGGTTCCCTGATCTCGGCCAGGTCGATCTTTGCGACGATCCCGAGATCGAGCTCGCCCACCGGCTCGTGGGCCGCAAGAACCTGCACACCTCGATAGTCGAGTCCGATGACCGTGCCCGACAATCCTCTCAGCGCTCGTTGCATCGGTTCGGCAAGCTCCGACGCAACCGGAATCGGTTCCGGTATCTGAAGGCCAGCCCTTCGATGCCCGAGAAGGAACACGATCCGATCGTCCTCAAGGCGCGCAAGCGTGAACTCCCCTGTGTTGCCGAATCCCTCGTAGTTCTGGTGGGCTTCGGCAATCTGGGACAGTGTAGCCGACATCGCATCGCCCGCCGCATTGGATATTCGAGTGCCGTGCCGAGCGACCGCCTCGATCAGCCTGGCTTGGCTTCTTGCCGTCTCAAGCAGTCGCTCGCGTTCTTCGCCGATCGCCGTCGAATAGAGAAGATTGATGGTGAGCAGCACGGCTCCAAGGACAACAGTGGCGAAGATCGCAACAAGAAAAAAGACTCGCCCGCGTTCAGCTTTCCCATGGGAGAGCAGTATCGCGCCGTCTCTGGGCACCAGTGCCTCCTCACTTGAACGCCCCCGCTCAATTCGCATCCGCCCAGAGATCCTTCGCCTAGGCCGCAGCAAAGGAATTCGGCACAGGACTTAGGATACAAGCATCTGTGCCACTGGTCAATCCCCGGTTCGCCGACGCGTGGCTTGAGGTGTAGTATCTCCAGTATCTTCGGCATCATCGTGGGGATTGCATGCACACGCGCGAGTGGATGGACCATGCGCCGGAGGGCGCGAGAGATATCGAGACGCTCGCGGGGATCTTCCCTGCAGCATACCTGAACGCGATCACTGACGTTGTTGGCGTGCACGTAGGCCATGTCACGGTGATCGCAGACGATGACATACGGACCGGCGCCACGGCAATCTTCCCTCACAGCGGCAACCTCTTTCAAGATCGCGTTCCCGCTGGCGTTGCAGTAGCCAACGGCCATGGGAAGATGATCGGCGTAACACAGATTGCCGAGCTCGGCGAGATCGAAACGCCGATCGTCCTGACCAATACGCTCGCGGTCGCTCGTGCCGCAGACGCAATTCTCGACTGGACGCTTTCGCAGGCTGGCAATGGTTCCGCCCGATCGATCAATCCCGTCGTCGGAGAAACCAATGACGGCAAGCTGAACGCCATCGAGAAGCGCACGCTCTCCGTGGCTCAGATCCGGCACGCGATCGACATCGCCGGTCCCGGACCGGTCGATGAGGGATCTGTTGGCGCTGGAACCGGCACGGTAACGATGGGGTGGAAAGCAGGGATCGGGACAAGCTCCCGCGTACTCCCACCTCGTTTCGGAGGACACACCGTCGGCGTACTGGTCCAGTCCAACTTCCCCGGGAGCCTAAGGGTCGCCGGCGTGCCGATCGGACGTCTCCTGGAGGCATCCGATTTCGAAGCCAAACACGCAGACGAGACCGCCGTCGGCTCGATCATGATCGTCCTCGCCACGAACGCGCCACTCTCCGATCGAAACCTGACCCGCCTCGCTCGACGGGCGTTCGTCGGCGTCGCGCGGACCGGAGCTTCGTTCTCCAACGGCTCCGGCGATTATGCAATCGCGTTCTCCACCGCGGAATCTGTTCGACGATCTCCTGTCCGTCGTCAAGAAGAATCGACACTCCGCGAGTTGCCGAACGACCGCGTCTCACCGCTGTTCCTCGCAGCGATCGAGGCCACCGAAGCGGCAATCATCCGATCGATGCTCAAGGCAGAGTCGATGACCGGGCGAGATGGCACGACAATCGATGCGTTGCCGATCGATCGAACCGTGGCCTTGTTGCGAGAACGCGGCGTGCTGCCGGGGAAGCGGTTTGCGTGATGATGCCTCCATCGGATCGAATGGACCTGTTCGATCGGTGGGCAACCACGTATGAACGGGACATCGTGCGACAACAATCATATCCGTTCGCCGGATACGACGATGTAATCGCCGCTACGATTGCGTCAGCCCGAATCGCTCCCGGACATCGGGTCCTCGATCTGGGTACGGGGACGGGAAACGTTGCGGCGCAACTCCTCGCTTCGGACTGCGAGGTGTGGGGATGCGACTTCTCGGAAGAGATGCTGCGTCAGGCGAGGCTGAAGGTTCCGCAAGGTCGATTCGCCCGGTTCGACCTGCGCGGCAGCTGGCCGGCACAGCTACCACACCGGTTCGACCGGATCGTCTCAACGTACGTGTTTCACGAGCTCCACGACGATGAGAAGATTCGGCTACTGGCAGATCTGATTCGACGCAGATTGACACCGGGGGGAAGATTGGCCGTGGGGGATATTGCCTTCCCCGACGATCGTGCGCTCTCTGCTTGTCGGAGAGAGTACCGCGCCAAGTGGGATGCCGAGGAATTCTACTGGGTCGCCCACCGGATCGTGCCTCGCTTGGAGGCTGAGCGATTGACCGTGGCGTAGAGCCAGATCTCGCACTGCGGCGCCGTATTCACCATCCAGCAGATGACGCGGCAGGAGATCGAGCGAACCGTTCCGCCAGGCTGTTCGAGATAGGTTTCCGTAAGCTCAAGATCGGAACACCATTCCACGCCACCTGTGTACGCGCTTCGAGCTCCAGACTGCTCACCTCACCTGCCATCCAGGCAAGTCGCAGATCCACCTGCAATCGGCTAGACCGTTGTCGCCCGTCGGACAACAGGGCTTGACATCGGGTATGGCTTGCACTATACGTATACGTCAATCCAACAGGAAACGCAGGCCATAGGAGCGGCGATGAATCCAGCTCGATCTCTTCGAACAAGCGGTCTAGTTGCAGTCCTAGTCATTATCGTCGTCGTCCTCCTAATTGGAGGGCCATGACCTGTTGGGCATAAACCTCAAGCCTTAACGAAGGGGCCGCCCAAACAGGGCGGCCCCTTTTCTTTTGGTTTCGAAGTCATTTTGCGATCTCAAAGAGACGCAAGAGGAGGTGGCACGATGTGGAAGACGGGTGCGGAAATCGTCTGGGAGATGCTGCGGCGAGAGGGCGTCGAAGTTGTCTTCGGGATTCCGGGTGGCGGAATCATGCATACCTATCATCCTCGCCGAGACTACGGGATTCATCACGTGCTTGTCCGCCATGAGCAATCGGCCGCCCACGCCGCGGACGGGTACGCCCGGGCTTCAGGCCGTGTCGGCGTAGCCATCGCAACGTCGGGACCAGGGGCGACAAACCTGGTCACCGGGATCGCAACCGCGATGATGGATTCTTCTCCGATCGTATGCATCACAGGGCAGGTCGGCACGTCGGTGCTCGGCACAGATGCGTTCCAGGAGACCGACACCACCGGAATCACCCTGCCAATCACCAAGCACAACTACCTTGTGACCGATGTCGCCGATCTTGCGGCAACGATTCGCAATGCATTTGAGATCGCGCAGTCGGGGCGGCCGGGGCCGGTGTTGATCGATCTTCCCGTCGATGTGCAGCGTGGCGCGACGGAGTTCGTACCTCCAGAGACCGGATCGACCGAAGCATCCCGCCCCCTGCCGGTGGCCGATGAGGCATCGCTCAAGCAGGCGGCTGCATTGATCGACCGAGCGCACCGCCCGGTGATCCTTGCCGGCCGTGGCGTGCACCTTTCGGGGGCGGTCGATGAGCTTGCCGCATTCGCCAACAAGACCCAGACGCCGGTCGCCGTAACGCTTCTGGGTAAGGGAGCCTTCTCTCCTGACCATCCCCTGTATCTCGGGATGATGGGGATGCATGGACATGCTGCGGCGAACCACGCGATCCAGAACGCTGATCTACTGATCGCCCTTGGCATGCGGTTCGACGATCGCGTCACCGGGAATCCATCCGAATACGCTCTCCAAGCCCGGAAGATTCACATCGATATCGACGCATCCGAACTGAACAAGCTCATTCCAGTCGACATCGCAATCCATGCCGATCTCCGGCCTACGTTGGCACAGATCACCGATCGCTCCCAGTCGGGCAACCATCTGCAGTGGATCGAAGAGGCCGAAGGATGGAACGAACAATCCAAGGCGCATGATGCATTGCGGCAGTCTCCGGATGGCCCTCCTTCGGCGCCGCACATCATTCACGAGATCTTCTCCGCGACCGGCGGGGAAGCGATCGTCGTCACCGATGTGGGACAAGCTCAGATGTGGACAGCCCAGTACTACGCGACACACTGCACACAGCCGTTTCTCTCCTCCGGTGGGCTGGGGACAATGGGATTCGGCCTTCCGGCCGCCATCGGAGCCCAATTCGCACGTCCCGAAGCCGAGGTCTGGGCGATCGTCGGCGACGGCGGCTTCCAGATGAGTCTTCACGAGTTGGCAACGCTGGTTCAGGAGAACCTGCCGGTTCGGATTGCGCTGATCAACAACAGAGCCCTCGGGATGGTGCGTCAATGGCAAACGATGTTCTACGACGGCCGTCACGAGGCCACCGACTTGATGAATCCCGATTTCGTCCGCATTGCCGAGGCATACGGCATCCCCGCGTATCAAGCAACGACGCTCGAGAGCGCGCGCGAAGCCATCGCCGAGACGCGCGGACTTCAGGGTCCTGTGTTGATCGAGTTCGAGGTGGAACGAGAAGGGGAGCCATCTCACGTGTACCCAATGGTTCCATCCGGTGCAGCGCTCGACGCGATGATCGACCGTTCCCCGGTCTCCGCGGGAAGCATTGCAGGGGGGCGTTCGTGAGCCGTACGTTGATTGCAACCGTTGCCGATCGCCCCGGTGTGCTGAACCGGGTGGCGAGTATGTTCCGCCGCCGGGCGTTCAATATCGAGAGCCTGACCGTCGGTCACACGGAGCAAGAAGGGATCTCGCGGATGACGATCGTCGTCGACAGCCGACGGACCGATACCGAGAAGGTCGCCCAGCATCTGGAGAAGCTCGTCGATGTGCTCGATGTCGAAGACATCACCGATCGTCCGGCGATCCTTCATGACCTTGCGCTAATCAAGGTTCGGATTCCGGACAAGGCTGCACGATCGGAGATCCTCCGGATCGCCGACAGCTTCCAGGCGAAGCTTGTCGACATGTGCCCGCAGACAGCGATCGTCGAGGTCACCGGAAGCGAATCGACCATCGATACCGTGGTCGAAGCGCTTCGGTCTCATGGGATTCTTGAGATGGTGCGGACCGGCTGTGTAGCCATGGTCCGCGGTGAAACAACCGCCGAAGCGGAAGTAGCGCTCGTCGGCGAACACACGAAGCATGCAGCACAAGGAGGCAGTTGATGGCGAAGATTGACTTCGGCGGCGTCGTGGAAGACGTCGTGACTCGTGAGGAATACAGTCTGGATCACGCTCGAGAAACGTTGCGTGAGGAACGGATCGTTGTCGTGGGCTATGGCGTTCAGGGGCCCGCACAGGGGCTGAACCTCCGCGACAACGGCTTCAACGTCCGGGTCGGACTCCCCCCAGAGCGCAGACGATCATGGGAGAAGGCCGTCGGTGATGGCTGGGTTCCAGGTGAGACGTTGCTTCCGTTGGCCGAGGCGGTGGCCGATGCAACCATCGTCCTCTTCTTGGTCTCCGATGCCGGCCAGCGGGCGCTGTGGCCGTCGATCGAGCCACACTTGAGCGAGGGCAATGCGATCTACTTCTCGCACGGCTTCTCGGCGACGTACAGCGACCAGACCGGCGTGGTGCCTCCGCCGTGCGTCGACGTCATCCTCGTTGCCCCGAAGGGATCGGGAACCAGCGTCCGTGCGAACTACCTCGCGGGCAGCGGGATCAATAGCAGCTACGCGGTCCGTCAAGATTTCACCGGCCGCGCAACCGAGCGAACGCTGGCACTCGGCATCGGGATCGGCTCCGGTTTCCTGTTCCCGACAACGTTCGAGAACGAGGTCTATAGCGATCTGACCGGCGAACGAGGCATCTTAATGGGGGCACTTGCCGGTGTGATGGAAGCGCAGTACGACACGCTGCGAGCACACGGTCATAGCCCGAGCGAGGCGTTCAACGAGACGGTCGAAGAGTTGACCCAAAGCCTGATCCGCCTGGTCGGCCAGAACGGGATGGACTGGATGTACGCGAATTGCAGCGCCACCGCGCAACGAGGCGCACTCGATTGGCGACCCCGGTTCAAGGCAGCAGTAGCCCCGGTGTTCGACGAGCTCTACAACAGCGTCGTCAGCGGAGAGGAAACCCGCGTCGTTCTTGAAGCCAATGGAGCCCCTGACTATCAGACCCACCTAGACGAAGAGCTACGCCAGATGAGGGAGTCGGAGATGTGGCAAGCGGGAGCAGCCGTTCGATCGCTGCGACCGGAGAACAGCAAGCCTTCCGTCTGACGAAGCAGGGGAGAACAAACGTGATACGCAACGGAATCAATGAGGTCCAGATTTTCGATACGACACTGCGAGATGGGGAGCAGTCCCCAGGCGTCAACCTGAGCGCGGTGGAGAAGGTGGAGATCGCGCGGCTGCTGGCTCGAATGGGTGTTCGCGTCATCGAAGCCGGATTCCCCGCCGCCTCGCCCGAGGATCGCCTTGCCGTCGAGCGGGTGGCCCACGAAGCCGGGAGCGACGGCAGCCTACCAGCGCCGACGATCTGTGCGCTAGCTCGAGCCACCGATGCCGATATCGATATCGCATGGGAGGCCGTCCAAGCCGCCTCACATCCGCGGATCCATACGTTCCTCGCCGCATCGGAGATCCATCTTGAGCACAAGCTGCGGATGACGCATGACGAGGCGATTGAGCGCACGCGCAATGCCGTGGCCCGCGCGAAGTCATACTGCGAGTCCGTTCAGTTCTCCCCCGAGGACGCAAGTCGCGCAGATCCTGGATTCCTGCACGAGATGGTCGCTGCGGCCATTGAGGCCGGAGCCACGACAATCAACATCCCCGACACCGTCGGATACGGCACGCCAGACGAATTCGGCGCGCTGATCGAGCAGATCGTGGGGGCGGTTCCGAACGATGGAAGCGTCGTCGTATCTGTCCATTGCCATGACGACCTCGGAATGGCCACCGCGAACACACTGTCCGGACTTCGCGCCGGGGCGCGGCAAGCCGAGGTCACGATCAATGGGATCGGCGAACGCGCCGGAAACACGGCGCTTGAAGAAGTCGTGATGGCACTGCACACACGTCAGGGCCGCTATGAATTGCACACCAACATCGACACGACACGGATCGCTCACGCAAGCCGGATAGTCAGCCACTACACCGGCCTGCCGGTCCAGCCGAACAAGGCCATTGTCGGCGCCAACGCGTTCGCCCACGAATCGGGGATCCATCAAGATGGCATTCTCAAGCATCAGGCCACGTATGAGATCATCCGCCCCGAGACGATCGGCCTGGCGGACTCGAACCTCGTCCTCGGGAAACACTCGGGCCGGCACGCGTTCGCGGAACATATCGGCGAGCTCGGCTATGAGTTGGATCCAACCCAGTTGGAAGCGGCGTTCCATCGGTTCAAGGAACTGGCAGGGAAGAAGCGCGAGGTCAACGATGCCGACGTCGAAGCGCTGATTGCCGACCTGGTTCATCGATCCGATGACGCCTACCGGTTGGTGGACCTCCAAGTCGTCGCAGGGCGTCACGGCCTTTCGACCGCGACAGCTCGTCTGCTCGGGCCGGATGAGGAAGAACACGTGCAGGCCAGTGTCGGCACCGGGCCGGTCGATGCCATCTACCGTGCGATCTGCGAGATCGTCGGCGTACCCAACCGCCTGGAGGAGTTTCGGATCCATGCGGTGACCGAGGGAATCGATGCACAGGGCGCGGTCAGTGTACGTATCAGCTCTCACGGGGGACCGATGCGAATCGGCGGCTATGGTGCCGATACCGACATCCTCGTAGCCAGCGCGCACGCCTACATCAACGCGTTGAACCGACTGATCGAACGACAGGCTGCTTCGTCCGGCGCCGACGAAGCAAAAAGCCCGTTGGCGCAACACGTTCCAGGTTGAATCAAAGGAGAAACCGATGACCCAGCACACCGAACAGGTCCCCGAAAACGGGGTTGCAGAGAACGCCACGGTCCGCAAGGAGACGTGGCCGGACCGATCGGAAGATGAAACGACGGAGATCAAAGGATGGGCACTGAGATGGGATACCACTGCGCTGCGCAAGGTGAACATGGCACGAAAGATGCGCAGCTTGAGACAGACCGAAGCCGATCGGTAGGCGTATCATGACGAAGCTGACCCTGGCCGAGAAGATCCTCTCCTCACGCTGCGCCACAGCAGAAGCCAAGGGCCATACGGTCCGACCTGGGGATCTGATCGAGGTCGACGTGAACGTCGTCCTCGCCAACGACATCACCGCTCCGATCGCAATCCGCGAGTTCGCCGCCCTCGGCGTGGACAGCGTGTTCGATCCGGAAGCCATCGTGCTCATCGCCGACCACTTCACGCCAAACAAGGACATCGCGTCCGCCGGGCAGGCCTCGCTCATGCGGGAGTTCGCCAAACGCCAATCGATCGTGCATCACTACGATGTCGGTCGTGTCGGCATCGAACACGTGTTGCTTCATGAACTCGGCCTCGTGATCCCCGGCGACGTGATCGTCGGCGCCGACTCGCACACGTGCACCGCGGGAGCACTGGGCGCCTTCGCCACCGGAATGGGCTCAACCGACATTGCCGTCGCGATGGCAACCGGCTCCGTTTGGATGCGCGTTCCCGAGACGATTCGCGTCGACTTGTGCGGCCCGCCGTCCCGGTGGGTCAGCGGCAAGGATCTGATCCTCGAGACGATCTCCCGCACTGGGGTCAGCGGCGCAACGTATGCGGCGCTCGAATTCGGGGGATCCGCGTTGGACTCGCTGTCCCTTGCCGACCGGTTCACCATCGCCAACATGGCGATCGAAGCCGGCGGCAAGGCTGGCCTGTTCCCCGCCGATGAGACGGCACTCACGTATCTCAAAGAGCGAACGGAACGCGCCATAGAACGCATCGCCGCCGATGAAGGCGCAACGTATGCCCGGACACTCCACATCGATGTCCCATCGATCGAACCGCTCGTGGCGATGCCGCATCTTCCCGAGAACGTCTGCCCGGTCCGCGAAGCCGGATCGGTCCCGGTCGACCAAGCGGTGATCGGCTCTTGTACCAACGGACGGATCGAGGATCTGCGGATTGCGGCCGAGATCCTCCGCGGGCGTCGTGTGCATCCCGATGTGCGCTGCATTGTGATCCCCGGGAGTCCGAGGGTTCAGCTCGATGCCGTTCGGGAAGGGCTGGTCGAGGTGTTCCTCGAAGCCGGCGCCGCGGTCAGTACGCCAACGTGTGGGCCGTGTCTCGGTGGACACATGGGCGTCTTGGCAGCGGGAGAGCGCGCCGTCAGCACGACAAACCGCAACTTCCGCGGGCGGATGGGATCGCTTGACAGTGAGGTTGTCCTCGCCGGACCCGCCGTGGCCGCTGCCTCGGCGATCGCCGGCCGTCTCGCACATCCCGAGGAGGTTCTCACATGACGAGTTCCGGACGAATCTGGGTCTTCGGCAAGAACGTTGACACCGACGCGATCATCCCGGCACGGTACCTGCACAGCTCCGACCCAGCCGAACTGGCACGGCACTGTATGGAAGGTCTCGATGCGGATTTTCCCGACGCCGTCGAGTCGGGCGATCTGATCGTCGCCGACGACAACTTCGGTTGTGGCTCGTCGCGCGAGCATGCGCCGCTGGCGATCAAGGCAGCCGGTGTCTCCTGTGTGATCGCCACCAGTTTCGCTCGGATCTTCTACCGCAACGCGATCAACATCGGGCTCCCGATCGTTGTTTGCCCTAACATGTCGCTAACCGACGTGCAGGACGGGCAACAGTGGGCGGTCGATCTGGAAGACGGGGTGGTTCGCAATCTGACGCTCGGAACGGAGAGGACGTTCGAGCCTTTCCCTCCGTTCATGATGGGAATTCTCCGCGCCGGCGGCCTCACAGCATACACCCGCGACCGCATCGCGGCCGGCGACCTACCACGGGATAGGACCAAGCGATGAACCGGACAATCTCGCTGTACGACACGACGCTTCGCGACGGCTCGCAACGCGAGGGGTTGTCGTTCTCGCTCGCCGACAAGCTGAAGATCACCGAGTGGCTCGACCGCCTTGGGATCGACTGCATCGAGGGCGGCTGGCCCGGCTCAAACCCGAAGGATCAGGAGTACTTCGAACGTGTCGCCGATCTTCGGTTGGCCCACGCGCAGATCGCCGCATTTGGCAGTACACGCCGCGCCGACACGGCAGTTGAAGACGATCCTCACCTGGCAACGTTGCTCGCCGCGAACACGCCGATCGTCACGATCTTCGGGAAGAGCTGGCAGCTGCACGTTCGCGAGGTCCTCGGCACGATGCCGGAGGAGAACTTGCGGATGATCGGCGATACCGTCCGGTTCTTGCGCGAAGGCGGGCGGCGCGTGATCTATGACGCCGAGCACTTCTTCGACGGGTATCGCGACGACGCACCGTACGCCTTGGAGACGCTGCACGCAGCGGCCGACGCCGGGGCCGAGGTTGTTGTGCTCTGCGACACGAACGGCGGGACGCTGCCGGCGCAGATCGGTGCGACGGTTGCCGCGGTCGAGCAGATCCTCGCCGTACCGCTGGGCATCCATGCCCACAACGATATCGAGATGGCCGTGGCCGGAACGATTGCCGCTGTCGAAGCCGGTGTACTGCAGGTTCAGGGAACGATCAACGGCTACGGCGAGCGGTGCGGCAATGCGAACCTCTGCTCGATCATTCCGACGCTGCAACTGAAACTCGGGCATCGCTGCATCCGAAATGAACAGCTGTCCCGCTTGAGCGAGACAGCGCATGCAATCAGCGAGCTCGCCAATCAGCGACCCGATCCGCACCTCGCGTATGTCGGCTCAAGCGCGTTCGCCCACAAGGCCGGGGTGCATGTCAACGCGCTGCGCAAGCAGGCCAAGACGTATCAGCACATCGATCCGAGCCGGGTCGGCAATCGGAGCCGCATCGTCATCTCGGAGCTCGCCGGTCGAAGCAATGTCGTCCACAAGGCAGAGCAGTTCGGGCTGAAGCTCGGATGCAGCGATGCTGCATCCGCCGTGCTGTCGAAGATCAAGGAGCTCGAGGGACGCGGTTTCCAATTCGAAGGTGCAGAGGGATCGGTCGAGCTGATGATCCGACGGACCGACGATGCGTACCGCCCGCCGTTCGAGCTTCTGGACTTCCACGTCCTGATCCGCAACGGCGACGACGGCACCATGGCCGCCGAGGCGACGATCAAGGTTCGGGTCGGCGAACAGACGATGCACACCGCCGCCGATGGGAACGGACCGGTCAATGCACTCGACGCCGCTATGCGCAAGGCGTTGCTACCGGCGCATCCGAAGCTGGCTTCGGTGCATCTAACCGACTACAAGGTGCGCATCCTCGACGGCAAGGCCGGCACGGCGGCCCAGACCCGCGTGTTGATCACATCGAGTGACGGAACGCGCTCGTGGAGCACGGTCGGCTGTTCGGACAACATCATCGAAGCAAGCTGGATCGCGCTGGTCGACGCGTTCGAGTACGCGCTATGCCCGGCGCCTGCGCCCATTCCACTCTCAATCAAAGGACAACGATCATGAACAAGCACATCGTCAGCCTCCCCGGCGACGGGGTCGGCCCGGAAGTCGTTCAGGAGGGGATCAAGCTCCTCCATGCCGTCGCCGAGACGTTCGGTCATCGGTTCGAGTTCACCGAGTATCCGGTCGGTGGAATGGCGATCGACATGACAGGATCACCGCTTCCGGAGGAGACGCTTGCGGCCTGCCGCGACGCCGACGCCGTGCTGCTCGGCGCAATCGGCGGACCGAAGTGGTCCGATCCCACCGCGGCCGTGCGTCCCGAACAGGGGCTGCTCGGGCTCCGCCAGGGGCTCGAGCTGTACGCCAATCTTCGGCCAGTTCGACTCTCCCCCGCACTGCTCGCGGCCTCGCCACTTCGGCCGGATCGGATCGAGGGAACCGATCTCATGGTCGTTCGAGAGCTGACCGGCGGCATCTACTTCGGAGCGAAACAAGAGCCGACTGCCGCTGGGGTCGCGTTTGACACGATGCGCTACACCGAGTCCGAAATCGTTCGGATCGCTCGCATCGCGTTCGACCTCGCCCGGACACGCCGCGGGATGGTGACGTCAATCGACAAGGCGAACGTTCTCGCCTCCGGCCGCCTGTGGCGCCAGGTGGTGACCGACGTCGCGAAGACGTACACCGACGTCGGGCTCGATCATCTCCTCGTCGATGCCGCCGCGATGCATCTGCTCCGGCGCGCATCCAGTTTCGATGTGATGTTGACGCCGAACATGTTCGGCGACATCCTGAGCGATGAGGCCTCGATGCTCACTGGATCGCTCGGGATGCTTCCGTCCGCCTCGCTCGGGGCCGGGAAGCTCGGCGTCTACGAGCCGGTACACGGCAGCGCACCAGACATCGCCGGCCAACGGATCGCGAATCCGATCGGCACGATCCTGAGCACCGCATTGTTGCTGCGGCACTCGTTCGACCTTCACGATGAGGCCGCCGCGGTCGAATCGGCCGTCGACCGGGTCCTCGCCGAGGGCGCGCGGACCGCCGATCTGGCCCAGCCGTCGGAGGCGACGGTCGGAACGATCGAGATGGGAGATCGAATCGCAGCGGCCGTTCGAGACACCGCGCGACGAAGCCCGAAAGGCCAGGAGGATTCAGCATGAGAAGCGATCGCGTCAAGCAAGGGATCGGGCGAGCCGCCCACCGAAGTCTGTTCTACGCCACGGGTCTCACGCCCGAGGAGCTCGATCGGCCGTTGATCGGGATTGCCAACGCATACAACGAGATCGTCCCCGGACACGTGCATCTCGATCGGATCGCCGATGCCGTCAAGGCCGGCGTCCGAAGCGCGGGGGGGACCCCGTTCGAGTTCAACACCATCGGCATCTGTGACGGCATCGCGATGGGACACGAGGGGATGCGCTACGCCCTGCCGAGCCGCGAACTGATCGCCGACTCGGTCGAGGCGATGGTCAACGCCCACCGGCTCGACGGGCTTGTGCTGTTGCCCAACTGCGACAAGATCGTTCCAGGTATGCTGATGGCAGCCGCCCGTCTCGACATTCCGGCGATTCTCGTCTCAGGCGGACCGATGCTCGCCGGTCGGCACAACGGCGAATCGATCGATGTGAAGACGATGTTCGAAGCGACCGGCTCCGTTCACGCCGGGACGCTCAGCGAGGACGAGTTGGCAGAACTCGAACTCGCCGCATGCCCCGGATGCGGCTCCTGCTCCGGACTGTTCACCGCCAATTCGATGAACTGCCTCGCCGAAGCGCTCGGCATGGCGCTGCCGGGCAACGGCACAATCCCCGCCGTCAGCGCCGCGCGAGTGCGCCTTGCCAAGCAGGCCGGCACCGCCGTTCTTCGCTTGATCGAGCAGGAGACGACGCCGCGCGACATCTTGACCGAGACCGCGTTTCGCAACGCCATCGCTGTCGACATGGCGATCGGCGGTTCCACGAACACCGCGTTGCATCTTCCTGCCATCGCACACGAAGCGGGCATCCGGTTGACGCTGGATCGGTTCGATGAGATCAGCCGCCGGACGCCGTCGCTAGTCAAGCTCAGCCCGGTCGGCCCGCATCATCTTCAGGATCTCGATGAGGCCGGCGGCATCTCGGCGGTTCTGGCCGAGCTGCTCCGTGCCGGTCTTGCCGATGGGACGGCTCGAACCGTCGCAGGAAGAACGATCGCCGACGTTGTCGGTGCAGCGGCGCGACAAGGCACCGTCATCCGGGCAACGGACGAACCGTACCATCCCGAAGGCGGAATCGCGATCCTCCGAGGCAATCTGGCGCCGGACGGCGGCGTTGTGAAAGCAAGCGCCGTGGTTGAGAGGATGCTACGTCATCGTGGACCGGCCCGCGTCTTCGATGGCGAAGCCGCGGCGCTCGATACGATCCTCGGCGGCGGCATCGCGCCCGGCGACGTGGTCGTCATCCGCCATGAAGGTCCACGCGGTGGCCCTGGGATGCCCGAGATGCTGCTTGCCACCGCCGCGATTGCCGGCCAGGGTCTCGACGATCGGGTCGCTCTGCTGACCGACGGCCGCTTCTCCGGCGCTACACGCGGCGCGGCCATCGGACACATCGGACCCGAGGCTGTCGACGGCGGACCGATCGCCCTCATCGAGGAGGGCGACCCGATCGAAATCGACATCCCCAACCGCACGCTCGTGCTCGATGTCGCACCGGACGTACTGGAGAAGCGACGCGCCAGCTGGGCGCCACCGGCTCCGCGTGTGTCTGTCGGCTTCCTCGTTCGGTACGCCGCAGCCGTTCGCCCGGCCGCCGAGGGTGCAGTGCTCGGACGGTAGCGAGCCGCCCGGCGGAACAGCGCCGACATTCCGTGGTAGATTGGGGAAAGCCCAGATCCCCAAGGAGGTCGGCGTGAACACCGGATCGAACCACAGAGCATCAGGCATTCTTGCCATCGGCATCGCGGTCACGGCCATCGCAATCCTCTGCACAGCGATCGCCGTGGCCGTCGCACAACCTGTCCCGCCGAGCCCGCTGGTTCCCCTCGACGTGCGGCTCCCCTCGCAAAGTACCGGGACCCCGAGCGGAACGCTGGCAGTCCGCGTGCATTCCCCAACCGTCGAGAACGTTCGCTACCCGACCGGTGCGCCGGTCCTCGTTTGGGTTCGCGGCGGGTTCGAGGTCAAGGGGATCGACCACGGTCTCCCGCCGGAGGCCGATGATGTGATCTGCATTACATTCATCTTCCCGGGCGGCGGGGATCCGTACAGCGGCTTGGCCTCCGATGGCGCGTACGACTATCGCGGGACAGACTGCATCGCCGCGCTGCGCGATGTCTTGCTGTACGCCGCCGGGAAACTCCGAGATGCAGACGGCCGGACGATCGATGAGATCGTTCCGGTCCCGGTGCTCCATGACAACCTCGGGATGATCGGCGAGTCAAACGGCGGCAATATTCTGCCTGCCGTTGCGGCGCTTCATGGGCAGCTGCTGGCCGACCACCTGCGCTACCTGATCCAGTGGGAGACGCCAGTGTCGAGCCAGATCGCCACCCGCGACCTCGGGCGCGTTTGGCTGAAGCCGGGGACCGGCCAAGGCGACTACTGGAACCCGCGCGTCCTCGGCTATGATCCGCTCGTTCTCCCGGTCGACTACAGCGATCTCGCGTTCGACCGAATGCAGGACACCTACCCGCTCGTCCATGACGGCACCGGGGATGGAAGCTACACGACTGTGCAGGATCCGAACCGGAACGTCCCGATCCCCGACCTGAACGGCGACGGTGTCCTCGACCGCCACGAGGACTTCCCGCTCGACAGCTACCCGGTCGACGATCGGCGCGTCACGTACTCGCGGCCGGTGATGCACGAACTCGCCGGGCGCAACCTCTTCGGTGGCCGCTGGCCGGACGAATTCGTCTCACTCGAAGAGGCCGAGGCGTACTGGGATCTTCGCGAGTCGGTCCGGCTCGCCGCCGCCGCGGTCGAGAAGATCCCGGATCTCGCGGCGATGGTCCTCTGCGGCGCCCGGGATCACGTCCAGGCGATGCCGGACAAGCCGCACATCCATCAGGCGTTCGATAGCTGGAACGATCATGGGGCCTGGGTCCGGATCAACCCGAGCCCGGAGCATCTTGCCGCCGTCGATCCCCGCCTCGCCGACCGGCCGCTGCCGGATCTGTCGCCGAACACCGCACCGCCCGATTGGAGCGACCCGTTGAGCTACGCGATCCCGGTCGACATCCCGAAGCCGCTCTACGAGCTCGCTGCGATCTACCAGATGGCCGACAGGGTCTACAATCTGAGCTCGCTGGAACCGGCGGGCGTTCCCGTCGGGCTTACTCAGGACGCACCGCCGACCACCACGCTGTCCGACGGAATGAACGTAACGTATATCACATCCGAAGGGATCGGGCGGATCGCCGTCGCGGTCCGCTCCCCAAGCGAGCCACGCTACACCGGTGGCGCACCGGTCATCGTCAACGTCTCCGGCTTCTTCACCTCCTCCTCCGGCTTCAAGTACGAACTCGACCCCGACACGCTCGGGGCGGCGTACGTCACCTACCTCTGGCCGGGGAAGATCGACGCGCGAACCGGCATTTCGAGCGAAGGGACGTACGATTACGGCGGGCCGGACAGCCTCGCGGCGTTGCGCGATGTCGTCCGCTTCGCCTGCGGCGAGACCGTTGATGTCCACGGCCACACGCTCGACGCCTACGTCGACGTGCCGGTGCTCTACGACGTGGCCGGACTGTACGCCTTCTCCCATTCGGGGATCGCCGCGACAAACCTGCTCGCCCTTCACGGCGAGGATCTGCAGGCGGTGGATTTCTTCGTCGGTCGCGAGAACCCGACGATCGACGCGCTCTACCCTCTTGAGCCCGGGTACTGGGACGAGGGTTCCGGCCGGCCGGTGCACAACCCTTTCTACGATCCGGCCGGCTACACGCCGACCTCCATCGCGATTGACTATTCGCCAGCCTACTGGTCAGCCGAGCACGGACGCCCCGCGTTCGCGGTCGTCGAGGGACCGGACTATCTGTGCTCGTCTAAGCACCCGCAGATGTACGAGAAAGACTACTGGTCGACCGGCCTCCTGCAGGCGCTGCTCGACAACGGCAGCCTGACCCGAGAGAGCTGGCCGGAGACGCTCGCGACACCGGAGGAGGCAGCGACGAACTGGCCGTTCCGTGAGACGGTTCGGAACTACCCCCGCCTCGGCCACGTACTGCCCGACCTGAAGGTCATGCTCGTCTTCGCCGCCGCCGACCATGTCCAGACCGCGATCGACAAGCCGCATATCCATCAAGCATACGACGGGTTCCACCATGCCGCCGGACTGTGGTGCCGGCTGAACCCCGATCGCGCCTACGTCGATGCACTCACTGACGGAACGGCTTCAGCAGCCGCCATCCCCGACAACCCGGCCAACCGCGAGCCGTCGACCTGGATGGTCATCCGCTCCTGGGGGTACAGCGCGCCGCAAGAAGCGCGCATGAACACCAACACCCTCGTCCCCCTCGCCGCCGTTGCCGAGATGTGCGACCGCACGTACCACGACCGCTGGGAGCCCGACTTGGAGGACGTGCTGTAGGCCCGAGCGAGAGGCTTCGAGCTCGAATCCCCTGGGCTGGAGCCTGGGCGACTGACTGCAGAACTCAGGTGCTTGCGGAGGCCTCGTAGTCGAGGAAGAAGTGCTCGCAATCCCTCACTGTGTGAGCTGTATAGGAATCAGGTTCCTGGGTTGGTTGCTTCCGGAGAATCAGATAGCTTGATCAAGGCATCGGGAAGGTGTTGCCCATACTCATGAGTCGTGCTGGCCGATTGGCGATCGAAGCCGCCGTTGAGCTCACAGAGGTTGGTCTCAACCGGCGGGCTGCGGCTGAGGAGCTGGGACAGCGGACTACCGGCGAGCTACCCTTCCTTCAGTAGATCCTCACTAGGCTCGTGAAGCAAGGACTGATCCGGTCGAGACGGGGCAGGCATGGCGGATATCAACTAGCGTGTGCCGCGAGCAAGCTCACGCTGAGTGGGGTGTTAGACGGTAGTGATGGCGCTGGTTCGGGGCATTGCCTCCTGGATTGACTGCGTGTGATGGGCGACGAAGTTGTCGCTTGACGGCGACCAGGCATCCGATCCGTGAGAAGCTGGAATCGTTCCTCAAGACTGAGACCGTCGCGAACATCGCTGAGCACAGTCGGGTCGGAGTGGACAGATTGGAGTGGATCAACCTCAACGGATGAACGCATGTTGAGAATCTGCTACGTCCCAGGTCAACGCGATTGTCTTCGCACTTCCGAAGCCTCGCGTTTGCCAGACAGATTGCTCGCTTCCCTGACCACGAACAACAGAACTCTGGGTGGTGCACTTCAGGCTGCAACACCTTCAGCACAGGATCCAGCGAACACACCATACAGCGGTCAATTCTGGTTGGAGCTGTCCGGTGGTCGTCTGGCTCGCGCGTATTGCTCGCGTTTTCGCCACGGCCGCCCCAGCAGGAAGCCGACAATCACTCCGACGGCAAGGCTGAGCGCCAAGAGGATAATGCGGGACATCACTAGGTCCCAGAACAGCAGACGGACGGAGACGACTTCTGTGTTCTGAAGAATGACAACCAGAGACAGAAGCAGAAGCGCTAGAATCGCGACAGTTCGTACTCTTACTCTCATAGCTACTCCTCATCAAGCGGTGACTGCACACGCAGCGTGGCCTTTCCTTCCTCGGTCTGCCTGAAGATCCTCGTGGTTCTGTAGGCGAAATCGATCCTCGGTTCATTCGAGAAGGCTTCAAGCACAGCCTCGCACACAGCCTCCGTGCTTTTTCTCCTAGAGCGCGCTTCGCAAACATAGCGCAGGGCGAGTTCGATGCCGTCAGGGACAATCCGTGTGTAGACTATTGGGTGCACGTTTGCTGAACGGATGAGAAACGTGCGCGACGCGTCTCGAATGAACCGGGCAGCCTCTTCGGTGACAGACTCAATCCGCTCTCTAAGGATGCCTTCAAGGATGGCCTTCGCTTCACGCCAGTCAGACTCGAACGTAATCGTGATCGGGATCTCGTTCCATACGTAGTTGAATCCCTGCGTGACATTCGTGAGGGGCTCAACAAAGACCTTGCCGTTGGGTATATGAACGATTCGCCCCGTCGTCTGCTCTCCAAGGTCATGCGATCCGACCTCAAGGATGGAGAATGTCGAAACGCCGATGTCAATCACATCGCCAGACAACGCCCCAATCTGAATCCTGTCTCCGACAGTGAATGGCCGCCGCCAACCGATGAACATCCAGCCGAACCAATTGACGATGGGATCGCGTAGGGCGATCGCGATACCAGCCGAGACAAGACCCAAGTATGTGACGAGCGACTGGATCCCCTCTAGCCACACGCGCCCTACAAGAATCAGCCCGACAATCGTGAGGGAATACGTTGCGGCCTTGCGCCATCTGTATCGAACCTGCGGATCGTCCGTTCTCCGATTCGTGATCGCGAGCCACGTCCAACGAACCAACCAGAGCACGACGACGATTGAGACGGTGACAAGCAGCTTGACAATCGTCGGAGATCCGAGTCCTGTCACTTGCCCTAACCACTCGAAAACTCTCTGCATTCTTAGCTCCAATCCTTTCCGAGCCTCAGGCTAGTATGCGCCTACTTCAGCGCAACAGTAGGTTTTGGGCTCAGGAGTCTCGGCAAGGCGACAACACAGCTCACAGCCACTTCCGTCGCCTGAAGTAGATGAGCATTCCCCCTCCAATGGCGAGCATGACGCCGAGGACTGCGAAATAGCCGTAGCGCCATTGCAGCTCCGGCATGAAGGCGAAGTTCATCCCGTAGAGCCCGGCGACAAACGACAGCGGAATGAAGATGGTAGCGATGATTGTCAGTACCTTCATCACTTCATTCATTCGGTTGCTGATACTCGACATGTACAGGTCCATCAATCCCGAGA
>Ga0272442_10003907_pt1 | contig 20632 bp, 21 predicted proteins | sample SSMForm2O_FD_200262 | JGI IMG/M metagenome (GOLD analysis project Ga0272442, IMG submission 200262) | Marine sediment archaeal communities from Little Sippewissett salt marsh, Falmouth, MA, United States - SSM-Form-2O | ecosystem: Environmental > Aquatic > Marine > Wetlands > Sediment ... | reverse complement strand
CGATGACGAGCCTCAACCCGGTGTTCCCCATCGGCGCTCAGATCGTCGAGGCCATCCACACCCACCAGGATGTGGGCAAGGCCGAGGCGAAGGACCGCGTGATCGAGCTGCTGCGCCGGGTACAGATCCCGGCGCCCGTCGAGCGCTTCAAGAGCTACCCGCACCAGCTCTCCGGCGGCATGCGGCAGCGGGCGATGATCGCCATGGCCCTGGCCTGCAACTCGAGGCTCCTCATCGCCGACGAACCGACCACCGCCCTCGACGTCACCATCCAGGCCCAGATCCTCGACCTGATCCGCGAGCTGCGCGACGAAATCGACGGCTCCGTCATCCTGATCACCCACGACCTGGGTGTCGTGGCGGGGACGGCGAACCGCGTCGTGGTGATGTACGCCGGCCGCATCGTCGAGGAGTCTCCCGTCGGGCTCCTGTACGACGCGCCCCTGCACCCGTATACGCGGGGCCTGCTCCGGTCGATCCCCTCGCGCAACATCGGCCAGGAGACCCTGCCCGTGATTCCGGGGACCGTGCCCGACGCAGCGCACAAGCCGCCGGGGTGCCATTTCCATCCGCGCTGCCCGCACGTCCGCGACATCTGCAGAAACGAGGATCCGGAGCTGCGAGAAATGTCGCCCGGCCGACTCGCCCGCTGCTGGGCGCTCGGCGACTGGCTTGAGGTGTAAACATGCCGGGAATGAGAGCCGACAACAGCAGCGCTCCACTCCTCGACGTTCGGGGTCTGAAGAAGTACTTCCCCGTCAAAAAGGGAGTATTTCAGCGGACCGTCGCCCACGTGCAGGCCGTCGACGGCGTGGACCTGTCCATCCCCCGCGCCGGCTGCCTGGGTCTGGTCGGCGAGTCCGGCTGCGGCAAGACGACGACCGGCCGGAGCATACTGCGCCTGATCGAGCCGGACGAAGGCGAGGTCCGGTATGAAGGAACCGACATCACCCGACTCCCGCGGACACAGATGCGGGAGCTGCGGCGCGAGATGCAGATCATCTTCCAGGACCCATTCAGTTCGTTGAACCCGCGGTTCACCGTCGGCGGGATCGTCTCCGAAGGCATCAAGGTCCTCAGACGCAAAGAAGGCAAGAAGGACCTGAAGGACCGCGTGGCCGAGCTGCTGGAGACGGTCGGCCTCCCGCCGGACGCGGCGCGTCGCTACCCCCACGAGTTCAGCGGCGGGCAGCGCCAGCGCATCGGCGTCGCCCGGGCCCTGGCGCTGAACCCGAAGTTCATCGTCTGCGATGAGCCCGTCTCCGCACTGGACGTCTCCATCCAGGCCCAGATCATCAACCTGCTCGAAGAGCTCCAACGGAAGTTCGGCCTCTCGTATCTGTTCATCGCCCACGACCTGTCCGTCGTCCGCCACATCAGCGACGAGATCGCGGTCATGTATCTCGGCTGGATCGTCGAGCGGGGCCCGGCCGACGCCGTGTGCGAGGACCCAATCCACCCCTACACCCGGGCGCTGCTCTCCGCCGTGCCGGTGCCCGACCCGCACGCCAAGCACGAGCGCATCCCTCTGGAGGGGGACGTGCCGACCCCCGTCGACCCGCCGCCCGGGTGCCGCTTCTGTCCGCGGTGCTTCATGAGCGACGCATCGATCTGCCCGGTGGAAGTGCCGCCGATGCGTGAGATCCGACCTGGCCGCTTCGTCCGCTGTCATCTGGTCCGGTGAGCCAATGTCCCCCGCGTCGCCGAGCCGAGACACGCCCCCCCTGTCTGGCAGGAGCCGGAGCCGTTTCTGCGCGCTGTGCGCCGCTCTGATCCTGCTCGCCGCAAGCGCCGCACAAGGCCGGCCGGCACCCGCCGGAGCGACCACGCCGGCCGCCCACGCCGCCGCCCACACGGAGGACCGGACAGACACGGACACGGTGACCCTCCCCGCCCTCGCCCTCGTCATCGTCCTGCTGGTGATGGGCGCCATCTTCTGGTCCTACGTCTGGCTGATCGCGGTCAAGCTCGCCCAGGGGCGGATCTTCCCGGAGGCCCGCCTCGCTGTGGCGCGATGGAACGAATGGGACGTGATCAAGGTCGTCGTGCTCTTTGTCCTGCTGATCGGCGCGTTCACCCTGGCGTTCGCCGGCCTCGGTGGAGGCGGGGACGCGGGGTCGGAGGGAACCTCGAGCGAGGAAGCGGTCGAGGCGTCAGCGGAAGCCGAAGAGGCGACCGAGGTCGGAGCCCCCGGGCAAGCTCGGGGCCAGCGGAAGGCTGAGGAGCTGAGCCGATTCCTGGCGGCCCAGGGGATCGCGAACCTGCTGATCGTGTTCGTGATTCTGACCCTGATCCGATCGCGGGGACAGAGCCCGGCCGAGGTCCTCGGTCTCCGGCTGGCCGATGCGGGCGGGCACATGATCTCCGGCCTGACCGTGTTCTTCGCGTTTCTGCCCGTCCTGCTGGTCATCACCCACGTGTGGCATCGAGTGCTCCAACGGCTGGCCGGCGACGAAGCGGATGCCCCGCAGCAGCTCGTGCGGCACCTGATCGAGACGCCGAGCCCGGCGCTGGCGACGCAGATCGTCATTGCCGCGGTGCTGGTGGCCCCGGTCGCCGAGGAGTTTTTCTTCCGCGGGTTCGTGTATGGTGTGATGCGCCGGCGGGTGCGGGCGGCGATCGCCATCCCCGCCGGAGGAGTGCTGTTCGCCCTGTTCCACCCGCCGCTCGCCGCGGCCATCCCGATCGGGATCTTCGGCGCGTTCCTGTGCTACGTCTACGAACGGACCGGGCGGCTGACCGTCCCCATCGCCGTCCACTTCCTCTTCAATTTCTCGCAAGTGGCGATCATGATGTCCTTCAAATCGTTCTAGCGTGAGGTGTGACATGAGAGGGCTCGGAGTACTGGGGGTAATGCTGGCGTGGGTCCTGATCGCGGGCGGCTGCGGCGGGGACGATGGCGGGACGATTGACGCCGGGGAGCCCGGCGCCAAGAAGCCGGGCCCGGGAAAGAAACCCCGGAACGAGACGGGCTACTTCGGGACCCTGCGCAAGGGACTCCGGCAGGCACGGGAGATGCGGATCGAGCCGGCCCGGCAGTGCATTCGGACATTCCACGCCACGCGTGGTCGATACCCCAACGATCTCGCCGAGCTGCTGAAGGAATATCCGGCGCTCCGCAAGACGCCCGAAGGGCTCGCATACAAGTACGATCCCAAGACAGGTGACATCCAATTCGTACCGGCAGAGCAATAGGCCATCTCGCACCAGCGCACCGCGCGCCCGGCCGTCTGGCGCTGCAGCCGCTGTGGGGCGTGGTCGTCGCTCTGGTGGTGGCCGTGGTCGGCTCCATCATCGTGATCGTGTTCGCGCTGGGCGACCCCGTCCCGCGGCGCCGCGAGTTCGACCGGCTGTGCGCCGTGAACCCCGGCGTCGAGCTTCGGGAATGGACGCACATCATCCTCCATCACAGCGCCACCGAGGCCGGCGGCGCCGCGACGTTCGACCGGTACCACCGCGGGCTCGGCTGGGACCGCGGCCTGGGATACAACTTCGTCATCGGCAACGGCACCCGGACCGGCGACGGCGAGATCGAGGTCGGCGACCGCTGGCGCCGCCAGACCCGCGGGGCGCACTGCAAAGCCGGCGACATGAACGCTCGGGCCGTCGGCATCTGCTTTGTCGGGAATTTCGAGACCGACGAGGGGCCGTCGGAAGCCCAGCTTCGCGCCGGCGCCGATCTCGTCCGCTACCTGGCGTGGAGATTCGCCATTCCGTGCGGGAACATCCTGGGCCACGGCGAGGTGACGGGCGCCCGCACGCAATGCCCGGGCCGGTTCTTCCCGATCGAACGGATGCGCGCCGCCGCCCGCGAGGCCCGGTAGCCGCGGGGGCCGCCTCGCGGCGTGGCGATGGCCCGGCTACTGGACCGGGCATTTTTGGTGTAAACTCCAGGGGGAAAGAACTATACTAGTAAATAGATAAACGTGGCAATCCTGCGATTTCCACAGAGGAGACCGTCTATGAAGTCCTGTACCCTGCGTCGGGCGTTGGTCACCGCGCTGTTGCTGCTGGTCGCCGTCCCGCTCGTAGCGGGACCGTTCGACGGCGGCCCCACCTCGAAAGACCCCGAAGCGAAGGCCATCGCCCAGGCCCGGAAGTTCCTCCGCATCGGCGAGCCGGCCCGAGCGATCGAAGTCGTCAAGAAGGCGCTGGCCAAGAGCCCCAACTCCGCGCGGCTCCACCACTACCTGGGCCTGGCCTACGTGGCAGACCGCAAGGACGATCTGGCGGAAGCCGAGCTCGCGACCGCACTGCAACTGGATGCCGACTACCCCGAGTCGCACACCCAACTCGCCTACCTCTCGATGCGACGGATCAAGGGATCCCTCCCCAAAGCCAAGAACCTCGGCCACATGCTGGCCGCGGTCAAGCAGGTGGAGCAGGCCGTCGAGAAGACCCCCGCCCCGCTGGACACGGCGCTGCGCTATTATCTCGCCAGGCTGCACGCCGACACCGTCGTGTTCCGTGAAACAAACCCCGAAGCGGCCTTCGTCAACGCGATGAAGGTGCTGGCGGAGCTCCAGAAGAGGTCCCCCGACGAGACCCGGCCGTATGTCGCGATGGGCAACCTGCGCACCCGCCACGCCGACTTCATCGCCGCCGGCAAGAAGTACGCGGAACTCAAGGGCGACACGGCGAAGCGCTACGACACCCTCCTGGACAAAGCCACCGCCGACTTCCGGAAAGCCGTCGCCGTCAACCCGCGATACCTGGCCGTGGTGAACCGCATCGCCGTCATTCACAGCGTCCGCAACAAACTGGACGAGGCAGTCAAGACGTTCGCCGATCACATCCCGAAGCTCCGGAAGCCGCTGGAGGTCGCCATCTGCTATCGGTGGATGGCACAATACCTGATGCGGGCGGAAAAACTCGCCGAGGCCGAACAGAAGCTGCGCACCGCGATCAAGACCGAGCCGAACGAGCTGGCCAGCTACCTCTTGCTGGCCAACGTCCTTATCCGACGCGATCAGACCCCCCAGGCCGGCGCGCTCCTGAAGGACGCCTTGAAAACGGACGGCAATTTCCTGAACGCCTACGTCGAGCTCGGCCTGCTGGAACTGCGCCGCCAGAACCCCGCCGAAGCCCAGGTCTACTTCGAGAAGGCCCTCAATCTCCCGTCCGCCCGGGCCCACGTCGTCGCCACCGGCGGGCGATCCCTGGCCGCGGCCAAGCAGAACCTCTACGCGCTGGCGGCTATTCGTCTCGGGGACATCCACATGTCCAAGGGCGAATTCCACGAGGCCGTCACGGTGTTCCGCCGGCTGGAGAACCGCATGCCCGGGTCGGCCACCCCCGCGTTCCACACCGGTGAGGTCTACCGCCGGTGGCAGAAATACAAGACGGCCAAGGAGCACTACCAGAACGCCCTCCGGATCGCCCCCAACTTCATCCAGGCCCGCGCCGCGCTGGCCGAGATGGAGGCGCTGGAGACGCGGCTGGCCACCACCCCGGAAGAGCGGGCGGCGAGCCTGAAGCGGGCCATCGAGGAATACGAGCGCGCCCTCAAAACGAGACCCAACAACGCGATGATGCTGGACCGGATGGCCAACCTGCGGGTGAGCCTGGCCCACTGCTCCAAGCCCAAGGACCGGGCCACGCTCGAAAAAGCATTGGCCAACGCCCAAGCGGCCGCCAAGCTGGCCCCCGGGGTCACCCGCTTCCGGCGCCGGCTCGCCTTCATTCACCATGATCTCGGCGACCTCAAGGAGGCCGTCGCCGAACTGGGTAAGCTGATCGACGACGCGAAGAAGTTCCTGGAGAAAAACCCCGACGAGCCCGCCGCCGTGTTTCAGGTGGCCGACCTCCGGTCGACCCTCCACTCCTGGAAGCCCGACAAGGCGGTCCTGAAACAGGCCCTCGACGGCTTCGCGCTCGCCGTCAAGAAGCAGCCCCGGTTCTTCCGAGCCTACCTCAGCGCCGCGCTGCTCGTCGAACGACAGAAAGACTACCAGCGCTCGGCGGACTGGTACAACAAGCTCCTCGACGCAGCCAAGGGGCAGGCCGAGGTGACGGACCTGTCCCCTCAGCGCTCCCGCTACGTCCTGCATGCCGCCGCCGAGCTGGCGTGGGTCTACTGCGAATACCTGGGCAAGTACAAGGAGGCAATGAAGTACGCCAAGATCGCCTCGCAGATCAACCCCAAGCTGCCCAGCCTCATGGACACCATCGGCTGGATCCACTTCAAGGAAGGGCGGGTGGGAGACGCGATCATTCACCTTCGGCTTGCCTTCAAGGGGGCGCCCACGAACCCCACGGTCGGCTATCATCTGGGCACCGCGCTGGTCAAGCACGGGAGCCACGAGCGCGCCCTGGCGGTGCTCCAGAAAGCCCTCCAACACGTGGAGGATCGGAAGGAACTGAAGGAGAAGATCGAGAAGCTCATCCGAACCACGCGTACCAAGACGCCCGGCCCGCGCTGACCCCACGCGCGGAGGGAGGCACGCCGCGCCGGAACCCCGCGGGGGACACGGGTTGACTTGGCCCCCGGGCGCTCCTATACTAGCCCCTGTCCAGCAACCCTTTTGCGCCCCGGTTTTTGCGAGAAGAGCATGAACGAGCGGAACGCGTGTGTGATCGGCATGCAGTGGGGAGACGAGGGCAAGGGGAAGATCATCGACCTGTTGTCCGGTGATTTCGACGTCGTGGTCCGAGCCCAGGGCGGCAGCAACGCCGGACACACGGTGGTGATCGGCGACCAGAAGTTCATCCTGCACCTGATCCCCTCCGGCGTGCTCCGTGACGGCGTCACCTGCGTCATCGCCAATGGCGTGGTCGTCGACCCCGAGCAGCTTCTCCGCGAAATCAGCGAGCTGCAGGAGCGCGGCATCGAGGCCGCCGGTAAGCTGTTGCTCAGCGACCGTTCGCAGGTGGTCATGCCCTACCACAAAGCTCTCGACGCGGCGAAGGAAGCCGCCCTCGGCGAGCAGAAAATCGGGACGACTCTGCGCGGCATCGGGCCCGCCTACGCGGACAAGGCGGCGAGAGCCGGCGTACGGGTCGCAGACCTCGTCGATCCGCAAGCCTGCCGGGCGGTCCTGGAGCGCCGGATTCCGTTCGTCAACCGCATGCTGGAGAGCGTGTACGGCGCCGGGCCGGTGGATCTCGCCGAGGTGACCGACTGGGCGATCGCCAAAGGCCAAGCGATCCGCACCCTGGTCGGCGATACGGTCGAGTTCCTCGGTGAGGCGGTCCAGGCCGGCCAGCGCATTCTGTTCGAGGGCGCCCAGGGCAGCCTGCTCGACGTGGACTTCGGCACCTACCCGTTCTGCACGTCCTCCAACTCCTCCGTGGGCGGGATGGCGACCGGCAGCGGGCTCCCGCCGAGGGAGCTGGGCCGGGTGATCGGCGTGCTCAAGGCGTACACCACGCGGGTCGGCGCCGGGCCGTTCCCCTCCGAGTTGGAGGACGGGATCGGCGCCCAACTCCGCGAGCGAGGCGGGGAGTTCGGCGCCACCACCGGCCGGCCGCGCCGCTGCGGCTGGTTCGACGCGGTGGCCGCCCGGTACTCCGCGATGATCAACGGCGTCGACGAGCTGGCGATCACCAAGCTCGACGTGCTCGAGGGCATCGACCCGCTCGAGATCTGTGTCGCCTATGAAGTGAACGGGCAGCGGACCGACGCGTTCCCCGCCCACGCGGACACACTTGCCGCCGCCCGGCCCGTCTACGAAGAAATGCCCGGCTGGCACGGCGAAACAGCGGCCGACGACTCGGCCGACAGCCTGTGTCCCGAAGCGGCCGCCTACGTCCAGGCGTTGTGCGAACTGGTCCGGACGCCGGCGAGGATCATTTCGGTCGGCTCCGAACGCAGCCAGACGCTCACGGGCTGATCCGCGCCGAACGGCGCACGGGGGTGAGTTCGACCTTGGCCGAACCAACACCGCAATTGCCCCGGCACGTGGCCATCATCATGGACGGGAACGGCCGATGGGCGAAACAGCGCGGCAAACGCCGCGCCGCGGGACACCGGGCCGGCGCCGAGCGGGTGCGCGACATCACGACCGACTGCGCCCGCTCCGGGATTGACCAGCTCACCCTCTACGCGCTGTCCGCGGAGAACTACGCCCGGCGCCCGAGAACGGAGATCCGAGCGCTGATGACACTCCTTCGGCGATACGTCACCCGGGAGCGGCCGACCCTGATGGAGGATCACATCCGGTTCCGCATGATCGGCCGCCTGGACGGACTGCCCAAGCCCGTGCTTCGGGAGGTCCGCAAGACCGAGCAGATGACCGCCCCGAACGACGGGATGACCCTGTGCATCGCGGTCAACTACGGTGGCCGGGCGGAGATTGCCGACGCCGCCCAGTCCCTCGCCGAGAAGGCCCGCGCCCGGCGCCTCCGGCCGAAAGACATCGACGAAGGGGCCGTCGAAGACCACCTGTACACCGCCGGGATGCTGGACGTCGACCTGATGATCCGCACCGCGGGCGAGATGCGGATCAGCAACTTCCTGCTGTGGCAGGCGTGGTACGCGGAGCTGTACATCACCGACACCCTGTGGCCGGACTTCACCCCCACCCAACTGCACAAGGCGCTCCGGGCCTACGCGCGGCGGGAGCGCAAGTTCGGCCATATTCGTCCGTCCGTTAAGGCGCAAGGCACGTGATGCGAAAACGGATCATCTTCGGCGGCCTGACCATCCTCGCCCTGGTGATGCTGTTCTGGTTCGACCTCCTCTGGGGCGGGTACTTCGTGTGCCTGGTGGCCATGGCGCTCACCGCCGCCGCCTTGCACGAGCTGTTTGCTATGACAAAGAAGATGGACCTCCAGCCCTTCCGGCTGACGGGCATCGCTTTCGGCGCCGCCCTGCTGCCCTACTACCTGTGGAGCGATGATTTCCTGAACCGGCTTCTGGGGTCGCAGGCCTTTGTGGCCTTCATCATGGCCCCGCTGTTCGCCCTGATCCTGGCCCTGATGGGCCGGGCCTGCACGCGCCGCGACGGCCTCGGCCCGCAGTTCAAGAACATCGCCGTCACCGTGTTCGGGGTCCTGTACGTGGCGCTGCCGATGGCCTTCCTGGTGCGCACCCGCTTCCTTACCGGCGAGGGCTGGGACCTCGTGTTGCTGGTCATCGCGGTGGCCAAGGCGGGGGACAGCGGCGCCTACTTCACCGGCGTGACCCTGGGCCGGCACAAGCTGGCGCCGCGCGTCAGCCCCAACAAGACCGTCGAGGGGGCGGTGGGCGGGCTCGTCGCCAGCATGCTGGCGGCCCTGGCCATGGTCTATCTGCTGAACATCGGTCTGCTGATCCCCCGCGGCCCGGTGGCCATCCTCTCCTTCGGGCTGGTGGTCGGCGTGGCGGCGCAGGCGGGCGACTTGACCGAATCGCTCATCAAGCGCAGCGCCGAGATCAAAGATTCCGGCCGCATGCTGCCCGTGTTAGGCGGGGTGCTGGACCTGATCGATTCCCTGCTGGTGGCGGCTCCGGTCGCGTACTTTGTTTTGGCCACCTTCGCCGAGGTGGCGCGAAAGTTGGGCGAGGGATGAAGCAAACCGTACTGCTCCGGGATCCGCGCGAAGGGGAACGGGTCCACGGCTGTCAAGACGCGAACCTGAAGCTCCTCAAGAAGACCTTCCGGGTGACGCTCACTTCGCGCGATAACGCGATCACCATCCAAGGCGACGACGAGAACGTGGCCCGCACGGTCCGCGTGCTGGAGGAGATCAAGTCCCGGGGCGAGATGGGCGCCCGCGTCGGCCTCGCCGAGATCGAGGACGTGATCGAGGCGGTCCGGAACGACGTGGACCTGAAGGCCGCGGATCGGATCGAGGTGTTCCGCAAGGCCGCCCCCGTCGTGCCGTGGACGCGCGGCCAAGAGCGCTACGTGGCCGCGATGCGGCGGGCCGACGTGGTCTTCAGCATCGGCCCGGCCGGCAGCGGCAAGACCTACCTCGCCGTGGCCATGGCCGCCGCGGCGCTGCGAGGCGGGGACGTTCGTCGCATCGTCCTCGTCCGCCCCGCCGTCGAGGCCGGTGAGAAGCTCGGCTTCCTGCCCGGCGACATGCGGGAGAAGGTCAACCCCTACCTGCGGCCCCTGTACGACGCGCTCAACGACATGATGGACTTCGACCAGGTCCAGCACTTCTGCGACCGCGGCATCATCGAAGTCGCCCCCCTGGCGTTCATGCGGGGCCGCACGCTCAACCACGCGTTCATCATTCTCGACGAGGCGCAGAACTGCACCGTGGCGCAGATGAAGATGTTCCTCACCCGGCTCGGCGCCAACTCCAAGGCCGTGATCACCGGCGACGTGACGCAGACCGACCTGGCCCCGGCACAGGTCTCCGGGCTGAAGCACGCGTACGGCCTGCTCCAAGGCATCCAGGGCCTCGAATTCGTCGAGCTGACCGGGGTGGACATCGTGCGGCACCGGTTGGTGCAGGAGATCGTCGACGCGTATCAGACCGAGCGGAACGGCGAGCGGAAAGGGCTCCATGGCGAAACAGTCGCGCCAGACCACTAAGCGGTTGCGAGCGGCGGAGGGCCGAGACCGGCGCTACGCCACCGCTCTGTCTCCGCACCGGATCGACGTCGACCGCGGCTTGGCGCGCGGCCTGATCGGGCTGCTCATCGCCGCGGCCGTCTTCCTGGCTGTTCATTTCGACACCCTGCGCGACCAGCCGGGCCGGCAGTTGCTGGGCCCGGTCCCCCTGGGCACCATGATCCTCGTGCTGGGCGCGGCCACATTCCTGGGCGTGTACTTCTACAACCACTGCCGCCGGCTGGTCCGGTCCAAGTCCCGTCTGTTCGTGTTCGGCCTTCTTTCCATCATTCCGCTGATCGTGGCCCGAGCCACCGCGCTGAGCGGCGCCTCGCCGCACTTCGTCCCCCTGGGCGCCGTGATCTTCATTATCGCCCTGTGCTACGGCACGCAGGTGGCCGCGACCACGAGCTTCGTCCTGGCGTTCCTCGTCGCCATCGCCCTGCGGGACGGCGGGGCGTACCCCGTCGTTCACCCCGCGGCGCTGACGCTTCTGGGCGGGGCCCTGGTGTGGGCGTTCGGCGCCCGCCACATCCGCAAGCGGCTCCGCCTGTTCAAGGTCGGCTTCCTTGCCGCGGTGGTGCAGCTCTGGCTGGCCATCGGCATCGAGCTGCTGCTCACCCACGGCGCCACCGAGCAGGGGCTGTGGGCCGCGGCGAACGGGATCATCACCGGCGCCGTGCTCACCGCTCTGCTGCCCATCATCGAGTATCTTTTCAGCGTCAACACCGAGATCAGCCTGCTGGAGCTGTCGGACCTCAACCAGGCGCTGATGCGCCAGCTCGGGCTCCAGGCGCCGGGGACCTACCATCACAGCCTGATCGTGGGCAGCCTCGCCGAGACGGCGTCCGAGGCGGTGGGGGCCGATCCCCTGCTCGCCCGGGTGGGCGCCTATTTCCACGACATCGGGAAGCTGCAAAAGCCCGATTACTTCGTGGAGAACGAGGGCACCCAGGGCAGCCGCCACGACCCGCTCTCGCCCAGCATGAGCGCCCTCATCATCAGCGCCCACGTCAAGGACGGCGCCGAAATGGCCGAAGAGCACAACCTCCCCCGCGCCATCATCGACATCATCGAACAGCATCACGGCACCTCGCTGATGGAATTCTTCTACCACCGCAGCAAAGACTCGGAGGGCGGCGAAGAGACATCGGAACAGATGTTCCGCTACCCGGGGCCCCGGCCGAGGTCCCGCGAGGCGGCCATCATTCTGCTCGCCGACGCCGTCGAGGCGGCGTCGCGCACCCTGCCCGAGCCGTCGCCCGCGCGGCTCCAGTCGCTCGTCCACGGGCTCGCCATGCGGAAACTGATGGACGGCCAGTTCAGCGACAGCCCCCTCACCCTCAGTGATCTGGCCCGCGCCGAGGAGTGCTTCGTCCGAGTCCTCTCCGCCATCTTCCACAGCCGAATCAAGTACCCCGGCTCTCTGGCCGGGGAGGGGGATGACGCCCAGGCCGCCGGAGGCGCCAGTGAATTATAGGCCCCCCGCCCCATGAAGATCGACGTCACCAACCTGCAGGATGCCGTTCCCATCCGCCAGGCGGCGATCCGGCGCATCGTCCGAGCCGCGCTGGGCGATCTGCTGGGCTGCTACAGCGTGGTCTTTGTCGACGACGAACGGATGACCGAGGTCAACCGAAAGTATCTCGGCCGCGATGACACGACCGACGTGATCGCGTTTCCCTTTGACGACGCCCCGCTCACCCGTGATGACTGCGCCGGCGAGATCCTCGTCTCCGCACAGCGCGCCGCCGAGGAAGCCACACGGCGCGGCACGGACGAGCAGGCCGAGCTGGCCCTGTACGTGGTGCACGGGGCGCTCCATCTGGTGGGCCTCGACGACACCTGCCCCCGCTGCGCCGCCGAGATGCACGACCAGGAAAAGAAAATCCTTGCCGGCCTGGGCTATGACGTCGCCCGGTTATGGAAACCGGTGAAGGCCCGGACCAAGCGGGCACGGAGCTGACCGATGGTTCCCGGAATCGCCGTCTTGATTGCGCTCGCCGCGATCTGCGCCGCCGCCGAACATGCCCTCGCCGAGGCATCCCGCGCCAAGCTGGACGACCTGCTTGGGGGCAAGAGACGCCGCCGCATCGACCGCCTGCTCAGGAAGCGCGATGAGCTTGCCCTCTCCGCCGTCATCTACCGGGCCGCCCTCGAAGCCGCCGCCGTGGCCCTGATCGTCTGGCGCGAGGCGCAGGCCGCCCGCACCGTCCACGGTACGCTGTGGTGGGCCGTTGCCCTGGTCGTTGTCGTCGCCGAGATCCTCCCGCGAATCCTGGTTGCCCGATCCCCCGAATCCGCCCTCGCCTTCATGCTGCCCATGTTCTGCGTGCTCTCGGCGCCGGTGCTGCCGCTGGCGACGGGGCTCCTCGGGCTGGCCCGGCTGGTGCGGAAAACGAGCAAGGAAGCGACCGAACAGGAGGACGAAGCCGCCGAGGACATCCTGTCCGCCGTGGCCGAGGGCGAGAAAGAGGGGTCCATCGCCGAGGATCAGGCGGACATGATCGAGAACATCATCGAGCTGCGCGACGCCGACGTCGCCGAGATCATGACCCCCCGGCCCGACATGACCTCCGTGGCGATCGTCGACCCCTTGGAAAAAACCATCCAGGCCGCCTTGCAGTCCGGGCATTCACGACTGCCCGTGTTCCGGAACACCCGCGACGACATCGTCGGTGTTCTCTACGTCCGCGACCTCATCGCCGCGCTGGCACCCGGAGCGGATCGCGACGAGGCGCTCACCACGGACGTCGTCATGCGCCCGCCGTACTTCGTCCCGGAAACCATGCAGATCAGCGACCTGCTGCGGCACTTCCAGGAACGGGAGACCACGATGGCCGTCGTGGTGGACGAGTACGGCGGGACCGCGGGGCTGGTCACCGTCAGCGACATCACGGACATGATCGTGGGCGAGGTCCGCGACCACGACGAACCTCCCCGCGAACCCGTGGTCACGGTCGTCGACCGCCACACGGTCGAGGCCGACGCCCGCACCCCGGTCCGAAAGCTCAACGAGGACTTCGGCACCACCATCCCGGAGAGCGACGAGTACGACACCGTTGCCGGGTACCTCTGCTACACCATCGGCCGGGTCCCCCAGGCCGGCGACGGGCAAAAGTGCAACGGGACCGAGATCGTGGTGCTCCAGGCGGACGAGCGGCGCGTGGGGAGCGTCCGGATCACCGTCAAGAACGGTGTCAAGGCGGAGTAGCCCACCTCAGCGGGGCAGCACCTTCCAGCACCGGAATGCCGCGTGGAGGGCGAGCATCCTGGCGGCGATCGCGGCGCAGGCCAAGGGCCCCTTCGCCCGCGACGGCTCCAGCGGCTCCGAGATCAAGACCGTGCCGGCGCGGTTCAGCCGGTCGCTCATCCTCCCGGGCGTGGCCGAGATCAGGGCGGACCGGCTGGCCGAGCAGTACAGCCAGTCGGGGACCGCCGAAAACTCCTCCAACAGCCTCCGCACCCGGCCGGCCGCTCGTCGCTCCGCCGCCGGGATCACGTCCTCGGGCACCGGCGCACCAAACTCCTCACGCAGCCGCAGCAAGAGCGCGTAGACGATCCGCGACACGTCGTGCATCAGGCCGACGCCCCGGATTCGGCACCAGTCCGCCGCGTCCGGCCGCGCGAAGATCATCTCCGCGGCCTCGTACAGATCCAGCAGCGGAGCGTCGATGAACAAGTGCTGCCGAATAACGTTGTGCACCAGGCGGAGCTGCACCGCCAGCTCTGGCTCCAGAGCGAAGACCTCTCGGCCGCCCACCGCGGTCTCCGCGGCGCGGCCGAAGAATTCCTCCGCGTCCAAGAACCCCAGCGCGTCATTGTTCGGGGACCAGACGTGTACGTCGACCAGGGCCGGGCCGTCGATGCGAAACGGAACGGGTTGCGTGCCCGACACGGCGAGCCAGCCGCGCCCGGCGATGAGTCGGCGCGCCGCCTCGCCGTCGGACGGCCTCACGACGACATCCAGGTCTTCCATCCACCGCACGGCGGGCGGGAGGTAACCGTCCGGGACGTCGTCGGCCAGCGACACGGTTCCCTTGATGAGGCACGGCCGGATGCCGCGCTCGGCCAGGATCGCGACGGCTTCCTCCAGTTGGCCGCGGAGAAGCTGGTTGCGGAGCCGGCATCGAGCGGCGAGCGACTCGAGCGATTCAGCGGTCGGCCGCAGCTCGGAAGTCGCCTGGTCCGTACCCAGCATCCGGACCCGCGCGGCCAGCGCCGGCCCGATCCGGTGATGCGGCGCCCGGCGCAGCAGGCGCAGCAACCGTCCGCTTTGCGCCAGTTTTCTCCACAAGCCGGCGGCTTCGTCGTCGGCGCACGAGCGGTTCAGCAGGCGGGCGATCAGGCTGGTTGTGGGCGGATGAGGAGGTCGGCTGTCTTCCACGCGAGGTCGCAGGCTCAGGCCACGTCGCCCCCTTCGCGGATATGATCGGTCTGCGTCGTCCCGGTCGTGTCTTTCTTTTTCTTCTTCGGCGGACCGGTCGGCTTGGACGCGAGTTGTGCCGCCTCGAAGCTCTTGATCGCCGGCCCGATATAAATCCCCGCCAGAAGCATCTTCTTAAGGAAGTCGCGTTTCGAAGCACTGAAGCGGGTCTTCTTCTTCCTGGCGTGTGTCATGTCTCTCATTCCTACAACGCTGGCCGACCAAATCGCCGGGCGTCGGCCGCAGCCCGGTTCAGCGCGTCGCGCAAAGCGCCGAACCGCCGCGGAAAACGCCGCCGCAGCCGGCGCGCCACCTCTAGTATTGTACACCCCGTTTTCAGCATTCGCAAGACACAGACGGTAATCTCGCCCTCGGGCGAGAGCCCCGGCCGGTGGCGCCGCGAGCCCGCCTCCAGGTCGCCCTGCGACGTGGGGAAGGACCGGAACGTCGTGCCGTCCGCCCGCTCCCCGCCCGCCGAGACCTCCCACTGCCACCAGGCGCGGTCCGAATCCCGGCTGAACCGCACGGCCACGTCGACCGTGATCATGGCGTGCTTCCGGACGCGAATCGGGCGGGCCAGCGGGAGCAGGCCCTGGCCCCACAGCGTGGGCGGCTGGCCCGGAGCATTGCTCAGGCGTACCCGCGGAGCAAGTTGCGCCTCGAACCACACGGCCAGCCCGTGCACGGTCCCGTTCTTCCGGGCTCGGACGCGGAGGACCGTGTCGAACGGGAACGGCGTCGGGGCGCCGAGGTCCACGCGGTGCAGCCGCTTCGGCGGGCCCAGCAGGTGCGACAGCCGGAAGTTCGCCTGGTGGATGCAGTTCATTGCCATGTCGCGGGTCGGGGAGAAATCGATCCCGTAGGCGACCTCCTCGGAGGCCGCCCATCGGTCCATCCGCGCGTACAACCCCGGGCAGTGGGCCGGTGCGCCGAAGACCTCCACGGATGCCGGGACCATCGTGCCGCTCGGCTTCAGGAGCCGCCGCCGGGCGCCCGCGATCAGGTCCGCCGTCTCGGCCTCGATGAACGTGGCCGAGAAGTCCTCGGTCACCAGCACGTCCGCCTTCTCCGGCAACTCGACGGTCCGGGCGTCGGCTCGAACGAAGACGATCCGGTCCGCATAGCCGTTCTTCTTGGCGATCTGCCGGGCGGCGAGAATGACGGGCTCGCGCTCGATCGCATAGACCTTCCGCGCCCCGGCCCGGCACGCGAAGAGGGCGTAGGTGCCCAGTCCGCACCCGAGGTCGATGGCGACATCGCCCGGCCGGACCGCCGCCTCGATCCCGCGGCGGAACGCGTCGACCCGGACGGCGTCGCCGGCCATGTCGCGATAGTGGATGATCATTGCTCCGCCTCGACGGCTTCCGAGAGCCGGAAGGCCGCCTCGCCGAGCTTGCCGATGTGCAGCCGGAATCGAGGCGTGTTCCGGACCAGTTTCACGCACGTCTCCACCGCCGGCCTGGGGCGCCGGTCCGCGTTGAACAGGGTCCCGAGCAGTCGCTCCAGCGCCTCCCGTTCGCCCATCGGCGAAACCGAGCTTCGCCGCGACCATTCGGGGAACGCCAGCGCCGCGATGCCGGCCCGGTCCGGGATCCGGGCGCCGGCGAACTCCGGGTGGACGTAGCGGACGGACACGCGGCCCCGCTCGAGTGTCACGCGGCGCGGTGTGATGCCGCGAAGCGGCGGCAGGCGCCGCGCCGTCCCCGCGTCCACGAACATCCTGCGCGGGAAGCTGGCCACCGTCAACGCCCGGGGCTCAACCAAGGCCACCTCGTCGCTCATCACCGCCCAACCCGCGAGCGCCAGAGCGCAGGCCATCGAGGTCTTCCCGGCGTCGGGTCCTCCCGGCAGCAGAACGGCCCGCCCGCGGCGCGCCGCCACCGCCGCGTGCAACGGGACGTAGCGGCGGAGCTTCTTGAGCAGCCAGGCGACGATCTCGGATTCCAGCCAGGGGATCAACTCTCCCTCTGAGGAAACGTCCCACAGGCGCCTGCGGCCTCGGTCGACCCGAAGGCGTCGGCCCTCGCGCCGCACGGCGAAGGCCGTCTCGCCGGGTGCCGAGCGCCCGGCGCGGACGGAGGCGGGCATGACGGCGTCGGCGATCGTGGCGGCGAGCGGCCCATCAGCGTCGATGGAGAACCGGACGCCGTGCACGTTGTACCGGATGGTCATACCAGCAGGCCCTGGCGTGCGAATTCATCGGCGGCGCGGACCACGTCGCGCCGCACCACCGCGGGGTCGCCGCCCGATGCGGCGGCGATCTCCCCCGCAATCTCGTCCAGCGAACGCTCGCCGTCCATCAGGCACCAGATGAACCCCGCCGTGAGGTTGAGCGAGTGGACCGTCTCGGTCGCGGGGTCGTAGAGGACGCAGCCGTCGTCCAACTCGCGGAAGAGGACGCCCTCTTTGGTTCCGGGCACATCGGTGGCTTTCACGAGCTGTCCTCCGCCGCGGACGTCTGCGGGGATTCGAGCAGGAACGTAACCGGGCCGGTGTTGACCAGGCTCACGTCCATCATCGCCGCGAACGTCCCCGTCGCCACGGTCAGGCCGCGGGCTCGGAGCCGGGCGACGAACTCCTCGTACATCTGCTCCGCTCGCTCCGGCTCGCAGGCGCTGCCGAAGCCCGGCCGCCGCCCCTTGCGGCAGTCGGCGCACAGGGTGAACTGTGAGACGACCAACGCCTCGCCGCCGATGTCCTCGACCGAGCGGTTCATCTTGCCGTCGTCGTCCTTGAACATGCGGATCTCGGCGACCTTGCGGACCATCCACTCGAGGTCCGCGTCGTCGTCGCCTCGGACCACGCCGAGCAGGACGAGGAGGCCCTTGCCGATCGAGCCGACCACCTCGCCGTCGACGGTCACCGACGCGGAGGAGGCCCGCTGGAGCACGGCCTTCACGCGCCGACCTCCTTCTTGACCTTGCGGGACTGGGCCGCGACCTCGCGGGCCAGCTTCTTCTTGTGCGCCGCCAGCTTGGCGCGGAGCTTCGCGTCGGACGTGGCCAGGATCTGCACGGCCAGGATCGCCGCGTTCTTGGCGCCGCTCCGGCCGATGCCCACGGTGGCCACGGCCACCCCTCCGGGCATCTGGACCGTCGAGAGAAGCGAGTCGAGCCCGCCCAGGGCCGACGTGGAGACGGGAACCCCGATGACCGGCAGCGTGGTCAACGACGCGATCACCCCGGCGAGGTGCGCGGCGCCGCCCGCCGCGGCGATGATGACCTTGTAGCCGCTCCGCTGTGCGCCGGCGGCGAAGTCGTGCGCCGCCTTCGGGGTGCGGTGGGCGGAAATGACGTCGATGCTGAACGGGACGCCGAACTCGCGCAGCGTCCGGACGGTCCCCTCCAGCTTGGGCAGATCGGAATCGCTGCCCATCACGACCGCGACTCTGGATTTGGCCATATTCGTCCTCCGCGAAAAAGCGACTTGTCGGGCTCGGTCTGCGTATTATAATCCAGCGCCCAGGCTTGTCAACGAGCGGAGGGAATCGTGGCCGCGCGCCGGGACGAGGAGTATATGGAACGGGCCCTTCGGCTGGCGGGACGCAGCCGGGGGGCGGTCGAGCCGAACCCGATGGTCGGCTGCGTCATTGTGCGCCGCGGCCAGATCATCGGGGAGGGCTGGCACCGGAAGTTCGGCGGCCCGCACGCGGAGGTGTACGCCGTCCGTGCCGCCGGGGGGAAGGTCCGGGGGGCCACCGTCTACGTGACGCTCGAACCCTGCGCCCACATCGGAAAGACCCCGCCTTGCGTCAACCTGTTGATCGAAAGCCGGGTGGGGCGCGTGGTCGCCGCGATGCGCGACCCGTTTCCACAGGTGCGCGGCCGCGGCATCCGGAAACTGCGGCGGGCGGGCATCCCGGTCGACGTCGGCTTGCTGGGCGACGCGGCGCGGGAGTTGAACGCGGCGTACGTCAAGCGCGTCACGACCGGGATGCCGTACGTGATCGCGAAGTGGGCGATGACGCTCGACGGGCGGATCGCGACGCGGACGGGCGACTCGAAGTGGATCACGTGCGAAGAGGCGCGGCGTTTCGCGCACCGGGTGCGCGGCCGGGTCGACGCCGTGATCGTCGGGATTGGGACGGTGCTGGCCGATGACCCCGAGCTGACGTGCCGGCTGGCCCGCGGCCGGAACCCCCGGCGCGTCGTGCTGGACAGCATCGCCCGGCTGCCGCTGCGAGGCAAGCTGGTCCGCGGCGCGCGCCGGGTCCCGACCCTCGTCGCGGTCTCGGCCCAGGCGCCGGCCGGGCGTCAGGAGGCGCTGATGGGGCGCGGCTGCCAGGTCGTCCAACTCCCCGCCCGGCGTGGCCGCATCGACGTGACTGAGCTGCTGCGGTTCCTCGGCTCGATGCAGATGACGAACGTCCTGGTCGAGGGCGGCGGCGAGGTCCTCGGCTCGTTCTTCGACGCCGGCCAGGTCGACGAGGTCATGGCGTTCGTGGGGCCGAAGCTCGTGGGCGACGGCGTGCCGGCCGTGCTCGGCAAGGGAGTCGCCAAGATCGGCGACGCGCGTCGGCTGGTCTCCCTCACGCCGAGGCGCCTCGGGGATTCCATTCTCCTTCGCGGCAGAATCCGCTGAGACGGATCAGGTGAGCGGCCGTCCCAGCGCCGTCTCGTAGACGGCGATGACGTTGTCGACGGGGACGTCGGCCTGGAAGGCGTGGGCCGGGCCGAGGATGTAGCCGCCGTTTTCGCCAAAGACGTCGATCAGGCGCCGAACTTCTTCGCGGACCTGTTCGGGCGTGGCGCGGGGCAGCAGTTCCTGGGTGTCGATCCCGCCGTCGAACGTAATGGCATCGCCGAAGTCGCGCTTCAGAGCCTCGGGCTCCATTCCGGCGGCAAGGGTCTGGACGGGATTGAGCGCGTCGACGCCGATCTCGATCAGGTCGGGGATGATCGGGCGCAGTCCGCCGCAGCAGTGGTAGCGGATGGCGACTCCATACGGCTTGCACATCCGGATGAATTCGGCCATTCGCGGCTTGAGGTGCTGGCGCCACATCGCCGGGCTCATGAAGGGCCCCTTCTGGCTGGCGACGTCATCGTTGTACTCGACCATGTCGATGCGGCCGTCGGCCGCGTCGAGGATCCGCCGTGTGCGCTCCATCAGGTACGCCTGGACGTGGTCCATCAGGCGGGCGGCGCGGTTGGGCCGGCCGGCGAGGTCGAGGAGGAACTCGTCAAACCCTCGCAGGAACCAACTGATCTCAAAGATCCCTCGGCTGTGGGCGCGGACGTAGGCGTCGCCGAGCGCGTCGGCGTCGGCGGCGACGGTCGAGTAGTCCCACAGGTCGGCGCTCGGCCAGGGATGCGCGTCGATCTGCTCGTCGGACTCGATGCCTTCGAGCGGGCCGTCGGCGAGGTCCATGTAGAACCCGGTCTCGGTCTGGTTGGGGACGAAGCCGACGCCCCAGAGGTCGCGATGGATGCCGTCGGGTGTGACCTCGACGGTCGGGTCGGCGTAGGCGAGCGGCGCCGTGTCAGCCTTGAACCGGGGCTGGACGAGCCGGATGTCCGCGCCCAGCCGTCCGAGGAGTTCTTCATCCGACCGAACGGCGAGGCGCTCCTTCAACGCCGCGGTGATCTCGTCGCGGGCGTAGTAGTCGATCGGAACCCGGTCGGGCCGGCGGTGGGCAATGGCCGTGTTGACGCGCTCTTTGGACGTCACGGGGTCTATTCACTTCATCAGGGTGCGCAGCTTGCGGCCGACCTTTTCGAGG
>Ga0272442_10003905_pt1 | contig 20643 bp, 18 predicted proteins | sample SSMForm2O_FD_200262 | JGI IMG/M metagenome (GOLD analysis project Ga0272442, IMG submission 200262) | Marine sediment archaeal communities from Little Sippewissett salt marsh, Falmouth, MA, United States - SSM-Form-2O | ecosystem: Environmental > Aquatic > Marine > Wetlands > Sediment ... | reverse complement strand
TGTTGTTGGTAGCTGCCGCCGTCGGCGATAAAGAGTCGCACCGACATATTCGGAATGGCGCCATGCTTCTCATCGTCTTGTTTGAAAAAAAGCGGGGCAAGCCGGGTCAGAGCGGTCTTGATATCCGCTGAGTAGCCGGTGATGCGCGGCTCACGCAGCAGAACCGACTGCAGCTCGAGGGTCTTGGCAAAGGGATGAAAGGTTCCTTCACAGGTAGCCTGCGGGGTCCGCAGCGCCAGGGCCCTGTCGGCGGCCTGCATGTCAATGTCGTTGATCGTCAGGGAGAACTCCACCCGCACCCGCTCACCTTGCGATTGGTACGGGGCAAAAAACAGTTTCACCAACCCGTCCACCTTCCCACTGGTTACGGTAACCGGCATCGTGAAGGGGAGGTAATCCATGTAAAGGGCGATATCAAAATCGTCGAGATCCAGACTCAGTTGGGTGCCCCGCTCTGTCTGGCCGGCGGTGCCCAGCACCGCTTCGCCGGTGAGTACGAAGGGGGCGCCGTTGATGGTAGCGGAAAAGCGGGGATGAATATAGGAATCGACGGCAAAGGGGAAATTTGAGATAACCGGCAGGGAAAGATCGATGTTTTCGATGCGGTGTGAGGTACCGGTACTCTGGTCATCGATGAGCAGCCGTGAATTGGTGAGCCGGATGTTGTTTATGGAAAACAAAAAAGGCAGTTCGGCAAAATCGATGATATCGGAACGGCCGGGCGTCCGCCGCTCGCCGAGCAGGTAGGAGATATTGTACGACTTGTCCGGCAACCGGGTGAGGGCGCCATCAAGGGAGTCGATCTCCAGGGAGCGCAGGACGAAATCGCGGCGCAGCAGGGAGATGAAATCGACATCGGTGTGAAAAGAGGCAAGAGTCAGGATGCGTTCCGCCGGTCGCTCGTTGTAAAGCGTGTTGACCGCAAGATTGTCAAGAGTGAGAGTGAAGGAAAAAGGATTGAAGCGGGCCTGCTCAACCGTGGTATGGATACCAATGCGTTTCTCAAGATATCCGGGCAGATAATTCTTGATCAGATAGGGTACCAGAAAAAAACCGAACGCCGCGTACAGACCCACCGCAACTGCCGTCGCTGCGATCCATTTCCATGAAATTCCGAATCCTCCTCTTTTTGCGGCGGGAGGCGGCGGCTTGACGGGCTGGTGCCGTGCCGCCTTCGTTTTTTTCGGGGGCGCGGTTTTTATCGTGATCGAGCCGAATAGATCTTTTGATTGCTCACTCATAGTACAAAATAGCTTGGGGTTTTTGGAGCATTACCATTAGTGATGAAGTCGTAAAAACTTTGAAATTGCTTCCTAACGTCATTCCCGCCCTCGATTACACCCTTCAAGGGCAGGCTTCAGCGGGAATCCAGTAATTTCAAATAATTATGGATATAGGATTAGCTCCACCATAACGGTAATAGGGGTTTTTACGATTCCATCAATAGCGTTTGAGCAGTATTGTCGCTCCAAACCCTGATTTTTCCTTGTGGGATCGGTGGTCAGATATGCCGTGTACACGACTATTTTTCAAGGATAATTGGTAGCTTGCTTATATTTGATGGCGTCGTAAAAACCTCAAAATTGCCTGCTGCCGTCATTCCCGCAAAAGCGGGAATCCAGTAATTTCAATCAGTTCTGGATATCGGATCAGACAATCCATGATGGATGCAGGGATTTTTCCGGCGTCGTCATATTTATCCGTTGCGTTAGCACCGGGCCTGCTATAAATAAAGGTTTACCCTTATATCTCATACTCTACCCGATGCCGGGGCGGCACCGCCGTCTTTCGGCTCAAAAGGCCATACGATGTTTGAATTTGATAAGATTGTACGCTGGCAGGATGTGCTGGACATTGTCCTGGTGGCGATTCTTTTTTATCAGCTCATCAACATTATCCGCGGCACCCGCTCAGTGCAGATGGTGCTTGGCCTGATTGTCCTGGTGGGCGTCTATTTTCTCGCCTCCATACTGGATCTCGCTACCCTGCTGTGGTTGCTGCAGACCTTTCTCGGCTCGCTCTTTCTGATTATCATTATCGTCTTTCAGGACGATATCCGCCGGGCCCTCACCCAGGTGGGCAAATCGCCCTTTCAGAGATCGGTGAGTATCATCGAAAAAGACCTCGATGAGATCACCCGTGCCGCTTACTATCTCGCCAAGCGAAGAATTGGTGCGCTCATTGTTATCGAGCGTGAAACCGGTTTGAAGAATTACGTGGACTCGGGTTTTGCCGTGGATGGTCTGGTGACCAAGGAGATGCTGGTGTCGATCTTCATGCCGGTCTCACCGCTGCATGACGGCGGGGTGATCATCAGCAAGGGGCGGATCAACACGGCCGGCGCCATTTTGCCGCTGACCAAAAGCCCGTATCTCGACAAGAGCTACGGTACCAGGCACCGCGCCGCCGTCGGTCTTTCCGAGCAGACCGATGCGGTTATTGTGGTGGTCTCCGAGGAGACTCAGATCGTCTCGGTGGCCCAGCGCGGCGTTCTATTGAACATGGGCGATGAGGCGATGCTCACCGACAAATTAAGCAGTGTGTTTATCAGCAGCGAACCGATCAGCCGGCCGCGCTGGCTGAAATGGGTGAACAGGACGTGAAACAGCTCAGTATCTCATATTGGCGACGGTTTTTCACCGAGGAGTGGGTGCCGGTGCTGATTTCGCTGTGCGCCGCCGTACTGGTCTGGTATTTCGTGGGTGGTGAAGACTCGGTGGACACCTCCATCATGGTGCCGGTGGAGGTCATCAATCTTCCCCGCGACCTGGTCATTTCCAACCAGTTCAAGAAAGAGATCGAGGTCACCCTGAACGGGCCGCGCTCGCTCATCAATGAGCTGCAGAGTCGTGGTATCCGCAGGCAGATCGATCTTTCCCAGGCCGCTCCCGGCACCTCCGTCATCACCAATGAGCCGGAGTCCATTTCAGTGCCGCGTGGGGTCACGGTACTGCGTGTCCAGCCTGCATCGATTATTTTGTCCATCGACAAACTGATCCAGAAAACCTTTCCCATCAACCCGGTCACGGCAGGGGTGCCACGGGCCGGCTATATTCTCCGGGGCTTACGCATGGATCCGGCCGAGATCACCATTACCGGCCCGATAACAGTGTTGTCCCAGTATGAGGTGCTCCGTACCGAAGTGATCGACATCAACGGTCTTGACCGGAACGAGGAGCGGCAGGTGCCGCTGGATCTTGAACCGGCCTTCGTCGATTTGATCGGCCAGACCAAGATCACCGCCCAGGTGCAGGTGGAGCTGGAGACCTCGCCGCGCGAATTTACCCTGCCCCTGAACGTTCAGAACCAGCCCTGGCTGCCCGCCGAAGTTCGGGTAATTGCGGCAGTACCAGGCACGGTGGCGGATCGCTACGATAACCTGGCGGAACTGTTCGAGGCGAGAATCAGCTGGGATGAAGAGGGGAAACGCGGCGTTATCCAGATCGTCCCGCTGGTGGAGCTGGAGTATCCGCTGGAGATCATCCAGGTTGATCCGGAAGTGGTTGTCAGACCGGAACCACCCGAGGGTCGATAAATAGATGCGAACCCTGTTCGGCACCGACGGCATCCGCGGTGAAGCCAACACCCACCCGATGACCACCGAAATCGCCATGCAGGTGGGCCGCGCCATCGCCTTTATCGTCAGGGAAAACTCCCATGGCCACGGTATCGTCATCGGCAAGGACACCAGGCTGTCGTGCTACATGCTGGAAAATGCCCTGGCCGCCGGGATCTGCTCCATGGGCGTGGACGTGATGCTGGTGGGTCCCCTGCCCACCCCCGGGATTTCCTTTATCACCACCTCCATGCGGGCCGATGCGGGGGTGGTGATCTCCGCCTCGCACAACCCGTTTCAGGATAACGGTATCAAGATATTTTCCGGCGACGGGTTCAAACTTGCCGATGAGCTGGAGCAGGAAATTGAAGACCTCATCTTCTCCCAGAAGATGGAGGTGCTTCGCCCGGTGGCCGGCGATATCGGCAAGGCGCGGCGCATCGAGGATTCAAAGGGGCGCTACATCGTGTTTCTGAAACACGCCTTTCCCAGACAGTTCAGCCTGGATGATTTTCACGTGGTGGTGGATTGCGCCCATGGCGCCACCTACGGGGTCGCGCCGCACGTCTTCGAGGAACTGGGCGCCCGGGTGAGCGCCCTTAACGTGCATCCCGACGGCACCAACATCAATCGCCGCTGCGGCGCCCTGCACCCCGAAGAAATGGCGCGTACCGTGCGTGATGAGGGGGCCGATCTGGGCCTCGCCTTCGATGGTGACGGCGATCGTCTGATCGTCTGCGACGAAAAGGGGCAGATCGTCGACGGCGACTGCATTATGGCCATTTGTGCCCGAGAACTGATGGGCCGGGGCAGCCTCAGGAAAAAGACCCTGGTTGCCACGGTCATGTCCAATATGGGGCTGGAAATCGCCATAGAGTCCATGGGCGGCGCCCTGGTGCGGACCCCGGTGGGGGATCGCCACGTGGTCGAGCACATGCGCACCCATGGCTACAACTTTGGCGGCGAGCAGTCGGGCCATCTGATCTTTCTCGATCATATCACCACCGGCGACGGCATTCTCGCCGGCCTGCAACTGCTGGCCATTATGTGTCGGCGGCAGCAGCCGCTCTCCGAGTTGGCAACGATCATGGAGCGTTTTCCACAGGTATTGAAAAACGTACGCACCAGAACCAGGATGAGTGTGGAGGAAATCCCCACTTTCAGCGCCACCGTCCGAAAACTGGAAGAAAAGCTCAACGGCGCCGGCCGCATCCTGGTGCGTCCCTCCGGCACCGAACCGGTCATCCGGGTGATGGTGGAGGGCCAGGACGAAAACACCATCAACGAAATGGCCGACGAACTCTGCGAACTTATCGCCATCGCCGACCGGATGTAAAGAGAACCGGAATTCCCACCGGGAGTGCCCCCGGGAGCGCCGGTCACCAGACCGGCGAAAAACAAACCCTCAGCCACCGGAAAGCTGCCGTGATCACCCCCGGGAGTGCCGGTCACCAGACCGGCAAAAACAAACCTCAATCAGCGGCAAATGCCTGCCGATTCAACGGGAAGTGTTATGAAAATCTCACTGGGAGCCTAGATCACCAGATCGACATACGCCATGCCCACACAGCGGTGATAAGCATAACCACCAGGTAATGATCAACACTTCAGCCCACGAAAAAAGGTGATAGGATACATGGCTTTGACGCAGTAATTCCAGCTGATGCATGCGAGCCATCTGAGCCACATGGTGACAGTCTTCTTGCCGGCAACCCTGGTTCCTAACGCCAAATTACTTCTGTAATCGTTGCCAGGCTTCAGCCCGATAGAAAACCAGCCCGTGACGCCTGATGTGATTGATTAACTCCGGATTACCGATGGATTCCAGGTGAACACAATCAATAAAATGGGGGATAAGGGTGTCCTCTTCCAGGTGCTGCTGGATCTTGGCCACTAGTTTCTGGTTCAACCGACGTCCACTGAGAGCACAGTCGATGTCGGAGCCTGGTTTGGCATTGCCAAGCGCTCGCGAGCCAAAGATGATTGCCTCTTCCACTTCGGAGTATAAAGAGAGAACATTGCGCAGCGTAGCGGCTGTGTTCGCGGGCAGATCAATGCTCGCCATCTTGAATCTCGTGCTGAAAAAATACAATCAATCGTGCTAACTGAGGACTAAACTCCTCCTTGATAAGTTGATACGCCTCAGCGGCACGTGATTCATCATAGGTATGGGACAGTAGATTTCGCTTGGCCAGCATGTCCAGCCAGCATTCGCCATCAATGATGATCTGATAGTGGAAGGCCTGCTTGATTACTTCCCGCGGGAACCGACAGACGACCCCCTGGGCTTCGAGATAATCTTTGAGGGTTTTCCAGCAGAGCTCAAATGTGAACTCAAAGCTCTGAATGATGCCCTGTCGCTCTATGTCGCTGGGTGCATCTATTGCCAACCCTTTTTGCAGCTGGTTGTAGGCGTTGTTGAGATTTTCAAATCTCTGTTGCCAGCGTATACTCTTAAGTGGATTTATCATAACCCTGTGATGAGTAACAATTCATTTCGGTTCATGAATTCTGTTTGACCAGTTCCCCCCTGGCAACTTGCTTGACAATTGCTTCCTATATCTGATTTACTTTGCTTTGCGCTCGAGGCACTAATTTCTACCGTCATTCCCGCCCTCGATTACCAAATTCAAGGGCAGGCTTCAACGGAAAATGCTCGCCGATATGCCGGGAAGTACGATGAACACCCACCGCCGGGAGCGTCGATCACCAGATCGACGAAAAAACACCCTGGCCACCCAAGCACACCGCAAAACCCAATGAAACCATTCACCTACACACTCACCGCCCAACAAAAAGCCGAGATTTGCGACCAAACCCAGACCCATCTCGCCGCCTGCCCAGAAATCGCCTTTGCCTATATCCACGGCAGCTTTACCGAGGATATGGCACAAATCCACGACATCGATGTCGGCGTCTATTTCAACACAACCCAAACAGCCGACCTGGAAGACATCGCCGCCCGCCTGGAACGCGAACTTACCCTAAAAACCGGTATCACCTTCGACCTGAAGGTCTTAAACCATGCCCCCATCACCTTTACCTACCACGTCATGCGGGGCGAGCTGATCAACAATGCGGACGACGACACCAGATGCCATGTGATGGAACATGTCCTTCGACAATACTTTGATATCAGACCCATCCTGCGCAACGCTATCAAAGAGGCGTTTTCCGTATGAAACTCAATGAACAACTAATTCGCACGCGATGCAGCGAAATCGGTGCCTCGCTGCATCGGCTCCGGCAAATGAGAACCATGCCCGCCGGCGAATTTTCGGCAACAAAAGATGCTCAGGATATCGCCGCTTACCGGCTGCTCGTTGCCATTGAAGCAGCGCTGAGCATCTGTTTCCACCTTGTGGCAAAAAAAGCAAAACGAGCCCCCGATACGTATACCGAATGCTTTGCGGCAATGGCCGAGGAGGGCCTGATTCCACAAGAAATGGCGGCAAAGCTCCAGCACATGGCTCGCTTTAGAAATATGCTGATTCACCGCTACTGGAATATTGACCCGCTCCGGCTCCATGAAATAATCTCGGATGATATTGATGATTTAGATGAGTTCTGTGCAGCCGTGGCCTTGCTCATCTGAGCTGTTTGTTACCTGGGGGTGCTGATTGCATACATTGCGAGGGCAACCACGCGTTTGGAAATGATACATGGTCGGCCATCAGCTCTGGTATCATCCGGCGGTGACCAAAATTCACGAGATGGTCGCCGGCGGCGAACTCGGCCTACTTATCTTCCTTTCATCGAACCGGCGTAATTGTGGTTTTCCGCAAGGCGCGAAAAAGTGAGCATAGCAGCGCTATGTAACCGACTATTTTTTATATTATGAATGTGATAGGAAAAGCAAGATTGAACAGATGAGGTTTGATAGGAAACTAGGGCAGACTTTCAGCGGTCACCCGCCAGACCCCGTAGCCGCGTTCCGGGCGAACATCAACCGGCTGGAAATATCGACCATCATAGCGCTGCTCGAAAAAGAGCCGGGTGAACACCGTATCCATCAAATATTCCGGACCGATTATCCCGAAACCTGATTGGGGAAAGAGACTTACGAGCATTGAGGCGTCGGGGTGCAGGGACACTGTCTCGGAATTCGAGGCTGTCCGAATGGTGGCGCCGCGGATGGGGATGGTTTCATTGTTGGTGGTGAGTGTGCCGTGAGTGAGATCGATGGTGGCTGGACGCCTTCTGTAGAGAGCGGTGAAGACACCCGGCGCTGTTTGCTGGAGATTGTAAAATTGGCCGAGATAGGAATGTTGCGGTGCACTTTTGGTGGCCGGATCCCACAGCCCCCAGAAAAAGGTGCTCTGCCGGACCTGGAGGTAGTCGATAAATAAATAAACCGGACGCTGATTTTCAGTAAAGAGGAAGGCGAGTGTATCGGCGGTTTTCTCTGGGCTGAATTGGAACTCATGCTCTAGACTGATTCGGGCGCTGCCAACTCCTTTGCCCAGCAGTTTTTTGAGGGCCTCGGTGCCGCTTGCCCAGTCATCTTCGCCGGTGCCGAAAAGCGAGTTGGCGCGGTGCATGCCATGAATACCGTGGGTCGCGAAGAAATGCATCCAGTTGGCCGCGAACCTATCCTCACGTGCCGCCAGGGGAAGGTTGAGCGCATAGACTGTTTCGGCCGGATGGAACACCCCATCGGCGATAGCCGCCCGTTCGCTGTAAAATACCAGGGGGTGACCGTGTCCCCATGACGCCCATATGACAGCGTTTTCCGGAGTGTGGTTGCGCAGGTCGGCCATCGCCTTCAGCAGAACCGGGTGGCGCCTCGGTGTGGTTGAGTTTTGGGCCTGAATTGCCTCATACGGCGCCACTAGCGCCAGGCCAGCGAGAATGCTCAAAACCACGCCTTTTCCGGCGATGTCCGCGAAGGAGGCGGAAAAGGATTTGTTATCGGCAGGTTGCGAAAAACGCTGCACTGTTTGGGAAACCATCAGCCACAGAAAAAATGCCATGGCGCCTACCCCCAGGCCGAACAGTGGGGCGGCAAAGATGAGAAAGCGGTTGGCGGTAAACGACAGTGCAGCCACAAAGACCAGAGAGGCAAGAGACCAGAGGGAACGAAAACCGGTGAATATAAGAAAACACAATCCAATGATACCGATTACCAGCGACGTTGTCGTACCGGTAACGGATTGGGCAAAGTCGGTCAGGCTGATGACGCTTTGCTGCTCGGAACCGGCGGAGGCGGCAACGGAAAATGAAGAATGGCCGCCGGCATCACCGGTGATGTAGAGCCACATTGAGGAGATGTAGTTCCATACCCAAGCGGGATCGTAGATATGTATCTCACCCGCTGCAGCCGCAATTACCAAAAGAACCAGGCCAAGAACAAACCAGAGTGCCAGTTGCCTGATCGAACGGCGGGCAACCAGGAGCACCGCAATCAACATGGGCAGACCGCCCAGCGCCAGAGGCACCAGGGTGGTTGTGTGCCACCACCAGATAAAAAGCAGCAGGTTAAATCCCCCGAGGATGAACCAGAGGGTTTGCTCTTTTCCATTTCTGGCGGAGTTGAAGCGCAGACTAAAAAACGCGGCACTGACTATGAAGGCAACATTAAGGGTATCGGTATCGAACCATCCCACCGTGCCGCGATTTGCCAGCGCCGGGGAGAGCAGGGTGGCAAGAGCGGTGGCTAGGCCCATAATCTCGGACGCCGTCCGGCGGTAACGCTCATCGATGAATCGGTGTTGAACCCGCATCCCCAATTCGCGGCCCAGCAGAAACGCGGCGATGCCCAGAAAGATGCTGAAGAATGGCGGCAGCAGCACCGCGCCCCATTCCAGTGAAATGCCGGTCAATCCAGTGACACCGGCCAGTACTACCGAAATCAGTGGCGGCCATGCGGAGCGCTGGTAGCCCGTCGGCGCCAGCCGATCTTCATCCAAGGCTGTGTAGCGGCCATGGCTGATGTCCCTGGCACCATCAATAAAATAGTAGGCATCGACCGTGAGTGTGAGTGGGTTTTGCTGTTCGCCGAAGAAATAGCGTTCAGGATTGCTGCGCCAATGTCCTAAATTATCGAAGCGAACGAAAAAACCAAGAGCAAGAACGGCAAAGAGGGCAAGCAGAACCAGAATCGGCTTGAGGGTGGTATTTTTCGCTTTCGTCATAAAAAATGGTTCTTTATGCTTCATTTTTTATCATGCCTTGATTCATTGATCGTCTCATCTTGTATGACAAGGAAGGTAACTATCTGTGTATACTTTTCAGAAACTATATGCCAGCCAAAGTTCTAATATACATGGCAACCGTGCATTTTCGGCAAGCTCTTTTTGAAGATCATCGCTGCCCAGAAGCAAGCAGGTAGCATCCGCCATTTGCCGCTCTCTTGGCTCGCACCAACCAATCCGGTTAATGTGTCGGTAATAATGTCACGCATCGCTTCCTGGTCGGTGGCAATCGAGGCGCATCCTTACCCCATGGTTTCCACCAAAACCAGTGAGTCACGGTACCGGTTCAGAGAAATCGGGGCCACACTCATTCGAGATCGTTGAAATGTTTCATTATGCTAAGGTATGATGGACTCGTTATAACCTTGAATTTGCTTACTATCGTCATTCCCGCCTCGATAAAAACACTCAAGGGTAGGCTGCAGCGGGAATCCAGTGATTTCAATTAATTATGGGTGGCGGGTTAATTCCGGCATGACGGGAATATGGGTTTTTACGAGTACATCAGGTATAACAGTGTGGAATGGGCCAGAAGTGAATGAGCCGGGGGCTGCTTCAAGGTACCCTGAAGGTCTCCCGCATTCATCAGATCTTATTTTATGCTTTGACTATGCCTGACTATGCCGCAACCAACCATTGCCGTCATCGGCGCCGGACAGTGGGGCAAAAACCTCATCCGAAACCTGTATGAACTGGGGGCGCTCCATACCATCTGCACCCGTGACAAAGCAACTCTTAATGCACTCCTTGAGCACTATCAGGGTGTTGCGGGAGCAGCATCGATAAACCACGTGGTGCGGAACGAAGATATCACCGCGGTATGCATCGCAACCCCAGCCCATACCCATTGTGAGATTGCCCAAACGGCTATTGAGGCCGGCAAAGATGTTTTTGTTGAAAAACCTCTTTGTCTATCTGTCGAAGATGGCCAAAAACTCGTTGAATTGGCTCACCGCAATGACCGGATTCTCATGGTCGGCCATCAGCTCTGGTACCATCCGGCGGTGATAAAGCTCCAGGAGATGATATCAAACGGAGAACTCGGCAACCTTATCTATCTCTCGTCAAACCGGCTAAATTTCGGCAGATTCCGTCACCATGAAAACGTTCTCTGGTCATTTGCCCCTCATGATATCTCCATGATCCTTGGACTGGTAGGTGAAATGCCGGTTTCCATCCAGGCGCACGGCTGCGCCCATACCCATTCCAGCGACATCGATACCGCCACCCTGCTGCTCGATTTTCCCGGCGGCGCCAAGGCCCACGTCCATGTCTCCCGTATACACCCCGGCAAAGAGCAACGGCTTACGGTGACAGGTGAAAAACAGACGGTAATCTTTGATGACATGGCCCCCTGGCCCACGAAGCTCACCGGCTATCCGTACACCGTGAACAACGCCGGCGGCCCCATCAATGGTGATTTGCAGCGGCCGTACTCAATTTCCCTTGAATCACGCGAGCCACTCAAGACCGAGTGTGAACATTTTTTGCACTGCATAAAAACGAGAAGCCGCCCAAAAACAGATGGCACCGAGGGGCTCAGGGTGATTCGCGTTCTGATGCTGGCCTGGGCAAACATAAATAAAATGTCCGGCTACCCAACGAGGTGCCGATGACATTCGTTTGCACGGTGCTGAAGGGCAAACTGCTCGACAACAGTGACGAGGAGATTTGCTGCCGGGCCATCGACCGCACCCTGCGTGAATACCGGATATATAGCCGCTGCTGTTGTCGCTGCTTGAACGAGCAATGAAGGAGTTGTATAATCAGAAAGTTCAAAAAAATGAGGGGGCCTATAGGTAGCCATGGTTGAAACCAACCGGAAACCCGCGGTCACAGTCGTTCTTCCCGCCTTTAACGAGGCTGAGGTAGTCGGCGAAACGGTGAAGCGGATCAGGGAACTGCACCCGGACTTCGAGGTCCTTGTCGTCGACGACGGCTCTACCGATAGCACCATGCAGGCGGCCATGGACGCCGGCGCCAACGTATGGCCGCACCCGTATAACATGGGTAACGGTGCCGCCGTCAAGTCCGGTCTGCGCGCCGCTCGGGGCGATTATGTCGTCTTGATGGACGCCGACGGCCAGCACGACCCGGCCGACATCGCCCGGCTGCTCGAGCAGGCCGACCACTTCGACATGGTGGTCGGGGCCCGCACCAAAGCCTCGAAAACGAAAGCTCACCGCAACCTCGCCAACGGGATCTACAACCGCTTCGCCAGCTATGTGACCAAGTTCAAGATCGAGGACCTCACCTCCGGCTTCCGGGTGATGCGCCGCTCCACCGTCGAGCAGTACATCTACCTGCTGCCCAACACCTTCTCCTACCCCTCGACCATCACCATGGCTTACCTGCGCAGTGGCCGCAGCGTCGCCTATGTGCCGATCGAGACCGCCAGGCGGGTGGGCAAGAGCAAAATCAAGCTGGTCCGCGACGGCACCCGCTTCCTCCTGATCATCACCAAGATCGCCACGCTGTTCGCCCCGCTGCGGATTTTTATGCCGGTGAGCCTGGTGTTTTTTCTGCTGGGCCTCGGCTACTATGCGTTCACGTATCTCACCCAGGGGCGCTTCACAAATATGTCGGCGCTTCTGCTGAACAGTTCGGTGATCGTGTTCCTGATCGGTTTGGTGTCGGAGCAGGTGACGCAGTTGAAATATGAAAGGACAAAGTGAGTGCAGCAGTAATCGAAAGTGATGGTCCTGCACCGGCGGCAGCATCATCACCATTCAGCCGTAATCCTGGCATCAACGATTCTATCGTGCGAATATTACTCATCACCTTCAACTACCCGCCCAAAGTCGGGGGTATGGAGAACATGCTTTTTCAGCTTGTTTCCCACTGGCAGGCCGATCATGTTGTTACCGTCATCGGCCCCCATGGCAGCGATGCTGCTTCTGATTCGATGACACCGGTACTGCGGCCCACAAAAAAAGGGCTGTTCTGGTTTTTTATGGCGGCTCTGAGCAATTCTCTGAAGCGGTTGAGGGCGGAACAATTCGATGTCTTGTTTGCCGGCAGTGCGCTGGTGATGCCGCTTGCTGTTTTTCTGGGCAGAATGTTCAACCTGCCGGTTGTCACTCAGGTGCATGGGCTGGACCTCACCTACCCGAACAGAATGTATCGGGCGGCCATCAGGCGCCTGCTGCCCCACTCGAACCTGGTGGTGGCCAACAGCGCCAATACCGCACGGCTCGCCATTGGATCGGGAGTGCTGGAAAAGAATATCAAGGTGATCAACCCCGGGCTGAATTTTGCGGAATTTATTACACTGCCGGATCGTGAACGCGTAAGAGTAAAGCACAGATTTCAGGGAAAAAAGGTGATTCTGAGCGCCGGCAGGCTGGCCCCGCGAAAAGGGGTCTCCGAGTTTATCGAACATGTTCTTCCCTCCTTGCATCGTAACCATCCAGACCTGCTGTTTGCCGTGGCTGGGGGCAACCCTACCGAGTCATTGGCCCACCGGGAAGATGTGATTTCCCGGATTCGCCTTGCGGTGAAAAGGATAAATGGAGCAGACCATGTCCGTGTTCTTGGCCGAGTGCCTCGGCAGGAACTGCTCGAACTTTATGCGGCTGCGGATTTGTTCGTCCTGCCCGCGCTTCCAACCGCTCACGATGTGGAGGGCTTCGGCATCGTCCTCATCGAGGCGGGTGCTGCGGGATGCCCGGTCGTCTCGACCAGGCATGGCGGCATCCCGGATGCGGTTGTCGACGGCAGCACCGGCGTACTCGTCGATCCGGGCGACTGGGAAGCGATGGCTGCGGCCCTGTCTACTCTGCTGGCAGAACCCGAGGCAGCGGCGGCAATGGGACGCGCAGGCAGGCAACGTGCCGAGACGAATCATGACTGGTCCATTGTCGGCCGAGAATATCTCGCGGCGATATCGAATCTGATTACTCCAGCTACCCGGATTCCTGAATGAACAATAATAATTCCAAGCCCTTGTCGGAGACAGCCAAACAGTTCTACGACGAAAAATATTACTCGTCTGCAACAGCAGATGTCCGCGTGTCTGCGCACCTGCGAAAACTTGCAAAGAAACTGGACATGCGTACGGGAACGAAGGTACTTGATGTCGCCTGCGGGACCGGAAACTGGCTGCTGGCCGCAGCGCACGAGGGCGCCGCGCCCTTCGGCATAGATATTTCGGAGAAGGCGATCGCAATCTGCAGAAGGGTAATGTCGGACGGAACCTTCGTCTGCGCTGGAGCCGACACGCTGCCATTTGAGGACAGGGTGTTCGATCTTGTCTCCTGTCTGGGGGCCCTAGAACATTTTCCGGATATAGCACGAAGCTTGCGAGAAATCGTCAGGGTAGGAAAGGACGATGCCCGGTTCCTGCTGCTGGTGCCTAATTCGGGATTTCTTACCGCCCGGCTCGGTCTCTATTCCGGCACCCATCAGACTGAGGTGAAAGAAGAGGCGCACACTATCTCAGAGTGGGAAGCGATGTTTCGTGAAGCGGGGTTGACGGTCGAGAATAAATGGAGGGACCTGCATGTAGTGAGTTGGGATTGGATCGCTCAGGGGGGCATAAGGCACATTCCCGTGCGGGTCATGCAAGCCATAATGCTCTGCGTGTGGCCACTGAAGTGGCAGTATCAGGTATATTTTCTTTGTCGAAAAGTGAATGCAGTACTAGCCAATAAACCTTAATTCCATCAATGATGTTGATAATTAATTTTTTCTCAAAATCTGGTCCAAGCTAGTAGCTATTTCAGGCCAACCCTTTTGTGGACCATAGTCGGGGATTGAATAGTTGATACTTGTGAGTATTTTTAAGCTAAGATCTGCAGCATCCCCTGGAATAAATAGCAAGTCTTTATTCTCTTTTAGGATCCATTCAGTTGCTAGTGTACTGGCTGCGACAACCGGCACCTCACAGGCCATAGCTTCATAGAGTTTTGCCGGATAGCTGTGATTGCCGAAACTGGATTGTTTGTTCATCACTGTCAACACATCCATGCTGTTTATAAACGCTGGAACCTTATCGTCTGGCAGATAGCCGATCCAGCGGGCAAAAGATGGTAGGGATACCGAACGTGATTTTCTTCCAGTCAAGATTAATTCCACCTTACCTAGTTTGTTCTTCACTAGCGAAAATGCTTCAAACAACGTTTTCAATCCACGCGTCGGATGTATTGAGCCGCAATACCCGATTAATTTCTTATTTGTTGGAAGGCCAAGCGACTGTCTGCAGGCCTTTTTGTCCATAGGTACGAATTCCGGGTCAGTAGCCATCGGTAAAACTTCGACAGGCATACCGGGGCGGTTTTTAGTGAGCAGATTGGCAAGGCCTGGCCCTACGGCGGTGACGGTTGTGGCTCGTGAAAGCGCTTTACGCCAGGCCCAGTGCAAAGGCTTACACCATGGGATGTAGCTTTCGTAGTTGTCGTAGGCATCTATGATGGATTTTGCACTAGATTGCCTTGCAAGCCACTCTGCCAGAATCCCATACCAGGTATCGGAGAACCCAACGATCCAGCCAGGATGAATTTCTGAGGCGATTCTTTTGGCTTCTTTTACATAGCCGCCGGGCCCCCAGGGCAGTGCAGAGATTGAATGCAGGTGAAAGTTGCAATTTTGTTTGTAAACGGACGGTTCAAGCTTATAGCTGAGAAGCACCAGATGCACCTGGTGACCATGTTCTGCCAGAAGGCTTGGAAGATAATAGAAACGGCCATATGGCCGGGTGATGAGATCGCGCCCTTGGGGGCAGCGTTTGCAGAGGAATACGATTTTCAAAGTAACATTTCGATCAATTTCATTGACCAGCTACTTCTGAATAAACGCGTTGATACTGTTCAGCTACTACTGGATATGAAAATTGTGCAACTGCCCGAGTACGAGCATTTGCACTTAGTTCACCACTTTCTTTTTGATCCAGAACCCAGCAGATACCCTGCGCAAGATCTTCAACATCAAATGGCTCGGCTAAGTATCCAGTACGCAGATGTTCGACTATATCTGAAAGCCCAGAGGTTTCAAACGCCACAACGGGCGTTCCACAAGCGTGCGCTTCAGATGCAGTTTGACCAAACGCTTCTATTCGAGAGGGGACAACCGTTAGGTCCGCTGCGCTATATAACAGGTTTAGACTAATATCATCATACAAGTGGCCTCTAAAGTGAATAGGAAAACCCAAATCAAGTGGTGATTCTGGTGAGAGTTGGCCAAATATTGCTAATCTCAAATCAAATAATTTACCTTGTAAACCTTTTAGAGCCGCAGCAAGCAAGTCGAAACCTTTTATGGGGTTATTATTTCCACTCATGGCACCAAAAAGTATTAGTGGCCCATCCTCAGGTAACCTCATTAACCGCCTCGCAACTCTTTGATTTATCGGCTGCCATTGATCAGTGTCGATAGCATTGGGTACAATAAAAACTGGCCAGTCTCGCATGAGTGCACTTTGTTTTACGCAATTAGCAAGCCAGCAACTCGGAGTGACTATATGTATCGGCCGTTTCCAATGTTTTTGTTTACGCTGCCAAGTGAACTTGTTTAGGTCGAAACCGCTTTCATAATTAGGGCGATTCACTTTTAGATAACCATCCCGCCAACGAAAATCATCTGTATAGTGTTCTGCACCACAAAAGGCCCACATATCATGTAAGGTCCATACAATTGGACCCCGTAGCCTGCCAATGTCAGCAATAGACATCATCTCTTTGTTTATCCAGTGGAGATGGGTTATTGAATTGGTTTGTTTGTTGAGGTTCCTCGATCGCCAAGTGGGCATGTTGGCGGGTGAGTGCATGTTATGGTTTCGAGTTTTAAGTAGTCTCGCGAACAGAATCCCCATTATCTTTCTGATAAAAACCATTCCCTGTTGCCAATCTCCATCTGGTGGTTTAACGGTCCAATCTCCTGAGTTTGCTACGTCGACCATCATCGTTGAATCGATGCCATGGTCGAGCAAGGCATGATGGATCCGATATGCGGCACGCGCGGCGCCACCGGAAGTATCGGATTGGCTCAGGTGGGTAATTTTCATCAACTAGAGAACATTTTTTTTATTAATTCGAAGGGATAAATGCAAAAATTAAGAAAAGGACCAATAAACCGACTTAACATCTCAGCCGAACGGGCGTCAGAAAGGTTTAATGTGCCAGAGCGTTGATAAATCATCGCATGTCTTGCTCCTGGTACTCTACCTAAATATTTGAAACCCATAGCCTTCATCACAAAGGTAAAGGTATGTCGTAAATGAAAAGTAGCAGGAAGGTGACACTTGATAACAGGGCTAAAGCAGTTGGCAAAAACTACTATGCCATCCATTTTCACAGATGATCCTATCCTGTGGGCTAAATTGATCGGGTCTTCAACATGCTCAAGAACGTCTTGGGCGACAATTGCATCATAGTACGGTTCAATATCTGGCTTAATGGTGATAGTGGCAAAACGTTTCACTCGATCAAATCCCAACTTAGTAGGGTAAGGTTCTATAATCGAAATTTTAGTAATGGGAGATAGTTTATTGATGGCTAAAGCTAGTTCCCCGAACCCTCCACCATAATCAGCAACCTCGTAAATTTTTAGATTGATAAGATAGTTAGCTATAGCTAGCCTATGTTTAACAGAGACCGGATCAACCGCTGTGAATATACCATTCATAAGCCAGACAGGATGACTGTAGAATGCGTCAATAGGCTGAGTACCAATTGGTTTTAAATTGTCCAAACCCAAGATATCCCAGATTCGATCCATTTCGCTCCAGATCCATGAAAGTTTCGGTAAATCTTCCGGTAAGCGAATAAGATATGATTCGGTGTCTTGGTCAATTTTGTTTCGAGATATTGCAAATCCCCAAACAGATAATGGAAGGTTGTTCATTTCTGTATTGATCTGGTATTTAGGCGAAATAAAATTTGTAGAATTCGCAATAGTAACAACAATGTAATTCTTGGGAACCGGATATTTCTTCCTTCAAAATGATGATAAAATACATAGGTGTCTGCTTCAAAGTAACGTCGTACTTCTTTAGGGTGTTTCAAGGCACCAATGCTGTTAGTGGTATGGCTGTCTTTTTCTGATAATTTGGAAGTGGTATGTGACGCTTCAGGTCCGAATCCGATATTGCTTACTAAATTAACATTTGGTGTTGCGGTTAATCCACCATGATGCCATAGACTCGCGGTCCATTGATAATCCCATGTGTCGATTTTGTTTTTGTACACCCTGTTAAATATTCTTTTCCAATACCAACGCTCTAAAGGATCTGGATTGATATCTCTCCAACCAGAGGACTTTTGCCAATCCGGCCAAAACGCTATATCCCCTTGATATAATTTCCAGGCACGACGCCAACTAGCCCATCCCCAACAATGATTGTATTTTGAGAAGTAATATGATGCTTCACCACGTATTTTACCATTCTGGAAATTATTACCCGTAATGACTGCTACTCTGTCATTATTAGCGTAATGTCTCAGCAGTGTCTCGCAAAAATGGAAAAAATCTAGGTGCGGTAAACAATCATCTTCCAATATAATTCCAAGCTCTTCGTTTCTGAAAAACCAGGTGATTGCTTCACTTACAGCAGCCTTGCAGCCTAAGTTATTATTCCGAAAAAGCGTGTTAACATCGCATGGCCAATCTACCTGTGTTGCGATAGTCCTTGCCTGTTCTGTTTTTGATCTGTCGCTTTCTATTCCCTGGCGCGGCCCATCGGCTCCGATATAGAGCCGGGGAGGCTGGACCTTACGGATTCTATCAAACACCTGGGCGGTCATCTCCGGGCGGTTAAATATGAGAAAGAGTATAGGAGTGGATAGTCTCATTTAGCCGAGGGCTTGACATTGGTGCCTAAAAGTACTCCTAACTTCAATGAGCCATAAATAAGTTGACCACATAGAGTTTCGAAGATATCCATTCTTGACATAAGTCGGGTGGCCAGAGGCAGCATGATATGGAAACCGATATTTCACAAAAAATTTGAATAATATTCCCATATCCTTGCACAAAAATGAAAGCCTAGGATTGTACCAGTTAATATTGATCAGATTTGCTATCCAGAAATAGTTTATATCCTTTCTCTAATATTTTATCGCATGATAAAATATCTCCATAATCAGCATGTGAATGTGATCGAAATCTTAAAATATTTTTAAAAGTTATTATCTTTTTTATTTTAAATAAAACAAAAGAAAAATATTTTTTTATGTGAAATAAATAATAAAAATATATATGCTTCGGAACTTCAACTCCTAAATCTTCTCCAAGTTTCTTGAGATCATAAATTTCCACTTTGTTTTTTAACTTAATTATCGCATCATAGAAAAGTTTTCTTACTTTTTTAAGAGTAAATTCGTTATATGATGTTATTGGGAAAGCTGAGATGTAAGCCTCAAAAAAGACTAAACTAAAGGTCATCACTTTTAGGTCACCTAAAGATTTGTGTATTGTCAGGGCATCGATGTGATGCATACCGTAAAAATCTTCGTCACGATCTTTTATAATCTTTTTATCTTCGGTAATAGCTTTGTGCGGTGAACTGCCAACCCAAGTCATTGGGATTCCAGTTTCAATATATCTATAAGTGTGGATACAGGCCATTAAAGCACTATAGGCGTCAGGAGTTACTGATTTGAAATATACATCATTCTGGGACTGCAAGACTCTATTAATCAACGAACGTCTATGGAAACCACCAGAATACATTTGTGGTAGTGAAATATAATCGATTTCACAATCTAAAGTACGCTTGAGTTGCTTTTTAGAGTCTTGCCATTTTTCACCTGTTGTGAAAGATAGGGATACAACTAAATCACCATAAGTCTCTTGGCAACCTTCCCAAAAGTAATAGGCTCTAGGAGAAAATATCGCCTCTGCTTGTGGATACTTTTTTATTAAATAACGTAAATGCTCATAACAGTGGGGCATAACAGCGTCATCATCTCCAATAAAGGTGACCCATTCTCCTCTTGAATTTCTTAATAAAAATTCAAAATTTTCATGCATAGGCAATGGAACTGAAGGACGAACTACCTTCAAACGTTTATCTGAAAATGAATCGCATATGGTTGAACTTTCATCCACGCTGTGGTTATCACTCACTATTATTTCAATTGAACTAGAGGATATGTTAAGGCAACTTTGTATAGCATATTTTAAATAATTTGCTCGGTTTCTTGTAGGGATCAAAAGAGAAAGTATCGGTCTATTTTCGTCAATCATGGTCATTTTATTGTTATAAAATTAGTGAATAAATTAAGCATTGAGTCTATGCAAATATCTTGAGGCGCCCAAGGGTGCGTACTTCACTTAATTGATCAATTTCAGCAGAGCAATTAGTTGGGTAGATTCAGTCTCCATATGCGTTGGTGTATTTAATAAAGTAAGGATTTAAGGTACTGGTTAATAGGCGCCGAACGTCAACAGCAGTCAGAAGAGATGCTCCAATGGTTATGGTTGCGGCGACCAAGAGCAGCAGGAATTCAGTTAAAGTGTTCTCTGATAAATGCCAAATGATTTTCAGCATATAGGCAGTAACGAGACTCGCTCCTAAAGGAAACAGAAGATCACGTAAGTACCAGCGAAACTTTTCTCCCGTTAATATTTTCTGATACATCAAATGTATGCCTACCAGCACATATCCTGCGTTCAGGAAGACCCACACCCAAGCCGCCCCCTCAGCACCATATCGCGGTGTGGCCCAGAGAATCGCCGGTACAATGAAGAGGACAGCGACAATGTTGATTTTTATGGTTAATCCGGTCCAACCGTGGGCAAGTTGTGTCTGGTAAGGAATCCACATCAGACCATTCAGCAAGTTTCCCAGCATCAGAAGACTGAGCAACGGTGCCGAGCGGGCAGCGAGTAAGTGATCCTGTGCCCAGAGCCGCAGAAGAGTTTCGGGGAAGACGATGATCACAATTGCCGCGCTGC
>Ga0272442_10003904_pt1 | contig 20645 bp, 17 predicted proteins | sample SSMForm2O_FD_200262 | JGI IMG/M metagenome (GOLD analysis project Ga0272442, IMG submission 200262) | Marine sediment archaeal communities from Little Sippewissett salt marsh, Falmouth, MA, United States - SSM-Form-2O | ecosystem: Environmental > Aquatic > Marine > Wetlands > Sediment ... | reverse complement strand
TTACTGCTAAGTGCCTTATATCAGTTTTAGTGTAAGTGGTTCAGCAAGTGAGCCAACACGTTATACCTGTAAAATATAGCGAAGCATGCCTCACCCTGAAGAGGCGAATTAAGCTGTTACATTCTACCTGTTTACCGGCCTGCCGAGCTTGCTTTCCACAGATTTGACCTTTGCTGTGAGCTTGCCTGTTTTGCCCTTGTGGTCATCCACCTTGAGCACCATGTAGATCCGTTCGTTGTCCTCCAGCAGCGCCTTGCGGCAGGCGCCGATCAGCTCGATCACTTCGTCCCACTCCCCTTCGATCAGAGTGCCCATGCTGGTAAGCTGGTAGCTCAGGCCGCTTTTTTCTATCAGCTCGATCACTTTAGCCACATCCTCGCTCATGCCGCTCAGCTTGCCCAGGGGGAAGAGGCTCAGTTGTGCAAGCATTACATGCCTCCTTTTATCTTTATAAGAACGAACCTTCCTGATGGAAAAAGGATAGCCAGCTATACTTTTGTAAAGATATTTTTATACTTCTTTTGGTGGCAAAAGAAGCAAAACCATTTCTTTTATAACTAAAAGAAACAAAAGTTAATCCCCGCACCCTGAAACTTTTACACCGCTTCGCCGAGGTCGCCTGATTCGGCTTGCACCAGGTGAGCCGAATCAATGGCATGCCCACCGGTCTGGCTTTGCTTTGCCTGCCATGGGAATTACTTGTCTTCTACACGCTCCTTGATCAATGCTCTCAGGTTACAGGACTGCTCAAAGCCAGCTTTTTCTCAGGCGAAAATATCCGTTTCAATATATTGCAGAGAGGATAATTGGTCGTATTATAATTTTTGGTTATGGCCACAGCAACGCCATGTAAAATTTACATTATACAAATTGTGGGATTCAGGATTTCTTTTTGCGCGCTGTGACAATCATCCGGGCGGACATGAACCCCAGGTCGGACTTGCTGCTCAGTTTGTCGAGATTGCGGTGCACCTCGACACGGCCAAAGCCCGAAGAGGCGACAAGCTCCCGGATGGAACGGGAGCTGTAGAGTTTTTCGAAGTAGCTGGACTGGCGGATCAGGCCTTTTGTTTTAGAAAGCACCAGCTCGTGGACCTCCAGACCGCCGCTGGCAGGCCTGCGTTTTCTCAGCACGAGGATATCGCTGTCAGCCTCATGCCAGCTTTTTTCGGCGATTGATTTAACAACTTTGTCCCCGTCTGCGATATCCACCAGCAGCACGCCGCCGGGAGCCAGCACCCGCCGGGTTTCTTGCAGGATGGCCTCGTTCTGGCTGTCATCGGCAAAGTAGCCGAACGAACAGGCCATCAGTGCCACAGCCCGGTAGGAGTTTTCCCTGATCGGCAGGCGGCGGGCATCCGCCCGGACAAATCTTACATCCGAGCGTCCTGAGTCAGCGCCCAGTTTGAGCAGGCAGGCAGAGTAATCCAGGGTGGTCAGAGCGGTATAGCCCCGGCGGGCCAGCTCGCGCGAATGGCGGCCCTGTCCGCCGCAGAGGTCCAGAACCGGATCGTCCGTTTCGACATCGAGGAAATGCTCCATCAGGTCCGCCTCGGCCCGGGTAAGCTCCTCGTTGCCAACACTGCGGGCATCGGTTACCAGGTAGAGCTCATCGAATATGTGTTTCCACCATTCGGGGTCTACCGGAGAGTTTGCCGGGCTGATTGGATCATCAGGAGACATCTGGCTTCTCAGGATTGTCTATTGAGCAAATCCGCACCGAAGCTGTAGAGGCCGTCCGATGCTATAATCGCCGGAGTGCCGTTCCAGGGCTGTTTCAGAGCGATCTCTTTCTCCTCTTGCTGTAATTCCATGTACTTGTCGAGCAGTCCTTCGCGCCACCATTTTTCGAGCTTCATGCAGTCTTGCCAGAGTCCGCGGGCGAATTTTTCCAGGGCGATTAACTGGCCGCGGCTGATTATTCTCGGCCGCATCGCCTGGGGTATCGGGCCTTTGAGATAGGCAAGACCGTATGCCAGGGCTTTCTGGTTCACTTCTTCCTGCAGGGCTTCGAATTCCGAACCCGGTATTTTCTCCACTGCCTCTAAGGTGGCCCTGGCAGTCTCGATAGGGGAGCCCTGGGTAAGAGCGACCGCCTGGGTCCCCCCGCCCATGCCCACGTTGGTCGGTATGCCGCCGTAGCGGGCAACAAAGCCGAACAGCCTCCGGTCGTTGACCAGGCAGCGGAAATCTGTCTGCCTGCGTTGAAGCTCCACCGACTTTCCGCTCTGATCCAGCTCGGGATACATTTCGGCCCAGAGCTCGGGAGGAATCATCTGCTGGACAATATATTCTCCCTGCTCCAGCGCAGTCTGGATGCATTTGTCCGGATCGGGCTGTTTCGGGCCGACAAATACTCCCTTGCCCGAGTAGCCGTGCTCTGGTTTCAATACCAGGCCGTTCCAGTTCTGCCTGGTCCATTCCACGAGATCGGCTATCCGGCTGCTGTCAGGGGCCTCCGTGCTGCGTGGGAAAAAACGCCTGGTCCAGGGCGTGCGGCTAACAGTGCCGGCAGAAAGATGTCCGGCAAGCTCTCCGCTCACGGCCTCGAAAACGCCTTTCGAGCCCACGGGTTCCATCCCTCTCGGATTGACAGTGATCCCGTCGGCTATGGCATCCAGCAGTGCCCCGGCCTTGCCCTGTTTCTCGAGACTGACAATCACCGCGTTATTGAAATCGCAGAATACGGCTGTTACCCGCTTGTTGCCGATATGGTATTCGCCCCGGCTGTTTTTATCCAGGGCGGCGGGCGCGGCCAGCATTGCATCTGTTTCCGGCTCGCTGTCCAGGTATTCAACCATCAGACGGTTTTCCGCCACGCTCTCCAGGGTTTCCTGCTCTGCCAGCAGGGCAAAGCCCGGACGGAGATTGTCAGGAAAGCACAGCCGGTGCTGGCGGTACATCATATCCCGGAAAAACGGGGGGGAGTTTAAAACCGGGTGTTCGAAATCCAGATGAAGCCTGAGACCGGTGATACTACAGATCCTGTCCCAGATGAACCGGCCCATACGCTGAGTCAGCAACTGGTAATACCAACCGCCCGGGCTGCCCAGGTTCCACTCGGAATTGTAGCCTGTGAAATCGCTTCCGTTCCCTTTCCCTGCCATCAATCTTTTCCTGATAAAAAGTGAAATGAATGTTCAGCCCAGGCTGTTTTCGAGGTGAAGCTCGAGCAGGTCGAACGGGACTTCTCCGGCACAGAGCAGCAGTCTGCATAGCTCGCTCTCAGAGGAAAACCGCCGGCGGAACTTATCGACCAGTCTTTCCAGCTCCAGCCGCCCAATCGTATAAGTTATCTGGTATCCAGGCTGGCAGCGGTACTGGCGGATTAGCTGGCCGGCCAGCCTGCGCGTGAGGCCGATTTCGGCGAGCAGCTCTGCAGCGCCGGAGTCATCCAGCTCGCCGAGATGAAGGCCCAGTTCGCAGATCGAGCGGCAGGCCCGCTGCAGTTTCCTTCGCTCCACGCACATTATCTCGTGCGGCAGATGGAAATAACCCTGATCCACCATCCGCTGCTCAGCCCAACAGGACCAGCCCTCGTAAAACAGCGCGTTCTCGCTCCGGCGGCGGATAGCCGATTTTAACCCCAGGCGGACCATATCCAGGTGGTGGTGGCCCGGAAAGGTCTCGTGTACGGTAATATATCGGTAGTCAGAGTGCAGGGCAAGCCGGGAATGCCTGTCCTGCGCGCAAGGGTCGAACACCACGTAAAATACTCCCGGCTCATCACGATCCAGGGGAGCGGCGTAGGAGGCGGACGCTCTCAAGCCGCAGAGATATTCAGGCATCAGCCGGATTTCCGGTAAGTTTGTGGTGTCGATATCGGCTGTGCCGCTCTGTTGTTTCAGCCAGCGTACGAGCCTGGCCAGTTCACCCCTGTACCATTCGACCGGCTCGGAGCTTTCCACAGCCGCAGGCGGAGGATCGAGCGCCAGCTTTTGCCATTCGGACGGCTCATATCCCAGGCTTTGCGCTTTGGCCTGAAGGCTACTGGTGAGCCTTTGCCGCTCATCGAGCAGGGTTTCATACAGTTCCCCCGGCTCTTTATCCATGCCGAACGCCTGCTCGATCAGGAGCTTATACCGCTCCGCGCCGAGACTTTCCGGTTCCGGCGAGATTTTTGACCGTTTAACCGTGTCTGTAAAACCGGCGGCTTGTTCGCGCAATGCACCGAGAGCGGAAAGTATCCCGCTGCTTTGGCTCACATGCTCGATGCGGGCCAGGCGGCCGGTGAATTTCTCGAAATTTTCCGACCAGATCAGCGCCTGGTCGAGTCTGGTGCGGCTTATCGTACCAAGCTGCCTGTTTCCGCAGCCGAAAAGCCCGGCAGCCGATCTCAGCCTGCTTTCCAGGCATGACGGATCCTCCGCTGCCAGGGCCAGCCCGTGAACCGCGATCATGAAGTAGAGTGAAGGGTCGTGAATGTGGGCCTTTTCAGTGCCGAAAGTACGGATAAAATTATCCGCGTGCATTTTCAACAGCCGGGCGTCCAGTTTTATATCGAGCGCCGGCTCGCCTGCGGCTGCGAGATTCTCCAGAAAAACGAGCGCGCTCGCTGCCACGCTCAGCCCCTGGCTGATAAGCTCCGGGCAGAGATCTTCCATCGTGTCCCTGAAAGCCAGGGAGGAATCAGCCAGCGGGAAAAAGATGAATTCGTCGCTTGCGCTCATCACCGGGAAATGCCCGGCCATGAACCCGAGGTAGCTTTTGATCTGCTCATCCAGAGCTTTCCTGAGATTGGTAGACATTTATTTTGCCCGGGGTTAAATTCAACAAGCGGAAAAAAACGAACCTGAGTTGACTGAACCGTTCAATTGAAGTTTTAATAAAAATCATCTCAAAGTCAATTCTCAGGGGAAATTTGTTCTGCAAGGGAAAGGGCTGAGGCATATTTTATAACGCATGGGCCAATTTATAATATGAGGTTTTCATGGCTGTCGGCAGAAAAGCGCTGAAAAGATATTTCCTGGAGAGTGTTTCCGGGCCTGTAAAAGTGAAACACGTGGCGCGCGCTCTCGGAATAAAGGACTCCGAATACAGCCTGTTGCGCGAACTCATGCGCCAGATGGTCGCCGAGGGTGTGCTCAGCCGGGTGAAGAAAAACTGCTACACTCTGGCAGCGGGGGGAGACACTTTTACCGGGCGGGTTCAGCTTGCAAGGAAAGGGTTCGGCTTCATTATCCCGGACAGCGGAGGCCGGGATTTTTTCGTGAAATCTTTCAATCTGGGGAGCGCTTTTGACGGTGACAGGGTAGAGGCGAGGCTTGTAGATAAATCGAGCAGCGGCAGTCCGGAGGCTGCTGTGGTGCGGGTAATCAACCGGGCCCGGAAACGGTTTGCCGGTATTATAAAAAAACGCAAGGGGTTTTCCGTACTCGAACCGGCCGAGGACAGGGTTTTCAGGGATATTCTGATCCCTGCCAAGGAGGCGGCCCGCTTGAAAAGCGGGCAGAAGCTGCTGGTGGAGGTTTTCGACTGGGGCGGCGGCGGAAGCAGGCCGCTGGGTAGGGTGGTGGAGGTACTGAAAGGCGGGAAGGCCGCAGCGGAAAAGCAAATCCTGCTTAGGTACGAGCTGTCCGAGCGCTTCCCCCACCTCGTGCTGACCGAGAGCCGGGAGCTTCCCGGCGAAATCGGGCCGGAAGATATTGAGGGCAGAAAAGACCTGCGCGGTTTGGCGGCATTCACTATCGATCCGCCGGATGCCGAGGATTTCGATGATGCGCTCAGCGTGAAAGCCCTGCCAGACGGGGATTTCGAGGTCGGAGTGCATATCAGCGATGTGAGCAGCTATGTGCGGGAAGCCTCGGAGATCGACCTGGAAGCCCGCGAACGCGGGCTGAGTGTCTATCTCAACGACGCCTATATCCCGATGCTGCCGAAAGAATTGTCTTCCGGTATCTGTACTCTCGCCAGCGGCATGGACAGGCTCGCTGTCAGTGTGATGATCCGCCTGAATCCCGAGGGGGAGACAAGAAGAAGCAGGATCGTGCAGAGTGTCATTCACAGCCGCCGCCGCTTCAATTACGAGCAGGCCCAAGAGCTGATCGAGGGCCGGGGCGAGCCGGGGCAAGATGGCTCGGAAACCGTGGAAGCCCTGCGTCTGCTGAGAGATTTGAGCGAGAAGAGAAGGCGGAAGCGCAGTGAACAGGGCCAGATAGATTTTGACCTGCCTGAGCCGCTTGTTGTGAAAAGTGATAAAGGGGAGCCGCTGGAGATCAGGCGCAAGCCCAGGCTGGCAAGCCACCGTCTGGTGGAGGAGTTCATGATTACAGCCAATGAAATCGTGGCAAAACGGCTGGCCGCGAGTCCTTTCCCTGCGGTGTACAGAATCCACGAGGCTCCCGAGAGGCATAGCGTGGAAAACATGAATTACCAGTTGAAAACCCTTGATCCCGGGCTGTTTATCTCGCCGCGCAAGGCAGGCCATGACCCGGCGGCCTATTCAGGCGTTATTGACAGGGCCGAGGAACTGGGACTGGGCGAGCTCGCCTCCTTGATCGTGATCCGTGCAATGAAAAGGGCGCTTTACAGCATAGAGAATATCGGGCATTTCGGTTTGGCAAGCGGCTGTTACACTCATTTCACCTCCCCGGTGAGGAGATACCCGGACCTGGTTGTACACCGCCTGCTGAAAATGTCTCTCGCAGGGCAAAAAGCGGACAGCAAGGCTTTGGAACACCTGGAGGACGAGCTGGCAGGTATCTGCGCCCAGTGCAGCCAGCGCGAGCAGTTGACAGAAAGCGCAGAAAGGGAGTCGGACAGCCTGATTCAGGCCCGATTTATGCATAAGCATCAGGGCGAGCGCTTCCAGGGAGTGATCACAGCGGTCAGATCGGTCGGTTTCAGCGTTCGCCTGGAAGACATCCTGGTGGAGGGTTTTGTACATGCGAGCCGTCTGAGCAATGATTTTTACAGGCTCGATGAGAAAGAGGCATGCCTGAAAGGCAGAAACAGCGGCAGAATATTTCGCCTGGGCCAGAAGCTGGAACTCGTTCTCCATCTTTCGGATCCTGAAAACGGAAGAATAGAATTTATCCCCGCCGACCTCGATGAAACCATTTTTGTCAAGCGAAAGACAAAGAAAGGAACAGTCAGGTGAGAGTGCCAGAGCAGCAAGATCCCGGTCGGCAGGAGGATCCGGTTTATCGACCTGATACAGCCCAGCCGGAGGAAAAACAGCGCAGGGATGATATATCCCAGGCCGGAACAGCAAAGAGACTGCGGATGGTTTATGAGGACGAGCTGAGAAAAGTCTGTGGTGGGCGGGTGATCGATAAGCAACAGCAGCGGTTGTGGATGTCGATCCGCAAGAGCCTGCCGATAAGCCGCTGGATCGAGCGGACCCGCGACAGGCAGCCCGGCAAGCCGGAGCAAAAAGACCTGAGAGCCGAACTGGAACGATTTCTGGGGATATTCGCCGGGGAAGCCCGGCAGGGCGGCCTGGAGCTGGACATGGAGCGCAACTACTACCGGGAGGCGGTAAGCCTGCTGAACAAGTACCGCCGGGGTGAGACCCCGGGCGAAAGCGACAGGCAAAGACTTAGAGAGTTGATGATCATGGTTGATTACAAGGACGCCAGACTCGCTATTCAGATCCTTCAGTCGATTATCTGAGAAACAGAGGCGCCCGGACGCAGCCGCCTTTATTTTCATCAGGGAAAAGAAAAAGGCAGGAAATTTTTCCTGCCTCGTGTCATTCGATATCTTCCGGCTGAGACCCTTCAGGCTCAGCTCGATGCGCCTTCTTTCAGCTTTGCCACAAACAGGCTCAGGCGTGATTTATAACGGTCAGCGGTACGCTGGTGGATAACACCCGCCTTTGCAGTCTTATCGATAGAGGAGAATATTTTCGGCAAAAGGTCGGCTGCGGTTGCGTAGTCGGTTTCCTTGCGCAGTTTTTTTATGAAAGTGCGCATCGTAACACGGCGTTTGCTGTTGCGCTCGTTGCGGATCAGGCTCGTTCTGTGACGTTTGATCGCGCTTTTAATGTTCGGCACTGCTCGCCCTCCAGATGAAGCTGTTGAACAATTGCATGAAATTTTCGATTTTCCGTTTCAAGAGACTGTATAATAATATTTTCCAGACTATTGTCAATGATTTTAAAGAAAACAGGCCGGTTTTTCCGAATCTTCCTGCCTGTTATATTGTTTTTCCCCTGTTTTTTCCGGCCCTTGTTCTCAGCGGAACCCGCCGGCGGATACAGGATTCTCGCCAGTAATGGGGTCGTTGTTTACTACAGTGCTGCGGATGAAAAAGTCGCCCGCCAGTATCTCAACTGGGCCGTTTCATTCACTCCCCGGCCTGATTGGCTCGGGGCAGGCCTGCCGCCTGAGCTGAGTATCTATATCGCGCCCACACTGGATGAGTTCGACCGTCTCAGCGGCGGCAGGCTTCCGGAGTGGGGGGTTGCCTGCGCCATGCCCGGCGAGAGCCTGGTGATTGTCCGCTCTCCGCGGATCGTCCCGCTCTGGCTGGAAGACCCCAAACAGATCCTTCAGCACGAGATCAGCCACGTGATCCTGGAGCACTGGCTGAGCCCGTCCCAGATACCCCGATGGTTTCATGAGGGTTTCGCGCAATACGCAAGCGGGATGTGGGATATCGGCAATTCCCTCGAGTTCTCGGTGGCCCTGCTTATCGGGCGGGTACAGCCGCTGGATGCGCTGGCCGGGGGGTTCCCGAACAGCGAGAAAGCAGCTCGCCGGGCCTACCTTCAAAGCTACACGGCAGTGGAGTTTCTGTTCATCCGCTGGGAACCTGTCCACCTTCAGCTTCTTTTCCGAAAGTGGCGCGAGCTGGGCAGCCTGGACCGAGCCTTGAGAATGAGCCTGGGCCTCACACTCGGCCAGTTCGAAAAACGCTGGAAGAGCTGGGCCGAGATACGCTACGGCTGGCTCAAGCTGCTGACAAGTGTCACTCTGATCTGGATCATGGCCGCAGTGCTTTTTATCGGAGTTTATGTTACCCGCCGCCAGAGATTCAAGCGCAGGCTGTCAGAGATGCAGTATGCCGAGTCAACAGGCTTTGAAAACGCCTTCCCGGATGAATCGGATCAGGCCGATAGTGAAGGTTTGCAGCCTCCCGGAACTGAGGAATCCGGGGGGAGGGAACTTGGGCCACCGGCCAATGGTTAGGCGAAAAGTTGTAACCAATTTTCCGCTGCAATTGTCAAAACAGTGAAATCGCAAACTGAAAAATGAAAAATTCTGCAATGGTTCAAGATAAAGAGCTCGTTGAACTGACCCTGAAAGGCGAGCGGGAGAGATACGGCGTTCTGGTCCAGCGTTACCAGCGCGCGATCTACCGTCACCTGACAAGCATGGGATTGGATCATGACGAGGCCGCGGATGCGATGCAGAACGCATTCGTGAAAGCTTACGACAAATTGCATACACTGCGCGGAGGAGAGAAATTTCGGGTCTGGCTCTACAGCATAGCAGCCAATCAGGCAAAAAATTATTTGCGACGCAAGGCTCGCGAGCTGCCTCTTGCGGAACCGGACCTGCCGGTGCATGAAGAAAACTTTGACCTTCCGGTGGAGCGCGAACAACTGAGAAATTTGATTTCGAAAGCTTTAGACAGGTTGACCGAGGATCAGCGGAAAGTGGTACTGCTCAGGGCGTTCGAAGATATGCCTTTCAAGGAAGTTGCCGAAGTTTGCAGTATCAGCTTGAGCAGTGCGAAAGTGATTTATCACCGGGCTCTCAAGAGAATGCAGAGATCGCTGAAACCGTTAGCTTCCAGGATGGACCTGAATAACCAGGGGTGCGAAAATGAACTGCCCGATAGATGAAATCCTGTTGATCGATTACCTTGAAGGTGGACTGGAGCCGGACACGGCACGCCGGGTCGAACAGCACCTGGAATCCTGCCCGGTCTGCAGGGCTGAGTATGAATCCCTGCTCCGGGTGAGAGAGGCTCTTACCGGGGCGAAAGAATCCGCTGTGGACGAGCCTGGCGAGTATTTCTGGAATGAAAGCCTGGAGGCGGTTGCCCGGGCCACTTACAGGAAAGACTCTTTCTCCGCCCGGGTGGGCAAAGTGCTGATCTTTCGCCGGTTCAGCCCCAGGGTTCTCGCTGCCGCCGCGGTTGTCCTGCTGGCGGTCGTCGGAGCGCTGAGGCTTGGATTGGGCCCTCTTTCCCGCACCGAAAGGCCCGCGACGGAGCTGGCCCAGGTGACTGAGGATGACCAGGCTTACACTGATTCGCTCTATCAGCTGGCTGAGACGATCTACAAATATCAGATTGCCCTGGATGCAGTGGAATCGATGGTTGAGATCGCTTCAGACCAGGAAGGCGGATACGTACCTGCCGGGATGGAATTCCCGGCCTACAGCTCGGCATACGACGGACTGGCTGAACTGGAAGACGGCCAGCTTGAGCAAGTCATGTACTCACTGGCCAGTGACTTATAAATTTATGATGAGCAGTAACTTTAAGTTAGGAAGGAGCAATAAACATGTTTACGCCAAGAAAGACAATTCTGTTCTGTCTGTTGCTGGCATTCGCTGCCACAGGCTCCTATCTGGGTGCTGAGCAGGAATCGGACGAGCCGGAAGTGAAGGCGGCCATAAGCGTCCAAATCCCCATGCCGGAAGATGATATTGATATACCTTTGCCGGAACTGGAGCATTTCGAAGAATACCTTGCTATGGTGCCCAAGTCGCACAATCACAGGGATTGGTCTGAAAGAAGGGCCAGGCACGAGGAAAGGATCGGCCTGTTCCGTCTCTGGCGGGTCATGGAAGAATTGGATCTCAGCGATGAGCAGGTGGACAAGTTTTTCCCGCTGATGCGCCAGATGATGAAAAGAGACCAGGAGCTGGCGAAAGAGAAACGTGAGCTGCTGAAAACGTTGCGCGAAGAGCTGGAGAGAGAAAAGCTGTCTGAAACCGAGCTGAAAAGGCTGATGAATGAGATCAAAGACCAGGCCAGGCTCGCCTGGCAGGAAAGGAAGAAAAGCCTGGACAAGTTCAACGGGCTTCTTACGGTCAAGCAGCAGGCCCGGCTGTTGTTGTCCATGAACAAGGTGGAAAAAGATATCTGGGAGTCGATCGCCAGGGTCAGAATGTCCCCAACGGATTTCAAATTCGACAGAGCTAAATTCAACCTCCAGATGAAAGAACTCCGTAACAACCTGGATAGTCTGAATATCCGGCTCCAGTTAAAAAACCTGCCGGGTCTGCCGGGTTTTATGGAAACAATTGATGAGGATGAGGACTCCGAAGAGGAGCAGCCGTAAAGTTTAACGGCTTTTTAAGATATATGATATATCGAATTTTCAAATTCAGCAGCTGATTCAGACAGGAGGTAGAAATGATTCGTAGAATTAATCTTTTTTTCGGAACTCTGCTGGTTATTTCCGCGGTATCGGTTTCGGTTCTCAGCGCTGCGGATGCAGAACGGTTCGACCGGGGAAATATGGACCTGCTGGCCCAGCGGGGCCGCGATTTTCAGCAGCGGGCTGAGGAACGATTCAATAAGATGTGCGAATTCCTAGGCCTGGATGAACAGCAGAAAAAAGAGGTGCGCAAGCTGTTCGATGAGCGGCGCGAGGAAATGAGAAAAGTTATGGGCGAAGCGCGTGATGGTGAGCTCAGCCGCGAGGAAGCCCGCGAGAAAATGAGGGAGAACTCTGAGGATTACCGTGAGAAATTGGAGAAACTGCTTACCGAGGAGCAGAAAGCCAAGCTCGAACAGTGGGAGAAGGAGAACCCGAGAAGAGATAGGAGAGACCGCTCCAGGCCTGGAACCAATTCGTAAAATGGCATTGTAAAATAGTTGCATAATTATCATTCCAGTGGCATATTTAATAAGCCCGGTCCCTGCAGGTGAAAAGCAAACCGGGCTTTTTTATTTCCGGTCAACTGGCCTTGAGTATTCCCGCTGCACCCACTAATTTCTTAAGGAGACCGCAAAGAGCCGAACCGTCAAAAGCAGGCGAAATGATAAAAGGTAAACAAATAATATTCAGATCAGCGGCCTTGATTGCAGTGTCAGCACTCGTGGCCGTGGCATTCAATACGCTGGGGGGAATACCGCTGATAAGCACGGGGGCTGACGGGCAAAGCCGGGCAATCGCCCGGGGCTTGCCCGAGGAGGCCGGAATTCACCTGATCGGCCTGGCGGCGGCCCGGAGCTTTCTCGAAAACGAAACCGGCGCGGTGCTGGATGCGCGTTCTGCCGAGCAATACGATCAGGGCCATCTGCCCGGTGCGATCGAATGTTTTGTCTACGAGCTGGAGCAGTATCTGCCCCTCGTTTTGCAGGAAATCGCTCCGGATACTCCGGTGATGATTTACTGCAACGGGGAGGATTGCGAGGACAGCCGTTTCCTGGCGCAGTCGCTCAAAGAAATCGGATTCCAGAGGCTCTATGTTTACCAGGGCGGATACGATGAATGGCGCCGGCAGGGCCTGCCCGTGGCTAAAGGCGATCCGGGTGAACAATCCGCTGCCGCCGGGAAGCTGACAGTAAAACGGATGGTCGATTTTGCACGATACATTCCAGGCTGGACCTGGCTGGCGTCAGACCTGCTGATTCTCGCATACGGCTTGCTCGTGCTGGTGAAACTCAGCAGGAAAGATCTTGACTCACGGTTTGTTGTGCTGGCGGCGAAACTGGTGGGATTCGTTTTCGCATTCGCCTCGCTGCACAAGATAGCCTCGCCTGTGCAGTTCGCCCGGATTGTCGAGAACTACCATATTCTGCCGGTGATCCTGGTCAATCCTGTGGCGGTTGCCATGCCCTGGGTTGAGCTGGTATGCGGCCTGCTCCTGCTAGGTGGCTGGCTCAGGCAGCCGTCCTCGGCCGTGCTGCTCGGCCTGACCGGGATTTTCATCCTGGCTGTCGGGTTCAACATGGTCCGCGGCCTGGATTTCGACTGCGGCTGTTTCGGCAGCGCTCACATGCCGCCCTGGAGAGTGCTGGTACGGGATTTCGGGCTGTTTATGCTGATAATCCCCGGTATCCTCCGTGAATAGCACTTCGGCACACTGCCGGGACGTTTCGGAATTAAGAAGATATTTGAGAAAATAAATTTTCACCGGTCTGTGGTCTTAAATGATCCGGTTCGGCCCGTTCAGCCAATGATTGACGGATATTTTAATTTGAGAAAAATTATCGGTCTCCTGCTGCTGAGTATTCTCCCGGTATTGGCAGGTGTCGACCCTCCAGGGCTTTACTGCGCTCCCCAGCTTGATAACCAGATGTACGTGAACCTGCGCAGGATTGCCCAGGCTTTCGAGCGAAGCGGGAGGATCGAGGAGGCGATCCTGCTGCTGAGTTCCTATCGCGAAGATTCGAGGATTCTCTCTATCCTTTGCAGGTTGTACGGCCAGGCCGGAAGAAAGCAGGAGAGTCTCGATGTTGCCCGGGAAGTGTTATTGAAAAATCCGGACAGCAATCAGATTCTGGCCACTTACTTCCAGGCCCTGGACGGGATGGGATTCCGCGACAGTATCCGGGTTGCCGTTTCCGCTTACCTGGAGCGCTCGGAAGAAAATGCGGTGAACTATCTGTTCACAGGCAGCCAGCTCAGGCGATACGGGATGTTCGAGGACGCCCTGGATGTTTACCTGAAAGGGAGAAAAAGGCTTGGTGATGAAGAGATTTTCAGCAGCGAGATCGGTCAGACGCTGATCGACCTGAAGCGCTACGGGCCGGCCCTGGACGAACTGGTGGCTTTTCTCAGCACCAGCCCCGGAGCGACTGCGCTTGTCCAGCGCGAGGTGTACAGGATCAAGGACAGCGGGGACTCCGGCGCAGAACTTGTATTGAAAAGGCTGGCGAAAGCTTTGGAGGAAGCCCGGGGTCCCTTTCGGGTGAGCCTGCTCAAGCTGCTGGTCGATCTGAACCTTGCCTCCGGCCGCGGCGAGCAGGCACTGTGGAGGTTGGACGAGCTGCTCGGAGAAGTTGAAAAAAAAGAGGGGTACCGCCAGTTGAACGTTTTTATCGGCCGCTGTCTCAAGAACAGGCAGTTCGAGACTGCTCTGGGAGCATTCGGCCTGGCTGACTCGCTGGAGCTGATGGATAAAGGGACTATCATCCTATCCAGAAGCGGTGTGTTGCTCAGGATGGAAAAATATGGGCAGGCTGAAAGCTTCCTGCTCGAGCTTGTTTCCTCTGATAACCAGCCTGACGGTATTCGGGTGGAGGCGATGAGCCGTCTCGGGGACATTTACCTGGACCATCTGGGGAAGCCGGATGAGGCGCTGCGCTGGTTCCGGGAAGTGGAGAGGCTGGACCGGGCCAAAGGGAAGTTGCTGCTGAATGCAAAGAAAAAGATCGTGGAGAGTTTTATCCGGTCTGAGCGCCTGAACGAAGCGGCGAAACTCTGCGGGGAGCTTCTCGCTCAGACTGCTGAGGGGGAAGATCAGGCGGATTTGCTGAAACTGTTTGCAGATATACTGTTTTACCGGGGGCAGCCTGACAGCGCGGCTGTTTTATACAAGTCTTTCGCCGGGCTCCGGCTGAGCGAGCCGGAGGCTAATGACGTGCTGGAGCTTGTTTACCTGATCCAGACCGACATAAGCCGGGATGCGGCCCACAGCAAAGAGATCGGAGATGCGCTTTTCAAGGCCCGCTGCGGGAAAGTTCAGGATGCTGCCGGCGTATTTGCAGAAATGTTGAGCGAAGTTGCCGATTCCGTTTATCTGGTGCAGATTTACTACCAGATGGGAAACATGTACGAGCGGGCCGGAGAGTTTTCTCTCGCTCTGGGCGTTTATGGTGAAATCGTAAAGAGTTACCCTGAAAGTCACATGGCCCCTCTGGCTGAGTTGCGAATGGGACTGGTGCTGCTCGAATCCGCAGGAGACAGGGCCGGCGCACGCAGGCATTTTGAGCGGATAGTCTACGAGTATCCTGCCGGCGTGGCCACTCCCCGGGCCAGACGGCTGCTGCGTTCACTGGAAGAGCAGAATTTATGACCGGTCTTGTTTGTTTTTGACCGGTAAAAGCGAAATCACGAGGTATGGGAATGAGAATGCAAAAGATCGGGCTGGTTGCAGCCGTGGTTTTCTATCTGTTTTGCCGCAGTCTCTCGGCAGAGCTTTTAGTGCCTATGGACCAGACCCAGAACAACCACTTGAAAGCTTACGGTCTGGCGTATAAAGTGCTCAAAGCCGGGGTCAGCGTGGAATGGCTGCTCAACTACAGAGGCGGTTCGTTCCTTTTTACCCAAAACGAAGCGTTCCTGCGCCAGGCTCGCCTGATGGGTGTCAGTTGCGTGCCTGTGGGCCCGGATGAGGTGATTGCGATCCACGGCCGGATCGAGCAGGAGAACATGGAGGTAGTTCTGCTGGAAAAAGCGCCCAGAGTGGCGATCTACAGCCCTCCTAACAAGTCTCCCTGGGATGATGCGGTGACCCTGGCCCTGACTTACGCCGAGGTGGATTACGAAACCGTGTGGGATGAGGAAGTGCTGAAAGGCGGTCTGGACCAGTACGACTGGCTGCACCTTCACCACGAGGATTTCACCGGGCAGTACAGCAAGTTCTATATCGGCTATTCCGGGCGGGACTGGTTCCGCGAGGAGGTGCAGCGCAACGAAACAACTGCGGCCCGTTTCGGTTTCGACAAGGTCTGGCAGCTTAAACATGCCGTGGCCCGCCGGATTGCCGCCTACGTTCAGCAGGGCGGGTTCCTTTTCGCGATGTGCCTGGCTGCAGAAACCCTGGATATCGCCCTGGCGGCAGAGAATCTCGATATCGTATCGAAACAGGTTGACAGAGACGGGTTTAGCTCCCAGGTCCAGCAAAAACTAGATTTCAGCAAGACCCTGGCTTTCGAAAATTTCAGGATCGAGCTGAATCCTACGGTGAACTCCTTCTCACAGATCGACGGGCACCAGGTGAACAATCCGGCCAAACGCCAGAAAATCGGTTATTTCGAGCCTTTCAAGTTTTCTGCCAAGTACGATCCTGTACCGACCCTGCTCACGCAGAACCATACGGATTATATCAAGGATTTTTACGGGCAGTCCACGAGTTTTGTCCGCGCTACCCTGAAAGATGCGGTAACTGTGCTGGCTTTCGAGAAAGGCAGGCCCTGGGTAAAATATATCCACGGTAATGCAGGCAAGGGGTTCTGGACGTTTCTCGGCGGGCACGACCCCGAGGACCCCGAGCACCGGATAGGGGACCCGCCGACCAGCCTGGACCTTTACAGAAATTCTCCGGGATACCGCCTGATCCTGAACAACCTTCTTTTCCCGGCTGCCAGAAAAAAGGAGCTCAAGACCTAGTAGTAGGGGCGATTCGCGAACCGCCCCTACTGCATAGACCCTGTCCACACATTTTTTATACGAGGACTATATAATTGCGACTTACAACCCTTCTGGGAGCCATTGGCGCAAGGTGTACAAAAGGCCCGGCCGGACGCACGGAGGTGGCGGGAATATCAGTGGACAGCCGCATTGTCAGGCCCGGTGAGCTGTTTTTCGCAATCGACGGTGAAGTTTCCGACGGACACGAATACCTGGAGGATGTGAGGAAGAAAGGAGCAGTGGGCGCGGTAGTCTCACGGCTGGATGAAAATTATTCGCTGGCCCAGTTCCTAGTGCAGGATACCAGAGAGGCGCTCGCGCTTGCCGCCTGCGAGTTCTACGACCACCCCTCGGAAAAGTTTCCCCTTGTCGGGATCACCGGTACAAACGGCAAAACCACCGTGGCTTTTCTGGTACGCTCGATGCTAGTGAGCGAGGGGATAAACTGCGGACTGCTCGGCACGATCCGGAACATTCTGGGCCAGGGCGAAATCCAGCCCAGCACACTGACCACGGCCCAGGCCAATGAGATCCAGCGCCTGCTGGCGTTGATGCAGGAAAACGGCTGCCGCGCAGCAGTGATGGAGGTCAGCTCGCACGGCCTGGACCAGAAACGTACTCTCGGCACCCGCTTCGATGTGGCGGCTTTTACCAATCTCACCCCGGACCACCTGGATTATCACCCGGACATGGAGCACTATTTCAAGGCCAAGAGCCTGCTTTTCAACGATCTGGGTAAACAGGGGCGCGCCGTGCTCGGCTGGGACGATCCGTTCGGCGAAAGGCTGGTCTCAATGGTGGAGGGGCCGAAAATCACTTTCGGGCGCAGGAAAGACAGCGACATCCGTATCCTCTCCTGGAAGCCGATTGACGGGGACAGTGAGATTCAGTTAAGTATTTTCGGCAGGAAAGTGGGCGGGAAAGTCTCGCTGATCGGCGGGTTCAATGCCCAGAACGTGGCCGCAGCCACAGGGATAGCCTGTGCTCTAGGAATATCCACACCGAATATCGAGCAGGCCCTGTCGGCTATCCAGCCGGTGCCTGGAAGAATGGAGCCGGTGGATGCAGGCCAGCCTTTCCGGGTGATCGTGGACTACGCACACACAGCAGATGCCCTGGAAAAAGCGCTCAAGGCTGCGCGGGAGCATACGCCGGGACGGCTGGTCAGCCTGTTCGGCTGCGGGGGAGACCGCTATAGGGCGAAAAGGCCGGCAATGGGAAAAATCTCGATCCGCCTGGCAGATTTCACCGTGATCACCTCAGACAACCCTCGCAGCGAGGACCCACAGGCAATCATCCGGGATATCACTGACGGCGCAGGGAAGGCAAAAGCCGGAAAAAAGAAAGACTTTATTGTGGAGCAGGACAGAAAAAGCGCAATAGTTAAAGCTCTCGACATGATGAAAAAGGGAGACACGCTCCTGATAGCAGGCAAGGGCCACGAGGACTATCAGATTCTGCCCACCGGAAAGATCCATTTCGACGACAGGGAACAGGCACGGCAGGCCTTGAAAGAACTTGGCTACTGCTGAGCTGGGAGGTCTCGACAGCAAAAGTCTGACACACCCCTGTATCCCCTCTTGATAGAGGGGACTTTAAATACAAGACTTAAACCGGAAAGATCCATTTCATGAGAGTGTCAGCCGCAGAGCAGGCAGAGAGTAAAAACTCCCCTCTTGAGAGGGGTGCCCGCGCCAGCGGGCGGGGTGTGTCATCCACCGGAGTGATGAAAAATTCATCCCTTCTTCCGTGATTTTTCCGTAAGTCTTCTAAAGCGAAAGGGGCGGGGATGGCCCCGCCCCTGATAACCGCTGTGTTTAAAAATATCCTCAGGACATCCCTGTAAAATATTTCAAAATATCCCTTCTATTTGTTTTCATCGAAAAAATCACCCGTAAGGTGGCCTTTCATCACATTCTCTTTCAGAGTGACCGGCCCGGCGTTCTTTGCCACATAAACCCCGTAGCGCTGGGTTCGCTCGCCGCCTGAGCGGGTATCTTCTATTGTGTTGCCCTCCAGGGTGATCTCACCTGCATGTGGAACCACGTAAACGCCGTAGCCCCTGTCTTCATTGCCGTTGTCCCGGATCTCGTTGCTGCGGAAAACGTTGCGGTGGCCGCTGAGCTTGAAAGTCTCTTTCCTGAAATAGACCCCGCTGAAACCATTGTTCCTGATCGTGTTGTTCTCGAACAGGTTGTCAGTGTCCTTGTGGCCGATCGAGATACCGTAGAGGCCGTTGTTTTCGATCAGGTTGTCATGGAAATGGCCGTAGCGCACGCGCCAGCAGAGGAAAAAGCCGATCCGGTCATTGTGGTGGAAACGGCAGCCGCTGATCTCCGAGTTAGGGCTTCCCGTGCCGGGATGTATGCCGTAGTTGGAGTTACCGTGCGATTCGCAGTCGAACACTTTGATATTGTCCGTGATCTGGAAACTGATACCGTCCCCGTTATAGTTGAGGGCAACGCAGTTGCGCACCGTGCAGTCCGTGCTCCTGTAGAGATAGATTGCGCCGCCCCGGCAGCCGTCGAGGAAATAAGGGTTCTCTTCCCGGTTGCCGTCCACTGTGATACCCTCGAAAGTGACATTTTTCCGGTCCACCGCGCAGAGGATCGGGAACTTGTTCTCCACTTTGGCGTTGCTGTTTTCGTAGTCGTAGTCCCGCAGTGTCATCTGTGTCAGGTGAAGGGTGTCGCCGGTAATTTTCGCCACAGAGCTGACTGTCACGGCCCAGCCGCTGTTGTACCGGTCGTCAGTGATCGAGATTCCCATGCCCGGCTTGAATTTTCCCGGCTCTGCCACTACCAGCACGCTCTCGCCGTAATCTCCGCAGTCCACTATTCTGCTCGCCGCACCCGGCCCTTTTTTCAGCACGGTTTCCCCCGGAGTGCCGCGCACAACTACATCCGAGCAGGGGATGAAAACGCTGTTATCCATTCTGTAAGTGCCCGGGCCGATCTCCAGCACATCGCCCGGACGCAGCATGTCGGCTGCCTTTTGCAGGGCCGCGTTGTCAGCGCCGAGTACGTCCGCCTGGCCGGACTGGGCCACACGGATTGTTTTGGCGGCTGAGGGCGCCGCTCCAGGCTGAGAGCAGCCTGAGACAAACAGGAAACAGATTGCAGCAGCAGAGCCGATAATAGCGGTCAGAGTTTCGTGCATCGCAAAACCTCCGCGTTGAATTTTACCTGATTCTTAAATTCAGGAGATGATAAGATAACAATCTTTATTCAGTTAATCGAGTTGTCTGATGCGTACGGCCTTGAGGTCCAGGGCCGAGTTTGCCGGAATGTTCAGAGCCTTAACGTAAAGACGCGTCTGTCTTTTTTCCAGCCTGACAGTGCCGAGTGTTAACGGAGCCCAGATTTTTTCGTAGACTTCTTTACGCTTCACACGGTCCGGGCTGGGGACCGGTGCAGGGTCATGAGCTTTTTCCACGATCCCCTCCAATCGCTCACTTGCGATTTGAACACACATTTTCGACCCTAGTTCCCGTTGCGAACAGGTGTACATCAGGGTGACCTCATAGCTTCCCTCTCTCACCACGTCAATATCCCAGTAAACACTCATATCGATGTCCGTCCAGCCCGTGACCCAGTCATTTGCCCAGCCCTGGACTCCCTGGTATTTAACTCCGCCCTCCAGATGGCCTTCATGCGCAGGCAATTCCACCAGCTTTCTCTGGCGGTGGCCGACCGGCACAGGCGGCACTTCAAGCCCCGGACCTGTCACCTCCTCGTGCCATTCATCATAAGCCTGTTTGAGCTTCGAGGTGATCTCGGGCCGCTCACCGGCGATGTTTTTCAACTGGCCGGGATCAGCGGCCATGTCAAACAATTCCACTGGCTCCTCTTCCTGGACAACAAGCCGGTAGCGCTGCGTGCGGACCGAACCGCGATTCCGGAAGCCGGTGAAAATCATCCGGTCCGGCCAATTTTCACTTTCACCCAGAAGCAATGGCACAAGGCTGATACCATCCAGAGGCAGGGTCCGGGCTTGCTGGACACCAGCCAGTTCAACAAGTGTGGGCAACAGGTCGATGTGGGCGGCGATTCTATCCGTATTGCTGCCTGCCTGGATATGCCCGGGCCACCGGATAAAGCAGGGCACGCGAATGCCGCCCTCATGAGTGCTGCCCTTGCGGCCTCTCATGCCTGCGTTGAAACGTTCTGTGCCTGCACCGTTGTCCCCGATAAAAATCACGATGGTATCCTCGGCAAGCTTCAGTTCGTCGAGCTTTTGAAGCAGTCTGCCGAGATTATCATCCAGGTTTTCGATCATGCCATACACGCTGGCCAGCTCATCGTCGGCTCCGCGCGATCTGTACTTGTCGAAATATTTCTTGGGTAACTGATACGGCGAGTGGGGCGCATTGTAGGGC
>Ga0272442_10003903_pt1 | contig 20650 bp, 15 predicted proteins | sample SSMForm2O_FD_200262 | JGI IMG/M metagenome (GOLD analysis project Ga0272442, IMG submission 200262) | Marine sediment archaeal communities from Little Sippewissett salt marsh, Falmouth, MA, United States - SSM-Form-2O | ecosystem: Environmental > Aquatic > Marine > Wetlands > Sediment ... | reverse complement strand
CCTCCCAATATGAAGTTTTGTACACAACATATTGTACAGGAGCGCGATGTCCTTTTCTATCCCGCTAACCCCTCAAGCACCAATTAACCGGATGAACCCAAATTCTCTTAATAAGACCTTTGCTACATTTAGCCGTGCCTTGAAAAAAGACCGATACATAGAAAGTATTAAAGCACACTTCCAATTACTGCCTTCTTATCGTCGTTTTCCGAATAACGAGGAGTTTCGAAGGGAAATCAAAACCCGAGACCTCTATAACTTCCGAAGTCGAAGCTATTGGTTAAGGCGACTTGAGAACAAAGATCGGAAAGAACGAGTTCTGATCGATGAATATACTATTGAACATATTCTTCCACAGAACGAGAATCTCCCAAGAGAATGGCAGGAAGCACTTGGTTCTGAATGGAAACAGGTTCAGGAAACATGGTTACATACCTTGGGTAATCTTACGCTGACAGGATACAATTCTGAATATAGTGACCGTCCTTTTATTAAAAAGCGGGATATGAAGGGCGGTTTTAGGGAAAGCCCTTTACGAGTTAATAAAGGATTAGGGATTCTGGAGAGTTGGAATGAAAACACCATTAAAAATCGAGCAGAAGAACTTGCAGAGGAAGCAATACAGGTATGGAATCTCCCCTTGCTACCAGGTGAAGTGCTGAATGCCTACCGAAAGCATCCAGATGAGGCACAGGCATACTCTATTGATGACCACTCACAACTTGCAACTGAGAAACCTATGCGCCCTTTGTTTGAAGAGCTACGCAAAGAATTACTTTCTCTTGACCCATGCGTAACTGAAGAGTTTCTTAAACTTTATATCGCTTATAAGGCTGAGACTAACTTCTTAGATATTGTGCCACAGGCAAGTGCATTGAGATTATCATTAAATATGAAGTTTCATGAGTTACAGGATCCAAAGAGCATTGCACAAGACGTAACCGGCTTGGGGCGGTGGGGAAATGGTGATGTGGAAATAAAATTGACATCACTGGAAGATATTCCCTATGTAATGGGATTAGCTCGCCAAGCTTTCGAGAAGCAGATGGGCAATGGAGAAAACAATTTATGATAATAAGTTTTGGATCCTTTTCCCTCTTGAAAGGCTTATTGTTACAATAAGGTTGAAAAACTTGGCTTTTCTTTTTTCTTTCCTCGCAACGACTTACAACTTTTTTGCAAAAAAATTTATTTTTTCTGCTCATTGGGGGTCTAAAACGGTGTCATATATAGAGAGGGAGTTGTAATTTCCTGAACCCCGGTACACATACCGGGGAAGCGCAGTAAGCGCATGCAAATCCACCGTAAAATCAACCACAGTCTGATTGTGTCTATGAATAGTTAGGCCAATGACGGGAGGGTGATTTCAACCATAGCGACACGAAGTGCACGGAGATAAGGATGAGATATTATTGAGGACACAGAGAAGAAAGACAAGGTGAGAGATTGAAACCACAGATGAACACAGCACGGCCTTCGGCCGCAACCAAACATGTTACGTCCAGACAACTTATGAAGGCTGTCGCATGAAACCGTTGCGAAATTTCAAGATGTTTACTGTTAGTAGTACAGTTGGGAAGGATTTGTCATTGCGAGGACGAACGAAGTGAGGACGCGGCAATCTGATTGTGAGCGAAGCGAGCTGAATATCTACATTACGGAAATATTTAAATTTGACGGTAAAAATTCCCACACGAAAAGTGCAAAAGCCCCCTCGATATTTGTAAAAAAACGTCGTAAGTCGTTATGCAGTAACACATTTCAATTACAGATGGATAAAATTATCTTTTGCCTCTGTAAAACATGTGCAACTGCCTTGAAAGCGGTGACGGCACATCGTATAATTGTGAGTAGTTCGGATGTTTTTAGCGGGAGGGGCGAAATGCCTGTCCAGTTCCCACCTATTGACCGGATTCTCGGGATTGTAAGAATGGCTATCACCGAGGATGTCGGCAGCGGAGACGTTACCAGTTCCACCTTCATACCGCCCGGCGCGAAAGCAGAGGGGCATTTACTGGCGAAAGATGACATGGTTCTCTGCGGCCTGCCGGTCGCGGAACTCGTCTTCCGCGAGCTCGACCATGACTGCGGGCTTCTCGCCACGGCAGCGGACGGTGACGAGCTCAAGAAAGGCGCGGCGTTCGCAACGGTGACGGGCAACGCGCGCGCTATTCTGGCGGCCGAGAGGACGGCGCTCAACTTCATGCAGCGAATGAGCGGGATTGCCACTCTCACCCGCGAGTTCGTCAGGCGGCTCAAGCCGACCGCGGCGCTTGTCTACGATACCCGCAAGACGACACCGCTGCTGCGCGAGCTCGAGAAGTACGCGGTTCGCGTGGGCGGAGGGCGAAACCACCGCATGGGACTTTACGACCAGATATTAATCAAGGACAATCACCTTGCAGTTCTTAATGATGCGGGTGTTGACGTGTTTAATACGATAGAGGGGCTCGACCGCGAAAAGCTGCCGAAAATCGAGGTCGAGGTCACGAGCGTTGAGGATGCGGTCAAAGCGCTCGAAGCGGGCGCGGACATCATAATGCTTGACAACATGAACGCAGACGGGATACGCGAGGCCGTACACGCCGTGAGCGAAAGGGCAGGCAAGCTGAACATGCCGGTGCCGGAGCTCGAGGCGAGCGGCGGCATAACGCTCGAAACCATCGCAGGGATAGCGGAAACCGGCGTGCATAGAATCAGCGTGGGGTCGCTGACCCACTCGGCGAGGGCGATGGATATCTCGCTTGAAATTGTATGAGAAAGCCGCGATTTATCGGCACTTTTTGGGATTGACTCGGTCTAATAAGGTGTATAAGATAACAGAGACTCGATGACTTTGTCAGGGGACACCCTTTATATAGGAGGAGGCTGCAATGCAGATGAAGTGGTTTGCGGTACTGGCGCTGCTCGGGATAGCCGCGTTCGTGGCTGGCTGCGGCGGCGGCGGCGGTGACAGAGAATATGTGGACCCGTATAAGGAAGCTGTCGGCGGGGGTAGCTCGCCTGCACCAATGCCTGCGGAAAGCGGGGCTTCGGAGCCCAAGGGCGAGCGCACTGGGGATGCGACGGGCGACGGCAACTATGGCGAACGCAAGTACTCAGGATTCGGCCAGGCAGATCTTGGCTCGGGAGAGATGGGTGAGTCAGAGTACAGGGAAGCCGTGGATGCCTGCAAGGCGAGCGCGAACGCCCGCAAGCTTTACATGGACTATATGGCGAAAAAACGCGACAGCGGCGCGCAGGATATGGGACTTCTCAACAGTGCGCTTTCGATTCTCGAACAGACGCTTCCCAAGCTCGACGCGCTTATCGAGAAGTACCCGGACAACGTGATGATTCAGGAAGCTCAGAAGAACGCCGCCGAGGACCACAGGGCGCTCATGTACGAGAAATAAGGGGTTTTGCGAAGACATGCAATCGTCTTCGGGACAAGGACAACGGAACTTTTTACAAATATTTTTGAGAATTATTGCTCGGGCAGGCACAGATTTGGCGTCATAATAGGTGAAATGACGTGTCTTGAATAAAGGTGCTTTCCGAAAGGAGTTGGCAATGGCCTCGAAAATGGCCGGGAATTCCGTTGTCGTATTGGCTGTAGCGTGCCTGTTTGCAATTACCTTTGGCTGTACCGGCAAACAAAGTACGAGAGGGCGCGACGAAGAGAATACGAATGCGCTCGCCCTTGCTCAGCTTATAAATCAGGAACGCCTGAACAATGGCATAAGCGGCATGACGTGGGACGTTGGGATTGCGGCGGTCGAGCAGGCGCACGCGGAGTGGATTGCTGCGAAGGACCCGCCGGGAGCATATATATATCCATATGTTGAAGCGGGAGAAGGCGGCAAGGTCTTCACGGATAGACTCGATGATGCCAGCATTCCTTATACGACGGCGACGGAGTACGGATATGCCGACGCAAGCTATACCAACGCTGCGCTCGTCTTTCCTCAGTTGCCTGATGATGTGTTCACGAATGCGAGCTATACGAGATTTGGCATTGGCTACGCGAGACCTCCGGAAAGAGAACCTGGAAAGCACTACTGGGTAATCGGTCTTGTCGACGAATAATATCGGACAGATTTTAAAAAGCGGGCGGCGCTGAATGCGTCGCCCGTTTATTATTTAGCTGAGATTATTACGGCGTAACGCTGTCGCGAGCGCCGTCGCCGCTGGTCGAGAATGCTCCGCCGAGAGTATAGGTGAATCCTGCGTAGTAGTAGGTTGTTCCGGACGAGACGCCGTAGTCAGTGAATGCGTCAGGATGACCGGGCAGCAGCATGACTGCCGAGCGGGCAATGCCGGGACCGTTGAAGAACAAGTGCGCCTCGGCGTCGCCGCCGTTTTCGAAATATTCCATTACAATGCGGTGCGTGCCTCTATCGAGCATTGCGTAGCCGCAGAACTCGCTTGCAGACTGGTCAATCCACGACTCGACAAGCAGGTTCCCATCCACTAAAAGTCTCACTCCATCGTCCGTCACGGTAAAGAAATTGTACGGGCCAGGGCTTGCGATATCTACCGTGGCAGTCCATCGCGCCGAGAAACCATCAACGGGAAGGGAGCCATCCGGCGAGCCTGTGCCCCACGGGAAGTCGATTGAGCCGTCCTGTCTTAAGAACATTGCCTGGCCTGACATGGTTGTATTGTCGAAGTAGAAGCCGGTGTCCTGCGAGTCGCAAACAATATCCCCGTCGGAAGGCCCGCCCGGGAAATCGCCTTCTTTTCTAACGATGCGAATGCCGTAAAGGCTTGGAGAGGCGGGATTGGTCCAGGCCAGTTCGACCGCTCCGCCGTTTTCCGTTGCGCTGAAGTTCTGGATTTCTCCGGGGTGGCCGGTATTGTCCACCTGGAAGTCGACGGTTTCGCTCGACAAACCGGGCAGTATGTCACTCGGCTGCAGCATGAGTCTCACGTTGGGGTTGTCAACTTCGCCGAGGTCGCGCCACGCGTCCCATGTGACGGTATAGAGCTGAGTCGTTCCACCTGAAAGGCCCAATATGGAGTTACCTTCGAGTGTGCCTTCAGTGCAACTCTTGATAGTGGCATCATACCAGTCCTCGCCGGCGTTGGGTGAGAACGACAGGCTGACGGTGCAGATGTCGTTTGTCGAATCGTTGAGCGTGAATCCGAGAGACACTTCGTACTGCTTTACCCCGCTCGGGTCGATGATGTTCACGCTCGGCGGGCCGGCGTGTTCGATACTGAAAGGCTGCGAGAAGACGTAGCTCGAATAATTCGACCCGTCGAACGCCCTTATTCGAATGATATAACCGTACCCGGAAGAGACCATGTCGGCAACCCATGTATAGATTCCCGTTCCACCGCTTGTGCCGAGACTATCTGAAGAAGTTACGATTTGGTTCCAGGCGGGCTTTCGATTTGAAAGGAAAACGTCGTCGAGATAGTATGTTATTCCATCATGGTATCTCGCACCGAAACCGAAACGCAGGTGAGACTTGTCGGGCGTTTCGAGCCAATAGCCGAGGACATTGCTGCCGTCGAGGTCGACGAGGAGAAGTCCGTTTTTGTAGTAAACTTCGGCAGTATGCCATGACCCGTCGGAGAACGTGTGGTTCGTGCTGTAACTGAGATGAGCTCCTGTGCCATCGAGGAGGGCGACGTGTCTTGTATCTACGGGGTCGGTGGCGGCGTTGTAATAGGCGTCGAATTCGACCGTGTAGCCGGTATTCGGATACTGGAGAGTCGTCGGCTCCGAGAAGAACGAGAAGTAAAGGCCGCGCGCGGTAGTGCCTCCCGCGATGCGGAACCGGAACGAACAGTACCATTCATCGGTTGAAATGTCGTCGGAGTGCCAGATACCGCCGGCTGCGGAAGTGTTGTCCAAAATCATATATTCGCTGCCCGCGTCCCGGTGGCTCGTTCCCGTCAACTGCCATTGGCCGGTCTGCTCGACGGCGAAATCATCGGCGAAGTAAACTTCTCCCGTTCCGGCCGAACAGTCTATCTCGTAGACGAGGTCTTGCTCGCTGCTCCCGGAAGTGGATGCCCAGTTCCAGGTGATTTCACAGGTCGCATCGGCGACATGCGAGAGGACGGGTGTAAGAATTTCAAGGCCCGTATTTTCGACGTCAATGCCCGTCAGTATGACAGGTGTTCCCGTGGATTCCGAATCCGAGGGCGTCACGCGAACCCAGATGTCAAGCGCTGCCGTTTTCCCAAGGTCGCCGAAGCTGTCCCATGCAAAACCACAGTTTTTGCCTGACGGCGAAGCGGCGAGGCCGGATATTGTATTGCCCGCGATTATGCCTTCGTCGCAGTATGAAAGGGTGGCCGCAAGCCAGGTCGTTCCTGCGGTCGTCGAGTATTCTACGGTCAAAGAGCATGCTTCATAATCGGAGTCGGTTATAAGGCCGCTGAAATAAATATCCATAAATAGCGGCGGGTTCTGGACATTGAGGGCGAGCGAGGGCGGGGAGTTGGGAGCGTTGTTATCGACGGTAAAGAGATTGGTGATGGCCGGGTCGCCGTATATTTCACCCGGAATGAACGGAGTTATCTTAAGTGCGATAACCGTGGAATCGACCTTGCCGAGGTCCGCGACAGTATCCCATAAGAAGTAGTGACTCACCGGTTCGCTCGACATGCTGACGGAACTCACGGTATTGCCGCTTATTACGCCTTCGTCTGTCCCGGACAATGTTGCGGGGTGCCAGATAAGTCCGTCGCTTGTGTATTCGACGGCCACGGAGCATGTTCCGCTGTTCTTCGCCTTCAGGCTGTAGTCGATATAGACATTTTTACTCCACGTTCCCGTTACGGGCATGAGCGAAACGACCGGGGCCGCCGTTTCCGGAAATACGTGAATCAGTTTCCAGATATCGTGCTCGCCCCCGTTTCCGTCGCTTACCCTCAGCACCACTCTGTGTGTTCCCGTCCGGTTGAAAACATGCGTAACCGCTTGCTGGCCGGAAGTCTGGTTATCGCCGAAGTTCCAGTAAAATGACAGGTTGTCGCCATCCTCGTCCGTCGAGCCGGATGCGTCGAACAGGACGGCGGTGCCTGCTTCTATCATATCGAAACTCGCGGTAAAGTCCGCCGTCGGCCTGTGGTTGCCGGTCGCATTTTTCACGAGCTCGACATCCAGCAGGAAGGGCACGCCCGCTACCGTAACGCCGTGCGACTGGCTTTGATATCCTTCGATTTCGAAGGTCACGGTGAAATTCCCGTCTTGCCAGAGATAGTAGTAACTGCCGTAAAGCGGCTCGCTGCGCCTGATTTCCGAGTTGTTTTTGTCGAACCCGGAAACGGATATTTCGGCTTCGAGCGGGTCGCCGGTGTCTGCATCCGTCACGTGTCCGCAAATGGCCCCGCGTCCCATATACCTGTAAAGCTCCATTACTCCGGGGCGGACTCCCGCCACCTGCGGGTCGTGGTAGGCTGCGTAGTTCGGGTGGAATCCGTTGAGTCCGCCTCCCATGGCGTCGCCGACTTCGACGAGAATGCAGAACGTGCCTGCGTCACGATACATCCAGTCGGGCGTAACTCCGCTTGCATCATACCAGAGACCATGAGAGGCGACATATGCGCCTCCGACATCCTTCGTCATGACTGACGCCATGTCTTCTGATACTTGCTGCAGGTAGTTTTCCTGCGATGTCTGGGTGAGCCCGGGCGAGGAATAAGGGTAAAGCAGTATATTCGAATAACTGTGAAACGTAATGCCTGCGGCGGGGCGGGTGCGGAAAACCTGGGCCATTAAAGTCTGCACTTCGGGCTCGGAGGCCGGGAAGGGGCCGCGATAGGTTTCGCTTTCCGGATTGCTGCTGGAACCGTCGGGATTGCCCCAATCGGCCGGGTAGTTGCGGTTCAGATCCACGCCGTTGGCGTTCTTGCGAATACCCCAGTATTCCTCGAATACCGCCACGACGCTGTCCGGATTAACGCAGGGAATCAGGTATGTCTCGTAACTGTCGACCCAGCCCTTTATTTCGCTGCTTGTCGCATAGTTGGAGACAAGCGTCTCGATGATATCTACTATTACTTCCGGGGTCATTACTTCGCGTGCGTGGTGCTCGGCGTCGAAATGGATTACAGGTTCGTCTTCGTCTACCTGCACGTTATCCGAAATTTTAATCGCGAATATTTCCCTTCCCTGTACGGAATACCCTATCGTGTATATGGACATGAGGTTCGGATAAGAGTCCGCGAGGTTTTCGAGCAGGGCCCTCGTTTCGGCAGGATTCCTATAAGGTTCCAGCTCGCTCCTGTAGTCCGAGACTTCTTCCGCTATCAGGATTCTCTCGACCGCGGTATCGCTTTTTCCGGCCGCATCCGTCACGGTCAGAAATACGTTGAATTCTTGCGCTCCGGTATCGAAAACGTGCGAAGGTTCCGTTGCCGGCGAGTAACTGCCGTCCCCGAAATCCCAGAGAAAGGTCGTAGGGCTTCCCGTCGAGCTTGTCGCGCTGAAGTTGATTGTCTCTCCGCTCATGGCGCTCAGTCTGTCCGCCGTTATTACCGCGGTCGGGCCACCGGGTGCGGAAGTGTTGTCCACGGCGAAGTCGCCGGTTTCATACCATGAACCGAGCATTTCCGCTTGCGGCCTCGCCCTGAACCTTACGGCATAGCATGCAGAAATTCCGATATCGGCGGGGGAGTCCCAGATAACGTAGCGCATCTCCGGCCAGGGAAGGCAGGGAACGCCGAGCACCGAGTTCGCGACACGAGTGCCTGAGTTGGAATATGCGAGTGCGGGCTTCTGCCAGGTGGAGCCCGAATCCAGGCTCAATTCGAAAAGGATGTTGGCCGTCTCGGCGTTGTTGTCGGATATCTCATACTCCACCGTGACAAGGCCGCGCGATGGGCTTGCAGGCGTGACAAAGGCGATAATCGGCGCTTCGAGTGCAGTCGTATTGTCCACGTGAAAAACTTCCGAGTCCGCTGGAGTTCCGGTCCTGGCGTCGCAGCCCGTGATTCTTATCTGCACGTTATGGAAATAAGTCAGGCCGAGGTCGGCCTCGCTGTCCCATGTCACCCGGCGAATGGTGGGAGGAATAGGACAGGTCATGTTGGCCACGAGATTGTTCTCGATGTCCCCGCCCGTTGCGGTTGACAATGTCGCGGGCTGCCATCCGGCGGAGGCTTCCGTCTGGAAAAGGACCTCTATATAGCCCATGTCCGCCTCGGCGTCGGTAATCGAATACCAAACCGTAATATTGTTCGATTCGATTCCGGAGGGAGATGATGTTATGGCGACGACTGGAGGAGTATTGCCTGTCGAGTTGTCAACGCTGAATTCGTCCGAGACTCCGCAATAGCCTGCATATGGATTATCGCCGATATCAAGCTGGTAGGGCGTGACCTTTACCCTGACCGTATCTACTTGCGAGGTCAGGGCGAGTGAATCCGAGACGGAGTTCCATTTGAAAGTATAGGATATGCCGGTTGCGTTAGTTGCAAGGCCTGTAAGAGACGTTCCGCCAGGCGACATCGTGCAGGTTTCGTAAGCGACCCCATCCGCGGTGAATTCGATTAACACGTCGGTCTGCTGCTCGCCGTTGTTATAGAGCGTACAGGTTATTTCGATAATGCCGTCTTGTACGCCCGACGGCGTTTCCACCGTCGCGTACGGCAACAACGGCAGATATTTTCTGGATTTCTTGCAACCTGCAGATACTAATAACAGGAGTAGTAAAAGGATAAAAAAAAACGGACGAAGCCGCCTTGCCGCTTCGCGGCCGCTCGTGACAATTCCCATAATGTGACCCCCGCGTCCATGGGGTGTATGAATCGGCACCAGATAACCTGATTTTTAATTATACCAATGAGGCTGCAATTGTGCAAATGTGTTTTTTTTTGCGTATCATTGCCGGGATTTTTATGAGAACCATTTCAGGAGCCGGAGAATTTTTTCGGCGGGAGATTTGCGATGCGCGGAGCGGTTTTCGGCGGAATTTTCTTCGCGGCGGTTTGCAATGAAGTAATCGTAGGCTTCCGAGAACATCTCGACGTTGCCGTATCGCGGCTCCCATCCGAGCATGTTACGCGCTTTCGATACGTCGAAATAAAACGGCTTATGATAGGTGAGATAGTGCCACGGGGCGAGCGGGCATATCCTTAGAATGTCGAGCGTGCGCAGCGCGGCGATTGACGGCCAGACTGGCAGATGCTTGACTTTCGCGCCCGTCCCGGCGTGCTCGCAGAGCGAAGAGAGGTCTTCGTGCAGCGTGGAGAAACCGGAAGCGCCTATATTGTAAGTTTCATTCTCGTTCCGGTCCGCGGCGAGGAGCATGGAATCCACGAGGTCCGAAATATGCAGGAACTGCAACATGTTGCCGCCGCGGCCAATTGTATAGATATTCTTGCCCGCGCTAATCCACGAGAAAAGAATCTGGAATATGCCGAGTCTGCCGGTACCCACGATTGTGCGCGGCCGGATAATCGAGATGGTCGGGCCTCCTTTTCCGAAGTGCGATTTGAGAATTTCCTCTCCCTCAAGTTTGGAGCGTCCGTAGGCCTCGATGGGGGAGGGCGGAGCATCTTCGGTGATGGGGCATTTGTCGGGAACGCCGTAAATTGCAGAGGACGAGGCGTGCACTATTTTTCTGATTCTATCCGACAGGGCCGCTTTCAGAACGTTTTCCGTGCCGATGACGTTGACTTCCCGGAACGCTCCGCCGGCCTTGGTAAGCGGCACGAGCGCGGCGTTGTGGAATATCGTGTCGGCTCCCTCGCAGGCCTTTTCAACGCCTTCGAGGTCGCGAACGTCGCATTTCACGAACCGGGCTTCTTCCGGCCTGTCGGGAGAGTCGAAAATGTCGAGCGAGCGCACGGCATGTCCCTCGGCGCATAGCCTGCGTACGAGAGCGCCGCCGAGGAATCCTGAGCCGCCCGTGACGAGGTATGTTCCCAATGAAACCACCTGCTCAAATATCGAAGCCGTTTTCGCGGCACCATTCGAGTGATGAGCGAACGCATTCTTCGAGTGTGACTTTCGGGTCGTAGCCGAGTTCGTTTTTCGCCTTTTCGATGGAGCAGGCGATGTGCTTATTCATCTCGCCGCCGACGTGGATCTTGGAATGATAAAGCCCGAGGAGTTGGAAGGCTCCGTCCGCGAGCCGGCAGAGCGCGGAAGCGAGGTTGGGCAGCCGGCGGGGCTTGAGCTCGGCGACTTCGAGGACTTTCGCCAGGGTCTCGTAGACTTCGTTCATCGAGTATGGTTTTTCGTTTGCTATCCAGTATGTCCGGCCAGCAGCCTTCGGGCTTGCTTCGGCGAGAAGCATAGCATCCACGAGGTTGGGAAGGCAGGTTATCGAGCGAAGGTTGTTTCCATCTCCGAACATTATGGGCTTGCCGCTCTTGATCATTTCGAAAAATGTGTTCTGGCGCTCGGGCTGGTAGCGGCCGTAGTACCAGCAGGGCCGTAGAATGACGGTCTCGATTTCGCCTTTTTCTTGAGCTTCATTGACGGCGAGTTCGGCGAGGTGCTTGCTTTTGCCGTATTTCTTGTATGGTTTGCAGGGCATGTCTTCGGTGAAGAGCTTTTCGGCGGATTCGTTGAAGCCCATTACGGAGTTCGAGCTTATATGGACGAATCTCTTGACGCCCTGGGAGACGGCTGCACCAAGAACGTTTTTCGTGCCTTGCGCGTTGATTTTCATAAGCGTCCCGGGGTTTGCGTGAATCACCCCGGCGCAGTGGAAAACCGACTCGACACCTTCGAACGTGCCCTCGAGGGTTTCGGGCAGGGTAATGTCAACGGTGCGGATATCGATATCTTCGCTGATTTTTTCGAGCCGGTCGAGCGGCGTTCCAGCGAGCACGAGCGCGCGGACGCCCGGCACGCGGCCGGAGTCGCGAAGTTTTTCCACGAGATTGAGTCCGAGCCAGCCGTTTGCGCCCGTCACTGCGGTGAGTTTTTCTGTCATTGCGTTCTCCCTGAACAACGATTATACCTGCCACGCGGAAACGGTCAATGAAATAGAACCGAATAGGAGCCGATTCGCGGAGTCTATTTTATAGTGGGCCGAAGGGAACAGACTGTCGTATAATATATAGGAATATGATTTCAGGAGGTTGTTATGAAGGTCGAAGTGCTTCTCGGCTTCAAGAACGGGAACGAACAGCGGACCACCTTCGAGGTGGAAATGCCCAAATCCGAAGGCGAGGAAAAGGGCTTGGCTGAGCGCGCCTTCGCAAAGATTTCGCGCATGATAATGCACAAAGACATGCGAAGAGGATTCATAAACACGGGAAATTTCGCCTTCAGGATTGAGGATGTCAGTTTCGTCAAGCTGATGTACTAAAATAAAAACAGCCCCGGTTTGAAAACCGGGGCTGTTTTCGAAAACCGTTTAGATTTTTTCTTTGAGCGCCTTGCCGGGCTTGAAGCCGACGGTCTTCGACGCCTTGATTCTGATTTTCTCGCCGGTCTGCGGATTGCGGCCGGTCCTGGCTTTGCGTTTCTTGACCGTGAAAGAGCCGAAGCCCACGAGCTGCACCGACTTTTCCTTCTTCAGTCCCTTGGAAATGCCTTCGACGACTGCGTTGACACTTCTCTCGGCATCGGCCTTGGATGAGCTGAGGGTCTTCCTCACGTGCTCGATTAGCTGCGCCTTGTTCATCTACAATACCTCCTCAATCAGAAAAAAACCGTCAAAAAATAGTCCGAATACCAGCAATTTAAAGGATTACCAAATGTGTGTCAATGCTTTTTTTGAAAAAAAAGGCTAAAAACCCCATAAAAATAGCGGTTTTGCGGGTGAATAGCCGTTTTTAGCAAAACGGCACATGTGATGTAATGCTTGAATTTGCTGGATTTCAGGTTTTTCTATCAAATCACCTTCATTTTTTTATCAGGCGATTTCGATGAAATCTACTGTAAAGAGCGCCGGCGGGATTGTGCACAAACACTCGGTCTTTGACTATAAGAGGCGAAACGTCAGCTTCCGAATGGCGCATAAACAGTATGTCGTGGCCTACGCAAAGCCCCATCGTAAGGTTGAGTCCCGTTCCCGCGCGGTTGAAAATTTTTGTCTCCCCGATGGGATTGCATATGCTTTTGCGCCGCCCTTCTCTGAACTGCGGCCGTAGCATTGCTTGTTCTCACATTCGGCGTAATTCATCAACCCTTTGTTTCCGCTCAACTATGCCTGGATTTCTTTTTCCTGCGTCTTGCAACTTTGATAGTCTTAATGCTCGATTTAAGCCGGGCAAGCTCGCTTTCGAGTTCCGCGTTTTGCATGTCTGCGAAATCCCTGCCGCCGAACCGCGTTTCGAGAAATCTTGCCGTAATGACCCGCGTTTGACCGGCGATAAGCGGGGCGGAGCCGCAGACTATCCTGGCGAATTCCGACGGCGTCTGGGATGAGTTTCGACGCAGACCTATTTTCTGAAGCTGCGTCAGAAAGTCCCTGTAGAATTTGACCGAAACATCTCGCGTTTTGAGCATTTTCCTGCCGCCACGTCTGCGCTTACGGCGTCCGCGAAGGTAGATGAACAAAGATATAATACCGGCTGCGACCGGGATTCCGACGAGCAGGATTTTTATTACGGTATCTCTTGCTCCCTGCGCGTCGCTGGAGAAGAAATTCTTTATGGATTCGAATACGCCGTTGATCCAACCCCGCATCTTTCTTCCGCGCGACCTCACCTCGGTGAAGACCTTGCGCTGCTCGACCGCTGAATAAGAGATGACGTAGTCTATCCACTTCAAGCGCATGTAGGAGAAGAAATTAGTCACCGGCGAGAAAAATCCCCCGTCGTCGAGTACGCTCGGCGGAGTAGGGTCGAACCTGACCCAGCCGATGCTGTTTTTGTTGTAGGGGTCGGTGTCCTTGTCGAAGAATACCTCGACCCAGCAGTGGGCATCTTTCTGCCGGACGAGGAAGAATTCTCCGTAGGGGTTCCACTGGCCGCCGCAGTATCCGTTCGCAACCCTCGCGGGGATTCCGACTGTTCTTAGCAGGACGGCCATCGCAGAGGCGAAAAGCTCGCAGTGGCCCGCTTTCTGGTTGAAAATGAAGTCGTAAACCGGTTCTACATCGGGAGTCCGGTTGATGTTTCTGGTATAGGAAAGGTTGCCTTTCAGGTGCTGCTCGACGGCCTTGACTTTCTCGAATGTCGTGCGCGCGCCCGCGTCGCCGATTATTTTTTCGGCCAGGTTTTTAAGCTCCTCGTACCGGAATCCTCGGCCCGGCGCCGGGAGTTGGGTATAGTCAATGTCCGAAACTACCGGGTAGGTCTCGGCTTTTTCCAGCTCGGGCAGCGAGGAGTCCAGGTTCAGGGAATAAGCTTCGTACCCCACGAAGCCGTACTGCGAGTTCTGATTGTAGAGCGAACCCTGGGAATCGACGTCGATTGCCGTGGGCGCCTCGCGGCTGAAAAACTCCACGCGATATATCGGGTGGAGCCCGAAAAGCACCTTCGTATCGAGTGGCGACTGCCATATCCTCTGAATCACCGTGTTTTCCGGGTCTTTCTTGAAAGACCTGATGTTGAAAACCCGCCTGCCGTTTCGAATTTCCATGGCGTGCGTCATTACGTTTTTCCTCGCGGCGGCGAGGTCTTCGGGCGTGAATATATCTATCTCTTCCGGCGAATACTTGCGCCATTTTTCGCCGTCGTAGTGGGATAGCGCCACCCCGCGGAAGTATGAAAGGCTCTGGTTCGGCCCGCTTTGGCTGAGTATCTGAACGCGCATGACCTCCTTGTCGCCGAGTTGTATCTCGCCCGACTGCCCGAGGTCGATGCTCTCGTTGAAGCCGGAAACCCGCATCGGCCTTATCTGGGCGTGCCAAAGCAGACCGGCCGAAAGCCTCGGCATTATGACGAAAAATATGGAAGTGAGCAGAAGCGTGAGCATGCATATCGAGGTCGAGCCGAAGAAAAACGACGACGTGATAACGCCCCGCGTCTTTTCTACTTTGATTTCTTCGGGCAGTTCGGTTTCGCCGGAAAGGCGAAGCGACTTTTCGTATTCGCGCTTCAGGTGGAAAAGAATCAGCGTCCAAGTCGCGAAGACGAGGTAAAGCACGAACGGTATGGAGAAGTCCAGCTCGATGGTCAGCACCGAGGCCACTGCTATTTGAACGAGGCTTATTAGGAACATCTGGAGGTAGTCGCGGTTCTTTTTCGCGGAGAGCAGCTTCACGACTTGAAGCAGAATAAGAAGGTGGCCCATCGCCACGATGATATCCTGGGTGACGAGCAGGTAGTCCAGCGGCGTGAATCCGACGCAGAGCACTGCGGCCGCGGCGCCCGTGCTATGGCTGAGTACGGGATTTTTCTCGTATAACCATCCGAGGCTGACGCCGGCAAGGGCCAGGAAAAGGTAGAAGACCGACCCCTCGGCCAGCGCAATGGACAGCAGTCCGACCGAAATCATCAGCGTCGAGGAAATCCTGAATGCCTTGTAAAGGTTCATTGAGCAATCACCGCCGTCGCTTTTTTCTTCTTATTGCCCGTCTTCGGCCCGCCTTCCGGCAGAATGACGTACCTGCCGAAATCTTCGTTCGTCACGCAGATATGCTTGACGACTGGCGAAAAAACGGACAGCCTGCCGAGCGCCTCGTCGTTTCGAGCGTTTTCTTTCAAAGTTACAGTGAAAACCATCGCGTCCCGGAGCTCGCGCGCATCGAGCCTTTCGACGAGTTCGTCAAGCCCGCGGCTGCCAGGATTCAGCCTGGCGAGCGCCTCCATCGCGCCGAAATAGTGCCTTCTTCCCGTTTCCGGCTTTATCCTGAGCAGCTTGGGTGCGAAAGCCGCCAGACCGGTCTGGTAGCTCTTCTCGTTGAAAAAAGTTATCAGCGAAGCGGCCGTGGAAACGGCGTGTTCGAGAGCCTCCAACTTTTCCGGCGACCCGACCGGCAGGTACGTGTCCAGAAGCACAATCATCCTGTTTGCGCGCTGCTTCTCGAATTCCATCATCATAAGCTTCATATGTCTCGCTGAAGAGACCCAGTGGATGTGCCTCGGGTTGTCTCCCTCCCTGTATTCCTTCAGCCCTCGGAAATCCTCCTCGCCCTGGGCACGAAGGCTCATCTTTCGAAGTGCGTCGGCCCTCTCGCCGCCGGCGAGCAGTTCCAGGTGGTTTAGCTGGTAGAGGCGCGGGTAGACGAGAATCGAATCTATGCCGGGCAGGCGCATGTGCTTGCTGAAGAAGTTGAACGGATAGCCGCTATGCACCCGGTATCCGTTGAGCGTATGCTGGCCCCTTTTCCAGATTTTGGCTGAATAATTCACCGAAGCCTTGTGGCGCGCTGGAATTTTCAGGGCGTAGCACGCCTTAATCCGCTCGAATTCCGCACCCGAGCCGGGCGAATCCTCGACGAAGATGCTGAACGTCGGCAGCAGCAGCTTCTGGTTTTCTATGTCGAGCTTTACGTCGAACTCCTCGCCCGCGAAAACGTTGAATGGAAGCGAGCGGGTGATTTTCAGCTTGCGGAAAGTAATCTCGGAAAGAATCCCGCTTATGATTATCGACGAAAGCATCATGGACAGCAGGAGGTAGAGAAGGTTTACGCCGGTATTTATCGCCGCCGTCCCGATAGCCACCGTGAATATGACGAACCACCATCCCTCGTTCGTCAGTCGCAGCCGCCTCGCCTTGAAAACCTTCTTGAACGTCTTCGTCGAGGTGACGCCAAGATAGAGCCTGCCCACCACCCTCAATATCAGAAGCAGTATGAAAAGCGCGGCGAGAGCCTTGCTCAGAGTCAGGAGCGAGGGAACGCTCCACGTAATTACGGCGAGTATCGCCGTCCCGAGCGTCACTATCGTTCGCGCCCAGCGCCGTTTGGGATGAAAAAGCCATTCGAGGAACACCTGCAGGCGCGACTTGTCCTCGTCGTCTATCTGATACTCGTCGGGCTTCGGGCTCTTGTCCGTGTTGTAGAGAGGCTTTATCACCGCCTCCTCCATGAAGTGCCCGCGCCTGCCCCGGCCGCGGCTCGGGCTTGCCGGCGTGCAGCTATTAAACCGGAACCGGGATTTCCTCGAGTATCTCCTTTATCACCGCGGCCGCCCTGCGCGCATCCTGGCGCGCCGTCGAGCGCACTATAACCCTGTGGCTCAGGACAGGCACCGCAAGCGTCTTGACATCGTCGGGCACTACGAAATCCCTTCCCGATACGAATGCGTAAGCCTGGACCGCGCGCCGCAGCATGAGCGAGCCTCTCGGGCTCACGCCGATTTCCAGCTTGTTCTTGCTGCGGGTCTTGCGGGTTATCTCCAGCATGTATTCTATTATGCTTTCGTCAACCCTCACTTCTTTCACCCGCTCCTGTATCGCGACGATGTCGCTTTTGTGAAGGACGGGCTTGAGACTGGCCAGCGGGTGCTTGTGCGCCTGCGAGAGCAGCACCTGTTTCTCGTGCTCCATGTTCGGGTATCCGATTTCTATTCGCATGAGAAAGCGGTCGAGCTGCGACTCCGGCAGGGGATAGGTGCCCTCGAACTCGTACGGGTTCTGCGTGGCCAGCACGATAAACGGCATGTCCAGCACGCGCGTCTTGCCGTCCACCGACACCTGGAAGTCGTTCATCGCCTCGAGAAGCGACGACTGCGTCCTCGGCGTCGTCCTGTTTATCTCGTCGGCGAGAATCACGTTGGAAAATATCGGGCCCGGCTTGAATACGAACTCCTCCATCCTCGGCGTGAAAATCGAGACGCCGATAATGTCGGATGGCAGCAGGTCCGGCGTGAACTGGATGCGCTGGAAAGTGCAGTCGATGGAACGCGCCAGCGCGCGTGCGAGAACGGTCTTTCCCACCCCCGGCACATCTTCGATAAGGATGTGTCCGCCTGCGAAGAGGCCGGTAAGCACCAGCTTGACGGTCTCGTTCCTGCCGATGAAAACGCTCTGGATGTTGCGAATGAGCTTTTCAGTTCCATCCGAAGGTTCGACTTGAACTGGCTTTACATGAACCGGGGCCTCTGCTTCTGTTTGGGAGGGGGTATCGCTAACTGGGTTATCCATGCGGTCTCCTGTCATATGTAGATAATCTAATTAGATATTAGCACGGGTTTCGATGGTAGTCAAGTTGCGCAGAGGTTTTAAACCCCTGATAACGCAAGGTTTCTGTGCCGTCACGCAAATTTTTCGACATTTTTGGCCATCTCCGCATAACAGGCGGTAAAATCCGCTTCCATTTCCCATCATTTACTACCATACTCCGGCACCAAAAGTTGATTTTAAACAGATATGCAGACCATGTCGGCAAGGTTGTTTTTAGGTTATATCATTCCCTGAATGGTTTGACAGCATTACAATATTCAACACGAAATGTAATGGCGGGAGTTGCTGCTTGGTGCTAATATTTTATAGTTAGAGGGCTATCGCATTGAAGAAAAAGAAAAAAACCGGGCTTAATTTCTACTCGCGTAAAGGCACAGCCTTTGACGCGCTTAAACCACCTGATCTATTCTTTCCATGGCTTATTGTTATGTTCCTCACGCTTGAAATCGCCCGCATGGCTCTTATCGTTTTCGGTGTTTCTCTTGATATCAGGCAGCAGTTGCACAAATGGAATTCACACGCAATCTTTGGTCTCGATATGGCAGGTATTTATCAAATGCTTGGGCTTTTGATTGCCGGATATACCTTGGCTCACTTGGGCGTATTTCTAACGCTACCATTCAGAAACAGGCGCAGTTATGTGATTGGAATCGCCATGCATGTTTTCGGCATAATAGTCTCGGTTCTCTACATATTCGCTTATGGTGATTATGGGCCCTGGCTTGCGAGATTATAGGGAGTTATAAAAAGGGAATGGCAATAAGTAAAACAAGAAGAAGACCGGGAGCATATATTTTGTGGGCCTTGCCCGTGTTCTTACTTACTTTAGTGCTCTGTTATTTCTCTTGGGCGGGGCGACTGCAGAGCTACGAAGACTCGATCATGATACAGGAGAGGGAAAGGAACAAGTACTTTGTAGTCGATGAGTTTGAGTGCTTGATGGAGAATCTGTCGGAGATTAAAACGGCACTAAGTAAAAGAATAGAAGATGAGAGAGCCTCGGGCAGCGATTTCACGCTTAAAAATGGTGTTCTTATATCCACGATGTGTGAGGTTAAAGCACTTCGGGAATTCCTCCGCTATGCATATAGCCTCGGAATGACTAAAGTGATTTTTGAAATTGAATTCAAGCCTCCCAACATTCATACGAAAAAAGAAGTCGTTCTTGTCGCTAAAGCACCGCAAGTAGATTCTTCTGATAAATCAAAGGATATAGTTCTTGTCTCTAAAGCATCGCGAAATGATTCTTTCAAAGAGTCATCTGTAGCTATAGTTAAAATTATTGATTCTGGCCCGATTATTAGTATGTATATAGAAAGAATTGAAAATATCAAAGCCACCAAAGTGTTTCTTCTCCTGCAAGAAGATTCTTATTACGTTGACCTTTCATGCATATTAGCAAATCTAATGGAACGAAATGTAGAAACATTGCTTGTAATCGAATCCCGCCCTGAACAACATCAACAAGAGGAAAGTAGCATCAAGTCTCCTGTTAGAAAATCGATATCAATTGAAGAACTTGAAGCGCTGGTCAAGCAGTTAGGTTCTGAAAATTACCACGAACGCGAAGCCGCAATGAAAATCCTAATGGATTTCATTGATGTAAAACCTTTTGTTTTCCAGTATTTGAAGAAAAGCATCAAAACGACAGAGGATGAGGAAATAAAACGCAGGTTAAATAAGATACTTAAACCATATAAGGAGTGGGACATTACGATAACAGTCTTGAAGAAATTCCCGGATATTCTGAATAAACTTCACTCAGATGATGAAAGTATACGCAGGAAGATAATAGAAGAGCTTGGTGAATCAGGACTGGAATCTGCTGTTCAGCCGCTTGTCAGGTTGTTGGGTCATGAAAGCGGAGACACCTGGGAGAGCCTTAAGAAGGCGATTATTAAAATGGGAAAATCTGCAGAAGAGCCGGTAATTGAAGCGCTGGATAAAAGATATTGGGGTACGCGATATCATGCCGCAGAACTGCTGGGTGAAATAAGAAGTAAAAAAGCAGTTGAGCCTCTGATTAAAACGCTGAATGACCATCACCATGACGTTCGAGACCGCGCTGTAGTAGCACTGGATAAAACAGGAGATAAACGCGCTATTGGGCCACTTATCAATATGTTAAAAGACAGTGATTTTTATGTCCGGATTCATGCTAATGATGCATTATTAAGATTTGGTGATGCAGCCGTCGGACCTTTAATTGAAGCTTTGAAAAACGAAGAATTTTGGATACGCGATGGTGCATTTTCTTTGCTGGAAAAGATTACAAAACAAGATTTCCAGAATTACGAAGAATGCAAGAATTGGTACGAAAAAAACAAATCTAAATAGCATCACGAACTTGAACTAATTTGCTATCATGTCTCTCAAAAGTCTCATAAACCCTACCATTTTTCATTTCGTTAATCTTATTTTTTAAGTCATGGTACGCGTTTCAGGGCGATTCTACTTTTCAGGGCCTTTGCCGTATCGTTTCCCGCACCCCCGATTAAACTAATCCACACGGGTTCTAATTCGGAAGACTTTGATTGCCTGAAACCCAATAATAAAAGCGCCTGCGCCATCGACATAGTCATGTGACAATTTTTTGTACAAAAGTGGCATACCACAAACATGCTCCAAATCGAAGTTTTTTTTGCGTCGTAACTTCTTGACATGAAAGAGGTT
>Ga0272442_10003902_pt1 | contig 20656 bp, 32 predicted proteins | sample SSMForm2O_FD_200262 | JGI IMG/M metagenome (GOLD analysis project Ga0272442, IMG submission 200262) | Marine sediment archaeal communities from Little Sippewissett salt marsh, Falmouth, MA, United States - SSM-Form-2O | ecosystem: Environmental > Aquatic > Marine > Wetlands > Sediment ... | reverse complement strand
TTGCTTCAATTTCTGAGTCGGTGGGTTCTAATGTTCCCAGGTTGATTAGTCGGGGGAAATCTAAATTGAAAGAGATTGCTGTTGCTGGGAGTGCTGTAACGATTCCTAGAGTTTTGAAAAAGCCTGGAGTTAAAGTTATTTCTAAAGCGGGTGAAATGGTTATTCCGATTTCTTACAAGGCTGAGAAAATGACTCCTACTGCTTCTTTGAAAACAATGGATTCAACTAAAACGATTGAAAAAGGAGTGGTGAAAACAGGTGATAGAATAACCGATTTGGGGCGTTCTAACCAGGCTGAAATGTTAAAGTCAATGCCTGTTTTAAAGAATTTAGATTTTTCTAAGTCTAGTGAACGCATTACTCCTTTAGAAAGTCAAAAAACTGTTCCTCGGTTGGCTGAAAGAGTTTTTACTACTGAAGAGCGTTTTTTTGAAACTCCTCAAACTCCGCCAGGAGATTTTTTTGATTTGCCTGAAGAAAAGCCTGTTCGTAAAATTCCGCCTATTCAAATTTTTTCTCCTAAGCTTTCTAAGGATAACCTGGATTTTGAAAAAGGTTTTGATGTTTTTGCTAAAAGGCAGGGGCAATGGTTTAAGCTTTCTGATAGGGCTTTATCTAAGCAGGCTGCTTTAAGTCTTGGGGGTAAGTGGGCTTCTGAAACAGCCGGGGCTAGTTTTTCTTTAAAGCCTGGTAAGGAGTTAGTTAAAAAAGAATCTGAATCTAAAGCTTGGAATGCTTTGAAAAACCAATTTTACAAGAAAGGCCAGGCGTATATAGAAAAGCCTAGTTTCAGGATTGACATGCCTGGAGAAAAAAAAGAGATTACTTTCAAAGGCTTGAATAGATTGTTTGAATTGAAAAAAGGAAAAAAATCTAAAGGAGCTTTTGTGTTATGACTAAAAAGGAGGTTTGTTAATGGGCATGGTTGATTTTGAACTTGATTTTGAAGGTTCAAAAAAGAAAAAAAATAAAAATAGTGGAAATTGGATGACCTACAATAATCTTGATTTTGGAGGTGGGCTTGGAAGAAATTCTAAAAATGAACTTTCAAAATTAAAAGAAGAAGAACAAAGATTAAAATATGATGAGAAAATAAGAAGAAGAAAAATAAAAATTGAAGAACTTAAAAAACAACAAAGTAAAAGAAATACTGCAAAATGGAATGAAAGAAAAGCCGAGGTTAACCAAGCGGTTAGTAAAGTTAAAAAAATTTGGTATGGTTTAAAACCAAAAAGAAAAACAATATATGACTAAAAAGGAGGTGGAAGCGTGAATCAGAATGGTAATGTGATGACAGCGTTCATTGGAGGAATCTTGTTCATCATGGGGATTTTCATGATGTTGGTTTTATGGTCGCCTATATATGCTTTGGCTGTTCAATTCATCAATGAAGAAACCATGTTCATGGGAAGCACTATCGTGTTTTTCATTCAGCTTGTTCCGATAATAACCTGTTTGGTTGGCGTGATTCTGATTGCGTCAGAAGCTTTTGGCGGGAGATACCCTTACTGAGGGAGAGGTGAAAAGAATCTTGATGAAGAAAGTGTTTCTCCTGCTTTTAGCCTTTGCGGTTATGGTTAGCGGATGCCATGCTTGGTATAACGACCCTGGGAATGATTCTTGTTTAACTGTTTATTCTGATTTGCAGGAGTATCATGTGGCTGCTGGCGTGCCAATGGAAGCGACTTTAAAAATAGTTAATGCTTGTGGGGCTGGTTTTAATGCTAACTTGGGCGTGTTTTTTCAAAATAAGGATTTAAGCAAAGTGTCTTTTCATGCTTTAGAGCAAAGCTTGGTTAATCAGGTTTTAGAGGAAGAGCAGGATTTTTTTTGTCCTGGTGAAATCGTGATTAAAAATGATTCTTTTGTTGGAAAGAATGATTTGCTTGTGGCTTGTTGGGTGGATGGTAAAAAGGATTTTGAGATTGAAGCTTCTAGTGTTGATGAGAAAACCGGTGTGATTAAAAGAACTGTGAAAAAAGAGGTTAAAAGTTATGAACCTTTAGCTCTTACCCCTACTATAAACACTTTAAAGTATGTGGAAAAACAGGGTTTTGGTGAAAAGAAAAGCGTGGAAAGCGTGTTTATTCCGGTAGGAGAATCTTATTTAAAAGCAAAATTCACGATTCCTGCGGGCAGCATCCATAAACATGGGGAATTTGTTTTTACTTTTCAAGACCCTTCTAATCCTGAAAGGAAAAGTGTTTTAGACCCTTGGTGGAATGAGGGTGAATATACAGATGACGGTCATGCTGTCGTATTACTGCATTTTAATGATGGGGCAGGAACAACAGCCACAGATGCCACCGGGAGTTATGATTTCACGGTTACTAATGCAGCAGGTTGGACAGGAACAGCTAAATGGGGTTCTAACGCTTATAATTTTGCGGATAGTTACAGGGCTGTGAATAACACGCTTTGGGATGCTAACCCTTCTGAAGAGGGAACGGTGGAGTTTTGGTTCAGGCCAAATGTTACGCTTGAAAATCCAATAGCACACACGAATTATTTGGTTTCTAAATTAATGATTACCGGGAGTGATGAGCTAATAATGCGAATAAATACAAACGGAACGCTTACAACTTCTGCCCAAATGAATGGAACAGAATATACTCAAACCACGGTTCAAGCGAGTTGGACAGCCGGCACTTGGTATCATGTGGCTCTTATTTGGGATGCTGATGCGGTGGGCCTTTATATTGATGGTGTTTTGATTGAACAGGATGCTGCTTCAGAATCTTGGACAGGTGGAAGTCAGGCGAATTTTGTTATAGGGGATTATTCTAATGAGGCTGGTAGTTATTATGCTAATGTGATTATGGATGAGTTTGCGATTAGTGATGTTAACAGGAATGAAACGAGCTGGTTCACTTATTCTACTGCTGATGCAAATTTTACAGCTTTTGGAGGGTTTTCTTATTCTGGAGAGTTTCCGATTTATAATTATCCTTTAGATGGTAACCAGGTGATTGATTTTAATGTGTTTGATTCTGAAAATAGGAGGATTGTCGTGGATATAAATTATTCCACGGTTAACACGCAAGGAACAGGAACTCCGATTTTACAAGACTTTAATTTAAATTCTAGTGTTTGTGATAGCTTGGATTGGAATGTTTCGCCTGCTGCTTGTTCTTGGGATTGGAATTTTTCAGGTGTCCCGGATGGGAATTATTATTTTTTGATTGATTTGAATAATGGTAAAAATTCTTCTTTTAAAGCTTCTAGTAAAACCGTGGGCATTTCTTCAGATGTCAATCTTTTGATTCCTGTGCCTATTGATGAAGAAACGCTTGTTCAGATTGACACTAACAAGTATTCTTTTAACTTGGTGGTTAACATTGATGGAAACATTAACACTTATTCAGGTTTTACTCATAAGACTTATTTGTCTATTCCTATTGGAACTGATGAAGATGTGATTATTGACATTGACCTTAACTCTACTGATTATTATGGTCGGGGTTATACGGTTAAGTATGATTCGCCTAAAGATGCTGACACGCTTCAGCCTTATCTTGTCAAGACTTCTGTGGCAGGAGGCACGGGTTTTCAAAGCGTTTTATTTACCCGGAACGCTGCTAATTTGGCGATTCCTGGAGTAAGGATTGAATCTAAAAAAGTTTTACCGGGTTCAGGGTTAACGGTTTTGGAAAAGCTTATTACTGATGCTGCGGGTTCAGCGACTTTCAGTTTTGTTTCTAATGATTCTTATTATCTTGATGTTTATGTGGATGGGGTTTTGGTTAAGCAGGATTTGGAGTTAAGGCCGGTTTTTACTCAGTATGATATTTATTTGTCTAGTGGTTTGGTTACTCCGATTGATGCTAATGTGGTTGATTTGATTGTTTCTTTTTATCCTAGCGTGGGTTATATTGATTCTAATTCTACTGTGGATTTGAATGTGGATGTTAATGTGGTGGGCGTGTTGAGTGTGGATTTTAATGTTTTGGTTTATTTTGATGAGAACACGCTTTTTAATCAGCGTTATACTTCTAATGGCTTGAAAGAAATAACCGGGATTAGTGTGGTGGATTCTCCTGTTGTTCCTTTGAGTGTTGAGGTGATTGCGATTACTGAGGCTGGTGTTGTCATGAGTAAAACCAAGTCTTATTCTGTGAATCTTAGTGATTATCAGCGTGCTGTCATTGATTCTATTGAGAATTTTGCGGATAGCATGAATTTTGGCAGGCATAGTCATCATAAGGAAATAACGACTTTTGTGGCTGTTCTTATAACGATTTTTGCTGTGGGAGCTATGGGTCATGCTGCGCGGATAGATTTTTCCGGCCAGAGTATTGTGGCCATGGTCATCTTGGGTTTTTTCGTGGCGATTGGTTGGGTGATGTTAGAGGCGTGGATTGCTACTGCAATTATTGCTGCGGGCTTGATTGTTTTTATTAGGAGTGGTTAAGGGTGAATAGGTTTTTTGACATGGCTATAATGCTGGTTATTGGGAGTCTTTTTATTAATGGGGCTATTGTTGCGTTAGGCCCTAGCTTGTTTAATACCGGTGAGGGTGGGCGTTTTGATAATTTGATGGCTCAGTTGCCTGATACTAGGATTAGTGATGAGAATGTGGCGGGAATTGGTCGGTTATCTGAGGATACGGTTAAGGATTCCGGGCCTGTTGACCAATTAATTATTTTTGTGAGTGCTGTTGTTGGAACTGTGGAGAATACTTTTGGAGGGGTGGCTTTTATTCTTGCTTCTTTGTTCAGTTTTGGAGTCGCTTATTCTGTCATGCTTGAGTTTATTTTTGGGGATATTCCTGTTTTGTGGACTTTCATGGTTTGGGTGGTTATTCCGTTCATTAACTTGATTCAGGTTATTTCTATTACTTACCTTTTGATTTATGTGATTAGTGCGTTGAGGGGTGGTTCTGCTTGATTACTGAGGCATGTTTTCAAAGTATTCCAAGTATTGTCATGTGTGTTTTGCCTGAGTTGTTTGGCACTATGTTCATTGGAAGTATTTTTGTTTTGCTTGTCGTGGTTTATTTTCTTTATAAAGCTGGTTTGTCTTTTACTGCGAGTATTCCTCTTGCTTTTTTGGCTGCTTTTAGCATTTATTGGATTACTTTGGAGGATGTTTTTGCCAGGGTTTTGGCTTTGGTTCTTTTGATTGTGTTGATTGTTGCGGGTGTTGCTTTGGCAAGGTGGTTTAAAAGATGATGCTTGATTTTGGTAAAAAGAAAACGCCTCTTGTTAAGAGGAATGCTTTTTTTGAGCTTGGGAATATTCTTCAGGATTATGGTAAGTCGGGGGATAAGGCTAAGACTTTGAGGCGGTTGAGTATTCAGGAGATTAATTTTGAGAAGCTTCAGAGGCGTCAGGCTGCTGAGCTTTTTGGTTTGATGAGGAAGCAAATCAAGAAAAGAAAGTAAAGAGTTTTTTTTTTCACCTGGGCGTTTTAGGTGGGAATCGTGATTTATAGTGGATTTTAAGGTTTTTTGTTTAATTCTTTTTTTTTGTTTTGCTGGTTATTTTTTTTTGAATCCTTTTCCTCATGGTGTTGATTCTTATTTTTATCTTTCTAGTGTTTGTGGGCGTGGTTTTGATTTATCTGCCGAGCCTGTTTTAACCCGGCTTGTTTTTTCTGTTTTTCCTTGTGATTTGTTTTTAGTCAAGATTTTGCAGTTTTGTAGTGTTTTAGTTGCTGTTTTGGCTGTGATTCATATAGCCAAGATTTTTCATAAAGATAATTATGTTTTGGCTGGTTTGTTTGTTTTTTTTGCTCCTGTTTTTCTTGCTGAGTTTGCCAAGTTTGAATCTGAGTTATTTGCTTTTCCGCTTCTTTTTTGGGCAGATTATTTTGTTTTGCGTGGTTTAAAAGAAGGTCTTTGGAAGTGGCAGGCCCTTGGCTTGTTTTTTGTTTTGGTTGCTAGTGGTTTTTGGCAGGGAGCTGTTTTTTATCTTATTCCTTTTGGTTTGATGAGTGTGTTGTTTTCTCCTTTTCTTTTGGCAGCGATTTTGTTGTTTAAGGATAAGATGGATGGTAATATTTTTGTTAAGGCGGTTTTATGGGAGTCTAGTCCTTATATTGGTTTGACTTTTTTGGGTCTTTTTCTTGTTACTTTTTTGGGTCTTGTTTTTGAGCCTCTTGTTTTTCTTCCTGGTTTTTTTTGGCTTGTCTTGACTTGTTTTAATGCCAAGTTTGCGGTTCATGCTGTTCCTTTTCTTGCTGTGGGTGTTCTTAATCTTTATAATAACAAAAATTTTAACAACTTGGATAAGAAGTTTAAGCAGCCTATTTGGGAAACTGTCAAGATTGTTTTAAAGATTAGTGGCGTGGTTTTGATGGTGGTCGTTTTTTTGATTCTTGCGTTTTTTTGGCCTCCTACGATTGGACAGATTGGATTAGTTAAGGAGTTTGTTGATTTCCAGGAGCAGGGTTATGATACTAAGAATGATTGGGGTTTTGGTTATTGGGTTAGGTATTGGGGTGGAGAGCCTACTGCTTGGGGTGGGGGCGAGTGGATTCAGGATTATAATACAGGCGTTATTCTTACAGGCAGGGATTTGAATTGTTTGATTTTAGGCCAGGCTAATAGAATGTTTCTTTATGATTGTAACGAGTTAACTAGAGCAAAGTAAAGAAACATTTAAATACTACTTATGCACTTAGTTTAATAGGTGATTTTGTTAATGCACAAGAATGAAACAACAACAATAAGGATTCCTGTTAAAACAGTTAAAAGGCTTGATAAGTGGCGTTCTTGGGATAACGAGCCTTGGTATAGCATTTTAGACAGGGTCATGAAAATAGCTAGTCGGAAGGTGAAAGAGGATGCAGGCTTATAGTTTCATCTCACGATGCGAGGGGCTGGCAGAGTTAAGGTTTGACGGTGGGGGCTGCCTACCTCTCCCAAATAAAGAATATGGAAGAAAGTTTTTAGATTTTTTGAATGAGAATAAGCTTCCAATAGGGCTTTTCTTATTAGGCTTGGTGTTAGCATGACTTGGAAGCCCGCTTGCAGCAGTTATTACCGGAAGCCACTAAAAAACAGTTTAGCGAGGCTGATAGCTTGAAAATAGGAAAGGCCATGAGAAAAGCCAGGAAAAAATTAAAGAAAAAAGGCTTACTAGAAACAGCTCAAGCAGAAGGGCTGATAAAATGAATGAAAACAAGGCAGGTGAAAAGGAATGATGATTGAGAAGGAAGATGTTGTTTTAGTGGTTTGTGTTGGTTTGCTCGTGGTGTGGTTGATAGGACTAATAACAATATATGTTCAAGGCTACATGTCTCCTGGTTGGTCAGAAGAGCCTGTGCAAGAGGATGGTAGGGGTAGAAGTCCTTATCCTGGTTTCAAAGTCGAGGCTACAGGAGCATATGGCGTCAGCGGCAGCCCTAGACTGGAAGCAAGTGAAAAAGAGGATGAAGTGGAGTATGGCTGCGATTTTTGCAAAGAATACTTCGAGAATTCTGTTGACTCTTATAAAGCTTGTGCTTGCGGCCCAACAGTTGCCTCTGGGCCAACAGGCACAGCTTACGGGATATTAAACTACTTTCCCAATTATGGGGTCGAAGAAGAAGTTATCGAGGAGAGTGATTTGGGTTATGGGTGATGCGTTTGTAGGTTTGACTCTTAAAGATGGGAAGATTAGAAGCGATTTTCATTACTCTTGCAGCGACATCGAGCTTTGCATGGTTCACGCTAACCTTTGCATGATTCAGAAAAAGGTTTTAGAAGAACTTGAAAGAATGTCCAAAGAAACAATCAAAAAACAAGAAAAGGCAGGGGGGGGCATAGGATGAGCAATCTAATTGATTCAGCAATAGGTTCAACAAAAATAACAGCAGTAATAGGCATAGTGTTTTTCGTAATATTAATAGGATTTAGGTGGGCGGTAACAGGAGATTTTTTTGCATACCAGCCAGAACCAAATACAGAAATGCTGCATAGACTCATTGTTTTTTTCCTAGCATTGATATGGACCTTGTTTTTTATAACAGGCTTAACTGAAAAGGCAGGTGAAAAGTGAGATGAGTGAGGATGCTTATTCTTCTAAAAGGAAAGTGGCCAGGATAGGGAATATAAAATGGAAAAAGGAGAGTGAATAAGGAATGAGTTTTTCCAAAAAGATTAAAGAAAAAACCAAGATGGGCGTGGTTCTTTTGACTAACGAGGAGATGCAAACCAATGTCTAAAAGAAAAATAAACCCTATAACCGGTCTAGAAAAACGAACCTTGGAAGAAATTCTTTTAACTCCTGAGGAAGATTTTGAAGAAAATTACAGGCAAATGAAACAAGAAAAGATTTTAACCAGGCTTGAAGCAATAAATCAAAGAATCAAAAAAATTGAAAAAGAACATAAAGAATTAAGTGAGTTGATATGCCGAGAAGTTTCAAATTAATGAATTACAGGATAACACTTGCAGAAGAGAGTTCCCAATCCAAATGCGAGAAGCAATATGGCTGGCGGGAGGCTTTCACCTCTTTCAAGCAACCCAGCTCAAAAGAATGTCAAAGCCTCCCAGCCAATATTGCTAAACACTCACCCCCCACACTTCCACTATTCAAAAACAAGGCAGGCGAAAAGAAATGAGTTTTAAAGATTGGAACGGACTAATGGAATGCACTAACTTCGCTGATTACTACCAATACTTTTTCCACATAAAAAAAGAACCAGCCAAATGCCCGGCCTGCGGAAAAGACATGAAAACCCAATTCTACGCAACCTTTGACCTCATAAAGCTTGGTAAGGCTGAACACACTTGCACTAACCCTAAATGCCATTTTCACCGGGATAAGATTGTGGTTGAGGCTGTGGGGGATAAGACTATTGGCGGGGTTTTTCGCTAATGGTTATTTCGGAGTATAAAAGGAACATGCGAGGCCAAAAAAGAATAACAGAAAACCTCGTGACGAACGATAAAAACAATGCTAGAATAAAGATTTCAACGAGCTTTCAACGAGGGAAACGCAAAATTAGCTTGCATAACTTTTCTTTAAAATTTCCATTACAAAAGACTTGTAAAATTCCTTTTTCTAATAAAATGAGAAAAACTAGCTTAAACAATAATTCCATTTACATGCTTGATACTTCACAAGCTCACATTAGGCAAACAACCAGGAATCTCATTATTTATCCTTTATGTGAAGAGCTTGCAGCAATTCCTGGCAATTCACAAGAATTAAAAGCCAAGATGCGTGCTAAGGCTCAAGCCATTGCGAAGGCCCTTCAATCTCAATACATTGGCCTGAGGATATTCAGAGCTATCCCTGAACCTACTACTCAGGAGTATGCGGTTAAGGATAGTTTTGCTGAACAGCTTGATTTTGTTTTTAAGAATGAGCTGGGGAAGTTTGATAAGTCAACCAGGGTTAATAGGGATGGTCATAAGACCACAGGTGGGGAGATTGAATATTTTACTCCTGAGCATGCTGATGATTATCTCAGGATGCCCCTGGTGTTTATGAAAGCTATGTCTATGTTTGAGGCAAACATGGCTAGTCATGTGGCCGCCATTAGGCTTATAGGCATGGCTGCTGACCAGCAGGTTAAAGCTACTGAATCTTTAAACAAGGCTGTTAAAAAGCTTTCAGGGCCGGCTCGTTCAAAAATGCCAACCAGCTATAAGCGAAGTGCAACCATAAGAGGCGTTAACTAAATGAGTGAAAAAGTTGTTGAAACGCTAAACACTGATTCAGCCGGCTTTGAGATACATGAAGATGGGGAAAGTCATGGTTTTGTCGCTTGGGGAAAAGATGCAAAAGAATTAAAAAAAGTCAAAAAGGTTTTAGAAAAATTTATCAAAAACCAAGAAAAGAAGGGCAGGTGAAAAGTGAATGAATGGAGAAATTTGTTATTTATGTAATAAACCAATGGGAAATTCTATGTGTAAGATTTTCATTCAAGGTAAAGGGAACAAACCTTGTCATCAACATTGCAAATTGCAAAAAAACAAAAACAAGAGGCAGGTGAAAAGTGAATGAGTGAGAAAGTGGAATTAGGTTTGTTAGTAGTTGTAGGAATTGCCGTTTTGTGTATTACTTTTTATTGTTGGTCTTTATATGCACCTAAACTTTGTCCTGTTGATATAGAGTTAGAAGTAAATGGAAATATTGATTTCAATGAAAGTAAGTTTTATAATTTAGTAGATAAGTTTGAAATAGAGGATTTCAAAATTAAGGTTTCTGGAAATGGTTTTTGTCAAAACACATCTTATTTTAAGTGGTTTGGATGAAGGCGGGTGAAAAGTGAGGATGACGGTGTTTGTGTGTAATCATTGTGGTATGAAAGTCAAGAATAATGGTGGTTCTGCTAGAGAGATTGGCATGATTGAATTGGATTATATTGGTTTTTCTGAAAGAAAAAAGAAATACGTTTATTATCATTATGACTGTGCTAAAGAAATTGCAGAAACATTACTAGACGAAATATGAAAAACAAAGAAAAAGAAGGGCAGGTGAAAAGTGAATGATGAATCCGTTTCCAGAAGATTTCAGAGTAAAACTTTCAAATGTAGGAACAAATTTTTTTAACAGTTCTTTCGAGATAATGAAAGATACAAACGCATTAAGACTTTGCTATAAAGTAGTGAAAATAATAACAAATGAAATGGCAGGGGAGAAAAGTGCTAGCCTTCAATTTGCCTTAGCATGTATGATATTACATTTTCTTGATTTCCCAAAAGAAGAACTACAAAAAAATATAGACATGGTTGTAAAAGAAATGGAATCGGGAGCATGGGAACTAAAGAAGGCAGGTGAAAAGAAGTAATGGTTTTTAGGAGGTTTTATAAAAATGGTGGGATTTCAACAAGAACAAGAAGAGGAATATGAAGAATTTGAAGAAGAGCCTTTGAGAGTTTCCAGGGAAAAAATGCGGAACTTTCAAACGCAAAAGAAAGTTAGGCCCGAAGAACTTGAAGGGCCTGAAGAACCTAGAGAACCGGAAATAAAAAAAAATGAAGAATTGACAGAAGAGCAGAAGATTTGGCTGGATGGTTTTAATGCAGGGAAATTGGTTGCTTATGAAGCTGTTCTTTTTGGAGTCAAAAAAGAGCAAGGGGGTGAACGAAAGTGAATCCGATTAAAGATATTAAAAATGCTATGGCTGCCATGCCTAACCCGGTTGAGCTTGCTAGGGATGCCAAGAGAGCTAATTCTTTGATGGAGAAACAGCTTGAACACTTGATTAAGCAAACTCAGTTATTTGAAACATGGACTAAGACGGCCATAATTCAAGCGGAAGAGTTTGAAAAGATGAATAGAAGTTTTGAAAGGATTGCTAAAGCTCTTGAAAAAAAAATTTAGGCGTGGTGATTTTTGACCAAGCTAGTTTTAAGAAAAGTTTTGGCAATTCACACTTTTTATTTAAAAGTGCCTAATGGTTATCGCATTGACCTTTTTAAAGGCGTTAATAGTGTCAAGAAAGAGTATGACATGCGTTATAACCCGGATGAAGGGATTTCTGGCGTTCATTTCAAGGCTAATGGAAAAAGCTTTTTGTTGTATGCTAATGGAAGTCTTTGTGCGTATGGAAATTTTTCCCAGAAAGATAAAGAGCTAGCGTTTAAACGATTTTGGAATAAAAACAAGCCTTTTTTTTTGACTAAACAAAATTCCACGATTCATATATGAAACCTAGTGTGTTATAATTGTATTAAAAAAAAAGGGAAAAATCTAAAAGGAGGTGTAAAGGAAACATGGCTTTTGGAGCTGTCGTAATGGGTTCAGCTGTAAGTGCTATTGTGGGAATAATCGCCTTGGTGATTTACCTGTCAATATACACAACCCTGAATCTTGACCTGTTCATAGCAGGCGACAGGCAGATGCTTGCAATAATCCCTACTTTGCTGGTGGCCGTCATTGTTGTATCTATCCTAGTGGGTGGATTCAGCTTTGTCATGGGCGGAAGCTAAAGTTAAGGGCGTATTGTTGGTAATTGCCTCTCTTTCCTCCTGGTTGTTTTCATAGGAGGATTGAGGATTAAAAGAGGTTTGAGTCTTGTTTGCTTTGCATGTTTTGAGGGTGTTTTAAGGTATGGAGTTGTTTTTTTTCTTGTTCTTGTTTTTGATTGGAATGGTTCTTTGTGTTGCTGGTTTGCGTTATTCTAATCCTGTTTTGCTTGAGTTGGCTAGCGTGCTTTCTATAGGTTTGGGGGCGGTTCTTTTGTGGGGTGGCGGGCTTGTTTCGCCTAAAATAATTGATTATACTATTTCTAGTTCTTCTGTTACTCCGGTTTATGAAACTTTTTCTGTTGCTAGTGTTGAGGTTTTGGTTCTTGGCTGGCTTTTGTTTTGGGGCGGTTTTGTTTTTCTTTTGATGACGCTTTATTATTCTACTGTTGGCCAGGAGCAGGTTGAGGATGGTTTTTGATATGAAAAAAGCTTTTTTAATCCTGTTTTTGGTTTTGTTTCTCCCAGGGTGTCTAGCTTTTTTTAATTTGTTGTGGCCTGAGCCAAGTGTAATGTTAATTAATTCAGATGTGAATGGAGCTGATTTGAATGTTGGCTATATTGAAGCTGCTGAAATAGACGTTAATCATATTATCGCTAATTATTTTACTGTCAATGTTCTTGAATGGGTTAAAGACATTAATTCGACTGACACGATTACTGCTGAAAACCTCGTGGCTAGGCAAAACACGACAACCAGAGATTTAAGTGTCACAAGAGACGCCAATTTCACGAACATGGGTATTGCTGGAAACGTTTTTGGAATAGAATTACTTCACTCCGAAGGCGACTTTTCTGTCTTCAGAGGCGGAGATGAGACAAACCAGGCTTTTGGAAAAGAAGTTTTTGGAGCAGGAAACATAGACGGTTCTGGAAACACAGGACTCGGCTATCAAGCAGGCTACAACATAGAAGAAGCAAACGGAAGCACTTTGTTGGGTAATCAAGCGGGGTATAATCTTCTTGAAGGAACGAACAACACTTGCATCGGGTATAGGTCGGGTTATTCTCTTGAAGATGGTGAAAACAATTCTTTTATTGGAAGCGGGGCAGGATACTCGTTTGTGTCTTCGACCGAAAACGTTGCGATTGGGAAAGACGCACTTTACTCTAATGTCTCCGGAAACTACAACGTGGGAATAGGAAGCGAAGCACTTTACTCAGACACCAGCAAAAGCTATAACACGGCAATAGGCTACAACGCCATGAAAAACAAGAACGGAGGCATAACTGGACTGCAAAACACGGCTATTGGATATGCGTGCATGGCTGGAGGAACAGTATCCGGAATAGGCAATATTGGAATTGGCGGTGTCGCTCTCTATAATTTGGATGGCGGAGTTTACAACACAGGAATAGGGGTAAGTGCTTTATACACTAACGAGACCGCAAGCTACAATACTGCAATCGGAAACGCTGCATTATACTCTTTGAATTCAGGAACGCATAATGTAGCTATTGGTCATGAGTCCATGCGAAACACACAAGGCTCTAATAGTAGCGTGGCAATTGGTTACCGTTCAGCCTACGACAACGAAGCAGACGATGTAATCGCAATAGGCTCTTCCTCGTTATTCAAAAACACTGATGGAAGCGGAAACATCGGGATAGGAAAAAGCGCAATATACAATAACACGGCTGATGCATACGACAACATTGGAATAGGGAACAACGTCTTGTATGACTTGACAGGCGGGCACCACAACACAGCCGTGGGGCATTCGGCAGGAGAAAACTTGACAGCCTCGTCAAGCAGCTATAACGTGATGCTAGGGGGAAATTCCTTGGCTGCTGCCACTGCAAACACTTCTGAGAACGTTGCAGTAGGACACGAGTCTCTAGGGAACTACTCGGGAGATGGCACGGTGGCGGTTGGTTACCAGGCTGGTTACACGGCAGGAAACGGGTCCAGTGTTTTCGTAGGAACAGAAGCAGGATACGGCTTATATGGCGCTGGAACAGACTCGGTGATGGTTGGCTACCAAGCAGGATACGCTTCAGGAAACAACGCCAACTCTAACATCTTCCTAGGATTCCAAGCAGGATACAACGAAACAGGCTCAAACAAACTATACATAGAAAACAGCGATAGCTCGACCCCACTAATTTACGGTGACTTCGCAAACGAATACATTAGGATAGATGGAAACCTATTCGTGAACAGAAGCGCAGATGTAAACGGAGACATATACTACAAAGGAGCCTTAGTTTCTTACTCGCCAGCAATCCTATGTTCAGCACATGAAGAAAAGTGCCTGGGAATAGACTTTGAAACACAACAACAAACATGGTGCCAGAAAACAGAAGAAATTTGGAACTGCGACCAAGAGATTTCAAATGTGACACAAAAACTGTATGAAAGAGATTGCATGAAAAAAGGAATTGGCTGGAAATACGAAAAAGGGAATTGTGTCTTTAATGCAAAACAAGAATGTGAATCCAGAGCCAAAGAATGGTATTGGGATGAGACAGAATGCAAGAAAAACCCATACACGGATTGTGTCAACAATTTTGCGTCTACGCATGAGTGGAACAACGAGACCATGGCTTGTGAAGAAAGCCCTGAGAAGATATGTGTGAAAGAAGGTAATAATTGGAATGAAGATAAAAGCCAATGCGAAATAAATGAGGAAATGCAATGCTTAAAGCAAAAGAACAAAATCTGGAAATGCCTTGAATACAGTAGTGAAAAAGGAGAATGCCTGGAAACCAATCCTGAAACAGAAGAATGCGTTGAATATGAGAGAAAAGAAGTCGTGTGCTTGCAAAGCCAATGCACAGATGACACAAAAGCAATATGTTTGGGGGATAGGTCGAAGTATTGGAATGGTGAAACTTGTGTAAGTGCAACAAGTTTGACACAAGCAGGGTGAAAGAAAGGCTTGGGATTCATGAAGGTGGTTAAATGCCAAATAGAGATGGAACAGGGCCAAGTGGGAAAGGCCCGAGAACAGGAAGAGGAAAAGGTTTTTGTAAATAAAAAAAAAGGAAATCACCTGGGTTTTTAGGTGGGTTTAGAAATGCAAGAGTATGGTAAAAGGATAAGAGTGGTTCTTAAAGCGGAAATAATTGAGAATGGGCAGAAGCGTGTTCAGTTTTTTTGTTTTCCTGGAAAAGGAAAAGCGGTTAGGCCAAGTAAAGCTTTTTATGAAGTGATTTCTTGGTTTAGAAGAACTTTTAATCGTGGTGAGGGAGCTATTGATGGAACTAACCTTTTATGGGCCTTGGTTCATGGTGATGAAGTGGAGTCTGAAGCTATTCAAGAATTGATTAAAAAAGAATTTGTTAAAGGAAAAATTGGAGGGAATTTATGCCAACCAGTGAAGATGTCGGGAAAGCAGTAGAGGAAGCTATTCTCAGGCAGGAGTTTAATAGGTCGCCTTTTGATGGTTTGAAAACTGATGAGATTCTTACTGACCATCAGCTTAATCATAAGATTATGAAACCTGAGTGGGATTCTTCAACTCTTTGCTTGATGAAACCTAAATTAAAGATAGAGGATTGTTATGTGCAATTATTGGATGAGGAAGGGAATCCTAAAAATTTTAATGGGAAGAAAGTGGTTGTTTTGAAAGAGGTTAAAGTTTTTGATGGTTGGAAAAATGAAAAAGTTGAAGTGCCTGGCGGGAACATTTTTAAATCAGATTTGACTACTGCCATTTCCAGCCCTTTAGACTTATCCTTGGTTAACAAAATGATAGACACTTATCTTTTCACCGTTCAGTTAAGCATGGCTACTGAGGAAGATTATTCTTATGACTTATACAAGTTGGAGAACTTGGTGGGTTGTGTTTTAAATTCTTCAAAGTCTAGAGGTGGAAAAACGCTTGAAATGCTTAAAACGCAAATTAGTAAAGGAGAACAAACAAGCACGATAAGACAAATGCTTTTACAGGATAAGCAAAGGAAAGGCTTATTTGGAAGCATTAGAAGCAAATTGCCTTTTTAAAGGCGTGGAGGTTTTAGTTAAATGGCAGATGCGATAAATCTTTTAATGGAGTCTTTGATAGCGAATTGGCAGTTATTGCTAATAATAATTTTTGGCGTGCTAATGTTTGTTCCCTGGGCCTTGCTGTTTGTTTTAAATTTTTTCAATGGGAACATAATTGAAGAAATAAAAGCTACTTTCAACAGGAGAAAAATAAAGCTTTTCAAGCAATATCAGAATGGCCAGGGTGAAATCCTTTACAAGGAAATGAAGCCTGAAGAAAAAAAGATAATCGTTCAGAAAGGAAAAGAGGGCCTGGATGAAACAATAATCGTTACCAGCCCGCCAATCCCTGACAGGCGAAGCCACAGGCAAATGTATATCACGATAGAAGGCCAGGAAGGCACTAAAGACTTGTTAAGGGAATCAAAGTATGATGTTAACACGCCTCAGAAAAGAATGGCTTTCTCCATGTATTTTGAGCTAGGGCGGGAATATGAAAGAGCTTACTCAACCCAGGATAAGTATGCCAACTTTTTACAATGGGCTCAGCTTGGGATTCCCATGCTGCTCTTGATAATCTTGATAATATTAACTTGGTCGCAAAATGGAGTATTGAGTGAAATAGCGAAAGCGGTAGGGGTTTAAAGTCAATGGAAGAAGATTTTGCTAATGAAGGAATGAAGCTGATTCCTAGTGATGCGATAAGAAGCAGTGGACTTTCATTTAATTTTCTTCTTTTTTCTCAAATAGAAAGAATAAACAAGACAAGACAATGGATTTTATTAAAGCCTAATGTTTTAAGAAAGGAAACAGCTTTGACTTTTTACTTTCTTTTAGATGACTTGGAAACACTTCTTTGGGGAAAGCTTGAAAAAAACCAAAACTATCTTGAAGATAAAGAAGAGTTAAATGTGGAAACTGATGCCACTTTTAAGCTTTTAGGAACAAGCGACCTGGCAAGCATCTTACTATTCTGCAACAAGCTAAGCAAATGGTATAAGCTATTAAGCAAAAACCTGAGAGCTTTCGGTTTTTATCCTGCGACTCAAATGGATTTTGTTAGCGGGGTAGGTGAATATTCCCAAAAGCCAATACCAAAAACGAGGATAACAAAATGAGACAGCCTCCGCAAGTTAGATGCGACCCTGTGAACTCCCGGATTTGGGATAACATTTACAACAAGGATAAAAATTCTTTAATCTTCTTTTGTGGAGGAACAGGCGATTGTAAAAGTGGCTCGGCCTTAATGAAAGCGATAGAGCTAGACAGGGATTATAAAAACAGGTGTCGTTTTTACTTTTCAGATGACCCTAACGACCCAAAAAACCAAGTCGTTACTTCAGCCCAGGCTTTTGTTTCTTTAGTCGGCTCTAAGCTGCCTAAAGGCTCGGTTATTCTTTGGGATGAGATAGGCGTGGATGCTGACAACAGGGAATATCACACGCTAAAGAACAGGCTTGTAAAGAAAGTGTTTCAAACTTTCAGGTATCGGAATTTTATCGTGCTTATGACCGTGCCTGACTTTAACAGTGTTGACCTGGGTGTGAGAAAGCTTGTGCATGGTTTTGTTGAAATGCAAGGCCAGGTTTTTGGAGGGAGTCATGCTAAAGGGAAATGGCAATGGGTTGACACTAGCCCTAAGACAGGAAAGATTTATTTTAAATATCCTCGCTGGTTTGATGCTGAAGGTGTGAAAAAGAAGCTAGGGCGTTATTATATTCCCCGGCCTCCTGCTGACATGGAAGCCAAGTATAAAAGGCTCAAAGATAAAGTTAATAGGAATTGGATGATTTCTTATAAAAAGCAGTTGAAGTATATGGAAGAGTTTGTTAAAGGGCAGAGTGAATCCCGGCTTACTTTGGTGGATATGGAAAAGGATGTTCTTTCTTATGGGGTTCAATGTATTGACATGGATAGAAAAAGGTTTTCAGATGTTCTTTTGGAGTCTAAATTGGATATTTCTTATTCCAGGGCCAAGACTTTGGCGAGATACCTTAACATGCGGCTCAGGAAAGGGTTAATAACCGTTGAAGGCTTAGATAATGGGAATAGTGGAAGTGTGGGGGGTGTGGGCGGTGTTGGAACTTAGATATTATTACCCAGCGCAAACGAACACTTCTACATAACAGGGGGCTTGAAAAAGGCTTGAAAACGCATAAGGAACAGAAAGCTGACAGGCTTGGGAAAAAAGGCAGGTGAGAACCCATAAAAGAAATAATGGACTATAAAACATTAAAAAAAAGACTATTAAGTATTCCTAATCAGGAGCATCAGGCTCTTTTTTGCACTATTTACGCCTGCATGGCTAGGGTTGGAGAGATTGTTAGAGGCCGGGTGAATAAAACCAGGGGCTTGGAGGTTGAGGATGGCTGTTCTTTTAAGAATAAGCTTGAGCTTCACTTGAGAACTGAAAAGACCGGGAAGCCTAGAAAGGTGATTTTGTTTAGGAATAGGGAAGCTTGGCTTATTGACATCATTGAAGCCTGGGCCAGGCATAAAGGAAGCGGGGAGCTTTTTCCTTTTTCTACAAGCTGGGCTGAAAAGCTTTTTAAAAGATATTTTCCTGAAATCAGCTCTAATCGTGGTGGGGATAAGATGGGTTCTAAGCATACGGTTCATTGGTTGAGGGGTTGGCGTTATACGCATTATAGGCGGGGGAATGTAACCGGTAAAAAGGTGGAGTCGGTGGTTGCTTCTAAAATCGGGGGTTGGGTTTCTTCAGCTACTCCTGAAAGGTGTTATGATTTTACTTCTATTGAAGATTTTGAGAAAGAGCTTGAAAACAGTTAATCATATATGGGGGGTTTGTTCTTATATAAAACTATTTCATGGTTGTTGGTGGAGAGATTCTGATTAGAAGGGGTTACAGCCCGGAGGTTGTTGAAGCTTTGCCTGAAAGGGCCAGGGTTGCTGCTTCTGCTCCGGGAAGTGGTGGCAACCCGGTTATTTATGGTTTAGATTCTGGCGGGTTGCTTGGAGAGGCTCAGGCTAAAGGTTTGAAATTTACTTGGCGGGGTGGCCCTGGTTATTATGAGATTTACGGGCCTGGTTTTAGTAAAACGAGTTTGACGAGTGGTGAGTCTGAGTATGTTTTGCCTAAGAGGGAAGAGGGTTCTACGATAGAGTTTAATCCGCTTGAAGGGCCTGGGAGTTATCATGTTACTAGCAGGCGTGTTTCAACTGACCAGGGGCGTGTGATTGAAAGGCAAGGGCCGGTTTATGAGAGAAATCTTTCTGTTGTTTTTGATGACAGGAATCCTCTTTATCGTGATGTGCCTTTTTCTTCTAAAGCTCAAGCTCAGCTTTATGGGGCTTCTAGAAGTTTTGAAGCTGAGAGAAGAGGCCCTTCTTTGGCTTCAAGTTTGAGGACTAGCGATTTTGCTAACTTGCAGCCGATTGCCATAACTGTTCCTAAAGAAACTCGTTTTGCTCCTAGTGTTGAAAAGAATGTTTTTGGTTTGGAAGCTAGGGAGATGAGGAAGCAGCCTGCTTTGCCCAGGGGTGGAACGCCAACGAGCCAGGTGATTGAGGGCCTCGTTTCTCCAGATATAAAAGATTATGGTTCTTTTCAAAAGAGAAGGGTGGGCGAGTTAAGCCAGCTTGTTTTTTCAAGAATCCCTCAAAAATCTAAAGCTCTTTTTGGAGCTTCTGCTCTTAACCCTCTTACTTATCCTGCACAGGTTAGTCTTGGCTTGGATGTTTTTGAAACCGGCATGAAATTTAGCGGGCTTGGTTTTACTTATGCGGGTGAAAAGCTTATTCCTGAAGAAACGAGGGTGGAAATTCCTTTTACAGGCCGGGCTTTTACTAAGGCTAGTGCTTTAGGTTCTCTTGAGCTTGCAGGAGAATGGGGGGCTTTGACTTTGCCTGAATCTGTTTATGCTGCTAAGCCTTTGATTGCTGCTAAGCTTGCTAAGCCTTTTGAACAGAAGTCTTTGGTTGGGGAATTTTTTATTAAGCAAGTTGGGCCTAAGACTACTGAAACGATTTTTGTTGGTAAAGAGAAAGTCAAAGTTTTAGGGGATTCTTTGAGAGCTAGAGCTGCCAGGTTTTTGGGGGCTGAAAAGACTAAAGGGGTGATTAGGCCGGTTAAGTTGACTTTGGCTGAGTCTAGTGTTAGAAGTGATGTGCAGCCTTTTAGCTTGTTGGTTAAAGAATTTAATAAGGCTGATTCTAAAGTGTTGGGTGTGAGAACAGGGAAGGCTACTAATATTTTTGGGCCTCGTTATGTTTCTAAAGGAAAAGATATTTTTTATAATCCTAATGTGAGTTTGGGTTTGCCGGTGGAAAAGGCTGAATTGTTAACGCCTTATTTGAAAGAGAATTTGCTTTTAGGCTCGGCTGGTGATTTGACTAAAAAGGGTGTGGTTCAGTATTCTCGGTTAGATTTAACGAGGCTTAGGATTGGTAAGGTAATGACTTCTAAAGAGATGCTTTTTTCAGGAAATCTTAAAACGAGTTTGGAGGGTGTTGTTGGGGGTAAAGGTTTTACTGCTTCTATAATTGAGAAAGGTTCAGGAAGGGCTACTGTTTTGGGAACAGTTTCTAAAGGAACTTTAAAAGGTTCTTTTAATGTGGGTGGTGAGAAAATCATTCTTGAGCCTTCAAGATTTTTTTATGAGAATTTGCCTGAGTTGCCTGGTTCTACTGCGATTGTAAAAGCTACTTCAGGAAAGACTACTCCTTTATCTAAGACTTTTGGAAAAGAGGTTAGTCAATACAGGCCGGCTAGTCAAAATCTTGCTATTGCTTCTGAGCAATTTTTGAAGTCTAGTCAGCAAGCCATTGCTTCAATTTCTGAGTCGGTGGGTTCTAATGTT
>Ga0272442_10003901_pt1 | contig 20666 bp, 27 predicted proteins | sample SSMForm2O_FD_200262 | JGI IMG/M metagenome (GOLD analysis project Ga0272442, IMG submission 200262) | Marine sediment archaeal communities from Little Sippewissett salt marsh, Falmouth, MA, United States - SSM-Form-2O | ecosystem: Environmental > Aquatic > Marine > Wetlands > Sediment ... | reverse complement strand
ATTGCGATAAGGAATTATATAAAGAAGAGACTGAGCAACGGAGAAGTCTCAAAGGTCGAGATAATCAGGTATCCTGAGAAGATCAACATCATCATTCATACGGCGCGGCCCGGGATCGTCATAGGACGAAAGGGCGCTGAGGTTGAAAGCATAAGCAAGGAAGTTTCGAAGTTCACGGACAAGGAGATACAGATCAAGATCAAGGAGATCAAGAATCCTGTTCTCGATGCTGAGCTCGTTGCCCAGGGTATAGCACGGCAGCTCGTCGGACGAGTTTCATTCAGGCGGGCGATGAAAAAGTCCATTGCCACCTCCATGCAGGCCGGGGCGCAGGGCATTAAGATTACCTGTTCCGGAAGGCTGGGCGGGGCGGAAATGGCACGGACCGAAAGCTACAAGGAGGGGATGATACCTCTTCACACTTTCAGGGCCGATATCGACTACGGTTTCTGCCAGGCAAACACCACATTCGGCACCATAGGTGTGAAGGTGTGGATATACAAGGGTGAGCTGTTCAGGAAGGATTCCCGGCCGGACGCCGGAATACTTCTCAAGAAGAAAAAGACGGCGATCGGCGCCTGACACGCTCATCGATGAGAGGAACAGATGCTTCAGCCGAGTAAGTTTAAGTACAGGAAGAAACAGAGGGGAAGGCGAAGGGGAGTCGCATCAAGGGGTAACGATGTCAACTTCGGCGAGTTCGGTCTTGCCGCGATGGAACCCGGATGGTTGAGCAACCGGCAGATCGAGGCGGCCAGAATCGCACTGACCCGTTATATAAAGCGCGGAGGAAAGGTCTGGATACGGGTTTTTCCGGACATGCCCTATACCAAGAAGCCCGCTGAAACGAGAATGGGAAAGGGAAAGGGTATGCCCGACGGATGGGTGGCCGTTGTAAAGCCGGGCAAGGTTCTCTTTGAGCTGAGCGGTGTTGAGGAGGATACGGCGCGTGAGGCGATGCGTCTTGCGGGACACAAGCTGTCCATCAAATGCAGGTTTGTAGAGCGGATGACCATATAGGAGCGGCACGATGAAGCGCAATCTCGAAGAAATGACGGTGAGCGAGCTGCAGGACCTCAAGGGAAAGCTCGTCAAGGACTACCGTGTTTTCAGATTCAATAAAATGATGGGACAGCTTGAAAATGTTTTGAAGATCCGAGAGACGAGGCGGGATATTGCTCGAATAAATACTATTCTGCATGAGTATGAGCTTGGAATCAGATCGAAGTGAGGAGATCGGTTTTGTCGGACACAGTGAAGAAAGTTCGTGTGGGGACGGTCGTAAGCGACAGGATGGATAAAACCGTGGTCGTCAATGTCGAGACCATGAAGAAACACCCCATTTACAGGAAATATATTAAAAGATCAAAGCGTTTCAAGGTCCATGATGAAAAGAACGCGTGCGGTATCGGCGATGTGATACGTTTCGTGGAAACACGGCCCATAAGCAAGGATAAATGCTGGCGGCTGGTGGAGATAGTCGAGAAGGCAAAGTAGAGGAACGAAATGATACAATCAGAATCATATCTCAATGTTGCCGACAACAGCGGTGCGAAGAAGCTGCTCTGTATAAAGGTGCTCGGCGGGTCAAGGCGCAGATACGCCTCAGTGGGTGACCTTATCATCTGCTCGGTGAAGAACGCCCTTCCGAACTCACAGATACGCAAGGGTGACAAGGTGAACGCCGTGGTCGTCAGGACAAAAAAGGAAATACGCAGACTGGACGGCAGCTATATAAGGTTTGACGACAATGCCGCGGTTGTTGTCGACAACCAGCTCAACCCCCGGGGGACACGAATTTTCGGCCCGGTGGCGCGTGAGCTGAGAGAAAAGGATTTTATGAAAATCGTGTCACTGGCGCCTGAAGTGCTCTGATCGGGATAATGGTGCCGGTGAAGGAGAATATAAATGGGAGTGCTTGTCAGGAAAAACGATAAGGTCAGGATCTTATCCGGCAAGGAAAGAGGAAAGACCGGAAGGGTTCTTTTCATAGATAAGCAGAAGAACAGGGCGATCGTAGAAGGGCTTAACCTCGTACGCAAAATGAAGCGCCCCGACCAGCAGAACCAGAAGGGCGGAATCTTGGATATCGAGGCTCCCATCAATATCTCGAATATCATGGTAGTGTGTCCGAAATGCGATAAACCGGGAAGAGTCGGAAAGAAAGTGCTGGAGAACGGCCGGAAGGTTCGAATCTGCGGCAAATGCGGCGAGATACTCGATAAGGACTGAAAACAGAAGGTTTGTTTGAGATAACATGAACAGGACGGGAACAATGGTTCCGCGAATGAAAAAGAAGTATCAGGAAGAAGTGGTCGAGGCGATACGGAAAGAGTTCAACTATAAGAACCCAATGGAAATTCCCAGACTCCAGAAGATCGTGCTCAACGTTGGGATGGGAGAAGCCATAGATAACAAGAAACTTCTCGAAGCCGCTGTTGAGGAGATGGCGCTTATAAGCGGGCAAAAGCCGGTTAAAATAAAGGCGAGAAAATCCGTGGCCACCTTTAAGCTGAGAAAAGGAATGGAGGTCGGCTGCAAGGTCACCCTGCGCGGGGACAGGATGTATGAATTTCTTGACCGGTTTATTAACATTGCTCTGCCGAGAGTCAGGGATTTCAGGGGAGTGTCGAGAGACTCGTTCGACGGCAGGGGGAATTTCGCAGTCGGAATAAAGGAGCAGATAATTTTTCCCGAGATCAACTACGACAAGGTAGAAATGATACACGGGATGGATGTCGTTATCTGCACAACTGCCAGGAATGACGAGGAGGCCTCCAAGCTCCTCGAGTTGCTCGGAATGCCGTACAGGAGGTAGTAAACAAGGTGGCGAGAAAGTCGCTTATTGCAAAGGCACAGAAACAACAGAAATACAAGACCCGATATTACAACAGATGCCCGCTCTGCGGAAGATCGCGTGGATATTTGCGAAAGTTCAAGATGTGCAGAATCTGTTTCAGGAAGCTGGCAAACGAGGGCATGATACCCGGTGTTACGAAATCAAGCTGGTAGACGCCCGGTATTATCGATGAAAAAACAGTAGAGAGGGTATGATCGTGAGTCAATCAGATCCGATCGGCGATATGCTGACCGTTATCAGAAATGCGAACAGGGGGAAGAAGGAAAAGGTAGACATCCCTGCGAGCAAGCTCAAGATGGAAATCGTAAAGATTTTCAAAAATGAAGGGTTTATTAAAAACTTCAAGCTGATCGAGGATGATCAGAAGTCTTATATCAGGGTTTATCTCAAGTATTCCACCTCGGGAGAGTCCGTCATTCATGACCTCCAGAGGGTGTCCAAACCCGGTCTCAGAATATACCGGAAACGTGATCAGCTGCCGAGATATTTCAACGGTTACGCCACGTCCGTTATCTCCACCTCGCGGGGTGTTCTGACCGATAAAAAAGCTCGGGAACAGAACGTCGGCGGGGAGGTACTCTGTTATATCTGGTGAGTTTGTTTCCGTGCGCCTTGAGAAAACGACAAGGATGGCCGGAAGAATGACGGCCTTTGGCGCGGTCTAAATGAAAAGAGGAAGCGGGTATAGAAATGTCGAGAATCGGTAAACAGCCGGTGATGCTGCCTGAGAAAGTCAAGGTTGAATTAAAGGGAAGGCACGTGTCGGTGGAAGGACCCAAAGGCAGGCTGGAGCTTGACCTGAATTATAGTGGAAAGATTGCGGTCGAGGAGAACCGGGTCGTCGTGGAGCCTGAGGGAGCGGACAGAAATTCCAGGGCTTCCTACGGTCTCGTTCGCACGTTGATCAACAATATGGTGATCGGTGTCTCAGAGGGTTTTGTTAAAACCCTGAAAATCGTCGGGGTCGGCTACAAGGCGCAGATGGACGGGAAGAAACTCGTCCTCAATCTGGGTTATTCACATCCGATCGAGTACGCAATGCCTGATGGAATCACCGTGGAGGTTCCGGACCCCAATACGGTCGTTGTCGGCGGAATCGACAAGCAGCTTGTCGGTCAGTGCGCCTCCGAGATACGCGGGTTCAGGAAGCCGGAGCCCTATAAGGGAAAGGGCGTTATGTATACGGACGAACATGTGAGAAGGAAAGCCGGCAAGGCCACGGTTAAATAATCAGGGGATAAATATCGATGGACAAGATAGAGAGAAAGCTGAGAAGAAAGAAAGGGATAAGAAAAAATATTTACGGGACCAAAGAAAAACCGCGGATATCCGTATTTAAGAGTAACAGGCACTTGTTCGTTCAGGCCGTTGATGACGACAGGGGCATCACGCTCTGCTCCATGTCGGACAGTGCGGCCAAGGTGAAGCGTAACTGCGAAGGTGCCGAGCAGGTGGGAGTAAAGCTTGCGGAGGACCTGGTCAAACACAAGGTCGCAACTGCGGTATTCGACAGAAACGGAAACCGGTATCAGGGTATTGTGAAGGCCGTCGCGGAGGGTATTCGGAAGGGCGGGGTCAAGGTTTAAAAACGGAATTGTAGAGAAGTAAATATAGAGAATACGGGGGATCATGACGTGGGAAACGTCAGAAATAGAAAGGAATCCGATGACCAGTTTGTCGAAAAGCTCGTCAAGCTCAACAGGGTAGCCAAGGTGGTAAAGGGCGGGAGGAATTTCAGCTTCAGCGCCCTCATGGTCGTTGGTGACAAGCTGGGCAACGTGGGAATCGGTTTCGGAAAAGCGAATGAAGTCTCGGAAGCCATCAGAAAGGGAGTCGAGAAAGCCAAGAAAAATACGGTGCATATCAATCTCAAGGGCAACACCATCCCCCATGAAGTTATCGGCATCTATAAGAGCGGCAAGGTTATTCTCAAACCCGCATCTCCCGGGACCGGTATTATCGCCGGAGGACCGGTAAGAGCGGTTGTCGAGCTGGCAGGGGTGAAGGATATCCTCACAAAATCGCTCGGATCAGCGAATCCTCTCAATATCGTCAAGGCGACCATGGACGGGATGACGCGGCTCATGGATTTGAATCATATACTGGAGATGCGGGGAAAAACGGTAAAGGAACTGTTCGGTTAAGAGGAACCCCGTTCTCTAGGACGGCGGGAGAAACCGTTTTATTCGGGATAATGACCTTCCCGCGGACGTTATGAAAACAGTGAAGAGGAAAGAAACTCAAAATGGCTGAGGGAAAGAAGCTGCGGATAACGCTGAATAAAAGCCTTATAGGCATTCCTGATAAACAGAAACGCGTCGTTCGGGCGCTCGGACTGCACAGACGCGGTTCCACCGTAACGCACAGTGAGAACGGCGCGATAAACGGCATGGTTTTCAAGGTCAGGCATCTCCTTCAGGTTGAAAGGGTAAAGAAATGAATCTCAGACCCCCGATGAAATCGAGGCGGAACAGAAAAGTACGGGGCCGGGGGCCGGGAACGGGGCTCGGAACCACCTGCGGGCGCGGTAATAACGGGCAGAAGTCGAGGTCCGGTTATTCCAGGAAGATCGGGTTCGAGGGCGGCCAGATGCCCCTCGTGCGCAGACTGCCGAAGAGGGGATTCAACAATACCAGGTTTGAAAAAAATTACCAGGTTTTGAGAGTTTCCGACCTGGAAAGCTTCAAGGACGGGGACGTTGTCGATTACAAGGTCCTGCTCGACAGGCGGCTCGTAAACAGGAAGAACGGATTCGTGAAGCTCATAGGTGGAGGCGAGCTTAAAAAAAAGCTCCATATAAAGGTAAACGGTATCTCCGCCGGAGCACGGGAAGCAGTGGAAAAATCCGGAGGGACGGTGGATCTGTTGAAGGGGTAGGCTGGAACGAGCCCGAAAACAGGGGACAGGTATGGCTAAGCAGAGCAACATTGTAATGAACATGTTCAAGATTCCCGAGCTTCGCAAGAGGATCTTTTTCACGCTCGGGATGCTTGTGATCGTCAGGGTAGGCGCCTACATTCCCGTTCCCGGTGTCGACGCAATCGCGCTTGAGAGACTCTTCACGCAGACGGGAGGCGGTCTTCTCGGTTTTATCGACCTCTTCGCTGGAGGGGCGCTCAGGAGATTTACACTCTTCGCGCTCGGAATTATGCCGTATATATCGACATCCATCATTCTGCAGCTCCTTACCGTTGTCGTACCCGTTCTCGAACGTCTCTCAAAGGAAGGGGAATCCGGCCGGAAGAAAATACAACAGATAACCCGGTTCGGGACCGTGGTGGTGAGCGCGATTCAGGCGTATGCACTGACCGTTTTTATGAAATCTCAGCCGGATGTGATTGTAAACCCGGGTCTGGGATTTACCATTAACGCGATCGTCGCCATATCCACGGGAACGCTCTTTCTCATGTGGATAGGCGAGCAGATAACGGAAAGGGGGATCGGAAACGGGATATCGCTCATCATTTTCATCGGAATTGTTGCACGCGTACCGATCGCACTGAAACAGACCTATGATCAGATCAAGATCGGAGAGCTCAACCCCATAATGCTCATCGCCTCATTCGGGATATTTGTCGCCATCATTGCGTTTGTCATACTCGAGCAGCAGGGACAACGGCGAATACCCATACAGCATGCGAAGAAGGTGGTCGGGCGAAAAATATACAGCGCGCAGGCAACGCACCTTCCTCTGAAGATAAACCCGTCCGGAGTGATACCGATCATTTTTGCTTCATCGGTCCTGATATTTCCGGCACAGATTGCCAAATCGCTCGGAGCGAGGGCACCTTTTCTCGACAGGATAGCGGCGCTGCTGTCCCCGGGGAACGCCCTCTACCTGACGCTTTATGCACTGCTCATAATTTTCTTTACCTATTTCTACACCCAGATTCAGCTCAATCCGATCGATATCGCGGATAATCTGAAGAAGGTCGGGGGATATATCCCCGGGATCAGGCCGGGCGCCAATACGTCGAGCTATCTGCAGCGCGTTTTGAACAGAATCGTTCTTCCCGGATCGATATTCCTGGCGCTTATCGCACTGGTTCCGACCATAATTCAGAGGTGGCTCAACCTCCCTTCGGAGATGGCATATCTTATGGGTGGAACGTCGCTCCTTATAATGGTGGGCGTGGACCTCGATACGATGAAACAGATCGAATCCCATCTGCTCATGCGGCATTATGACGGCTTTATGAAGGGCGGAGGTAAACTTCGCGGAAGGAATCTTTGATAATAAGAAACGGTCATTATCAAGTGAACGGTGACCGTTTCAAATAAAACGGCCCGTAATAAAGGGCGCTTTGCCGTGTTAGGTATCCCAGTGTAAAAAACACACCGGGACAAGCCCCAGTGTAAAAAACACACCGGGACAAGCTCTGAGGAGGCTCAATGTCTAAAGAAGAGGCGATTACAGTCAACGGTGTTGTAAAAGAACCTCTTCCGAATGCGATGTTCAAAGTGGAGCTTGAAAACGGACATGTAGTGCTGGCTCACATATCCGGAAAGATGCGCATGCACAATATACGCATACTGCCGGGCGACAAGGTAAGTCTCGAGCTTTCTCCCTATGACCTGAACAGGGGCAGAATAACCTATAGATATAAATAAGTGTTGTGTGTAACGCGGATTGAGAAGGAAAGACGGCAAGATACGAACAGGTGTATGGAGATAAGAGATGAAGGTGAGATCTTCGGTAAAGCCGATTTGCGACAAGTGTAAAATTATTAAGAGAAAAGGGGTCGTTCGCATAATATGCGATAACCCGAAGCATAAGCAGAGACAGAAATAAGAGGGGATTGGGATATATGGCACGAATTGCGGGTGTTGACTTACCGAACAACAAGAGAATCGAAGTGGCGCTGACCTACATATACGGCATCGGTCAGACCAGGGCGAAGGATATCGTAAGAAAGGCACATGTCGATCCCGATACGAGGGTCAACAAGCTGACCGATACGGAGATCGCTTCTCTCAGGAATATTATTGAAAAATCGTACAAGATAGAGGGTGAGCTGAGAACCGAAACAGCGATGAATATAAAGAGGCTCATCGACATAGGTTCATACAGGGGATTGAGGCACAGGCGCGGGATGCCCGCACGCGGACAGCGTACGAGGACGAATGCGAGGACGCGGAAGGGTAAAAAGAAGACCGTAGCCGGAAAGAAAAAGTAAAGGAGTGTCGCGGTGGCAAAGGCAGTTAAAACGAGGACGAAGAAAAAAGAAAAGAAGAATATTGCAAGCGGCATAGTTCATATACAGGCCACTTTCAATAATACGATAATAACCATCACGGACAGGATGGGGAATGCAATCTCGTGGTCGAGCGCGGGGAGCCTGGATTTCAGGGGTGCCAAAAAGAGCACTCCCTTTGCAGCCCAGATCACGGCGGAGAATGCCGCGCGGAAGGCGATGGAGCACGGTCTGCGTGAAGTTGATGTTTACGTAAAGGGTCCGGGCTCTGGACGGGAGTCGGCCATCCGAACGCTCCAGGTCGTTGGATTGAAGATTAATTTGATTAAGGATGTCACACCGATTCCGCACAACGGGTGCAGGCCCAGAAAGCGGAGAAGGGTTTAAGGGGTAAACATTTTCCGATAGATGCGGGGCGGTCCTGCGAAGCGTGACGACAGCGCGTGAAAACGCGCTACACCGCGTTTATCGGTATAGGTACTTGAATATACGACCTGTGCGCGAGTACGGTGTACAGGCAATTATTATTGGAGGAAAAATGGGAAGGTATACAGGTCCCTCGTGCAGGCTCTGCAGAAGAGAAGGAATTAAGCTCATGCTGAAGGGCGACAGGTGTCTGTCGAGTAAATGCGCCTTTACGAAAAAGGGCAATCCTCCCGGCCGGGTTCCACGGAGAAGACCGAAATCGTCGGAATACGGTGTACAGCTGAGAGAAAAGCAGAAGGTCAAACGCTATTACGGAATATTCGAAAAACAGTTCAAGAATTATTTTGAGATGGCTTCACGAAAGAAGGGTATTACCGGAGAGCTGCTTCTTATTCTTCTTGAACAGCGTCTCGATAATATCGTCTACCGGATGCACTTTGCTTCTTCGAGAAAGGCTGCACGCCAGCTGGTAAGACACGGGCACATCACGGTGAATGAAAAAAAGGTGGATATTCCCTCGTACCTGGTGAAGGAAGGCGATGCCATAGAAGTAAGAGAAAAAAGCAAGAAGATGATTGCGATTCTCGAATCCATGAAGAACGAATCCAGGGTCGGTACCGTTCCGTGGCTCGAGGTCGATCCAGATAGTCTCAAGGGCAAGTATTCCTACGTACCGAAGCGTGAAGAGATCGATCTGCCCGTTAATGAGCAGCTCATTGTTGAGCTGTATTCAAAATAATCGAGGAGTATGAGTGCAATGGCACATAAGAATCTCTTAAGAGGGATGAAACGGCCGAAATCACTCCTTATTGAACACGAAGAAGGAACAAAGGAATATGGGAAAATAATCGCCTCTCCTCTCGAGCGGGGATATGGGACAACTCTCGGTAATTCCATCAGACGGGTGCTCCTGTCGGCGCTTCAGGGATACGCTATTGTGGCAATTCGTGTTGAAGCGTACGACTCGGAAACCGACGGTATGAAACTTATAACATCCGAATTCGACACCATTCCCGGGATGGTGGAGGATACGATCGATTTTATTCTCAATCTGAAAAAAGTCAGATTGTCGCTTGCGGACGAGGTTGAAACGAGGACCATATCGCTCACAAAGGAGCACGAAGGGGAGTTCAAGGCCGGAGACCTGGAGGTCGACGACAACATCCGCGTGCTCAATCCGGATATCGTACTCGCCTCGCTTTCGAAGGGATGCAGGCTGAATATCGACGTACAGGTCAATCTGGGCAGGGGATATGTTCCGGCTGAGGATAACGCGGAGAACATCGAAACGATCGGTACGATTCCCATAGACGCCCTCTTTTCACCCATTAGCAAATCGAATTTTCGTGTGGAGAACGCGCGCGTTGGGCAGAGGGGGGATTACGACAAGCTCATCCTGGAGGTGTGGACAGACGGCAGCATCCTTCCCGAAGACGCGGTGGCCGATGCCGCCAAGATACTGAAGGATTATCTCCTCCACTTTATCAACTTCAACGAGGAGTTTGAGGATGAGGAGGACGAGTACGACGAGGAAATCGAGAGGATGAAGACCGTACTCGAAACCCCCGTTGAGGAACTCGAGCTGTCCGTAAGATCTTCCAACTGTCTGCGGAACATCAATATAAAGACGATCGGGGACCTGGCACGAAAAACGGAAGACGAGATATCAAAAACGAAGAACTTCGGAAAGAAATCGTTGCAGGAAATTAAGGATAAGCTGGAGGAGTACGGTCTCACGCTCGGTATGGCTGAAATCCTTGAAGAAAAACTGGCCAAAAAGCAGGTGGAGACAAAGGCATGAGACATCTCAGGAGAGAAAAGAAATTCGGAAGAAACAGCGCCCAGCGGCGGGACATGTTCAACACGATGGCCTGTTCCTTTTTAGATAAGGAAAGAATACAGACGACAACGGCGAAAGCCAAGGAATTGAGACGTCTGAGTGAGAAAATAATTACCCGGGCCCGGGAAAACACCCTGCACAACAAGCGGATCGTCATGAAGAAAATTAAGGACCGGGATGTAATCAGGAAGCTCTTTGAAGACATAGGGCCGCGGTACGAGGGTGTCCATGGGGGATATACACGCGTAATCAAACTGGGAAGAAGAAAGGGTGACGGCGCGGAGCTCTCAATACTGGAGCTCGTGGATGTGAACGAGATACGGGAAAAGAAGCCGTCCAAGAAAACCCAGAAAGCGGCGCCTAAGAAACAGGCGGCACCGAAGAAGCCGGTGGCAAAGCAGGAAGGGAAAACGGGCAAGGAAACGGCCGCAAAGAAGGCGCCTTCCTCGGCCGGGAAGGAATCCGTCTCTTCGGTGAAGAAGGGGCAAGAAGCCGGCGAGAAGAAGGCACCTTCCGCTGACAGGAAGGAAGCCGCTACTGCAAAGGAAGCACCTTCTGTTGCAAAGAAGGGGACCGCGGCTAAAAAGGAAGCGCCTTCTGTTGCAAAGAAGGGGGCCGCGGCTAAAAAGGAAGCGCCCTCTGCTGCAAAGAAGGGGACCGCGGCTAAAAAGGAAGCGCCTTCTGCTGCAAAGAAGGGGACCGCGGCTAAAAAGGAAGCGCCCTCTGTTGCAAAGAAGGGGACCGCGGCTAAAAAGGAAGCGCCTTCTGTTGCAAAGAAGGGGGCCGCTCCTGCAAAGAAGGCACCTCCCGCTGCCAAAAAGGGAGCCGCTCCTACAAAGAAAACTACCACCCCCTCCGAAAAGGGGCAGGAAAAGCCGAAAGAGAAAAATACACCCCCGGATAAAGAGGAGAACTAGATATTTTTCCACCGGGAGTGAAAACCGTAATCGATCTCAATGCACGCGTTGCCGTGTACTGAATAAATCTTCCGATGGCTGTCACAACTCCCTACTCGAGGATAGCAGGAATATTCCTCTTCATAGCCTTCGCGCTCATAGCACGACATTTTTTTATTCTTTTTTTTCAGGCCCTGTTCATCGCGGTCTCCATCATATTTTTTGACATGAAGTTCGGAACGCGCTGCATAAGGCGTATGGCCGCGCTCATACCGCTCCTGCTGTTTATCGTGGTTTTCAACGGGATGAGAGGCGGAGGAGAGGTCTTCCTGCAGCGGGGCCCTCTGATCGTCATGAAGCAGGGTGTTTTCAGGGGCCTCTACTTCGCCCTTATGGTAATGGAGCTCTACCTGCTGAGCAGGGCACTCACCGAAACGCAGCCGGAACGCCTCCTGTCGACGCTCCATACCCTGGACAATATTGTAACCGGAAAAAAGCGAAGCACGCGCAGGGCGGACGAGACGGGCGGGCTCATAATCATGCTCTACTATGTCATGCGTATCTTCTATAATACTTACAGCGAGCTTAACGTGATCTTTAAACGGGGTCTCCCCGTCAGGACACGTACTCTGCTGTTCATTCGAACGGTTTTCAGCAGCTCCGAGGCTGAGTACCGAAGGGCGAGCGCGCACGAATTGGAAATAGTACGTCCCGTTCCCGGAGACATACTGGCATTTTTTATCAATGCAGCCCTTCTTATCAGCGCCGTATTTGCAGCGCGAATGACCGGCTGAAAGCGGAAAAGAGAGCGGATGTATGGCAGTATCCAGACTGGGCAGTGAGATAGAAAAGCGGGGCCTCGATGATGACGCGAGGGCATTCTGGGGGCTGGAAGAGAACAGCGGTGCGGATGCGCTGGAAGCCCGTTATACCGACCCGCTTGTTTTTTTTCGTATACTTTCTCTTCTTGACAGGGCCGAGCTCGGGCTCCTCGTCAGCCTTCGAAAGAAGAAAGGAACGGTGAACCGGGGCGGCCTGGATGCGGGGTCGGAGATTCTCGAAAGACTTACACGCTATTTCTTCATACATATTAAAAAGGACAGAGCGCTCCTTACCAACCGTTTCGACCGGATCTATCTCTTTCCTGAGACCGCCGAAATGCTCGACCGTTTTCAGATAATCGATTCGGCCGACTGCATAAAAAGATTCGATCCACCCGGCGACCTCACCGTTAAAGAACGTCCCGAACCGCTCGCCGAACTGATCCTGAACGGAGGCATCATGAGACCGGACCCGGAAGACCATGCGATGGACGGGTTTGTCCGGGAAGGGCTCGTTCATCCGGGACTTTATCACGACAGTGAAGGGTTTATCTGTGTATGGATTTTTGATGGGGTGAATCATAACCTCCCTCAAACGAAAAACGAGGACATCCGCTTCATACAGACGCCCTTTCTGGGCCTCCTTCGTAACTCCATAGAAGCGCTTCGCTTCAGGAAGCCGGTCAGAAGAAACGTTGAGACGGCAGTGAAGGATGCGCTGGGAGTCGCGGTCCGGCCGAAAGGGACGGATGAAGTGTTCATACGGGAAATGTACGAAATGGGAATTTTTGAGGACGGGACGGAGCCGGATCTCTCGTGGGCCCGTTTGAATTACGAGGAGACGGTCTCCCGTATGAAGAAAGCCCTGTACCCCCTGGAAAATACAATCATGTCCATCGTGAAGGAACGGTCCGTGTGCAGCAGGGATTATATCGTATCCCGGGTTATGCGTGAACGGTTCATTCAAGATCCGGTCACGAAAAACGGAACGGACGGACTGCATGAGGTGAAGCCGCAGATTATACATGGTGTGGAGCGGCTTATATTCAGGGGTTTTCTCCTCTCGGACATGACCGGAAACATGGTTAAACTGAATGATCTGCGGAAAGGGGATGTACCCGGTTCTCTCATCGTTAATAATGACGGGGAAGTGATCGTGTATGCGGAGGCCGTTTCGTCGCGTACGCTGTGGCTGCTCACCTGTTTTACACGTGTGCTCGGTATTGACGGCGTTATAAGGCTGAAAATCGACCGGGATTCGGTTCTCAGGGGAGTCGAGCTCTGCCGCGATGCCGAAAGCCTGATCGGGGTGCTTGAACGGAACTCACGTTCGCCGGTCAGGAGGATCGTGACCCTGATACGGGAGTGGACGGATGGCTTCACGGATGCCGGGCTCAGGCAGGGGCCGGTGATCGTGGTCCACTCTGATACTGAGAAACTGCGGATTCTCCATAATAATTACATAGGACAATTCGTCGACGAGGAGTCGGGGAAGCTCCTCCTTCTCTCGAAGGATATCGATACTTTCAAGCTGAGAAAGGAGCTCAGGAAGGAGGGTTTCCTCCTCGATTCGGAAACCATTTCCTGAAAGATAAAAAAAACTTTAAATCTTTTCAATTAATCGATTTATCATCCGTATTCCCTCCCCCCGCTCACCATTCATTCCTTGAGAAAGACCTGTATCTTATCGGTGGTTAATCCATTATAATCAATTCGTTCAAATATTAAAAATTATTATAAATATACTTACTATTATTAATAGTAGTTTATTGTATCTTATAGGTCTTAATATGTAATTATGTCAAACAAATAATTTATTATTAAAATATATATACGGCAATGTACTGTAGAATTAATGAACTACCGATACAGTCGTATAAAAAAGAAGGTCGGGCCGCAGATGAAACGTAATTGACTGGTTGGACCTATTGTGCTCTTGAAGGGTTGAGAAGCATGGAATGGACTGTAACGATAAAGGAAAAATAATATATTGAGATAGTTACCCGCGGTGTTGCGGACAGAAGCGGATCGCTGTATATGGCGAAGGCAATTACTATGATTATGACCGAACACAAGATCAAGAAAGCGTTGATAGATCAAAGCAATATTGATACGGTTTCAGGAACAATTTTGGATGTCTACAAGCGTCCGAAACGGCTACAGGAAATGGGAGTGGCTCAATGGCTCTCGACAGCTGAAATTGTCAAACCGGAACACAGAGAATTCTTCAGCTTTTTAGAGACAGTATGTGTGAATCGTGGTTTTGGGTTTGCGTCGTTCAGCGATCGACAATCAGCGTTGGAATGGTTGTTAGAGCAATTAATTTTCAGTCCCAGAAACCGGGCGTGAAAAGCTTCTCCCTCTTTCCATCCTTATTCCTGAAAACGATGAATCCCTCGATTCCCTCTTCCCGGAGAAAGGCCATTCCCCGTTCGCTTCCCATGACGAAAACCGCGGTCGCCATGGCGTCGGCAAATCCCGTATCTTCGGAGAGCACGGTAACACTCATACAGTCGCTCGAGGGATACCCCGTGCGCGGGTTGAGAAGGTGACTGTATTTTATTCCGTTCGCCTCGAAGTAGTTTTCGTAGTCGCCCGATGTCACGACCGCGGTATCAGATTTTTCGAGAATCCCGATATACTCGCCGTTTTGCTCGGGGTCCTGTATTGCGATGCGCCATTGTGTTCTTTGGCTGTTCGTTCCCCGTATATAGATATCGCCTCCTCCGTCCACGAGGAAGTTCTCATATCCATTTTGAAGAAAGTGGTCGCGTATAAGGTCGACGATCTTTCCCTTTGCTATTCCTCCCAGATCGAGCTTGACCGCCGGGGGTTTTCCGATTCTGTCCGTACGAACGTCCGTTTTCCCGTAACCCGTCAGATCGAGTGCCGCTTCCAGTTCCTCACGAGTCGGGAGGTGAGGGCTGTCGGTATCGAATCCCCAGGCCTGCATGAGGGGAAGAACGGTCGGGTCGAACGCGCCGCCGCTCATCCCGGCAAATGAGAGTGCGTCGTGAACGAGGTCGAAGAGGACAGGGTCCTCTTCCCTGAGAAGTTCCGAGGACCCGTTGAATTTCCCGAGTGCCCCGTCAGCGTGCCTGTAATCGAATTTTATTTCGAGCGCGTCCGCCAATCGGTAGGCATCGTCCATGACTTTGCGGGCTTCACCCGCTTTCCCATGCCGGGTCACGATGATTATTTTGACGTATGTTCCGAGTGTGATTCTCGTATCGGAGACCGATACCGGAGCTCTACTACAGGAAAAGAGGCAGAGAAACATGACAATCATGACAACCGTGAAACTATGGGGGACTATGTATTTTATTTTCACGGGCAGGAGTACCGCCTCTTTTCATTTACCGATGGAAAATTAATCGCGTACATTCAGGGGATTTTTGGTGATAATCGGTATCTACCTGATGGATACGACCGAAACGCGCAATAAATCGGGGGACCCGCTCACAGCACGAGGTCCTGGCGCGTATACGCCTCTTTAATCGGGATTCCCTCACCGGTTATATACTGTTTTCTTTTCCCGTCTATGAGTATCGAGAGTTTTTTTACCTGCTGAAAATCGAATGCGGTGAACATGACCTGGGAAAGCTGAAACAGTATTGCTTCCCTGCCGCTGTAATTATTCTCGAAACCGGAGCTGAAATTCAAAGTCAGGTGTCCTTCATCAATACGTGCCCAGATCAGTTTGGTCCCCTCGGGAATGAAACTGATTGTCCCCGCTTTTTTCTCTGAATCCGTGGGACCGGTGAGCAGAATTTCAATCGTGCGGGTGAGCGGCGAATCCCTGTATTCCACTGTACGCCGAACCGGGTAGAGCTGGGCCGTCCCGTCATCCTCGTTGATCTTTACATAGTAGAGGGAAGCCGTGAGGCTCTTGACCTGCGGTTTCGGCGGTTTCGCCTTTTCTTCAGTCTTCGGTTTCTCGGATACCTTTTCTTCGGGCGGTGGCTCCGGTTCGCCGGCTTCCTCTACGATTATGATCTTCTCTTCCGGTTTTTCATCCTCTTTTGAAGGTTCTTCCCGGACTTCGGGAGGGGTTTCTTCCTTTACCGCGGGTGGTTTTGCAGGCGGCACCTGTGTTTCGGATTGTTCCGGAGTGACCTTCTCTTTGAGGAAGGAAAAGGTTTCCTTGAAGGACCCCTTTCCCCTGTACACGAAAATGACAACAAGGACGAGCAGAATGAAAAGCCAGAACAAACAGCCCGTCTTCCCGATCCTGGACTTTCTTCTTCTTGCCATTTTAAGCAATATAGATTTTAATGATGCAAGTGTCAAGGCAAACGGGGTTGTCCATGCGAGTATCCGGTGCTGCGGTTATTCTTCTCTGCGGGGCACTGTGTCTTCAGGCCGCGGGCGGAAAAAAAGAGGAGACGGTAACCTTGAGCGTCAACGGGCGGCCGCTCACGGTAAGGCTTGCGGCCAGTGAAAAGGAGCGCCGCGCCGGGCTTATGGGGGTTGAGCATCTCGAATGGAACGAGGGAATGCTCTTCGTCTTCGAGCAGGAGGAACACCTCTCCTTCTGGATGAAAAATACAAAAATACCTTTGTCCATAGCTTTTTTGGATGAAAACGGAAAAGTGACCGATATATTTGATATGGAGCCCTATTCCCTCGAGCCGGTCAGGTCCTCTGTTCGGTGCAGGTACGCCCTCGAGGTGAACAGGGGATTCTTTGAAGAGAGTGGTCTGGGCGCGGGAGACTCAATAGACATAGACCTGGAAGCGATCAATTCAAAATGATGAAACGTATCTTACTGCTCATATGCCTGCTGCTGCCCGCATCACAGCTTTTCGCGGGATCGGACATGACACTTATTTATTACTTTAAAAACCTGACCGGGGATTCCGCGTACGATGACCTTATATACTCGATTCCCGTCTGTCTCTCGAGCAGGCTCGGGGAGGAGTATACGCTCATAGACAGGAGCGGCCTTGATATGTACCTGGAGGACCCTTCCATCGATCTCTGGGACAGGGATTACCTCATGAACAGTGTGGGCCGGAAAATAAAGAACATCCTGTTCGGGATCTTCTACCTCGAGGGTGAACGAGTGGTTCTGCAGGGACGGATGTATTACGCGGAGAGCGGGCTCGTTCTTGATGTTAACGAGCAGAATTGGGCGGATTTCGATAAACTCCGGACTGTGGAAGATTCGGCCGACGACATCAGGGGATGCACGGTGGGCGAGGATGCGCAGCTGTACAAACCGCGTGCCAGGTCAGCCGCTGGTGTAGTCAGGCCGGAGTCCAATAAACTGCTGGTTATGAATACGGGCGTTTTCCTTCCAACCGGGGAATGGAGCGATATCTACGATACGGGCGTTTACGGCGATTATGTATTCGGGGTGTTTCCAGGCAGGAAAAGGCTGAGATTCGGAGTCGGTACCCACACGGGTTTTATTCTCATGAACCGGAGCAGTGACGACCGGTTCGTTTCATCGAAAATGATGATTATCCCCATAGGGGGAGGGGTGCACTACGCGCTCTTGAATAAGGCGGTCGACCGGGTCATGCTGGATTTTACCCTCGGCATGGCCCTGTCGAAGCTCTCTGTTAATTATGATACCTCCTATTCGACCGACCTCTATACAAAGGGAGGAGTGAGCGTAACCTTCCATGTGCGGCAGCTCCACTTCTCACTTGTGGGCGGACTGATGACGGTCGGGTACAGGGATAATCCCCTCAACGCGGCCTACGCGGAGCTTGGGGTAAGATTCTACGAGTAGAGAAATGAGTAACGGCATGCGCAGGATTGTTGTTTTACTTCTCATATTTCTGGTTCCCTGTCCGATGTTCGCGGGTGAACTGTTCGTATCGTCAAATCCGTTGAACGCGGACGTGTGGCTGAACGGCGAATACGCGGGAAAAACGCCGCTCAGGAAAAGCGGGCTGAAAGACGCGATCGATATCGCTGTTCGCAAGGAGGGTTTCGGGCGCGTGGAGGAGAAAGTGGAGGCGGACGGTTCACGGACAACTCTGCTCTTCTACGAGCTCCAGCCCCTGACCATAGACCTCGTATTGAACCAGGATGAAAAGGAAGTCTTCCTGAATGATGTGTTCGCGGGTAATGCGCCCCTCGTGGTGCGCAACATCCCGGACGGTATCTATCATATAGGGAGCGGGGACAGGGCCATTACCCTTTCAAACGCGGAATACACACGTGCGCGAAAGACGACGATCTATGAGACCGCTTTCTCGGCCGGGCTTACGGCGCTTTCCTTTACCGGCGCGTTCAACGACCAGCCGGAGAAGGGTACGCTCCGTGTCTCTTCGGTTATCTTCGGAGGGCTTCTGGGCTACAACCTTCTCAAGCTGTTAAAACTGCAGACCGCGATAAGGGATGAAAAACGTTCGATGAGGGGTGTCGAGGTCCTTGCCTATAGAGGGGAGGAGGACAGGGATATGTTCTCCAAGGGAATGGAGTTCGTGGGGACGGAATCCTGGGATGAGGCGCTGGCAAAATTCAACCTCCTTATAAACGTTTATCCCGATTCGTCATTCGTACCGCTCAGTATCTATGAAATGGGTTATATATACTATCAGCTCGGCAGGTACGAGGAGGCTTCGAAATACACCGCCCGCTTTGTTTTCGACTACCCGGCATATGAGTTTTTCACGCTCGGTGTTTTCCAGCTGCTCAGGGCGGACATGAACACCGGCAATTACGGCGGTGCGGCGGGCCATTATAAAATGGTTCGCCCGCTCTACCTGAATGAAGCCAATGTCGAGGAGTATATCGAGTTCTATAAAATAATGACGGAACTGTATACCCATACCGGGGAGAAGGCTTTTCTCAGCGAGGACCTGTTTGCGGAGCTCCAGGTTTTTCTCGACAAGAATGAAGAGTCGCTCAGCTACCCGGACATACTTCTTCTCAAAGGCAAGCTCCTCTATCTCTATCTTGATGAAGACAGGGGATTGAAGCTGCTCGGGGATATGAAGGAGGATTTTCTGTACAGGAAGGACATCATATCGGAAGTGGAGGGCGTTCTCGATGCCCGATAGGATACTCTCCTTCAGGCTGAGCGGTTACGCGCTCGGTGTTGAGGAAGACCAGGTTGAAAAGATACTGATAAACAAGCATCCTTCAATGGATGAATTCACCCTCGAAACGGGGGTCGAGGTGAGAAGCCTCAAGGGGTATGTGCCGCTCCCTCCGAAGGAGGAGGTGCCCGCGGAAAACATCCTCTTTATCAAGGGGCAGAAAGACTATTACGGATTCAGCGTCGACGGCGTGGACGGATACCTGAAGCTGAAGGGCGGTGAACCCGCTGAAACGAAGAGGGCCGCCGGCCCGGTAAAGTATTACATCCGGAGCGGAGAGACATTCATACCCGTTCTCAATCTCGAGGACATCACGAATGAAGCGGTAACGGTCGGCCCGGAGACGATCGAGGAGATCATCGGCTATTCACAGACGGTGGAAGATGCGGGTGCCCAGAAGCCTGACTCCGTTTTTCAGGATGTAAGTCAGGAAGAGGTATACCGGTCCATAGAAGCGGAAATCGAAAAGGAGAAAAGGTCGTATTCCGATGATATCGTACGGAGTGCAAAGAGCGGAGTTACGCTCCCCATTGTACTCAACGTGGTGCTCATCGCGGTCTTCGCGTCGATACTGACATTCTACCTCACCGTCAGCAGGGAGAAACTCAGGGAACAGGTGCTGAGCGGGAGTATTACAGGGGTGGAAGAAGAGGTCATCAGGGAGATCAAGAGGAGGAGCGAGGAGGAGGTCAGGAAAAGCAAGGAGAAGCTGAACGAGGCGAAAAAGAGGCTGACGGCGCTGCAGGAAGAGAGGGATTTCTTTCTCGCCAATCAGGACAAGATACTCTCCGAAAAGGAGCAGGAAATCGCGGACGAGTATGAGCGGAAGCTCGAAGAGGCGCGAAACAGGTTCTTAGCGAGCGGATCCGAGAATGCGGAGCTTGAATTCGAGGAGGAGAAGCAGCGCCTGAACAACGAGTATCAGCAGCAGATAGAGGACACCCGTTCAGAGATAGAAAAAATCAAGGACGATTATGAGAACGCGCTCCAGGCGAGGGAAAACGAGATAAAGAATGAGGTGGACCTCTACACGAAGAAAATCAGCGACATAGAGCAGCAGCTCGTCGAGGAACGCTCGAAACTGAAGGAGACCGAAGAGCGCTTCCAGAGCGCGGTCACCTCTCAGGAGGAGTACCTGGCGTTCAGGAAACAGATCAACAGGGTGTATGATCGGGCCCTGACCCAGATTTCACGGGATAACTATGACAGGGGTATTGCCGAGCTGTCCACGCTCCTGCCCATACTCGAGAGGGCAAGAAGAACGGGCCTGGGAGAGGAGGAGGAGCTGAAGGTGGAGGAGAAGCTCGTGGGCGGCATACTCGATCTCGCGGAAAGTGAAAAGAACCAGATCAAGCTGAATGACGTGGCCGAGCGCATGTATGATTCAGCCGACGGCCTTGAGAAGAGCGGAAACATGAGGGAGGCGCTCTCCCGATACTACACGGCATATTCGATTTCAGACAGCGATCGATTGCGCGAGCGGTCCCTGCGGAGGGCGGAATCCATAATAGAATCCTTTTATGACGAGCGCCGGCAGGGTGAGCGCGTTGCGATGGAATCTGAAGCTGAA
>Ga0272442_10003900_pt1 | contig 20669 bp, 14 predicted proteins | sample SSMForm2O_FD_200262 | JGI IMG/M metagenome (GOLD analysis project Ga0272442, IMG submission 200262) | Marine sediment archaeal communities from Little Sippewissett salt marsh, Falmouth, MA, United States - SSM-Form-2O | ecosystem: Environmental > Aquatic > Marine > Wetlands > Sediment ... | reverse complement strand
CTGACACTACTGGCACGTTGGAGCAGCGAAACTGCACGTGCGCTGAAGATCGGAAACGAACGTAACTAACTTATGCGCAACGCGTTATGTCGTGAAGAAATCTGTCCTTAGATGTGCGGAATGTGAGGCAAGATTCTCCCGGTGACGCTGTCGGGGCTGTTCGCCGCGGCGGCCATCGCCGCCGACTGGCCCCAGTGGCGGTATGACGCTTCACGCGGGGCGTCGACGCCGCACGCGCTGCCGGCCGACCTTCGGCTGCACTGGGTCCGGAAGATCGAGTCACCGAAACCCGCCTGGCCGCCCACGCAGCACAAGGTCCGGTTCGACTCCGTCCCGCAGCCCATCGTTGCCGGCAAGATGCTGTTCCTGGCGTCGTCCGCTCGCGACAGGGTCACAGCCTACGACACGGAGACCGGCGCGGAGAAATGGCGATTCTACGCGGGCGGCCCGGTCCGCTTCGCGCCGGTCGCGCTGGGGGACAGGCTCTACTTCGTGTCGGACGACGGCTATCTCTACTGCGTCAACACGGTCGACGGCAAGCTGCTCTGGCGCTTCCTGGGCGGGCCGTCCGATCGCAGGATCGTCGGGAACGGCCGTCTCGTTGGAACGTGGCCCGCCCGCGGCGGACCCGCGGCACAGGATGGCATTGTCTACTTCGCCGCCGGCATCTGGCCGTTCATGGGGATCTTCATCCACGCGCTTGACGCAAAGACTGGACGACCCGTCTGGACCAACAGCGGAAGCGGCTCCAACTACACCGTGCAGCCCCATTTCAGTCCCGCCTTCGCCGGCGTGGCGCCGCAAGGCCACCTGGCCGCATCGACCAACACTCTTCTCGTCTCCGGCGGCAACACGGTACCGGCGGCGTTCGACCGAAAAACCGGGCGGTTCAAGTACTTCCACCCCGGAAGCAGGAAGTTCGGCAAGAATCCCGGCGGCCATGCCGTGTTCGCGTGCAACAAGTGGTTCATTAACGGCGGCGCGGCCTACAGGATGACGGACGGGCTCGGGCTGTGCCGCCTGCAGGTACATGTCATCAGCGGAAATGCCCTGATCGGCCTGGAACCCGCGAGGAAAGCGGTGACCGCGTGGGATATGCAGCCCGAAATCACGACCCAAACGGCCAGGAAGACATCCCGGCCGCCCGGCAAAGCCCCATCCTACACCTTCCCGGCCAAGTGGCGGTACCCGGCCCGGTTCATCAAGACAAAGCACGACATCTCCCGCAAGGCAGGAGCCCCGCCCGACTCCGCCACTGCCTGGCAGGAAGCAACGGCTTCATGGCGCGGGCACGGGTCGTTCGCCGGCTTCGTGGGCCGCGCCGGTGTCTGGGAGATCACCCGGGTACACCTCCAGGCCGGGAACCGCGTCTATGTCAGCGGGCACAATGCGATCGCGGCCATAGAAACGCCCAAGCCGGACGGCATGCCGCGGCTCGCGTGGATGACCAGCGCAGCCGGCCAGCCGTCAACCATGATCGCGGCTGACAGCCGACTATTCGCCGTAACTACCGACAACAGGCTGTGCTGCTACGGACCGGGCCGCCGCGCGGTCAAAGCGCATACACTGAAGAAAGCGGAGCCCCCGTCACCGGCGCCCGGCCCGCTGGAGTCGGAGCTCGACACTGCCCTTCAGCTGGCCGCATCGCGCGACGGCTACTGCCTCGTTCTCGGCCTGCCGGATGACCGACTTATCTTCCATGCCGTCGCCAAGTCACGGTTCCACCTGGTCGTCATCGATCCGGACACGGCGAAAGTGGCATCTTTCCGAAGACGAATGGACAATGCCGGACTCTACGGAACCAGGGTGACGGCTATCACGGCCCATCCCTATCACGTCGAACTGGCTCCGTATTTCGCCGACCTGGTGTTCGCGGCCCACCCGGTCGACGCCAGGTTCCAACTTCGCCGCACTCATCCAGGCACCGTTCTCAATAGCCTCCGCCCCTACGGTGGTGTTGCATACCTGCGGGCGAAACCCGGTAAGGAAACCGATCTCGTCAGGTGGGCCCGCGCCACAGGCGTAGAGCAGTACGAGGTGCAGCAGGAAGGAACCGGCGTACTGGTCACGCGGCCAAGCGCGCTTCCGGGGGCCGCCGCGTGGACACACCAATACGCCGACCCGGCCAACACGGCCACCTCCCGTGACGGGCTCGTGAAGCCGCCGCTCGGCCTGCTGTGGTTCGGCGGCCCTTCGAATGAAGGCGTGTTGCCGCGTCACGGCCATGGACCGGCCCCGCAGGTCGCCGGCGGACGTCTCTTCATAGAGGGCGAGAACATGCTTCGCGCGGTTGACGTCTACACAGGACGCCTCTTGTGGCAGAAGGATATCCCCGGCATCGGCCGCTATTATCGATTGACCAGCCACCATCCCGGCGCGGGTGAAATCGGGAGTAACCACGTGGCCCTGGAGGACGGTGTATACGTCATGTCCCCCAACCGGTGCGCGCGTCTGGACCCGGTCAGCGGCCGGACGATGAAGGTCCTTCAGATGCCCGGCGCCTCCGAGAAGGAACGCCCGCTCTGGGGCTCTATTCGTGCCTGGCAGGACCTGCTCATTGCAACCGCCGTACCGACAAACCCGAAGCCGGCCGGAACACACATCTACGCCGTCGCCAGCAAGAAGCTGGTGATAATGAACCGTCACACCGGCAGGATGCTCTGGTCGAGGGAGGCCGTCCACAATTTCAGGCACAACGCGGTAGCCGTGGGAGCCGACAAGGTGTTCTGCATCGACGGACTGTCGCCCGCGCGGCTCACCGCGTTCCGTCGCAGAGGACGGGTTGCGAAGCACCAGCCCTGCCTCTACGCTCTGGATGCCCGTACCGGCGAAGTGCAGTGGAAAGCAACCAACAATGTGTTTGCCACTTTCCTGAGCTACTCTGCGAAGGAGGACGTCGTTGTGCAATCGGGAAGCGCCGCCCGCGACCGGGCTTTCGACGAGATCAGGAAAGGTATGTCGGTCCACCGCGCCCGGGACGGCGGTGTTGTCTGGCACAACCCCCGCATCGAGTACAGTGGTCCGTGCCTGCTGCACGGTGACACGATAATTACACAGGGCTTCGCGCTCGATCTCATGACGGGGAAACGCAGGACACGCCGTCACCCGCTGACCGGCACATCCATCCCGTGGACGTTTACCAAGAACTACGGGTGCGACACGGCGATCGCGAGCCGTTACCTGCTCACGTTCCGTTCGGCAGCGGCCGGGTTCTTCGACCTCCTGCGCGGCGGCACCGGGAACCTGGGCGGCTTCAGGTCGGGATGCACCGCAAACCTGATCCCGGCCGATGGGGTGCTTTCCGCCCCGGACTATACCCGCACCTGCATCTGCAGCTACCAGAACCAGTCGTCACTCGCAATGATACACATGCCCGAAGCCGACCTGTGGACCTTTAACGGGCTGCCGAGAACCGGTAGGCCCGTCAAACGGGTTGGTATCAACTTCGGCGCGCCGGGCGACAGGATGGCGGAGAATGGCACGCTGTGGCTCGATTATCCCAGTGTGGGCGGCCCGTCACCCGACGTGCCGGTGCTGGTGGCGCCCGCGGGTGCACGCTCCTTCCGCCGGCACCAGTCGACAACCACGTCTTCCCGGCCCAATGCCCTTCCCTGGGTCTCCGCTTCGGGCCTGATCGGCGCCGGGGCCATGACAATAAAGATCTCCCCGGTAGACGCCGTGGTGAGCAACGCGCCGCCGGGCGCCGCCGGCGCGTTACTGGATGGGGAAGAGCCGGCACCGTTCACCGTCCGCCTGCACTTCGCCGAACCGGATAACATCGGAGTGGGCGAGCGCATCTTCACGGTGGGATTGCAGGGGAAGAAGATCCTTCGTAACTTCGACATCCGCAGGGAAGCGGGCGCTTTCCGGCGCGCCATCGTTCGCGAGTTCCGGGGCGTCAAGATCCGAGACACGCTCACACTCGACATGGTCGCCGCCAAGGGCGACGTCGTTATCTGCGGCGTTGAATTGATCGCGGAACAACCTTCCGCCGTAGCGCGGTCTTCCAAGGCCGCGCATCCCGAGGTCGGCCGATGAACGGCGTTGGAACGCCGTTCTACAGGTGGGACCGTTCTACTCCGGCATAGTGCCGTCCTCCGGACGGCGCGTCTTCTGCTTCACATATTCCAGGTTCTTCCGCGCCTCTTCGTAATCCGGCTTCAGCTCGATCGCCTTCTCCAGCATTATCCTCGCCTTCGCCAGTTGGCCCATTCTCACGAATACGGCCCCCAGGTTGTTGCAGATTTCCGCGTCCTCGGGACTCATGGCCCATGCGATCTTCAGGTTGTGTGCCGCTTCCCGCAGCCGACCCGAGACCCCCAACAAGAGGCCCAACCGTTTCTGGTTTCCCAGGTTGCGCGGTTCGATTGCCACCTTTTCCTCCAGCTCCAGGATTTCCTTCCTGAGCTGTATCGTCGCTTCGCTGACCCCGACCTTCTTCGTCAGGAGCCGTGCGAGCCCGAGCCTGGCAGGAGTCAGGCCCGGGTTCAGCTCCAACGCCTTGATGTACTGGGCCTGCGCATCGTCGTACTTCCGCTCCATCACATTCAGGTCGGCCAGGTTGGAATGAAGGATAGGTATCGGTTTCGGCGCGAGGCGCATGGCCGCCTCGTATTCCTCGCGTGCCTCGACGAAACGCTTGGCCCGGACCAGCATCAGCGCAAGGTTGTTCCGCGCCTCGGCGTTGTCCGGTGCCAGCTCGGCCGCTTTCCTGCAGTGCGCTATGGCCTGGTCCGCCTCGCCATGCCGCCCGAGCAGTATTCCCAGGTTGCTGTGCGGCTCCGAATACGCCGGGTCGAGCCGGATGGCTTCGCGGTAGTGTCGAAGCCCCGCCGCGTCGCGGCCCTGCGCAACGACGATGTTGCCCAGGTTGTTGTGCACCTTCGCCAGGTGCGGACCGGGAACGAGCGCGCGACGGTAGTGCGTTTCCGCCCGTCTCGTATCGCCGAGCTCGTCCAGCAGCGCGCCGAGATTGTAATTGGCCTGGGCGGAATCCGGGTCGATTTCCAGCGCCTTCTTATACGCCGCCAGGGCCTGTTTTCGGAGCCCCTGGCGTTCGAACAGGCTGCCCAGGTTGCAGTAACTCCGCTCATAGTCCGGTTTCAACTCTATCGCACGATCAAGATGCCGGCGCGCCCTGTCCCAATCACCACGCTCGGTATAGAGCACGCCCAGGTTGTTGCCGGCCAGCCAACAAGCCGGATTCTTCGCCAGGGTGTCGGTCCATAGCTCCTCCACCCCCCTGTAGATCCCACACTGCCGCCACGTCAACACCCCCAACACCACCAGCACCACGCCGGAACCGACCACTACGTATCCTCTTCCCGACACCCGGCACCCGACGGCCGACGCCCTGCCGGCAATGCCGGCAACAAGCGCCAGGAGCCCGGCACTGGCCAGGTACTGAAAATGATCCGCCACGAATGAGTAGCGCATCGGGTAGACGTTGACAAAGCCCAGCGCAGGCAGAAGCGTGCCCCCGAAGAACAGCACGGCCACCAGCGGCCCTGCCCCTATCTTTCGACGCGCACACCATAGCCCCACGACACCGCCCAGCGCCGCAACCGGGAAGAGATACTGCCACCACGCGGCCGCGTCAATCGTCCACCTCGGATATATGAAGGTCAGCCGCAGCGGCAGAAAAAGCTTCCCGGCGTAGAACCACACCGCGCGCCCCGCGATGAGGCAGCGTTCGACAAACGAGATGTCCCATTCCTTGCCGATCGCGCCCACGGTGCTGCGTTCCATCCAGATAGTGACCGCGCCGAACACGGCGCCCAGTGCGAACATGGGCAACATGAGCAGAACATGTCTCTTGAACTCCCGCGGCTCGTCGCGCCACGCAAGAACCAACAGCAACGCAGCCGGCAGTGTACACGTCACCGTCTTGCTCAACAGCGCGCAGACAAAAAGCCCCACAGCCGGCAGGTACCAACCCACCCCGCGTCCCACATCCTGCATCACGCATCCCGCATCCCGCCTCTCGACTGCGCTCGGAATCTCCGACATCCTGCACCGTCGCAGATAACACAGCCCCGCCGCGAAGTAGAACACCGCCGACAACACGTTCTTCCGTTCCGTGACCCACGCCACCGATTCAACATGTACCGGGTGTAGCGCGAACAGCGCCGCTCCAAGCCAGGCGCACGGAACGCGCAGGACCTCCAGGACGCGCCACAGCAGGAGCGCGCCGAGAATGTGGAGCATCACGTTGACGATGTGGTAGCCGCTCGGGTTGAGCCCCCACAGCCGGTACTCGAGCCAGTAGGTCGTGTGGACAAGCGGGTAGTATTGCGGAACCGCACCGGGCTCGGCCCAGATCCGTTTCAGTCCATCCGCGGATCTAAGCGTCCTGTTATCGGTAACGTAGTCGTCATCATCCCAGATGAAACCGCCATGCCGCACGGCAGGCCAATAGGCGGCGAGCGTAGCCACCACCAGGACTGCGCCAAGGATGACACTCCGGTGCTTCACACAAGCATCTTACGCACATCGCCCCGCCAAACCAACCTTTCTTCATCCCCGCCACGCCCCGCTTGACATGGCTCCCCGTCCGTCCCATGATATTGCTGATCGTCGAATAACATGAGCGCCAGGAGCAAAGTTGCGAGGCGGCTCGGCCTCGCCTTCGCCGGGCTGGTCGCGGGTCTCGCCGCCGTTGAGATAGCGTTGCGCATCGTCGGGCTGCCGAGGTTCCACGACCACAAGACCGAAATCACGTCGCGGTTCGGAATATCCGACGAAGTCACCGAGGACAATACCCCTGTCTGGGTCAACTTGCCCGGCGCGGCAATCCGGTTCCGGTACGACGACAATCCGCGCGGCTATTTTGACAATAATAACGAGCTCGCGCACTTCACCAACAAGGCCGGGTTCCGCGGCGGCGAGTTCGAGCCAGCCAAGCCGGCCGACACCATCCGCATCGCGTTCCTCGGCGACTCATTCACCTTCGGTGAAGGGGTCCGTTTCGAACACACGTATCCCGAACGTCTCGCGGCGCTCTTACGACGGAGAACCGGGGGCACCCGCATGAACGTGCAGAGCTACAACTTCGGCGTCGGCGGCTACAACACTACGCAATCGCTGCACGCTCTCAGGAAGTGGGCACTCGTCTGCCAACCCGACATAGTGGTGCTCGGCTTCGCGCTCAACGATGCCGAGGAGCCCCTGTACGAGATCGACGCCGCTACGGGGAGGCCGAAGCGGCGCAATCGAGAGGGCGACGTACCGGAGTACATCGACGATGCACGTCCACCCGACAGCCTGCTATACAAGTCGGCCATCGCCCGCTGCCTGTGGCGCTACCGCGCCGGGAAAGAACGGGCGAATCGGATCATCGCGTTCTACCACGGCCTCTATACCGATGAGCAGCCCGGATGGCAGGCATGCAAGCGCAGCCTGCGCGACATCTCCGAGGCCTGCAGCCAACGCGGCATCCCGTTCGTGGTGGTGCAGTTCCCGGCGCTCATCGCCCTCGACAACCGGTACCCCTTCACCGGCATACACGAACAGGTCCGCAAGGAGGTCGAGTCCGTTTCCGCAACGTTCGTGGACCTGCTCCCCCATTTCAAGGGGCGGAACGCGGCGGCTCTCTGGGTACACCCGGCCGACCAGCACCCCAACGAAATCGCCCACGAGATCGCGGCACGGGCGCTCGCGAACAAGTTGACGGCAGCCGGAATCATCGAGCAAGTCATGGCAGAAAGATCGGCAACCGAGACGCCGGAGCAACAGTGAAGAAATTCCTGCTTTTATCCATTTTGCCGCTCGTAATCATCTTCGTTCTGTTCGAGCTGTCGCTGCGGCTCGCCGGCTACGAGAGCCCGTTGATGGATCCATACGCGAGTTTCGTGGAGCATCGTCCTCTTTTCGAACTCAAAGACTGCATGCTCACAACGGATCCCGGCAGGACGGCCTTCTTCCACGAGACGTCGTTCCAAGCCGACAAACCGTCCGGTCATGTACGTTTCTTCCTTTTCGGCGGCTCGGCGGCCTACGGCTACAAGCTGGAACGAGCGGTCGATGAGAACTACGGGGCACTGCTGGCGGGCCTCCTGCACGAGCGGTCCCCGGGCACCACATTCGAAGCGATCAACTGCGGCGGCATCTGCTACGCAAGCTATCGACTGGTCGGCCTCGTTGAGGAGTGCCTGCGGCACTCGCCCGATTTCATCATCGTGGCGTCCGGGCACAACGAGTTCCTGGAACCCCGGCACTACCGGGAGCTGCTGACCGCACGCAAGGGCAGCGTGAGCTTCATGCGGCTCTGCCGAACGGCGCAGCTGGTCCAGCACCTGGCGACGGCCGTGCGCGACAAGGGACAGGGACCCGCGCCCCCGGAGCCGACAGTATTGGCCCCCGACAGGATAGACGAACGCTACATTGTTCGCGACCGGAACGAATTCGATCAGACTCGCCTCCATTTCGTCCACAACATCAGGCGCATCGTAGATATGTGCCGGAAGAAGAAGGTGCCCGTATTGCTTTGCACTTTGCCGTCGAACCTGCGCGACTGGCCTCCGTTCCATACATCCGCCGGTGACGCCCTTCCGGAGAGAATGATGACGTCCCAGTTCGGTGCAATCACCGAACTCATGGCAAACGGCAAACACGAGCAAGCCCTCACGATCGCCAAGGATGTGCTCCAGCTCCATCCGGACGCCGCGGCGTTCTACTACCTCGCGGGGAAGTGCAGCGATGCCGTGGGAAACACGAAAGAGGCGCTTGCGCTGTACCGCCTGGCGCGGGATCGTGACGGTTTTCCGCACCGTGTACCTTCGTCATTCACCTCTGAAATCCGGAAGATGTCGTCGGAGCCTGGGGTGATTCTTTTCGACGGCGACAAGCTGTTTGCGGAGAACTCGCCCGACGGGATTCCCGGCAACAATCTCTTCCTCGACCAGTGTCACCCAAACGCGGAGGGCCATAAACTCCTCGCCGCGGGCCTGCTGGACACCATGTCGGCCGCCGGTCTCGTCAAGTAGTCACACTTCCATCAGTCCAGCGCGCTGAACTCCACCACCAACAGCTCGATCTCCAGATCCATTCGTATCCAGCGCAAAGCATCTCGTACCATGCTCGCGACAGGAAACGGCCAGTCGTATCGTTGATCACGCCGCGTTCTCCCCTTGGATAGCGTCGGGTAGAGCCATGAGGGCGATCACGAGGAACTGGAGCCCGCGCACGAGGAAGGACCCTCCCCAGCACGCCAGGATCAGCGCGACAATGGTGCCCGCCACTCCCACCGCCAACCCGCGGTCGCCGTCTCCCGCGGCGCCTGCCGCGCGGCATGCCCGGCCCAGCGTGCACACGAGGAACCAGAGCAGGCAGCCGACCCCGAGCAATCCCGTCTCGACCCCCTGCACGAAATACAGGCCATGAGCATCTTTCTCCATGAAATTCACCGCGCTCTTTTCCATCCCGTGCCCGTCCAGCAGCCCGGAGCCGTAGAACATGTTGATCCTCGCCTGGTAGTTCCCGATGCCCACCCCCAACAACGGCGAGAAGCCGATCGCGTTCATGGCGGCCTGTCGCTCGACGTATTTCTGCTGCCAGGGCTCCCACTCGGCGTGCGTCTCCACCCCGAGGCCCTTCACCGGCATCGGCAGGAGCCCGTATTCGTCATAGCTCCGGTGCAGGGCCACCGAGTCGAGCAGTACCGGGCCGTGGTGTTCGCTGAGGAGGCACATGCCAAGCAGCACGACGAATGCGCCACAGAGTGTCAAAGGAACGGCGGCTCGCCATCGGCAGAGGGACGCCACGGCCAGGCACCCCAGAACCGCGCATACAAGCAGGTAGGCGTTCAGGCAAAGACAAAGGGCAACGGCGGCCAGCGCCGGCAAGGCAACGCGAACAGCCTTCCTGTCGCTTGCCAGCCCCATCCCCAGGAGCAGCGGGACAATTATCACCAGGTACATGGCCAGTGCGTTCCTGCTCGACTCCGAACCCGACGCGTTCGACCGAGCGGGGTTGTACTGGAACCCCAGCAGCGAATCCAGCTCGTTTATGTCCAGCAACCCGCGCAGGGTCTTGCCCTGTACAACCGCGATATACTCGACGAGCGCCACCAGCACCATTACAGCCGCCCCGGCAACCAGCACACGGCCCAGCCATCGCCGCATCCGTTCGTCGGCCAGCAGCTGCCGGAACAGCAACCATGCCGCCACTACCTCCGCGTACTGGATCAGCTCCTTGATGCCCTGTCCACGCTCCGCCGCCATATCGGTCTGGTCGAACAGCCGAAGGCAGTCCACCAGAGAGAGCGCGCACACGACGAACAGTGCGAGCAGCGATATAGACGGTAGCCAGCGCTCCGGCCTGCGCCGCCTCACCAGCAGCAGCCCGGCGACACCGACCAGGCCAGCCGCGAGAAGTACGTCGGCCAGCGTGAAATTGGCCCTGGGCACGGCAAGGGCAAGCCCCGCCAGTCCTGTCTTCTCTTTGAATCCTGCCAGGTAGTCGCGCCCGTTCTCCAGCCTGGCCTGCAGCTCAGCCACATCGCCTGCCACCAGGATGTGCGTCGCCGTATTGTCGAGCACCTCGTAATGCTCGCCGTCCAGCCACACCCACGTGCCCTTGAGCTCGCCGTCGGCATAGACGCTCGTGTCATCGTAGATCACCGCACCGTCGCCGGCCCCGAGATCCAGCTTCCGCCGGTCGAACCGCGGTTCGCCGCCTTCGTAGGAGGTGCGGTCGGTGACATACGCGACCTTCCCGAACCGCACCCCGGCAACCCTGAGCGCGGCGTGCCTCAACGTCACCTGCGTGTGCGACGCCAACACGATCGCACACCCCAGCACCACCACCCACACCGGATACCGTAACGTTCTGTCAATGCCCATCAGTAGTGGCTCTCTCCCTCGTAATCCCCAACCCGCACAACGGTACTATATCACGCGCCTGCGATGCGCCGTACTTGAATATGCAGAATCCCCGCGTATTCAGCCGGCGCGTGATATCAACCTGGTCGATCAACCGTATCACGTTGTCGTCGGGCGCCCAGGTGCTGAGCCCTATGCCCGGGTACATGCCGGCCCGGCCTGCCCATCCCTTCTGTTTCGCTACCATGTTCTCGAACCAGGTCGTGTCGGGCTTGTAGTCCATGGGGCACACGAAATCGACGTATTCCTTGAAACACCAGGTCCCCCAGTCCTGCCCGATGCTCGTGCGCGACAACGTCAGGTTCGGGAACACCGCCGCCGATACCTTGATCTTCGGGTTCGTCCGGCGAACCCGGTCGCCGACCGTCGCAACCACGCTCGTTATAGTATCGCGGCGGAACTCCAGCCATTTTCTGCGGAGCCGCGTGTCCGCCTTCACTCCCGACGGCCACTTCTCCACCTTCTCACCTATGCTCTTCTCGAACCTGTTACGACAGGTACTGCAAAAACAGTACTCCTCTCCCGGGTACCGTATGTAGTCGAAGTGCACCCCGTCAACGTCGTACTTGTTGGCGACCTCGACCATCGACTCGACTTCCAGCTTCCTGTTGGCCGCATGTGACGGGCACAGCCACCTGTCCATCGTCTTGCCCGCATAGCTTTTCTGAGTGCGGCCAAGCCTTTTCATCCGGCCGGGAAACCCGTCCACGTCACGTGTCCCCATGTTCCAACAGACTTTCCATACGTGACACTGGACCCCGTACTTCTTGCAGGCGGCAACGCACTCCTTCAATTGGTCGCCCCTCGAGGCCACCTCGGGTGCGACAGGCAACACCCGACTCCTGTAGTAGGCTACCCCGCCCCACAGCATATTCGGCACTATAGCGTTGAACCCATTGCCGGCCAGCGTCTTGATCGCCTCGTCCCAGCTCATGCCGGAAACGCCGAACGGGCTGTGACACCAGAACGCCCGGAACTCGCCCGTATGCGGCACCTGCACCCCGCAGTAGGCCCGCACCATCAGCTTGCGCGCCTCTTCCGCCGCGTCTATGGCTTCGACGAACCTGCCTTCACCAGACAGCTCGTTGGCCCTCGTGCTCAACTCCTTCATCCGCGCCAGCGTTGCCCGCACGTCCTTGTTCTGCCCCGCGGCCGCGAGGATCGACTTCTCGGCCGTCGCCACGTCACGGTAGGCCGCCAGCATCCCGATCCGTGCAATGCTCCTTTCGGCGGCCACCTTCCACAGTTTCGGGATGAACTTCGCGACGGCCGCGAGCAACAATCTCTTCTTCGCCGGCGGATCGCCGGACAACACCACATTGGTGATGTGAACGCAGTTGTCCGACACTATCACGGCCGGACGGCCCGTGCTCCGGCCTTTCTCGTCGTACCAGTACGCCACCGTCCTGCTCTTGTCCTTCACCGGCTGTGTCTGGCACACGCCCCATGACTGCTGGCCCACGACGGGCGGAGCGCCCGCCAGCCCGTCGTTCGCGAGACGTATCGAGGCGAACTGGCCCTTGTACTCCTGCGGCTTGTGCTTGCCCCTGTCCATCCCGGCCGCTTCGAGCACCCGCTGGGGCAGCATGAAGAAACACAGCATCCCGCCCACGTTGCGCACAAACCGTATGACCTCGCTCTGGGTCCGCTCGGGCATTGTCGGGTTGTACGGGAGGACTATCAGTTTCATGCCGTTCAACCCGTATGCCGGCACGTCCATGTCACTCATCACCCTGTAGGCAATGTCCAGGCTGTCCAGGTATTGCGTAACGTTCTTCGTGTATCGCCTCACCGACACGCCGTCACTCGCCTTCGAGGCGGCTATGGAATCCGCACGGATCACCACAACCCGTGCATCTTCCCCGAAAACACCGATATCGGCAACGTTGAACGACGTGTCGGCGGTGCCGCCGCGCCACGCGGAAATGCGGATCCCGTCGATCTTCGACCAGCCGGCCGGCTTGCCCTCCGTGCGCGCGCCCGCCTTGTCAACGGTGACCCTCATCCAGCCCGGCGTTTCCGAGGCCGCCAGCGTCGTGGAGTACCAGCCGTTGCCGCTCCGGAGGTATATGCTGAACTGCGCCACCGGCGACGTATCGGCGCACGAGAAACGCAGGCGGAGCCCCTGGCACCTGGCGGCGTCGAACTCCACGTCGGTATCCCACGACGCCCTTTCCGCATCGCTGCCGACGAACTTGCAGGGCAGCTTCAGCACGGTTCGCTTGCCCGCCCGCACCACCTCGACGGGGGCCGATCCCGGCATCGGCTTCCAGTCGGCCCGCGCCGCCCGGGCATTCGGGTACTCGCACGTCTTCACGACACGGTAGTCGGGCTTGTCCAGCGGCGGGAGCTCGTGCTCCGCCCCCAGGCACGTGATGGCGCCCGCCAAGGTCAATGCAACGAAAAAGACGTGTCTATGCACCGGTAACCTGAGCGTCGAATGATCCCGAGAATGTGGCAGTGATCCTAATGCCACCGTCCTTCCAGACGTCTACACTAGCAGAGAGATCCAGAGAGATCAAATTCTTGTACAACCAATAGCCGGTGGGCTATAGTCACCACCCAAAGGAATCACGATGAATCCGCTGGAAGAGGGCAAGGAGCTGACACTCGACTTCGGCAAGATAGCCGGTGTCGCCGAGAACTGCCCCGACGTCGTTCCCGTGGCCGTCCAGGACGCGGATACCGGCGAGGTGATACTTGTTGCCTATACGAACAGGCTTGCCCTCGACCAGGCGATCGGCACCCGCACACTGGTGCTCTGGAGCACGTCCCGTAACCAGCTCTGGGAGAAAGGCAAGACCTCCGGCGAAACCTTTGAGCTCGTGGAAGCGTTCGTGAACTGCGAGCAGAATTCGCTGCTGTACAAAGTCCGCCCCAGGCGCGGTGGGATCTGTCATACGCGGAACCAGTCCGACAAACCGCGCAACTGCTACTATCGCCGCATCAATCTGAACACGTTGGAGCTCGAAAATTTGGACCCCTGACCCCGGAAAAAGTCCCCTCCTCGGAGGGATGGCTTCGCCGCAAGGTATAGGCGGGGCGGGTCCCACAAAACATGAAACTGCGCTGTCCCTACTGCAAACACGAATACGGCCCCGAACCCATATCAATCTGCCCCTACTGCAAGCGGTCCATGACCATACCGGACCACCTGCGGAAGGTTCGGTTCAGGGAAAGGAAGCGGAAACGGGATATCCGGGCCCGCGAAGCGGAACGGCAGCGGGCGCAGCTCGGCTTCAAGCCCGAACCTTCCTTCGGGAGGAAGCCCACTCACCTGCTGCTCATCATGGGCCTCATGCTGATGCTCGGGGCAATGCTGGTCATCAGGGCGAGCAGGGAGAAGATCACGCACCCGCAGGCGACTATCCGGCGCGCGAGCCGCCACCTGCGAGCGCTCAACGCTGCCCTGGAACGGTTCCACAGGGATTGCGGCCGGTATCCAACGACCAAAGAAGGGCTGGCCGCGCTCGTCCTCAATCCGGGCGAAGACAACTGGGGGGGACGCAGCGGCCACCACTACGTGAACGTAATCGTCCCCGATCCCTGGAAAAACAACTACTACTACGTGAACACCAACCGGACGTTCCTGCTGCTCTGCCTGGGACCGGACGGGCAGCTGGGCACGGAAGACGACATACTGCCGGAGATACCGACCGAAGAGGAAATCGTTGGCCCGCACGGATACTGGCGCCTCACCAACGCCGTCGTCTCCACCAATGCCCCCGCTGTCTTGGACGTTGAGCGTTGAGCGTTGGATGTCGGGCGTTTTCCCGTCCCACTTCGGTTGCCCTACCGCCCCTTCTTCTCCCTTCCGAGGCGGGCCTTGAGGACTTCGAGCAGCGTGTCGTTGCTGACGGGCTTGCGGATAAGAAAGTGCTTCCTGCTGTTGGCCACTACCTCCTGGAGCTCCGATGACGGGTTGAAACCGGTGCAGAACACAACAGCCGGCACTTCCCAGTTCTCTTCCCTGCAGAGGTCCGTGATCTTGTGGAATGCCGTTTCGCCGTCCATCACGGGCATCTTCAGGTCCATCAGAATCACACCGTGGTGCACGCTGCGGAAGGAGGCCACCGCCTCGTAGCCGTTGACGGCAACATCTATCCTGCAGTCCGGCAATCCGTAGGAAACGATCTGCTGGAAGACGCGGCGGATCGCGTGTTCGTCATCCACAATTAGCAGGCGATTGTGCTCGCACGGCGTCGTGTCGTCGTCGGGCATCGCGATCCCCGTGGTTGATATCTGGAAGCCGACTGTGCCGGAGTGTACAATTATCAGGCCTGTCTGCCAACCCTTTTTTCTCGAGATTTGCGCCCACGCGCCGACGGTCCCGCCGCTAACGCCCGGCTCGCACGCATCAGGCCCGGCGCCGCCGCGGTTTCCATCGTGAATGCCGTGCCTGCCCCGCCACCACGGCCTGAACCGGCTTGCTTTTCCGGTCACATTCCTGCAATAAGATGTCCGGGTTGCCCGTTGTTTATACATGAAGGCAGTACAGGGCAAATCCAAGGAGGCCGCGATGAACAAGTCAGTGTACGGAATCGTGATTGCAGCAGTTGTGGTGATGCTCGGATCGGCCCTGCAGGCCGACGCCAGGCCGGGCCGAAAGGCCAAGTTCAAGCATGCGGACAAGAACAAAGACGGCAAGATCTCGCGCAAGGAATTCGTGAAGGAGAAGCAGTTCACGCGCCGCGCCAAGTCAAAGGTCAACACGAAACGTGAAGAGAAGATGGATACCAACGACGACGGCGTGGTCAGCCGTAAGGAAGCGGGCAAGGCCCGCACCAAGGCCTACCTGGACAAACGCTCGGACGTCAATAGGGCCTGGGAGACAAAGGCGGACACCGACGGCGACGGGAAAGTGAGCCTCAATGAGCTCAAGAGCTACCGCGTCAGCGTAATGGACGGAAACGGGGACGGCGCCATAGACAAAACGGAACGCCGCCGATACTGGATCAGCGTGAAGTCCAAGGTCAACACGGAACGCGAAGAGAAGTACGACGCCGATGGTGACGGCTACATCAGCGGCGACGAGGCCGAGGAAATGCTGCGCGATGTCCTTCGCGTGATCAACACCCATGGCCGGGCCAAGGTCAACACCGACCTCGAGGCGAGCTACGACGCCGATGGAGACGGCGTTATCAGCAGGGAGGAAGCGCAGCTCATGCGCGATGCCCTCGGCATCTAGGTTCTCTCTTGCCTGCATCGCGTCCCGCATGTTATCCTTCGCGCCGATAGGGGAACGCGATGCCGACAGGCCTGAAAACCGCCGTGTTATTCCTGCAGGTGTTTGCGGGCATATGCCTGCTGCTGCTGCCCGTCGCCGTGTTCCGTCGCACGTGGATGTTCCGTATCGGCATCACCAAGAAAGACCACCGCACCACCAGGCGGCTCATGCTGGAATGGATGATCGCCGGCGTCCTCGCTGCCGTGCTGCTGTGCGGAGTGCCCGTGCTCCGGACCCTCCAGGATGAGAGGGCCGGAGACCTCGCGGCTTCCGCCGTAGAGCTCAAGCGGGAGAACAGCGCACTGAAGGCGAAGCTGGCGGAGACCGAGGCCGGCAAGTCGAAGCTCATGCGCGGCGGCACGCACTACTTCTACGACGGGTCCACGATCACCGCAAGGCACTACAAGGGCCGCGAAACCATAGTGTTCGAGCGGATGGTGGAGCTGCGGGACGCGGGCAACTGGGCAGAGCTGGCAGCCGTTGCCGAGCGCCAGATCACCCGTACACCGAAGTGGCTGACCCCCTACCTCTTCCTTGGCCAGGCAAGCCTGGAGATGGGCGACACCGGCAAGGCGCTCGCCAACCTGCAGTATGTCAGCAAGGCCGCCCCCCTGGACCCCGCCTACCGCGTCGTCCACGAGCTTCTCAGACGCATCGAGATCCCGGTTCCGGCCGATGACCGGAAGTGACCTGAACCGCTTGACTCACGAGGCAGGCCTGATCTAGGGTGTCGGACATGCCTGATCCAGCAAACAACCGTTTTGTCGTTTCGGTGCTTGTCGGGGACCGAGCCGGCATCCTGCGCGACATCGCCACGGCCATCAGCGACATGGGCGCAGAGATCGATGGGGTAAGCCAGACGGTCGTCGAAGGGTATTTCACCGTGATCCTGACGGTTTCGACCACTGCCGGGCACGTGCCCGACGAGATCAAGGCCGCCATCGAAGAGCGGTTCGGAACCGACGAGGCGGCGATCGCGGTCCGCCCCTACGGCCCCGGCTCGCCCTCCCGCTACACTACTGAAGGAGACCGCTATATCGTCACCCTGACAGGATCCCGGCACCTGGAGCTTTTCAGGTCACTCACCGCCTTCCTTGCCTCAAAGGACATAAACATCGAGGACTGGTACATGGCCAGGGCCGGGGAATCGGTCACCCACATCGGCGAAGTCTCCGTGCCGCACCTTCTCGACATCAAGCAGCTCCACGACGAGCTTTCCGATCTCGCCGGCGAGATGGATGCAAAGGTCCATATCCAGCATGAGAACATATTCCGCGCCACGAACGATATCGGCCCCATCAAGAGTCTCTTGAGGACGAAACCGTGCTGAGAACCGACAATATCCTGAACACCGTGCGCATGCTCCAGGAAGAAAACCTGGACGTGCGGACAGTGACAATGGGCGTCAACATCCTTGACTGCGCAGGGCCGGACATAAGCGCCGTCGTCAGCGCGGTCCAGAACAAGATCCGCTCCAAGGCGGGGAATCTCGTTCGCCTGTGCGACCGGCTCACCACCCGCTACAGCCTGCCCGTCGTGAACAAGCGCCTCGCCGTCTCGCCCGCAAGTATCCTGCTGGAGGGCCACACCGCACAGGACGCGCTCCTGCTCGGGAAAGCGCTCGACGCGGCTGCCTCGGACGTCGGAGTGGATCTCATAGGCGGCTTCTCCGCCCTCGTCCAGAAAGGGATGTCCGAGGGTGAGCGAGTTCTTGTAGAATCGCTCCCCCAGGTGCTGGCGGCCACCGAGCGCGTCTGCGCTTCCGTCAACGTCGCCGGCACGAAGGCCGGCATCAACGTTGACGCCGTTCGCCTCGTGGCCAGGCAGATACTCAAGATGGCGGACGTCTCGAAGGAACAGAACGGCTTCGCGGCCGCGAAATTCGTGGCGTTTGCCAACATCCCGGAGGACAACCCGTTCATGGCAGGCGCGTTTCTCGGGCCAGGCGAGCCGGAATGCGTCGTAAACGTGGGTGTCAGCGGACCCGGCGTAGTGAAGCGCGCAGTCGAACGCCTCGTCGCCGCGCGGCCCGGTGCGTCGCTCGACGAGATCGCGGACGAAATCAAACACACCGCCTACCGAGTGACCCGTACCGGCGAGCTAATCGGAAGAGAAGTGGCCGCGAGTCTCGGCGTCGAGTTCGGCGTGGTTGACCTCTCCCTTGCCCCCACCCCTCGGGTAGGCGACAGCGTGGGCGAGATATACCAGGCCATGGGTGTCAGCAAGCTCGGCGCACCGGGAACCACGGCGGCGGTCGCACTGCTCAACGACGCAGTGAAGAAGGGTGGCGCTTTCGCGTCCAGCTCCGTGGGCGGCCTTTCCGGCGCATTCATACCCGTGATGGAGGATCACGCCCTCGCGCAGGCAATGGCCGACGGCACGCTCACGCTCGAGAAACTGGAGGCAATGACGGCCGTCTGTTCGGTGGGCCTCGATATGATTCTCCTGCCCGGCGACATCCCCCCGGAAACGATCGGCGGCATAATCCTCGACGAGGCGGCAATCGGCGTCGTTAACCGAAAGACAACCGGCGTACGCGTGATCCCGGTGCCGGGCAAGAAGCCGGGCGACCACGTGGATTTCGGCGGGCTATTCGGTTCGGGAACCGTGGCGAAGGTCAACTGTCCCGACGGGGCGGTCGAATTCGTGAACCGCGGCGGCCACATCCCGGCGCCGATACAGAGCCTTACGAATTAAAGGGGATGCAGGATACAGGCTGAACGATGCAGGAGGCCGCGCCAACGTCGCTGGAGAGCGGCGGGCCTCCGCCGCATCCGGCAAAGTGCACGAAGCAACAGAAAGGCAGCGCAGGCAATGCCAGACGAACTAAGGGTAGTATTCATCGGCGCGGCAAGCGTCCAGTGGGGTTACAAGCTTACGAGGGACTTCCTGGTGGTCCTTTCTTCCGATTCCGGCTGCGTCAAGCGCAGACCGGTGCTCGTTCTCGAGGATCTCGATGCGGAGAACCTGCAAAGGACCCATCAGCTCGCGGAGAAGATCGCCGCCATGCTGGGCAACAAGGTCCGAATCGAAAGCACGACGAACCAGAAGGAAGCCATCACCGGCGCGAGCTTCGTGGTCACCTGCCTGGCCGTCGGCGGACTCGAGGCGATGGCGTCCGATATAGAGGTCCCGTACGAGTACGGCATCTACCAGCCCGTCGGCGATTCGATCAGCATCGGCGCCGCCGCGCGCGCGGCCCGAAACATACCGGTATTCGTCAGTATCGCCAACGACATGAAAGAGGTCGGTGCCGAGAACGCCTGGATGCTCAACATCAGCAACCCGATGTCGATACTTACCCGTTCCGTTGCCCGCGAAACCGGCGTGAACGTTGTCGGGCTCTGCCACGAAATCTACGGCGGTATCGGGACACTTTCGCGCTGGCTCGGCTTTGACGAGAGCCAATGGCGCAACATCCTCGACGTCGGGGTCGTAGGCATCAATCATAATGCCTGGATGCAGAAGCTCACGATAAACGGCGAAGACGGCTTCCCGAAGCTGCGCGAATTCATCGAGAGCAAGGGCATCACTCCGGACAGCAAACGCCTCTACGACTCCGATGTACCGGAGCTACGGCGCGCGAACATCAAGATGATCCTTTTCCTGAGACACGGCGTGTTCCCCTACAGCGGCGACCGTCATAACGCCGAGTTCTTCACCGAGTTCCTGAACAGGGACACGAATCTCGGCGCGGACTACGGGGTCATGCTGACGACCATCCAGAGCCGCCTCGTGGAATGGCGAGGCGGTGCGCGACAGGAGATGAACGAGCTCATCGCGGGGAAGAAGAAGGTTGAGCTGACGGTGTCCTGCGAGGCCGTCTCCCGGATCATCCGGGCCATTACGGTTGACGAGGACTACTACGACGTATCCAACCTGCCCTACCGCGGCAGCGACCTGCCGGGCGTGCCGGACGGCGCTGTCATCGAGCGGATGTGTACCTACAACGGCGACGGCGCCCACCCGGTTGAAGTCGAGCCGCTCCCCGACCCGCTGCAGGAGCACCTCGCCCTGCACGCGAACAACATCGAGGACATTATCACAGCATCGGTCAACGGTGACCGCGGCCTGATGATAGAAGCGCTGCAGCGCGACCCGCTGCTCAAGAACATGGATTCCGACAAGATCCCCGAGCTCTGGGACCGCCTTGCCGAAGCCAGCCGCAAATACATCAACCCGGCCTTCTTCGGCTGATATCCGTGGTCAGACCGGGACGACATTAGCTTAGGCATGTTGCCCAGCCTTGAGATCTCTCGACCACGCCTTGGGCGTGGCAAGCTTCGATCGAGATGACATCACGAAGACGCGAGCCCCCCACGAGATGTCATGCCGAGCGCAGTCGAGGCATCTTAAGAACGGCGCCGGTAGACGCACATGTAGACCAGAACGCCCAGCAGGCCGCCGTTGAGATCGACCAACGCGTCGAACACCTCGCTAGCCCTGCGCCTGCCCCCGCAGAAAAGACGGGACAGAACCTTGGCGATCGTGTATAACCGGGGACATGAAATCAACAACCAGTATCAAAGAGAAGCTCTCGACCCCTGAAACCGTAACGTTAG
>Ga0272442_10003898_pt1 | contig 20675 bp, 16 predicted proteins | sample SSMForm2O_FD_200262 | JGI IMG/M metagenome (GOLD analysis project Ga0272442, IMG submission 200262) | Marine sediment archaeal communities from Little Sippewissett salt marsh, Falmouth, MA, United States - SSM-Form-2O | ecosystem: Environmental > Aquatic > Marine > Wetlands > Sediment ... | reverse complement strand
GACGATCCGCCGGTGCTCGGTACGGGTCCCCATATTGTCGGCGGCTGGTGGCCGCTGCTGTCTGCTTCCGCTGAGAGCCCCACGTATCTGGGCGGGAACGTGGGCCTGCTGTGGACGTTCTCAGACGATTTTGCCTCCTGCGAAGAGTCCTCCTGCACGCACACGGCCGAATACAAGGTGCTGGGAGGAGAGACGTGGGTGCCTGTGTCGGTTTCAAGCGACGCCGGGAATGCCTGGGCCGAGCTTCCGGTCTCAGGGCTTCAGAAAGCCACGACGTATGCGTTCCGGTTCACGGTGACCGACTGCGCGGAGCAGACAACGCAGTCCGGTGAGTCTTACTTCCGTGTTGCCACCAGTGACGCGCCCCCTGAGATCACGGGCGGCCCGTACCTGGCAGCGGGTACGTGGCCGCGGCTGACGTCCACGGAAGCGACGGCCTTTGTGCTGGATGAGAATTATTTCATCCTGTGGATGTTTGAGGATGATTACGCCTCCTGCGGCGCCCTGTGTACGCATGTGGCCAAATACCGCAAGGTTGGCGAAGAGCAGTGGACAAACATTGCGGTGAGCACTGACCCGGCCGGCACCGAGTATGCCTATGCCGAGCTGCCGGTCGCGAGCCTTGCGGCGGGCACCTACCAGCTGACTGTCTCTACGCGCGACTGCGCGGGCCAGACAGACTGGACGAACCGGATATACTATTTCAAGGTCGCAGCGCCGCAATAGGCCGCGATCAGGCAAAATCGATACTAAACAACAGGCAGGGCCGCACACGCGGCCCTGTTTTTTTGTTCTTAAGGTAACGCCGCAGGGAAATGATGCATGGGTGATTGGTGGGTACTGGCGGTCGTTATGAGTTGCAATGCCGCCCTTTTTGAAATACACGGCAAGAAGTATTGGGACAATGTTTTTTATCGGGGCAGGATCGTGAAGGCCGACAGCTCGGATATAATTTATGACGACAAGTACCTGTGGGACGGCCAGCTGCTGCTCAACAGCAATGCCTACAAGGGCGCAAAGGAGCTGTTGACCGACCGTCATGACGGCGTGGGCCGATCAACACATGATTTCGGGCGGGTGCTGTCAAACAATCTGACCATTGAGCGCTGCAATCTTTTGGTTGTGGAGGCAATAAACAAAGACCCCAATTACCTCTCCAGCAAGCGTGTTTGGTACCTTAATCCCGGGACTTACTACATTATGTGGATCGATATCTATGACCAGCAGGGGCGCTACTGGAAATTGTTCTTTAACAGCACTCAGCCGCTCAAGACCCTTACGGGCGCGATAAAGCCGGTCATCGTCGGTACGAATTATTTCGACATCCAGCGTACCTACGGCGGACTTGCAAATTCATAAAAAATCGCGCAGCCGGGCATTTTCGATGTAAACGTTACAAGTGAAATGTATACGATTTCTAACCTGCAGCGCACAAATTAGCCCCATACTCCCGCTGTTGAAAATAGTCGCGTGGATCAATTTTTTTATTGACAATCCGGTTTTGGCATTTCATAATGTATACTGACTGGCCGGTAATGTTTTTTGCGCGGCAGTATCGGTCCAGGCAAGGCGTGTAGCCTGTAGACAGAGCGAGAAAAGGAGGTGCTCCATGATTATCAATGAGCTTTTTTACCAGGAAATCGAGCAGCTGCTCACAGAGGTTGATCGCGATATTGCCGGTATTGCGGATATCTCCGAGCGGCTGCGGGCCTTTATTGTGCAGGTATCAGGGGCCATCGAGGAGAATAAAGATTTTTTCAAGGTATATGTCGCCCGGCTGACGGATGAGGCTGAAAAGCCCGGCACAACCAAGATGACCACAACTTTTTTTGACGGCTATGTCCATCGTTTGGCCGACATCATCGCGCAGGGTATCGCCTCCGATGTATTTCGACCGATTGACGCTGGCTGCATTGCCAGGGCCAGCTTCAGCTTGATGGTCGGTTCGATCTTTATCAAGAATGTCATGCGGGTCGACCTTGATCTTGATCAACAGAACAATGTCCAGATTGACCTGCTGCTTGATGCGATCAAGGAATAAGAGCAATCATTTTTCTAAAGGGAGCGCGTGCCATGAGTCTTCCGAACGGCGCTTACGAGGCACTTGCAAATGCACTTGGCGCGGAAAACGTATGTGATGATCCGGCGATAACCTCCGGCTACAGTTATATGTGGCTTGCCTATGCCACGCACGCGCAATCGGGCCGCTACCGGCCGGCGGCGGTCGTGCTGCCGGGCAGCACGCAGGACGTGCAGACGATCATTCTGCTGGCCAACCGTTACGGGTTCAACTATATCCCGGTCGGCACCAATTTGTTCCCTCCCAACATGCCTACCCGGCCCGACACCATTATCATCGACCCCAAGCGCATGAACCGTATCCTGGATATCGACACGGACAACATGTATGCCGTGGTCGAGCCCTACGTGACCTATGCCCAGCTGCAGGCCGAGACCATGCAGAAGGGCCTGACCCTTACCGTGTGCGAAGGCGGCTCCCAGTGTTCGGTGGTAGCCAACAACATGTTTCAGGGCATGGGCGGCACCGGACACAAGTTCGGCTATAATCGCGGGATACTGGGCTGTGACTGGGTGCTGCCCAACGGCGAACTGCTGAAGATCGGTTCGCGCGGCAATGCGCGCGGCGACTGGTTCTGGGGCGACTGCGCGGGTCTCAACCTGAAGGGGCTGCTCAGGGGGGACAGCGGCCATTGCGGCGGACTGGGCATGGTGACAACCATGGCGGTAAAGCTGTTTCCCTATCCGGGGCCGAAAAGCTTTCCGGTCAAGGGCGCCAACCCGGATTTTTCGGCAGAGTTTCCGGCAGACCGGTTTAAGGTCAACCTGATCAAATTCCCTACCCGTGAGCAGCTCATCGACGCGATGTACGAAATCGGCCACGCCGAGATCGGGGTTGCCGTGCACGAGGAGCCTGCCTCCATGGTTTTGGCCGGCGAGTCGCCCTCGGTCGAGCACTTCTGGGAGCACTGGCCCGAGTTCAAGAAGAAATGGATCAACGTACTCTCGGTCACGCTGCTGGGGTTTTCCTCGCCGGGCCAGGTAGCCTATGAGAAGAAAGTGCTGGACGCGATCGTGTGCGATACCGGCGGAAAGTACCTTACCGAAGACAGCGAGCTGTGGAAGTTCGCCGCCTGCAATCTGGGCGAGCAGTTCCGCACCGGGGGTTCCAACCGCCTGTTCCGCATAGCGGGCGACTTCTTCGTCATGGGCGGGTTCGGGTTCGACTCCCTCGACCAGAGCCTGAAGATGAGCAGGGAGTACATGTGGCCGTTCATACTTGACGGCATCGAGAAAGGCCATCTCGCGCCCGATGACGTCGGTAACGACTGGCTGAATTCCTACCAGCTGGGCCATTTCGCAGAGACTGAACCGCTGATTTATTTCGAGCACGATCTGGCCGCGGGCGGCGCGTTCATGAACGGCTACGTGGGAACCATCATCGAGGCCGTGAAGCGCAAGATGACCACCTCCTGGCCCCTCGGGCCCATGAACTATATCAGCGGACCGGCGATGTGCAACTATCACGAGCTGGTGAAAAAGATCAAGTCGGCCCTGGATCCGCGCCTGACAGCCAATCCGGGCTACCCGGTGCCGCCGGAGCCCCCGCAGGCATAAGAGTGCAGCGAATTCGAGGAGAACAGCAGGTATGAGCACACAGACTCCCGCAATGGTTGATTATCAGAAACCGCTTGACGATGTTCCCTACGCCGAGCAGTTCGCTGCCCGTCAGGCGTATCATGCCGAGGTCAAACAAAGGCTCGCGGCCATAGCCGGCCAGGACCGTGTGTCGGACAGCGCCGCGGACCTTGAACGCTACGGTCGCGACCTGAGCCTTGAGCAGGCCGGCAGCCCTGCCTTTGTGGTGCGCCCCCGGGACACGGCGCAGGTCTGCGAACTCGTGCGCTGCGCCGCCAGCCTCAAGTTGCCGGTGGTCCCGCTCAGTTCGGGCACGCATCTCTATGGCGCGGGGCTGGCGCGCCTGGGGGGCATGGTAGTCGACCTGTCGGAATGGAAGGAGATTCACGCAATCAGCCAGCGCAACCGCTCGGTGCGTATAGCGCCGGGAGTAACCTATGACCGGCTGCAGGATGCGCTCGAGCCGCAGGGCTTGAGGGCGCTCATTCCGCTGCTGCCGCGCCGTGATCAGTCCGTGTTGAGCGCCCATTTCGAGGCCCAGCCCATGCTGATACCGGAATTCAATTACAGTGAGCCCGTCTACACTGCCGAGATCGTGCTGGCCTCGGGCGAGATATTTCGTACAGGCGCGGCGGCTGTGGCTCCGCCCGACCAGACCGCCAATGATATGGTCGGCCCCTGGGGCCCGGGCCTGGACTGGAACCGTCTGCTGACCCGCAGCCAGGGGACTCTCGGTGTTATCACCTGGGCCAATATCATGGCCGAACCCCTGCCGCTGAAGCAGAAAATTTATTTCACCGCCGCTCCGTCAATCGAGCCGCTGCTCGGGTTTACTTCCCGCGTGCAGAAAAAATGGCTGGGGTACGAGTGCTTTATGCTTAACCGGGCGAACCTGGCGTGCATACTTGCCCAGCGTCCTGATGAGATCGCGGCGCTGCAGAAGTCGCTGCCCGCTTTCGTGCAGGTATTCTGCATCGGCGGGCTCAAGCGTTTTCCCGACGAGCGGATAGCCTGGCAGGAGGCCGATTTCCTGGAAACCTCTCAGGAATGCGGCCTTACGCCGCGCACCGTCCTTGCCGCGGCCCCGCGTGCATCTCGGTTTTTTGAAAAAAACCTGCGCAGGTGCTTTCCCGGTGAGGTCTACTGGAAGGAAGCGCGTTGCGGCGCGAGTGCCGATATATTTTTCATCACCACCCTGGATCGGGTGCCGGTTTTTATATCCGCCATGCAGCAGCAGGCCGCTCAGGCCGGCTACAATTTTCAGGACATCGGCATGTATGTGCAGCCGATCGAGAACGGCCGGGCCGCGCACCTTGAGTTTTCTCTGCCGTACACGCCTGATGATGAGCGTGAATGCGGGCGCATGCGGGAGCTGCATGCTTCGGCAAGCCGCGCCATGTTTACGCAGGGCGCGCTCTTCACGCGGGCATACGGGTGCTGGGCCCAGCTCGCGCACGGGAGCAACGCGGCCCAGCAGCAGACCGCGCGCCTTATAAAGGAATTGCTTGATCCGCATAACATCATGAACCCCGGTCGCCTGGGGCTGTAGCCTCTCACAGAGGAGAAAACCATGAATCTCGAGAAATACCGCTGGGACCTTGTGAACTGCGAGCGCTGTTCCATGTGTAAGTGGCAGCATCCCTGGAGCGTAAAGAGCCGCGAGCGCGCCATGGTGTGCCCGTCTCTCAGGAAATACCACTTCGATTCCTATTCCGCCCAGGGGCGATTTGACCTGGCGCGCGGCCTGCTGGAAGGTGAATTTGAACTTACCGACAGGGCGCTCGAGGTCATTTACGCCTGCACTTTGTGCGGTGCCTGCGACGTGACCTGCAAGTTCACGCGCGACATGGAACCGCTCGAGATACTGCACGCGTTGCGCAAGCTGTGCGTCGAGCAGGGCAGGGGGCCCCTGCCCGGACATATGCCCGCGGTGGACAGCATCCGCAAGAACAATAACCCCTGGCTGCAGCCGGCAGCCCGAAGGGGCCATTGGGCACGCAAGATGGATGTCAAGGATCTGAACAAGGAAAAAGCAGAGGTTCTCTATTTTGCCGGCTGCACGTATGCCTATAACGCAAACCTGCAGCAGGTTGCCCGTTCGACCCTGGGCATTTTGCAGGACGCGGGTATCGACGTGGGGATTCTTGGGGGCACGGAAGCATGCTGCGCGAGCCCGGTCGTGAAGGTCGGCATGTACGACCTTTTCAAGGAGCATGCCGCGCGCACTATCGAGCGGTTCAACAGCCTTGGCGTGCAAACCGTCGTGACCTCCTGCGCAGGCTGCTATGGCGTGTTCAAGAGTCAGTATCCTGCTGTGGGAAAAATGAATTTTCAGGTTAAACACAGCACGGAATATTTTGCCGACCTGGTTGACTCGGGCGTCCTCGATTTCAAGAAGGAAGTTCCCCTGCGGGTAACCTGGCATGATCCCTGCCATCTGGGACGCGGCGGCGAGCCGCAGGACCTGTGGGAAGGAACACGCGTGCGCTGGGGCCTGTCCGACCCCCCCCGCAGGCGCAATTATGGCGCGGAAGGTGTTTTCGACGCGCCGCGTAGTGTGCTTGCGGCGCTACCCGGCATCGAGCTGGTTGAAATGGAGCGCATCCGCGAGTTTTCATGGTGCTGCGGCGCCGGGGGCGGCGTGAAGTCGGCTTTCCCCGAGTTTGCGGTTGAAACCGCGCGTGAACGGGTGCGGGAGGCGTGCGCGACCGGGGCAGAGGCCCTGGTGACAAGCTGTCCGTGGTGCGAGGCCAACCTTCAGGACGGCATCAATGCCGAGGGGGCCGCTCTTGATATGTTGAGCCTGGTCGAGTTGATCGAACGGGCAATGGGGCGCTAGGGCTATTTTTTTGATTTTTAACTGTACAGTTCGGCAGGCACAGCAGCACGGGCTATGCTTTGTACGGACCGAACGGGCAGTCGTTTGTACCTACTTGCAGGGAGACACGCCATGATGAAGACAAGAGCCACAGCCTATCTGACCGGCGCGGCATGCGCTGTTGCCGTGCTGATCACCTGCACGCAGGGGCCGGCCCACAGCCAGAGCGGCCCGACACCGGAGATCAGCGCAAATTCGGTCGGTATCAGTGAGAACCACCCCGAGGTGGAGGCCGGGCTGAGCTGCGTCGACTGTCATGCGGTCACGCTCGACGCTCAGACCACTGCAACCAAGGTCTGGCTTTCCGGCGACTATCTCAAGTATTCGGCCGGCGAGGGCAGTATGCCGCGGGAGGACCTGAAGAAGGCGATCGTGGGGATACTCGGCGGCCGCAAGCACAATCGTACGTTCGTACTGGGAACCTGCATCAACAACACCCCCCTGACGACAACAGCCGACTTTGTGCTTGACCCCGAAACTATGACGCTCTACGGCATGCACGAGAAGGGAACGACCAAGCTGTTCCACATCCGGCAGAATCCGCGTGTGAGTATGAACTGGCATGAGGAGTTCAAGTCGTGGGGCAAGGTGCTGTGCCTGCAGGTCATCGGGCGTGCTGTGCTGCTCGAGGGCTCTGATCCGGAGTTCGACACGGCGCTTACCGAATGCATCCCCTACGAGGAGCTTGCGGAAGCCATGAAAATAGATCCGAAGCGGGCGCGCGCAATGGTCAAGGCGGGTATGCTGATGAGCAAGATCACGATCGAAACAGTCACCGTCAACAACTCGGCCTTCGAGCAGAACGGGATGCGCAAGTACCAGCGCTGGGAGCGTCCTTCTGCAACGGCTACGCCCACTACACAGGAGTAGCGCATGTTTGATGTCGCAATTGTAGGAGCCGGGCCCGCAGGCGTGCACGCGGCGATCGGCTGCGCCCGTGCAGGATTGAAGGTGGCACTGATTGAGAAACGGAAGGATATTTCCAGGATCACGCGGTATTGCAGCGAGCACCTGATTTTGGATGAAAACTACAACGGCGACACCCTGATCGTCGAGCCGGGCCTGCCGCCCCAGGGCCCGCACAGCATCGTGCCCTTTAACAAAAAAAACAAGATCCGCTCCGCCCGGTTCGGCTGGGAGATCGAGTACGCGGGCCCGCTGTGTCCCTGCCTCGACAAGTATTATTATTCGGCCGATCTTGCGCATAACGCCCATTTTTCCTGGCCGCCTTTCCGGCCGCTTGCCTGGAAGTATGACAAGGGCGGCCTTGTGCAGCAGCTGCTCGATCAGGCCCTTGCGCAGGGGATCGAGTTCATGAACGGCACGACCTGCTACGAGGCGCGCGACAGCCAGAACGGCGAAGGCGTGTATCTGAAATGTGTACGTGCAGGAAAGCGTTTTGGTGTGCGCGCGAAAAAATTGATCGCGGCCGACGGGGCAAGCGCGCAGGTGGCCCAGAGCCTGGGCATGAACGCCGACCGCATGTATTTTACACAGGCTCCCGTGGTAGCGGTCTACATGTCCGGGGTGAAGGATTACAACCCCAATCACTGGGTCGGCTATTGGGGACTGTGCTACGGTTCGCATTATGCGCCCCTGATAGGCACGGGCCCGCATGAACATTTCGACTGGGCCGACCTGATCGTGATCGGCAGCGAAAAGCAGCAGCCGCTCGAGCTTTTCGAGTACTTTACGAAGAAAAGTCCGGTGGCCTGGATGTTCGAGGGCGCCAGGATCGAGGCGATGCACAGCTGCACCACGAAGGCATTCGCGCCGCTTAAAACACCGTATAGCGGCAATTGCCTGGTGATCGGCGACGCAGCCGCTTTTGTCGAGGTGCAGGCCCAGGGCGCGCTCAACTGCGGATGGTGGGCGGCTGATGCCGTTGTCAGGGAACTGCAGGGCCAGCCCGGATTCGAGCAGTACGCGAAAACGTGGCTTGAGACCTTTGAATTCAACGACGACGGCATGATGCAGGTTACGACCGGTTACGCGCTCATTCCCTATTACACCGACGAACAGGTCGTGTATTTGTTTTCGCTGCTTGACGGCGTAACACTTGACGGCAGCTGGAGCCAGTACCAGTCGCCGCGCCTTATCTGGGGCGAGATTCACAAACATGATGAGCGCATACAGAAAGAGCGTCCCGACATCTGGGAAAAATTACAGAAGCAGCAGTCGCGAACCCTTGGCAGCTGAAGCACGCGGCTGGACCGCAGGCAAAAAAACCAGAAATTATGTTCTCAGGAAGGATATCATTATGGCAGAAAAAGCAAAGAAGGCAGGCGCTGAGCAGCCGGTCAATACCGACGGCACCATAGAGAAGATGATGCAGATGAAACCGTTCAGGCATTTCGACAGCCACGGCCATCCCGGTCTTGAGAAGAAGGGTATTGCGGATCGGCAGGGCTGTATGGATTTCTGGTGCGGCAACTCGGTTGTGGCGCGTTCCATGATGGGCGCCCGCGCGCTTTTGGGAGACTCGAATCCGTTTTCCGTGATCACCGGGGCCGAGCAGTGCCCCAATCTGACGCCCGAGGTGTTTGTGCAGTACATGGACCAGGCCAATATCGAAGGCATGTGCCTGCAGGCCATCCATGGCGTTACGGTGCCGTACGGTCCGAACAAGGACGTGTGGAAGTGGTATGTGCCCAATGAATATGTTAAGAAGGAGTTCATCGACGCGTTTCCGGGGCGTTTCACGGCTGTGGGCGGCGTGCACACGCGCTACGGTGTCGAGGCGGCCCTGGAGATGGTGCAGTCTGCCCACGAGTGCGGGTTCCCGGGTCTGAAGTTTCACACTGCCACCTCGGGCTGCCCGAACATGCAGGAGATGTACCCGGTGTACGAGAAATGCGTTGAGCTGGGCCTGCACGTACAGTTCCACACGGGCTGCGAGGAGCTTCCCGGCACGCGCACGAAATTTCAGAACCCCGAGCATCTCGACGATGTGGCCATGGATTTTCCGGACCTGAAGATACTGCAGCTGCACTGCGGCATGTTCAACAATATCGAGATGAGCCTGTGGCACGTGATGAAGTACGACAATTACTACACCGACGTGGTGATGCCGGTGCCGCTGCTCATGCATTTTCGGCAGTTTTTCGACATGGACCACATGCGTTTCCTGGAATATTTCATCCCCGACAAGGTGTTCTACGGCACGGATTTTCCGTTGACCATGCCTTTTTACAAGGCGATGCTGGACAATATTATGCTGATGCCGCTGTCGCAGGAATTCAAGCACAAGCTGACAGGAGACAATTTCAGAAAATTCATCAACTGGAAAAGTACGTAATACGCACGACTATGCGCGCGGAAACGGGGACAGCTGTATGAAGGATGATGTGGTTATAGTCGGGGCGTGCCGCACGGCGATCGGTTCGTTTCTGGGCTCGCTGCAGGATGTGCATGTTAAGGACCTTGGCTGTATCGCGGGCACGGAAGCCCTGCGGCGCGCGGGGCTTGGCCCTGAGGATGTTGATGAAATCGTCTGCGGCAATGTGATACAGGCCGGCTGCGGCGGCAACGTGGCGCGGCAGATACAGGCCTCTATCGGTATTCCCTGGCAGGCAGGGGCGCTCACCGTCAACCAGCTGTGCTCTTCGGGCATGCGCGCCCTTGAAATCGCCGCGCACAATATCATGCAGCAAAAAACAGATAGCAGCCTTGTGCTGGGCGTGGAGAACATGACCATGGCACCCTATCTGATACCCAACGGCCGCACCGGCTACCGCATGGGTCCGGCCACGGTCGAGGATGCCATGCTGCTGGACGCACTGGTGTGCTCGGTTGAGCAGTATCACATGGGCATGACCGCCGAGAATGTTGCAGCTCGCTATGAAATCAGCCGGGAGGAGCAGGACGCGCTTGCCTGCGAAAGCCAGGCCAGGGCCGCACGGGCGATTGCAGAGGGACGCTTCCATGATGAAATCGTGCCGGTCAAGGTTCGGCGCAGAAAAGAGACCTGTATGTTCGACACCGATGAACACGTGCGGCCCGGAACGACCATGGAGGCGCTGGCAGCCCTCAAGCCGGTATTCAGGCAAAACGGCACGGTGACCGCGGGCAATGCCTCGGGCGTTAATGACGGCGCTGCCGCTGTCGTACTGATGTCGGCCCGGAGGGCCAGGCAGCTGCGCATCGAGCCGCTGGCCGCTTTGCGCGCCACCTGCACGGTGGGGGTTGAACCTGCGTTTATGGGCCTCGGCCCGGCGCGATCGATCCCGAGGGCACTGGAACTGACCGGCCTTACGTTTCCGGACATTGATTATTTTGAACTCAACGAGGCGTTTGCGGCCCAGTATCTGGGCGTCGAGCGCATGCTGCAGCAGGAGTACGGCTTCACGGTTGACCGCCAGGCGGTCAACCGTAACGGCTCGGGCATTGCACTCGGCCACCCGGTGGGCTGCACGGGTCTGCGTATTGTCGTCTCGCTTCTGTATGAGATGCTGAAAACTGGCGAGGCCCTGGGGTGCGCCTCCCTGTGTGCGGGCGGGGGTCCGTCCATGGCAACACTTATCGAGCGGATCTGAACGTAGTTTTGGTCCGGGTTGCCGGGGCAGCTGTAGTCGAGGCGGTATACCAACCGTTTGTACAGACAGGGCCGCTGTAAGCGGCCCTGTCTTTTTGGGTTGCTGCGCGTCAGCCGCACGGTAATTTCGTATGCCGCGATACCTGCGCGCCGACATATGTGCAACCTGTTCGCCGGTTGATTTTATTCTTGAAAAACACCCCGGGACACTGTAGCTTTGTTGCAACTTTTTTGACCGGGTACAGCAGGATGAAAAACGAGGAGATCAGGGCCCAGCGTCGCGCAGAAATTTTTAAGGCTGCCATAGAGTGCTTTAACGAGAACGGCTACTACAAAACATCGATCGATATGATCTGCGCCCGGGCCGGGATCACGAAACGCGGTCTGTACTATCATTTCAAATCAAAGGACGAGCTGTTTGTCGCCCTGTTCCATCACCGCGGCAGGCAGTATTTTGACCACATCGATTCCTATGCCTGCCGGGTTGCAGACCCGGTCGAAAAAATACGGATGTTCGTGCACACCGGCAGCCAGTTCATACGGCAGAATGAGGATTTCCTTCGCTTTTTCGTTGAATTCATGGTCGTGGGTGCGCGCAACCCCGTGATCGGCGATGTGCTCAGGGGCCATTATGCGAATTCGATCGATAATTTCAAGAAGCTGCTGCGCACTGCGATCGATGCGGGCAAGATGATCGATCATGACGTGCAGGAAACGGCCCAGGCAGTATTCATCAGTTCCATGGGGATCTTTTTCACCTATTTTACGCTCGCGCCCGGCTTTGACCTGCTCAGGCAGCATAATTACGACATCGATGTCATTTTGCGGTCAGTGTGCGTTGACTGAGCGTTCATCTGCCGGCGTGTTCGGCATGAGAGGTTCGGAGCATCTTACGGCCGGCCAATAAAGGCTTGCCGGACAGGATGGAAAGTGTTAAACTTTACTGGCTGGTCGGTTTATTTTTTTATGGAGCGTCGGCTGGCTTTCATGCAGCTGCCGGGTATATCGGAGCAGAGCACGATGCGCCTGCAGTCTATCATTTGATGCCGACATTGCCCGTACGTCCGGGTTGTCGGTCAGGAGCAGCAGGCCTGACAGGGGCCACGGAGGATCATTGCTATGCCGCGCGGACGTGAAAATCGCAAAGAGCATATTCTTGAAACAGCTTTGCACTGTTTTAACGAGACCGGCTACCACCTTACCTCGCTTGATACGATCGCGCAGGCGGCCGGCATCAGCAAGGGCGGGCTGTATTATCATTTTACCTCGAAAAATGAGCTGTTTATCGAGCTGTTCCATTACCGGGGGCAGAGGTATCTCGACCAGGTGCATTCCTACGTGAACGATATCAGTGACCCGGTGGAGCGTCTGGGTGAATTCGTCAGCAGGGCCAGCAATATCCTGAAGGAGAACGAGGACTTCATGCGTTTCTTCCTCGAGTTCATGTCCATCGGCGCCCGCGATCCTGAGATTCGGCAGGTCATGACCGATTACTACATGATGTCGATCGATAATTTCAGCCATATTATCGAAGACGGTATCGCGAGCGGCGCCTTTCATGCCGACAGCCCGCGCGATGTGGCCCGTGCCGTATATTTTCTGTCCATGGGCGTGTTTTTTACCTATTTTACGATCAACCCCGATTTCGCGCTTGGCGAACAGCACGTCATGCACATCAACAATATCCTCCTGGCCCTTAAAAAAACAGGGGTTCCTTCGTCCGTCTGACCAATGCGGCCCCCGGGGCCGGGTCATGAACACTAGCATCCATGTTCGGAAGGATCAGTCATGCACTATGATGTCGCCGTGGCAGGGGCCGGGCCTGCAGGGCTCATGGCCGCCAGAAGCGCGGCCGGGTTCGGGCTCAAAACCCTGCTGGTTGAAAAAAGAGTAGATGTGGGCCGTCTCAGGCGCGCCTGCTGCGAACAGCTCATTATGGACCGCGATTTCCAGGGCGACACGGTCCGACTCGAGAACGGTTTCGTGGTGTCGCGCTCAAACGGATTCCGCCTGCCCTACGCCGGGCCGGCCCTGGATGTGGTGCACAAGCAGTTCGTCTCTCCTGCCGGCCGCAGGGTCCGTTTCGCCTATGCCGACGGCAGCCCCATTGTCGTCAAGATCGACAAGGGCCTGCTGCTCAAGGGCCTGTGGGAGGACTGCGCGCGTTCGGGCGTTGAGCTGATGGCGGGCGCGCACGCCTCGGCTGCCCGTGATACGGGGGGCAGGGTCGAGCTGTCCGTCACACGCCGCGGAAGGAGTGAGCGTCTTACGGCATCGCGGCTCGTGATCGCCGACGGGGTTAATTCCCGGCTGGCTGACCGTATGGGCATCAACAAGACCAGGCCCTGCATGGCAACCGCCCTGTGCGTGATCTATTTCCTCGAGGAGGCCGAGGGCTTTCAGCCCGATACCCTGTATACTTTTTTCGGACGGTCATTCCGGGGCCTTGCGCCCATTACCGTGAACGCCGGGCGTTGTCCCGGCCAGACAAGCCTTGTCGTGATCGGCAACACAACCAGCCCGCCTGAAAAACTCTTTCGTTCCATCACCGCACAGGGAGCGCTTGCGCCGCGTTTCCGCAGCGCGCGCATTGCCAGCCGGCTCGGCTGCGCTGCCCGGGCCTATCTGCCCCTGCGCGAGCCCGCCCGCGGTAACGTGCTGGTCATCGGGGATGCGGCCGCCTATGTCGAAGTCGAGATGCAGGGCGCGCTTGCCTGCGGGGTGCGCGCGGCCAGGGCCGTTGCCGGTGAGCTTGGCGGTGCTTCCGGCTTTGAGGACTATACGCGCTGGTGGCAGCGCTCGTTCGAGTTCAACGGCGATGACTGGATGCAGGTGGCACAGGGATTTGCCCTGGTGCCGGCCTACGATGATGATGAGATCGACTACCTGTTCGGCCTTATCGAGGACGAGGTGCTCGAGGGCACCTACAACCAGTACCGTTCACCGCGGCTCCTGTGGGGCGCGATCCTGCGCCACGAGGATCGTATCAGGGCCGAGCGTCCGGCGCTGCACGCAAAGATCACGGCCCGGGCGAAAATCACGCTCAGCGACATGCTCTGATACTGCAGCCGGCCTGCTTGCATAACTCCCGATCCCTGGTATAGAATCGACCCCGGGTATGTAGGTACCCGGTACAGGAGGAATGACGATGAGAACAGCCCTCGTGATCGCCGCCTGTCTGTTTGCGGCCGGCTGCGGATCGGCCCGGCCGGTGCTGTATCCCAATGACTATCTCGGCAGGGTTGGTCATGCGCATGCCGAACGCGACATCGATGTGTGCTGCGCGCAGGCCGGGGAGTACGTGAAGAACAATCCCGCTGCCGGGGTTGCCAAAGACACGGCGGTCGGCGGCACTGTCGGGGCCGCAACCGGGGCGGCAGCCGGCGCTGTCTGGGGCCATGCGGGCAGGGGCGCGGCAGCCGGAGCAGCGGGCGGGGCCACGGCCGGGGCTATGCGCGGCATGTTCAGGGCCAAAGACCCCGGGCCCGTGTACCGGCGGTTCGTGGAGCGCTGTTTGCGGGAAAAGGGCTATGAGCCCATCGGCTGGGACTGATGCATCCGGTTCAACAGTGAACCATGGGATTGAAAATAAAAAGGTTGTATGTTTGTCGTTTCGAAGGAGTGCCCGTCCTTTGCAGTAGACCTGTTACTGTGGGTGAAACGCGGCTGAGAAATCTCAAGGAGCAGGGTGGGCACGCGTAGGGTGTACACCGATTGTCTGAATGTCCAGCTGAAAGGAAGACCTGTATGAGCAAAGCGGATGTGGACGCGAGCATGAACGAATTTTTTGAATACGTCGCGAAATTCAGCCAGCAGTTTCCCGACATCGCCCAGGGTTTCATGGGCCTTGCGGGCAGCGTCATGCAGGACGGCGCGCTGGGCGCGAAGGAAAAGGAGCTCATTTCGCTCGGCATTGCAGTGGGACTGCGCTGCGTGCCCTGCATATACGCCCATACACAGGCCGCGCTCGGCCACGGTGCCAGTCCCGAGGAGGTGCTCGAGGCCGCCTCGGTCGCCGTGCTCATGCAGGGCGGGCCCGGCATGGCGCATGTGATCGAGGTCATGAAGGCGCTGGAAGCCTTTGCAGGCGAGAAATAACATACCGGCCTGCAGGCCTGCGATCCGGCATTCGGTCCGCAGGCCGGACGTCTTTGTGTTTGACACGGCAGCGGTTTTTGTCTAGCGTTGCAGCAATTCCCGGGTTTGTGGGGCGCGCATGGCTGCAGGGCCTGGCGTGCTGTACACAGGAGGGGCGGGGCATGTATGTGAAGCCGCACGCTTCGGTTGAAAACAGTGGACGTCGACAGATAGACGGGGGAAGGGTATGAGACTACAGACAGTGTTGTGTGCTCTGTTTTTTGTTGCGGTTGTGCTGCTTGTGCCCCGCGGGGTGGTTGCCGCGCCAATAGCGGACAAGTCGATACCGCCCGAGCTGCTCCCGTGGAAGGCCTGGGCGCTCTACGGTGAAGAATACCGGCTGTGCCCCTCGCCGTACAATGATCCGGACGCGCATCTGTGCGTGTTTCCTTCCCGTCTCGGTTTCGATCTCAGCCGCACCGGCGGGTCGTTTTCCATGCAGGTGCTGGTGCTTGCCGAAACATGGGTCGGTTTGCCGGGCGGCCCCGAGCAGTGGCCCGCCCGCGTCACGGTCGATACCAGACCCGTTGCGGTGGTCGGCCGCGGCCCGGCCCCCTTCGTGCGCCTTATGCCGGGCCGCCACGTTATAGGCGGGTTTTTTGACTGGCAGGATTTGCCCGAGGTTCTGATCATTCCTTCGCAGAGCGGGCTTGTTACGCTTTCCCTGAACGATACAGCGGTGTTGTTTCCGGTGATCGAAGGCGGCAACCGCCTCTGGCTGCAGAAGCGTGCTGCCGCGGACGCCGCGGACGAGGAGATGGTGGAGGTAAAGATCTTCCGGCGGCTCAGGGATGCCATCCCCTTCCGGGTGGAGACCATGGTCAGGCTGAACGTTTCCGGCCGGCAGCGCGAGGTCAGGCTCGACCGGGTGCTGCTGGACAAGGCCGTGCCGCTTGGTGTGCAGAGTCCGCTTCCCCTGCGCTTCGGGCCCGACGGCCAGTTCCTCATCCAGGTGCGCCCGGGCACGTGGGACCTGTATGTCGAGGCCTGGATCGACGGCCCGGTACGGGAGCTCGGCCCTCTGCCGGCCGACTACGGGCAGGAGGTGTGGGCGTTTGAAGCACAAAGCCGGCTGCGCATGGTGAGCATCGAAGGCCCGGTTGCGGTCGATCCGCAGCGAACGGAACTGCCCGAAGGCTGGCGCCGGCTGCCCTGCTACCTGATGCCGCCCGGCGCGGTGATGACCCTGCGGGAAACGCGGCGCGGAGACCCCGACCCCGCGCCCGACCAGCTGAACCTGGAGCGGACCTGGTGGCTTGATTTCGACGGCGGAGGTTTCACCGTCCGTGACCGGCTGACCGGCGCGATGAGCAGGCAGTGGTACCTTGCGGTGAACCCGCCCATGCAGCTGGGCCGCGTGGTCATCGACGGCGCCGACCAGCTGATTACCTCCCAGGGCCCTGAGAAAAAACCCGGCGTGGAGCTTCGCCGGGGGCGGCTCGATCTCGAGGCCGAATCCCGCGTCGCGCGCACGGGCGGCGCTGTTCCGGCCGTGGGCTGGGACCACGATGTGCAGTCGGTTTCCGCCACGCTCAATCTGCCGCCCGGCTGGAAGATCTTTGCCGCGCGCGGCGTCGATTCGGTGCCGGGGACCTGGTTCGCGCGATGGACCCTGCTTGATTTTTTCATCGCGCTGATCATCACCATGGCGATCTGGAAGCTCTACGGCAGCATCTGGGGCCTCGCGGGCCTGGCGGTCATGGCGCTTACTTACCACGAGCCCGGCGCTCCCCGGCTGGTCTGGCTGAGCATACTGGCGGCTGCCGCGCTGCTGCGCGTCCTGCCCGAAAACCGCTTGAGAAAAATCGTGCAGATCTGGCGGATCGCTTCCATCGTCGTCCTGATCGTCCTGAGCGTTCCCTTTGCCGTCCGGCAAGTGCGCTGGGCCGTGTATCCCCAGCTCGACAGTCCCCGGGGACTTGAAACCGCGGGTTTTGTCGAGCCCAGGCATGCCCAGCTTGACGAGGTGCGAAAAATGGCGGAGGTACAGGCCCCGGTCCAGCGCGAAGGACGCGCGAAACAGGCCCGCGGGCGCGATTCCTATGTGCGCGGGCTGAGTTATGACAAAGAATCCGGCATGCTCGGCCAGGACCCCAAGGCGCTTATTCAGACCGGGCCGGGCCTGCCGTCGTGGCGCTGGCGCTCCTATGTCATGAAATGGAGCGGTCCGTTTACGAAGGACCACCGGATGCGGCTCTGGCTGCTCTCTCCCGGCATGAACCTGGTGCTGAATTTCGCCCGCGTGGCGCTTCTCGTATTGCTGATTCTCGGCGTCGCCGAGCTGAAAAAGCTGCGCCGCCTGAGCACGGGCGCGCTGGGCGCGGTCGTGTGCGCGCTGCTGCTGTGCTGCGCGCACACCCATGCAGCCGACGATGCCGTGCAGGGCTGTCCGCCGGACGCACTTGTGCAGCAGCTCAGGGAACGGCTGCTGGAGCGGTCCGACTGTTTTCCGCAGTGCGCCGACTGCGCGCGCATGCAGGTATCCGTGCAGAGCGGGCGCATCGCGATCGTGCAGGAGATCAGCGCTGCGCTCGACAGCGCCGTGCCCCTGCCGGGCCACGTGCATGCCTGGTCGCCCGACCGGGTCCTGCTTGACGGGCAGCCGGCTGACGGGCTTGCCCGCGGTGAAGACGGGCTGCTGTGGGTGTTCGTGCCGGCAGGCGCCCATCGCCTGATTATGGGCGGCCGCGCGCCGGCCGCGGCCTCGTTCCAGCTGCAGCTGCCGCTCAAGCCGCGCATGGCCCGGCTCGGTCCTGTTGAGGGCTGGGACGTTCAGGGCATCGACAGCCGGGGCCAGGCCCAGCCCGGCCTGCAGTTCACCCGCATCGGCAGGGCCGAGCAGGGAGCTGCCGCCAGTGCCGCGGGCGGCATCGTGCTGCCACCGTTTTTCTCGGTCGAGCGCGTGCTCAAGCTCGGGCTTGCCTGGCAGGTGCACACAACGGTCACACGGCTGAGCCCTGCGGGAGCGCCTGCCGCGCTTGCCGTGCCGCTTCTGGAGGGCGAGTCGGTCACCAGTGCGGGCGTGCGCGTTGAGCAGGGGCGCGCGCTCGTGACCCTGGATGCGGCCTCGACCCGGATAAGCTGGAGCTCGAGCCTTGCCGTGGCGCCGGGCGTGGTGCTGCAGGCGCCCGTGTCGGTTCCGTGGGTCGAGACCTGGGTGCTCGACGCCAGCCCCATCTGGCACTGCGCGTTCGCGGGTATCCCGGTCGTGCATCACCAGGACAGAGGCGGCTACTGGAAGCCGCGCTGGCAGCCCTGGCCCGGCGAGTCCGTCACGATCGAGATAACGCGGCCCGCCGCGATCGAAGGCCAGACCATCACGGTCGACGACGCCCGCCTCACGCTCACGCCGGGCAAGCGGATCGACAGCGCGGCCCTGTCGCTCGCCCTGCGCGCGAGCCGGGGCGCCGAACATACCATCACGCTGCCCGAGGGCTCACGCCTCCAGAAGCTTGCCGTGGACGGCACAAGCCAGCCCGTCAAGGAGCAGCAGAGGAAGGTCGTGCTGAGCCTGCAGCCCGGCACGCAAACAATCGAGCTTGCCTGGAACCGGCAGGCGCACTCGCGCCTCGTTACCCGCGCTCCCGCGGTGGATATCGGCATACAGGCGGTCAACGCGGCGGTGACGTTCATGATGCCGGTTGAGCGCTGGATACTGCTGGCCGGCGGGCCGCGTCTGGGCCCGGCCGTGCTGTTCTGGAGCTATTGCATCGTCATCGTTTTGGCCGCGCTGCTGCTGGCCAAAATCCCGGGGTCGCCGCTTTCGCGCCTGCAGTGGGTCCTGCTCGGCCTCGGCCTTACGCAGGTAAGTCCCGTGCAGGCCCTGATCGTGGTCGGCTGGCTGCTCGCCCTGGAACGCAGGCGTACGCAGAACATGCCGGAGGACCCCGTTGCATACAACAGCCTGCAGGTCGTGCTCGTGGTCTGGACCCTCGCGTCCCTGGTATGCCTGTACGCGGGAGTCGAGCGCGGCCTTCTGTACCTGCCCGACATGCAGATCGCGGGCAACGGCTCGAGCGCCACCGAGCTCAACTGGCTGCAGGACCGCATTGACGGCGGCATGCCGCGTCCGTGGGTTTTGTCGCTGCCGCTGCTGGCCTACCGCGTGCTTATGCTGGTGTGGTCGCTGTGGCTCGCGCTGTCGTTGCTCAAATGGCTGCGCCGCGGCTGGGGATGCTTCAGCACCGGGGGCGCGTGGAAGAAACGCAGCCGGAAAGCGAAGTCCGTTGTTGAGGCGAAGTAGTGTAAGAAATGGTCATGACTGAAGCGGGTTGCAAGACAATCCATCTGTCATGCCGGACTCCGATCCGGCATTCAGTTTGCGTGTCATTTCGATCCGCCTGAGGCGGATTCACTCGCGCAGCGTTTGTTCACGGGGGCGGCAAGGACTCGCACATTCGGGCGCTCAGACAGCTTGCCGCCCGGTATCCGTGACCAAACACCTGTCCTTCGCAGTAGCCTGCTACGGAGGGTGGACTCCGCTCGGCAGCGAAACGATGGGATTGAAAGTCAAAAGCAAAAGTCAAAAGCAACACATCTGTCATGCCGCACGTGATGCGGCATCCAGACCGCAGGCCGGGGTAGCCGGCGTAACCCGATAAAGTACGCTATTAAAAAGCCGGCAGTTGAGGTTACATAACAACCCATAACGGGGGATGCATGAATTTGATATACATTGTTAGTATCGCGGCTGCGGCCGCACTCGCGATCGTACTGTTTCGCATGCGCCGGGCAGCTGTTTGCGCCCACAACAGGTTCGCCGCGCGGGCGCTCGCTCATCTGGAGAGCGCCTGGAGCCTGCAGTCCTGCAGTGTGCGGCCCGCGTTTCAGGACCTGTTGCCCGGCCGGGCCCTCGGCCTGCTGCGCTTCAGGGCCGACCTGTGCCGGGGCGGCCCGTTCCGCTGGGTGAACCTGACCGATACCACCATGTTCGGGTGCATGAAAATGCACACGCTGCTGTTCATCCCCTCGCCCGAATACAACCTGCCCATGATGTCCATCGACGTTATTTTTGCCGGCAGGCGGCGTGTGTTCGTGATCGAGGTGATCGACCCGGCCCGGATCGAGGATGCGTATCTCGAGCAACACTACCGCGCCATGCTCAGCCTCAAGCCTGCGGCCGGCGTGATGCCCGAGGCGCCGGTCACCTACTGGTACAAGGACATCCTTGCCGAATGCAGCATCCACGCGCGCCTCGATGCCGGCTGCGATGATCTCATGCTGCAGACCTACGGTGCCTATCTGGATGCCTACGCCGCGATGGCGCGCGAGGCGCGTCCCTGCCCTGAGCACGCTGCCGCAGTTCGCGAACGCCAGCGCTGGTACGTGCGCAGCCTGATCGACAACGGCGGCCCGGCCGTGGACATGCTGGCAAAGCTCATGGGCCGCGCCCGCGCCGATGCCTATATCTGGTCGACCATGTTCGGCTATGATGAGCAGGGAGGGGAACTTTCAAACCACTGATCAGGC
>Ga0272442_10003897_pt1 | contig 20676 bp, 14 predicted proteins | sample SSMForm2O_FD_200262 | JGI IMG/M metagenome (GOLD analysis project Ga0272442, IMG submission 200262) | Marine sediment archaeal communities from Little Sippewissett salt marsh, Falmouth, MA, United States - SSM-Form-2O | ecosystem: Environmental > Aquatic > Marine > Wetlands > Sediment ... | reverse complement strand
TTTGAACGGTTTCAATCACATCCGGATATTCCTGCAGTACACATTCACTGTTCGCAGGATCTTCACCAACGAGTGAGACCAGGCCCATGGTGCCTTCAGCAACACCGTAGGTGTTGAAGAAGCCGCTTTCGCCGTCCATGATCTGGCCAACAGCATCGACAATGGCCAGGTCCACACGTTTGATCATGTTTTCCATCACGAAGCCGGGTGCATCGGGGCACTGGTTGACATCAACACCATAGGCGAAGAATTCTTCTTCTTCGGCTGCTTCGAAGACACCAAAGTTGCCGCCGGCTGTGGCTGCATATACATGGTCTGCGCCGTCAGATGCCAATGCGAGCGCCTGTTCCTTGGCGCGTACCGGATCAGCAAAGGGGTTATCACCGCCGACCCACAATATGGATACTTCAACATCCGGATTTACTGCCAGGGCACCTTCAGCAAATGCGTCGGTATATCGGTGCAGGAACGGGATATCCATTGCGCCGATGGCACCAACCTTGTTTGTTTCGGTCAATGACCCGGCAACAGCACCGATCAGGTACGAGCCTTCGTATTCACGGAAGACTGCACAGGAAACGTTGGCAGGCGGATCGTCGATGCACTGGTCGACGATGAGGAACTGAACATCCGGAGCTTCTGGTGCTACTTCGGCGATAATGTCGTTAAATTCGAAGCCGAGTACCATCACAATAGTGGCGCCGTCGTTGACTGCAGCGCGCACGTTCTCTTCCCAGCTTGTCGGATCGCCGAATTCACTCTCGAGGACGTAGGATTCTGCCCCGTAGGTTTCGCTCACCAGTTCCAGGCCGGTAACACCCATCTTCAGGAATTCATTTACGCCGATGGGGTTTGGGGAGACATAATAGAACAGAGGTGCATCTTCTGCCATGGCTTCTTCCTCAGCCGGTTCTTCAGCTGCGGGGGCACCGCAGGCGGCCAATGCCAATACTGACAGCATAAGCACAAACATCAGGGTAATACGTACGGATTTCATCTTTTCTCTCCTTTTAACTATAGAAATGCTTCATCCAGAGCATGACGGCAGGTGCAGTCGTAAGGCTCTGGGAATGAACGAACAACATCTTCAAACAACGTTGAAATTGTGTCACCAGTATCCTTGAGATTTACAGATACTTCTGTGGCTGTGACGGCGGAAGATTTCATCCCGGCAGCCAGGTTGCTGACCACACCAACGGTGGCATAGCAAATGGCCATCTCCCTTGCAAGCATGCTTTCGGGGAAATTGGTCTGGCCGACCAGGTCACCGCCAAGCCTTCGAACCATTTCGATCTCTGCCCTTGTTTCAAAGCGCGGCCCACTGAAGCAGGCGTAGGTAGCTCCCTGCTGGAGTGGAATGCTTCTATTGTGCGCTTTTTCCAGCAGAAGCCGGCGGATTGTAGGGCAGTAAGGATCAGTGACGTCTACGTGCGCGAGTTTGCCGTCGAGCGGGTAGAAGCTCTGAACCCGGCCTTTTGTAAAATCAAGGAACTGGTCGATCAACACCAGCGTGCCGGGCGGCCAGGCAAGATGCAGCGACCCGCTTACACTGGTGGCGAGGATACGCTCTACCCCCAGCATGTGCATGGCATATATGTTTGCCCGATAGTTGATCTTATCCGGTGCAATAGTGTGCTGTTTGCCATGCCGGGGTATGAAGGCGATCTCTTCCTTACCCAATTTTCCGATCTCGACGGAGACATTACCGAACGGGGTCTCTACAATATCTGCACGTACATCCTCGATGTTCGGGAGTGTATAGAACCCTGTTCCGGTGATAAAACCGGTTCGTATTGCCAATATGTCCTCCTTTCTTGTTTTTTATTTTTCAGCTTTCACGATTTGCAAATGCTTCCTTGAACGTTATATCGTACGGCGGATACAGAATGCCAACTTCAGTGATGAAGGCTGTGATAAGCTCATTGGGAGTAACATCGAAAGCATAGTTGACCACGTTGGCATCGGGCATGGTGATCAGGGTGTCGTTGACAATGCGGACTTCGTCCGGATCGCGCTGTTCGACGGGGATTTCACTGGCAGCAGCCAGGTTCATATCGATGGTGGAAAGGGGGCTGACGGCATAGAAGGGGATGTTGTGATGTTTGGCCAGCACGGCCACGCCGTAGACGCCGATTTTTGCGGCAGTGTCTCCGTTTGCAGCCACACGATCGACTCCGATCATTACCATGTCGATTTTGCCCTGCTGCATGATGTAGGCGGCGGTGTTGTCTGTGATCAGTGTATAAGGCACACCGGCGTTTGCCAGCTCCCAGGCATTGAGTTTGGCACCCTGGAGGCGCGGCCGGGTTTCATCGGTGTAGACGTGTATCTTCTTGCCCTGCTGGTGTGCATAGATCACGGGTGCCATGGCTGTGCCAAGGTCAACAGCGCAAAGCGGCCCGCAGTTGCAGTGTGTATGGATGGTGTCGCCGTCCTTGATCAATGTCGCTCCCAGCTCAGCCATACGCTGGTTAATGGCAACGTCTTCGTCAGCCATTCGTTCGGCCTCGGCCAGCAGCGCAGAGGGCACATCCTTTTCGCCGGCTTCGAATAGTTTTTCGGCGAAGGACTGCATGTGATTCAACGCCCAGAACAGGTTGGTGGCTGTTGGGCGGGTTTTTGCGAGAAGCTGGTACGCGTCCTTGAGGGCGGAGCGGAGGCCTTTCTCAGTGGAGGAGTGCGCCTGCAGTGCTGCCAGGGCCATGCCGTAGGCGGCTGTGACACCGATGGCGGGAGCGCCGCGCACTTCCATGCGCCGGATTGCATCCGCAACTCGAGGTACTTCGGATGTTTTGATCAATTCATAGTTGTGGGGCAGTCGGGTCTGGTCGATAAGCACAACCTGGCCGTCCTGCCATGATACCGTTCGCATTCAGTCTTCCTCCTTGAAAAAATTCTGGCCTGAACGTCTGCGTCTGATTTTCAGGTGCATGCGGTTCTGGATGAAGTATTCGATTGAGTAGATAAGTGCACGCCCTACTGCGTTGTAGTGGCAAAGCTGCAGGGTGAGCAGCGGGGAGCCTGCGGGGATGCCGAGTTTCTCGCAGAGAAGTTCATCGGTGATACGGGCTTCAATTTCCGAATCGGCATCGGTGATGAATTCGCTGCAGTGGGTTTGCAGGTACGTGTAGAAGGATCCGCGGTAGTCTTCCGGGTTTGTGCTGAAGTTTGGCAGATCGCTGACGATGTAGGAAATTACATAGGCGAAAGGTGTACCATCAGCAGTACGGACGCGTTTGAGGCAGAAGATTGTATCGTCCGGTTCCAGCCCGAGAGCCTGGCCGACCCTGGGGGGAACTTCATGGACGGGCAGGAGGGCAAGTTCGACTTCCGGTGTGCCGGGTTTGAGGCCCTGGGCTTCGAGCATTTCCGAGATGCTGAGTGTAAGATCGGCGCTGGAATGGATGGTTTGCGGGTCCTGGGCGACGAAGGTGCCGACGCCGTGTACCTGGCGGATAAGCCCTTCGGTTTGCAGGCGTGCCAGAGCCTCGCGCAGGGAGGTGCGTGAAACGTGCAGGCGTTCGGAGAGGATGGTTTGTGAAGGCAGCTTATCGCCTGATTCGAGTTTTTCATCACGAATGTAATCGAGCAGTGAGCGTGCGATGCGGGTGGGGAGATCTGTTTCCTGTTGGGCTGGTTCGAGCATTTGCGGCTGTTTCCCTTTCACAACAGTATAGATATGAGGTATGAGGTATGAAGACTTGAATCCAGTATAGATCAAAATAGTGAGGTGAGTCAAGCAGGAGAGGGCGGAGTGTGTTCCACGGGGTAATCCGGTCCTTGCAGCCGGGCATGATCCATAAATAATTTTGGTTCGGGAAAAGATATGAATCCGGAATGAAAGTTTTAGCGGCGGATTCCGTGGATCACGCCCGTACAGAGGGAGGCGGCAATGGGGAGGTTTCTCAAACGAGGAGAGAATTTTTCCGATCGGGATTGTGTTGCAGCAGGGATCGCCGGTAAACCTTCCCGATGTCTACCAAGTTATATAACGAGTACAAAAGAGGCAAGTATAGTTTTCGAACACAAAAAAATCACGCGGCAGCGTTTGCGCAGACATGGTTCCAGCCTATAATCGCAACAATATCGAACCAGCTGTTGGATCAGGTTGCTTTGAACTTGAGTGGTTGTGGAGGATACCAATGGTCAGCACCGAATTTCTGCTTACATCTCTTTTGGTTGTACTCGTTCCAGGAACTGGAGTTATCTATACGATTTCAAAGGGCCTATCGCAGGATTGGAAAGCCAGCCTCTTTGCTGCCCTGGGATGTACGGCAGGGATCTTCCCCCACCTGATTGTAAGTATTCTGGGTTTAACATACATTCTGGACCTTAGCGCACGTATTTTCCAGGTGATTCGATATGCGGGGGCGCTGTACCTGCTCTACCTTGCATGGGGAATGTGGCGTGACTCGGGTTCACTAAAGTTGGAAACTTCGCTAAATCAGCTGCAGCCCGGGCAGGTTGTTGTTAAAGCCATCCTGATTAACCTTCTTAATCCGAAGCTGACTATCTTCTTCCTGTCCTTTTTACCGCTTTTTCTAAATCCAGAAACCGGATCGATTTCACACCAGATGATTGGATTGAGTGCTGTGTTCATGCTTATGACACTGTTGATTTTTTCCCTGTACGGCATATTGGCCAGCAAGCTCCAAATCCTGCTTCAGTCTTCGCTGGCTTTTCGGAACGTCCAGCGATCCTTTGCTGTGCTTCTTTCAGCCATGGCTGTTAAACTGGCTGTATCGGAGTAACTTTTCCCGTTGATTTACTTAATGCGGCAAAGAGAGTAGCCAGCAGAAGCTTTGCCTGGTGAGAGTCTCAAAATATCTCCCTGCACACTATACAGTAATGGGAAGATGAGACTTTGCCCATTTGTGCCCTCAAACCCCTGAAGAGTATCTTGGAAATCCTTTGATGAATTGCACTGAAAAAAGGAATTTTAAGCCAAAATTTTATTCACCACCTTGAATTGATTCGTCAGGAGGAGTAGAGTTTGGGTATTGAAAAAATGTGTAACTGGAGTCGAGGCATTTCTCCTCCTGTTTTTCCGGATGAAGGCAGCACATTTACGACGATAAGTATTTCGGGGCTCGCTGTTGGATGCCTGATGAGGTACTGCCGGATTTCATTCCAGATATTGTTGAATCAGCTAAACAGATTTGATATGTCTGGAAAGGGATGGATAGAATCCAGGAGGTTTTTTTTCTGAGCAGGTATTATGGATGTTGGTTTCTTATTGGTTTATCACGTGCAAGTATTCTGTTGTAAGTAAAGAAGAATGAGTATCAAACATTTAAAGGAAAAGGAATATGGAGATAAAACCAGAAGAGTTAATAAAAAAAGCTAAGAAACCAGCAGCAGATGCAATGAGGCTGCACCCATTCTACCGGGGAAAGATTCAGACTGCAGCCAGATGTCGTGTACGTGATTTTAACGATTTTGCCATCTGGTATACACCAGGTGTGGCCGCACCATGCAGGGCTATTAACGAAAATCCCGAATTGGTCTACCAACTGACCAACAAGTGGAACACTGTGGCTGTTGTGTCTGACGGCACACGCATACTCGGACTGGGTGATATCGGTCCGAAAGCCGGGCTTCCCGTGATGGAAGGCAAAGCTTTGCTGTTCAAGTATCTTGGCGGAGTCGACGCAGTTCCAATTACACTGGATACCAAGGACCCGGATAAGCTCATTGAAACAGTATTGATGATGCAGCCTGCTTTCGGGGCCATCAATCTGGAAGATATCTCCCAGCCAAAATGCTTCCGAATCCTGGATACCCTGCGTGAAGAAGCTGAGATCCCGGTCTGGCATGATGACCAGCAGGGGACAGCTTCGGTGATTCTTGGCGGTTTGATCAGTGCCTTGAAGGTCGTGGGCAAGAAGATTGAAGATGTAAGGATTGTTTTCTTTGGTGCAGGAGCTGCCAATATCGCCACAACACGCCTGGTCTTTGCCTATGGAGCAAATCCTGCTAACTGTATCGCACTGGATGTGAACGGGTTCCTGGGAAAACACCGCAAGGATCTTTATGACAACCGGGAAGAGTTCGAACAGGCTGTACACCTGTGTGATGTTACAAATCCTGAAGGCCTGCAGGGTGATCCGGGGGATGCATTCAAGGGGGCTGATGTTGTAATTGCCTTCTCGAAACCCGGCCCCGATACGATCAAGCCTGAATGGATTTCCAGTATGAACAAGGACGCAATCGTGTTTGTCTGCGCAAATCCCATTCCTGAAATCTGGCCCTGGGAGGCAAAGAAGGCGGGTGCTGCCATTGTAGCTACCGGACGGAGTGACTTCCCGAATCAGGTAAATAATTCACTGGGTTTCCCCGGTATCATGAGAGGGACACTCGACGTTCAGGCTCGTACGATTACGGATGAAATGGCGATCGCTGCCTCACTTGAACTGGCAGCTCTTGCTGAGGACAGAGGCCTTGATGTCGACAATATCATGCCAAATATGGATGACTGGGAAGTATTTCCGCGCGAAGCAGCTGCCGTTGCTGTGAAGGCTGTGGAACAGGGTGTCGCAAAGATAGAAACAACTTATGAGAAAGAACTTGAATATGCTTCCGGGATCATCAGGGTTACCCGCGATATGACCCAGATGATGATGGAGAAAGGCTTTATCGAACAGGCTCCTGAGGAGGAGTAAGCGTATATAGAAAATCATGCAGGGGCTGCCGGTTTGTTTCTGGCACCGATACTGTGTCTTTCTTGCTTGTCTATGGCAGCAATATTGGGAGGTTGACCGCGAGGTTAACCTCCTTTACTCTGTTCGCAGCAACCAGATTCTGGATGGTTATGGTTCTTTGTTTTTCTTCTACGGTGATAAGCTGCAGAAGGACTCTATTCTGGATTTCCATGCATAATTCTTCATCACCGGAGAAATTCATATTTGAGTGGACCCGGCAACAGGATCGAATATTGGTTGGATCAGGGTATTTAGGAGTGCTGAAAGTTGCGTATTACTGTGCATCCTGTAATAATTGTTAAGAAACAAGCCTCAATTTATTAAGGCTTCTTTGTTCAAATCAGTCTTGTTTTATACTACAATAGAATTCCTCATATTTGTGGTGGATAAAATATCAGGCCGGGACCACGAGAGAAGATATTGAAATCAAATATGGAAGATAAAAAACAAGGGTGGGTGACTCGGGTCATTCCTGGAGCAAAGCAGCGTAAACTGCGGGAAACGTTGACCGGATATATTATGATCTTGCCGGCAACATTCCTGATCTTCCTTTTTGGAATCTTTCCAATCGGTTTTGCAATGTATGTCAGTGTCCATAAATGGCGGCTGAAACGTACAGGCTTTATTGGGCTGGAGAACTACGTGGATGCCATCGGGAGCCTTGCGTATGTGGGTTTATTCGCACTGGCTGTAGGGGCACTTATTGGCACGTATCTCCTCTTCCGCCAACTCCAAAAACAAACGCAGGAGCAGGGTAATCAAATTGCCTATATGGCTGTCCCCGGGCTGGTTTACGCTGTTGCAGTTACCAGCTTTATTCGCTGGACAGTTCTGTTGCTTCCAGAAGTACTGGATATCGCTGACAAGATAGTCAGCATGGAAAAGACCAGGGCTTTATTCAGGCGGCTGTTGGGAGAGGCGTTCATCACTCAGCATGTCCTGAATGCATTCTTTCTGACGTTGGTCCTTATTGCGGCTGCCATCATGATTGGCGTGTTTTTCAGCCGCAAGTGGAACCTGGAAAACAGTGCAAGAGCAATTGCACAGAACGCTTTGATGTGGCTCGCTCTTGGAGTCGGACTTGGGCTCTTCTGGTATACCTACTCAGAGGCCAGCAGGGCATACCTTGAAGCAATCCAGCAGGGCACCAGTACTGATGTATGGGCGCAGATCATAACAATCAGTTCAGGTGTAATCCTGATTCTGGCTGCCTGGTTCGTTTGGAAATCTGCCAGTTCGGAAGTAAGCAATCGCAGCTTTGTACTCAGACTTCTTGGGGCTATTTTGCTGGCAGGCGGCGGCTGGCTTTTAATTTCGGAACTCCCAATCGTGATCGCTGCAGGAGATAAGGATATCTGGTCTGGACTTGTGATTACGGTATTCTACTCCATGGGAACCGTGCCGTTTCAGCTTACCATAGCGCTCTTTCTTGCGATTCTGTTGTTTCAGAAATTGCGCGGGTCAGAATTTTTCAGGATTCTCTTTTTCCTCCCTTATGTGACACCGGCAGTCGCAAGTGCGGCGATATTTAAACAACTTTTTGGTGCACGCCCCCAGTCTTTGATCAATCAGATTTTTCTCTTTCTGGGGATGGAACCACAGCGCTGGCTGCAGGAGCCGAATGGTGTATTCCAGCTTATGGCAGAGAACGCGGGCAGGCAGATTCCTGACTGGATGGCTGGCCCGAGTCTCGCACTGATTGTGATTATGATCTATTCGATATGGGTTTATGTTGGATACGATACCGTGATCTATCTGGCGGGGTTGGGAAATATATCAACAGAACTTATCGAGGCAGCCGAGATTGACGGTGCCAACAAATGGCAGATTTTCCGCCAGATCATTTTCCCGCTGCTTTCACCAACGACGTATTTTCTCTCATTGATAGCTATTATCGGTACGTTCAAAGCGTTCAATCACATCTGGATTATGAGGCATGAACTTTCCCTCGGGAGTGTAAATACTTTCAGTATTACCATTTTCCTGGAATTTTTTGAAAAGATACGTTATGGATATGCATCAGCACTCGCTTTCGTACTTTTTGCGATTATTCTTGCACTGACCGTTCTCAACAACCGTATTCAAGGCTCGAGGGTGTTTTATGGCTGAACGATCACTTTTTGGTTCACGTGGAAGTGTGAAGCAGACCCGTTTTAAATGGTATGGGGCCCTTTCACGCATACTGACATATCTGGTTTTGATTGCAGGAGTGGTGGTTGCTGTAGTTCCGTTTGTCTGGATGATTTCAACATCCTTTAAATCAATTGGTGAGGCACAGGGAGTCCGATTTTTCCCGACTCAACTTAGATTTGCGAACTATATAAGTGCCTGGGAAGAGGCTGATTTTGCTGAGTATTTTATAAACAGCATAATTATTACCCTCATAACCCTGGCCGGCCGCCTCATATGCAGTGTTCTGGCAGCCTACGGTTTTGCACGGATCAAATTCCCTGGCAGGGATCTGATCTTCAGCATGCTGTTGGCAACAATGATGATCCCTGCAATGGTGATGATCATCCCCAATTTTCTGACAGTTACGTGGCTCGGCAGGATAGGCCCCATTAAGTGGATCAATAACTGGCCCGCACAAACGATTCCCTTCTGGGGAAGTGTTTTTGATATCTTTCTTCTAAAGCAGTTTTTTGCACAGATTCCGGATGAGTTATACGATGCTGCCCAGATCGATGGAGCGGGACACTTCCTTTTCCTTCGTAAGGTGGCACTTCCGCTTTCTACAGCACCGATCATGGTGATAGTTGTACTGGCGTTCATTGGCTCATGGAACGCGTTAGCCTGGCCGATGCTGGTAACCAATTCTCCTGAGTGGAGACCTATTTCTGTCGGTTTGATGCAATTCGTGGAAGAAGCGGGCCAAATGACAAACCTGATGATGGCTGGTGCCGTTATCACAATTGTCCCGATTGTTATCCTGTACTTTATAACACAGAAACAATTTACAGCCAGCATAGCCCGCAGCGGTTTGAAGGGTTAGCGACAATACGAAAGGAGGATCGGAATAGCGAAAAGGTTATACTGATCAGATAATCAAGGCAATTGATTAGAATACAAAATGCAGGAGGAGAAAGAATGTCCAAGAAATCAATGAACTGGCTATTAATTCTTACGCTGCTTCTCTCCACGGTACTGGCTTCCTGTGCAGGAGGCGCAACGGGGGAAGAGGGCGGAGCAGCAGCTGATGTTGATCCCTCCGGTCAGACTATAAGTTTCTGGCATGTATGGGGAACCGGATCAACGGGTGAAGGACTGCTTGCAATTGTTGACGAGTTCAATGCCACGAATGAGTACGGCATCACCGTCGAAGCTGTTGATCAGGGCGGCTATTCAGATCTGGAAGATGCTATGAATGCGGCGATCCAGTCTGGTGACCTTCCCAATATCGTAGTGGGTTATACCAATGCTCTGGATACATGGAACTCCGTCGGGACACTGGTGGATATCAATGACTACATCGATGATCCGACCTATGGTTTGACAGCAGAAGAAAAGGCTGATTTCTATCCGGGAGCGTGGGAAAGCGGCTTGAACGCTGACGGTGTCCGTGTTGGTTTCCCGCACGGACAGTCAGAAAATGTTCTGTTCTACAATTCCGGCTGGGCAAAGGATTTGGGTTTCGATTCAGCTCCTGCCAACTGGGATGAGTTCAAGGCTCAGTCCTGTGCCGCAGCAGAAGCTAACCTGGCCGATGATGATGCAGGTAACGACGGCACTGGTGGTCTGGTTATTTATGCTGGCGCCTCCAATGCAGCATCATGGATCTTTGCTGCAGGCGGCGATATGCTGAATGAAGCGAAAGATGGCTACGATTTCACTGAAGATGCTTCTGTAGCAACTGCAGAGCTCTGGTGGGATCTGTGGAATGAAGGTTGTGCCTTTGCAACAGAGAGCTACCCGAATCCTGAATTCGCCAGCCGCCGCGCACTCTTCACTATGAGTTCAACTGCCGGCTACACCTATCAGGCAGATGCATTTGAAGATGAAGATGCCATACAGGACGAGTGGGGATTCATTCCCTTCCCGCCCAAGGATTCTGGTGAGGGTGCTGTAAATGCTTACGGCCAGAATTCAGCTATTGTGAACACCACACCGGAGCAGAACCTTGCTTCCTGGCTGTTCATCAAATGGTTCACCAGCCCTGAGGTCAATGCGGAATGGATTGAAGCAAGCGCATACTTCCCGATCCGGATCAGTGCAGTCGACCTTTTATCCGACTACATTGCAGAGAACCCACTCTGGGGCACCGGTATTGATTATCTTTCACTCGGTGTGGCAGAACCCGCATGGTCCTCCTGGAGCACTGTGCGGCGGTCAACTGGGGACGCATTTGCAACCGTTCTTCAAAGCCCGCGTGAGGATATCCCCACAATACTTGAAGAATTGAATGCTACCGCTGCTGAAGCCATGGAAGAACTGGAATAACGTAATTCAGTAATAACAAAGCGGAGTGAAGCTTTGGCTTCACTCCGTTTTTTCTTTCTAATCCAGAGGTATGTACGGGCGGGTTCGAGAAAGCTTTTATTTGAGAATCCGCGAATTACACAAACCCCCCAATTTTTAAGTGATTCTTCAGAACTTGCATATACTATGCAATCTCCCCGGGGTAAACCTCCCGGGGCAGTTTTCCCGGAGCATTTATCCCAGGGTATTTATCCCGGGGCAAATTACCCCGGGATAATCACAAGAACGAACACTTGAGGGCAGATTTTCGTGCAGGAGTGCTCCATGGACACTGGTGAATTGAAAAACTGAAGACGTTTTTTCAACTCATCAGAACAACCTTTGGAAAACGTCTGTAAGGTTATTACGGATAGGCAAACCAGGCGATCACGGGATCATGGTCCGATTTCCGCTCTGGGGTTGTGTCGTCAGGCAGTGGCGGCGGGTAGTCGGCATTTACGTGAAGTACGTTGAAGCCCACAAAAAGATCTTCCAGCCCGGAGCTGATCAGGATATGGTCGAGGGATTCAGAAAGGCCCTGGTAAACATAGGTGTAATTTTCCTCCATGCCTTCCAGATCGTAAAGATGGGTCAATCCGACTGCTTCAAGCACTTCCAGTGGGGCTGTGTCGTAGAAGGAATTGAGGTCGCCTAGAACTGCCACGGCTGCATGCTCGTCAATATCCAGCAGTTCTTCTGTAATACCTGCATTCCACGATGCCTGTGCAGTGCGGCGCGGCTCGGTTATTTCTTCGCCCTCGGAAAGGGAGAGGAAATGATTGTTCAGCAGTGAAACTGTCAGCGTTTCTTCTGCTTGCGTTTGTATCTTCGCCTGCAGCAGCAGGGGCGGGCGGCTGAAAACTTCACCCGGCGCATCACGCTGTTCAACCTGCACAGAGGATACATGATTACCACGAACCATGTAGCCGACATCAATGCCGCGGCTGTCCTTGCCTTCGATAAGGTAGGGCTGATAATTGTATTCCGCCAGCATTTCTTCCTCTGCAAGATCCTCAAGGATGCCGATATTCTCTACCTCCTGCAGTGCGATCAGTGTCGGATAGCCGGCATGATGGATTGTAATGGCAATCTTTGCCAGCGCGATTTGATACTCGCTGACAGTAGGCATTGGCGGGCTGCCTGGATGTGGACTGAGAATGTCGAACAGGTTCTCGACGTTCCATGTCATGATGCTGAAACCATCCTCCGGAAGCTCTAGAACCGGCAGAACGTGCTCTGCTGGTTGGACGACAGGGGTTTGGACTGGTTCGATTTTATACTGGCCGTATGTGTATGCGAGCGGACCAACAAGATCACTTACGATGTCTCCTGTTGCCACGGCATAAAGCAGTGTGCTTCCATCGGTGTGCGTTATATCGGAGCCGTCATCAACAATGATCAGCATCCCGGCCGGGTCTGTGCGAAATACTCTCTCTTCCGGGTAGTTGTCCGGGACAAGGGCATACTCGCCGTACTGTGAAGTCGGCGCTACGGCGCGCAGCGGGCCTGCTGTGGAAACGAGCATACCTTCAAGTGCTTCACTGTAAAGGAGAGATTCTGCTTCGGTAACAGGTGGGTTGTATACTGAAGCTTCTGGCAGTTCCATACCCTGCTGTTCCAACACAATATCGTTTCGGGAAGTTACTATCAGCTGGGTCAAACTGGAAGCTTCGCTGACCAGACCGGTGAGGCTGACAAGATCACCGGTGGAGATGGTGCCGGGGTCTTCCATATTAACGAACAAGCCATCTGATGTCTCTGCAGAACCATCTCCTGATGGATCCTGAATGAAAAAGCCGCCAAGCTCCGGAAAAACGCCAGTAACCACACCCTGTGTCGTCAGGTACTGCTGTTTGTAAGGTGAGGTATCCGAATTACCCTGTATTGCCCATATGGGCACAGCAGCTCCGACGTACATCGTAAAACCAGGCCCCCTTACAGAATTTTCTACTCCCTCATATGCTGCCTGGTAATTCCTGATAAGAATTGTACTGGAATCAGAAGGACGGATTCTATAGCCAACAGCAGCACTCTCTCCTCCACCTTCAAGTGAAGCAATAGTCCATTGCAGTCCGTTTTCATCCTGCACTCCCTGATCCTCGATGCTAATGATCTCTCCGCCCAGTGCGGGATTGCTGATGCTGATCGTGATGTTTTCGATTGGATCCGGCAGGTGATTAGTAACTGTGAGAGTCACCAGGGCCTCTTCTTCCGGGAGGATCGAGCTCGGAGCGCTGGCAGCTATACTCACACCGGCCTGGAATACCTCTGCGAAATCAGAATCGAGGCGCGGATTAAGGTAAAGAGTTGTGCTCCGCCATTCCGGTATTCCAGCAACACTGTAGATGCAGCCTCTATCCAGAAGCTCCGCATTTATCTCTGTCAGTTTATCTACATACAGGGACAGGATATTTCCTTCTTTATCTGTCATGTTGATTTCGTAGCTGTAATTAAATTCTTCCAGGGTGGCAAGAGTACCTTCAATCTGTACAAGCCGTCCTGCGTAGGTGTCAGGATCATTGATAAGATTGCTGATTGCCACGGGAAGTGGTTCGGTTTTATCCCCTTCAGTTGTGAGGATTTCCACATCCGCAGCGCTGGCGGGCACAATTTCGACAGAATTGTTGTACAGTGTTGCTGTGCCGCGCACCCGGACACGAGCGCCAATGGGTACATTAAGGGTGCTGCCTGCACCGGATACATACACCTGAACACCGGCAGTTTCGTCCTGCATATAGAATTTCGCGCCTGATCCGGCGTAGAACCCTCCTGTATACATTGTGGCGATACCTTCGATCGTAACTTCTTCTTCAAGCATGGTCCGAGCCAGGTGGATGGGAAGCGTGCCGCCCTCTACGGTTGTGTGCAGCGAGCCAGCAAAATCAAGGATATCGCCGCCGGCATTTTCTAGGCGTGTATTTGTGCTGGAAACCACACCATAGGTCCAGGGCAGTGCTGCCTGCAACTGGAAATCTGCCGAACTCCCGGTGGGGAGAATTGCTATCGGCCATCGAATCACATTCCCATCGCGTATGGCTTTTTCGGGCAATGAATCATAGTTAAGATCAGGATTTACAGGGAAAAGGATTTGCAGATCCTGCAGATCTTTTTTGGAGAGATTGACAGCTGAGATTCTGTAAAAGATTGTGCTGCCCGGTTCTGCAGACTGCGGCCCTTCAAGTAGTAATTCAACCTGAGGTTCGGAAGAAGGTGTGCTGGGGCTGCCGGAGGATTGGGGATCAGGCTGTTCCTGCAGTACAAAATCATCAAGATTATTATCTGTATCCAGTGTGGATCCCTCCTCGCCACCGGGTTTTCGTTCAAGGGAATACCCATCTTCAGGGGAAGGTGCTGGTTCGCCTTCCGCTGCGGATTGAACTATCTTTCCCCATCCGACTTTATCTGCAACTATACCGGACGGATCTACTAAAGACAGTGCTCCGAAAAATGTGTTCAGGGGCTGTTCGAAGACAGCGTCGGCAGTTGCCCGGCCTGGATCGTCGGACCGGACAAGGAGTAAATGTCCATGTGCGGGAATGAGCTGCGTTGTTTGCCATAAATAAACAGGAAGGCCGGTTTCGTTCTCATTCAAGGTGTAGGTTATTGACCATCCTGACATATCAACAGGTTCACTGCTGCTGTTGTAGAGCTCAATAAATTCATCATTATTATTGCCAGAGGCGCCGGTCTTAACCTCGCTTATCAGAACCCCCACTTCTTTCCGGGCTGTTGGAGTGCAGCCTTGCAGCGCGAGTACAAGTGTAAGAAGCAGGGCGATGTTCAGGGAAACATTCTTCTTATACAGCATGCTACTATCCTTTCAGCTATTAACAGCAGGCCCGGCAAATAATGGGTTCCGGGTTCCTGTATTATAGCGATTGTCAGGGATTTTCAGGGGCTTCTCTGGTACACTTGAGCCATTAACTGCCATTTCATTCTAACAGGACAGGGGCAAACCGCCATGACCGCTGTAAAAGAAGTATGCCTGTACCATAACGATCCGGATGGCTGCTGCTCCGCTGCAATTGTGCGGAAGCGATTTGGACAGGATGTATTATTGATCCCTATCGACTACGGTTTCCCTGTTCCCTGGGAAACGCTGGAAGCAGCTGACCGGGTTTTTATTGTTGATTTCTCCCTATCATTGGAAGAGATGCTCCGCATACAGCAGCACGCTGAATTGATCTGGATCGATCATCATAAATCTTCCCTTTCAGCATTGGAAAGCCTGGAGGCACCGGGTTTACGAGCACTGGATCGTGCAGGATGTGTGCTCACCTGGCAGACCTTTTATCCTGATACACCTGTTCCCCGGCCGGTAATATATATTGGCGAACGTGATATATGGTCTTTTCACCATGAAGATACAAGGCCTTTCTGTGAAGGCGTTTATCAGCAGGATATCGATCCTGTAAACGATGAGCTGTGGATCCCTCTGCTGAATGATGAAAATGAACTGGTAAGCAAGTTTGTTGCAGACGGCCGTGTGCTTCTTGAAGCTCGACTCAAGGATATTCGCCGCAAGGTGGATACGTATGGTTATGAGGTTGAATTTGAAGGGTATCGAACACTTGTTGTCAACCTTCGCGGCACTGGCGAACTGGGAGAATATGTACGTTCACTTGGTTATGAAGTGTGCTATGCGTATTACCAGACTAGACGCAACGGCGAGTTGATTACCGGCGTAACGTTGTATTCAGACCAGGTGGATGTTTCAAATGTTGCCGAGCGATTTGGAGGCGGGGGACATGAAGGAGCATCAGGTTTCATTTTTACCAGCCGGGTGTTTCCTTTTCCACCGGGATCATCCGTTATCATGAGTCAGCCAGATGAGCTGAAATAACTATCGCCGGATAAACATAAAAGTCCAATTTTATCCCCCAGGATTCCGGATTAATATATCCTCCTGATTATTCATATGCAGGCTCTATGCCGGTTTTCACCGTCGTATCCGCTTCCTTATCCGGTCAGTCATATAAACAAGAAGGAAGGATAACAGGCCCAATACCAATGCGGCGGTATAGGCGCTTATATAGTGACGCTCATCCAGGGCCCTGTATATAAAGAGTGTCGCGGTTTCAGTATGTCCCTGGATCCCGCCCCCAATGACCAGGACTGCCCCAAACTCGCCCAATGCACGTGCAAAGGTCAGCATGATGCCATAAAGAATACCCCAGCGCAGAGAAGGAAAGATTACCCTCCAGAAGATCTGCCATCCATTGGCTCCCATGGTCGCGGCTGCTTGTTCCTGGCTGCGATCCAGATTCTCCAGCACAGGGATCAACTCACGGACCATGAACGGAATTGTGACGAATAATGTTGCCAGGATCATGCCCGAGACTGCAAAGGCTACTCTGATCCCCAGAGACTCCAGCAGCGGAGCAAACAGGCCGCTTCGTCCGAAGAGGAGCAGCAGCATGTAACCAACGACGACAGGTGAAACAGCGAAGGGAATGTCGATCAGGTTGTTGAGAAGCTGGCGTCCGGGAAAGCGATCCCGTACCAGCATCCATGCAGTCAGGGTTCCAAAAATGGTATGGAAAAGTACTACAACCAGACTGATGAGTATGGTCAATCGAAAGGCCTGCCAAAAATCCGGCTGTACAAGAGTACTCAAAGCTGTTCCCAGCCCTTCAGCAAAAGCGTTGCAGACAAGAGCTGTGACAGGAGCAGCAATCAGAATTACTACATAGCTAACCGATAGAGCGATCATAAGCCTGCGGATCCAGGGGCTCTCTTGCCGCAGCTTATTGTCTTTCATTGTAGTGATTGAGGAATTTTCTTTCATATTTCCTGTTTTCGTTCAATATGCTGCAGCCGGTTAACAAGCATGATTAGAAGTAACGCAATAGCCACCATAAGAATTGAAAGCGCACTGGCGCCAAGGCGGTTTTCTGATTCAACCTCACCGAGCAGATAGACGGCTGCAGTTTGTGAATAGAACGGTATATTCCCTGCGACGATTACAATCGAACCGAATTCTCCGATAGCACGAGCAAAACCCAACAGCGCTCCGCTGGTGAGTGGAAGTATCAAAGGTGGTAGTATGATGCGGTAGAAGATAGCCCAAGGGTGTGCACCGATTGTGGCAGCGGCATCCTCCTGTGTTTGATCAAGGCTTTCAAGAACGGGCTGCACAACCCGGACAACGAATGGGAAGGTAATGAAGAGCAAGGCAAGAATGATTCCGGGGGGAGCGAATATAATGGAAATGTTAAAAACCCTCTCGATCCAGGAGCCCAGTGCGTGCTGTGGGCCAAAAAGGATAACCAGCATCACTCCGGTTGCAAGAGTAGGGATCGAGAGCGGAATATCAATCAGACTGTTCAGTAATGTTTTGCCTGGAAACTCATAGCGAACGAGGACATATGCAGTTAACAAGCCGAAAATTGTGTTGATCACGGTCATCACCACAGCAGTCCATAAGGTAAGCTTCAGGGCATGCCAGGCGGCAGGTAGCGAAATCTGATGCCAGAATTCGAAAAAACCCTCACGAAGGCCATCATGGAATATCACAACAAGGGGGACAAGAAGTAAAAAGGCTAAATAGGAAAAGGAGGCAGTTCGCAAACTCCATTTGCCCAGGTTTAATGAATTCTTCCGGGCAGCTTCTTCTGTGTTTTTCCAGGTTCTTTTTTGCTGATCCCTTGAGTTTTTTTCTTCCATCACTTTTCTCGCCTTCAACTTTCCTTGATTGGATGGTGTTCGAAGCACCCGTCTACCTGCTGTCAATGGTGCCTGTCTGGATCTGCTGGTTGAAGGCTTTGGATCGTACAATCAGAATGGACATGTCGTGCAGACACTCCATCGTTTCCCTGACAATCCCATGCATGGATACCTGTTGGCTCTGGTCGGGCAGCGGAGCCCCAAGGACTACAAGATCGCAGGATGTCTTGTTGATTTCGGTGCAGATAGCTTCTACAGGATCACCGGCCCGGATCCGGGAAACAGCAGGGACCCCCAGAAGTGATAATGAGCGGATACCGCCTTCGAGGAAGCGTTCCACACGAAGTCGTTGCTCGGTGTCTTCATTCTGATCCGGGATCACGGAAAGCAGGGTAACTTCGGCGCTCAAGTGGCGAACAAGACGTCCGGCAAAGAGTATGTCATCCTTTCCGGGTTCGCCGTTTGTTACACATACAAGTGCATGAGCAGGGGCTTGCTGGAAATGGGGAACAAGAAGCAGGTGGTGTTCGCCAACCGCAAGGCATTTCTCTGCCAACTCAAAATCCTGCGGATAGCCGAACCCCATGATGATCAAGTCGTACGGGTGTCTTTCAACAGCTTTTGCTACGGCTTCGGACGCAGGTTTCTCTGTTACAAGGACTTCAACTTCAGCCAGGCCGCTTCCAAGCTCCTTGCGTGCTTCTTCCAGGCGAGAATGATTACTCGTTGAAAAAGTCTCACAGCCAAGAAGGGTGACCCTGGCATGCGCAAGGCGGCCAATCTTTCCTCCCAGTGAAACAGCAGCTCTGGAGCGTAAACCACCGTCTGTTATGATGAGGAAACTCAATCCGGGATGAGCAAGTGTATGGATTCGATGGATGCCTACCCATGTTTTATCGCCGGCATGAAGTGGATGGTGCGCTGCCTTTTCAGGGGTTCGGGTTGCATCTACTACAAGTGATTCTGCACCAAAAGCAGCCAGCGGAGCCAGAGGGCGGACACCGGGTATGGGCGGCAGCCGCAGCCTGAGTTTTTGTACTGCACCGGCAAAGGAAACCTCCTCGACCTCTGCTTGCTCCAGCTTTGGACAGGCTAACTGGTCCGGTTCGGAAGCGAGAGCAACATCCTCTGGCCGGAAAAGGACCTGTACACGGTCGTTTTGACCCAGATGCTTATGTGTAAAGTCTGCCGGAAAAAATGTGCTTCCCAGGCGAATATGAGTAGAATCTCGTTTGCCCAGAAGCAGGTTGGCGGAACCCAGGAAGGAAGCAACAAATTCTGTCTGGGGATGCTGATAGAGTTCCTGTGGTGAACCAGTTTCAAGCAGCCTGCCGTAACTCATCACGCCTATTCGGTCACCAAGATCGAATGCTTCTTCCTGGTCGTGGGTGACGAAAATCGTGGCGACACCAAGTTTTCGCTGGATCAACTTGAGACTGCGGCGCAGATCCACACGGATTTTTGCATCAAGCGCACCAAGCGGTTCGTCAAGCAGCAGGACGTCGGGCTCATATGCAAGAGCGCGAGCAAGCGCAACACGCTGCTGCTGGCCTCCGGAAAGCTGTGAGGGCATACGGTTTCCCAGGCCGGCCAATCCCACCATTTCAAGGAGCTCATCACGTTTCTGACCCCTTTGAAGGGGGTGAATTTTTCGCAGCTCCAGTCCGAACTCAATGTTTTCCGATACAGTCATATACTGGAACAGTGCATAATTTTGAAAAACAAATCCCACATTTCGCTGTTGAGGGGGGAGAGAAGTAACATCGCGGCCATGAAGCAGAACTCGGCCCTGGTCGGCAGCTGTCAATCCGGCGATAAGGTTCAGGATCGTGGTTTTTCCACTTCCGCTGGAGCCAAGCAGAACAAAGAACTCACCGTCCTGGATTTCCAGGGACACATTATTCACGACAGGGTGGTTTTCGTAACGTTTACAGAGTTTTTCAAGTACGATGGACACAGGCAGGCAGCCCTTTCTGATCATTCGTAATAAAAACAACCAGTTTCTGCTTTCCCAAATAAACCTGGAAAGGGAAGGTATAACGCAGATGGTCGATCTGCATTGAGTTTACTTTGGTGGAATGACGCGGGCGGTGATGAAGCTGTGACAATGTTGTGATAGTCAGAAGTGTGAATTTCCTGCCAATATAAAACCTTTTATAAAGAGATAAAAAGCGGTTAATAATTTTGTACCGGTTATACCGGGCTTGTCCCGGTATAACTTTCAAACAAAATATCTTGAAAGCAGAGTTGTGCCGGTTTTTTCGTGGCCATGGAAAATTTTTACAGCCGGATCGTTCAGCGGTAGATGCTGGAGGGTTTTACCGGGAAGGGGAAAAAGCATATCCCGGTGTGTATCACTGGTCAGGTGCCCGGGTCTGGAAGTTCACCGGGCAGGAAGTCGCGTTTCAGGCCGTAACCTTTTCCGGGAATGGTCTCAATAAATGTTGGAGCAGAAGGGTCAGGCTCAATCTTGATACGGAGTCTGCGGACCAGTTGGCGAAGCATGTCGCGGTCTCCATCCCCCAGGCTATGTGAACCCCAAATTGTACCGATAAGATCCTGGAATGTGAGGATGTGGCCTGCGTTGATCATCAGGTATTCCAGAAGCCGGGTTTCAAGGTCGGTCAGGTTTATTGGCAAGCCATCCTGAATGCGTACCTCACGACGTTCTGCGTCAAGCACCAGTGGGCCAGCTTGCAGGACAATTGACTCTGCCCCTCGTGCGGATCTCCGAAGGACAGACTGGACACGGGCGATAAATTGACGCGGACTGAAGGGTTTCACGATGTAGTCATCGGCACCCATTTTCAGCCCATCAACAATATCATCCTCCTCATTGCGGACAGTGAGCATG
>Ga0272442_10003896_pt1 | contig 20678 bp, 25 predicted proteins | sample SSMForm2O_FD_200262 | JGI IMG/M metagenome (GOLD analysis project Ga0272442, IMG submission 200262) | Marine sediment archaeal communities from Little Sippewissett salt marsh, Falmouth, MA, United States - SSM-Form-2O | ecosystem: Environmental > Aquatic > Marine > Wetlands > Sediment ... | reverse complement strand
GCGTTCTTCGTAACACTAAACAGCATCGGAGATACCACAAGTGACACACAGACATTGTCAGCAGTAAACAACATTACCGAAACTGGAAACTCAGTGTTTAACATAATTGGTATTGTCTTAATTATAGGCGCAATCATGTCCATTGTTGGTCTAGTGTATAATTATGTTAGAACATAATTTAGAATGGGAGGATTTCACTCCCACTACTATTTTTTGAGGCTCCAGTATGAAAAAGATAAAAATGTTGGAAGTTAATAATGATTGCTACATTCCTCATTCTCATGGTAAATTTTCTATTAAGAAAGGAGATATAATTCAAGTAAAAGTATTGAAGGTGAAAAAATGATTAAAAAGAAAAGTATATTTGGTTTTATAGAACCAAATGTGATAATGGCAGTAATTGTGTCATTACTTGTGTTTTCTGTGGGCATCTTTGCTTTCTTCAGTTTGACAACTGGATTAGAAAACACAGGTATATCAGCAAGTGGAACTAGATGCTACACATCATTTGGAGCTAATCCAAATTCATTTACTCTACCATCAAATACAAATGGAATAACAAGTGTAACAGAGTATTATGATGATGGTTCAAGTAGTGCTATTGATAGCGGTAACTATACATGGAGTTCGTCAAATCCAGGAACTATAAATGTTAATCTAACAGGTTACTAATGAGTATAAATGGAAATAAGAAAGTATTACCATTCACGGTTACAATGATAATAATAGTGTCAATAATCTCAACATTGTTAATTACAATTACTGATACTGTTAAAGCTGATGACGGCGGGACAATATATACAATATGGTTGCCAACTGACCCACAGATAGCAACAGATGTAGCAGAGTATAATTATACATTATGGGATGATGCAGTGAATGATGCAAATAACGTAAGTGTAAATATATCATTTGTGATAGGTGATTGTATTCAAGGATATTCAATTGGTAATGCATTTAATGGTAACTGGAATGAGCCAATATGGGATTGGCTACGTTTTTATGAATACTTTGACAATCTAAATACCGACATATACAAAAATATAACTATTGGCAACCATGATATTTGGCCTGCCACAGGTGCATATCCATACCCAGTTCATTATTATAGTTGGAAAAATCATAGTAGGATTGACAATACTACAAGTCCTCTTGGCAACTACACTTGGACTTGGGGTAATATTATGTTTATAATGTTAGCAACTGAAAATGAAGGACAACCAGGGGGAGAGGATGGCGCTAATTATGTTGGATTCTTTTCTAATCAAACTGATTGGTTTGAATCTACAGTAGAAAATAATACTGATAAAAATATAATAGTGCTGTCTCACTATCCATTAGTTAATACTTCATTCCCAGGTAACTTACACGTTATGAAAGCTTCTGATAGCGCTTTATTCAACGCGACAATAACAGCAAACGACCATGTTACTGGTTTCTTTAATGGGCATGTTCATGATAATGGTGGCTCTGTTTGCGTATATGAAAACTGCACATATGTTGATTGTAACGGTGTAAATGGATATCATGGTAGAACAAGTGTATTTCTTTACATTCAAGAGGGTAATGCAACTGTTGAAGTTAAGGGATACAACCACGTAACAAATGCATTTGCATCATATGGTGATTTACCAACTACATTCAATCTAAAATATAATTTCACATTGACCTTATCCAATCAATCTCCAACATTTTCAAGCCCACATATAGCTAATGAATCTACAGGGGTATCAATGTCAGAATCAACTTGGAATGTCACTATAGAAGACCCAGAAGGTGACACAATAAACTGGACTATTGAAACATACCCAGATATAGGTGATAATAGTGGGAATGATGATACAAATGGTAGTAAATCAGTAACACTTTTGGGTATCACAACTAACACTACATATACAGTATACATAAATGCAACTGATTCAGGAAGTGGTAACTGGACGAATAGTACATATTGGTTTACAATAGAATCTGTTCCAACTATAGATTCAATAAATAATAAAAATAATGGAGGGACAAGTGTGGATGTTTATCGGAACATTAGTTGGTATAAGGTCGAAAATGCTGTCGGTTATCAACTACAAATATCAAACACTTCAGATTATACAGACCTTCTTTATAATGTATCGTACATCAATAGCACAAACTATGGCGCTGAATACTACCAAGAAATTGGCAATACTGTTTACTTTAATATATCAAACATATTTGATAATGAGATTTATGTAGCGGGTTTAACTCACTATTATAGAGTAAGGGCAATTTTATAGGTGATAGAATGAATAGAAGAAAATTAATAAAGGATGCTGAAGCAAGAATAATACCGGTAACTGTTGTAATTATGTTAATTATAACTACATTTACAGGAATGTTCTTAATAGGACCACTACATATCCCCACAACAAAAGCAGCTGGTTCTGATGAGTTTACTTACTATAAAGATATAACAGTTAATCACCTTCAAGTAGAAGCAGCGCATACTAACATGGTATTGTGGGTTTATAATGTCAGTTCTGACTTTGCAAACGCTTGTCAAGCAGATGGAGATGACATAGCATTTTATAGTGAAGATGGGTTAACACAATATAAGCATGAAGTAGAACAATGGGATAGTGAAACTGGTACAATTGGTTGCTGGGTAAATATCAGTGAGGAAATAAATGACGACACAGATTTTGTGTTTCGTGTTTACTATGGAGATGCGGATGGTACAAATCAGCAAGATATGGATGGCACATGGGATGCAAAGTATTCTAGTGTTTGGCATATGAATAGTTCAGCTTCACCTATATATGACAGTTCTGGTAATGGACACACAATGGCTGAGACAGGTAGCGCAACATACGAGCAAACAGGTTTGATGAATTATAGTATAAATGCATCTGACGATTATTGGACACATGCTGATGATTCTGACTTTGACGTTGGACTTGGTGAGTTTACAATATTATGCTGGTTTAAACCAGATGCTACAGCAACATCAAACACAAATGCTTTTTTTGCTAAAACAGAGACATCAGGATACAGACTTCAAGTATATCTTACTGCAGCGGGTCTTGCAACATTTGTTGTAGATGACGATGGCACAGCAAAACAATGTGATGGGACTACTAATTTAAGTGACTGGGAATGGCATCAAATAGTAGCAGTTAGAGAAAACAATGTATCTGCAAGTGACGACCATATTTTTCTTCAAGTTGATAAAGATGTAGAGGATAGAGACAACATTGGTGATTATGGAAGTCTTGATAATAATGACCATTTAATTTTTGGAGAAAGACAGGCAACAGGAGGATTTAATGTTCATGGAGAGATTGATGAGTTTTGGTTTATAAAAGGAGTTGCTATGAACTCAAGTTGGGTAAATACAACATACAACAACCAATACTCACCTGATACATTTTTTACATTTGGAGATGAAGAAGAAGATGAAGAAGTGCCAAATTGGGGTAACTGGTCAGACACATGGACAATATCAACAGGACATACATGCACTGAAAGTGGATATGAATACGGTAATTGGTCACATTCAGAACATGTGAATGATTCATCATTTGATGAAGATTGGTCACAGGCAAACTACAGTCATTGGTATGTAAATGATTCTTCAGATTGGTGGGGTGGTGAAGATACAATGGCAATAAACACCACAGGAATCAACCATTCTTTTGCTGTATTAAACAACTCTGGTTTAAACCGCGTACAAGGCGCTGGTTGGGTTCACCTTAATGATACAGAAACAGGATTGATATTCCCATACATAATATTTGCATATAACAGTTCAATTGATTATGACTTAATTATGTGGAGTGTAAATGAATTGTGGGCTCTGCATTGGAACGGTACTAACATGACTGATGTTGCGACTGGTGATGCTGTTATAGACCCTTCAGCAGATGCTACAGACATATCTGACCAATGGGTGCAATTTGGAGTATATTTAGAAGAAACTGGTATGTACTATAAATATATATACAACGAGCTTAATGGCTCTATTAGATTTAAATGGTGGGATGGAAGCTCAAGCCCTTACTATGAACCAGATGGTTGGGCTACTGAATATACACATGCGAATCTGACACACAGCACAGTAAGATGTCAAGGTATAGGTATGTGGAATCCTGATGGAAGAGATGATGCAGTAATGCAATATGACTTAATGAATATCTGGCAACTTAACTACACAACAAACGATTCTGCTTATTGCAACATATCAGATTACAATGAAAGCAGACCTCATATGGACTTCCCTGTAATTGATATTGGTAACTGGTCAGAGGATACTATGCAATACTTTAATGATACCTTTGATGGCAACATAACCGCTGACTCTGTACGTGATGTAATGAAGGATAATATTACAAACTTAATGAATATGGAATCAAGAATGTTTATAATGGATACCATAGAATCAGGAGACCAAAATGATACTATCTACTACTACAGTTGTATGCTTGATAACTTTACAGGATATAATCCAGGAGCAGAATATGACGAGTGGTTGCATTTACATGTGCAAATGTGTCCTGAAGATGAGATTGACGTAGCTGAATATTGTGACATGATGGTTGCAATAGATGTTGATAATAACTATGCATGGGATGCAAACGATAGAATATTCTGGACATGGACAGATGATGATGATGCTTCTACAACAAAGCTGGAATATAATGGTAATGGAGTTGGCATACCTGCAACATATGGTTCAACCATTTGGACAAGTGATAGAAATGCCATTGGCAACTTACATAGATACGAAACACAAGTAAATTATGTAATTAATATTCCACTTGGTGACTTGATTAAAAGTAATGGATATGCAATAAATGCATCTGATGTATTTGGTTTACATATCGTAACAACAACGAGTTCGGCTACTTCAGCAACACAGATACCAGCAGTATGGCAAAATTGGAATGAAACAAACGAGCAAACATTCTGGACCGAGACAGACTTTGCAAGTGCAATGACTTACTTTACAAACGGATGTGGTGAAGCAGAAGTTGAGGAAGACTTACCTAATGCAACACACATAGGTCGTTGGGGAGAAGGAGTAATCAGTGGAGGTTATGGTGATTCTGGTGATATTGCATATAACATGAGTATTGAAGCATACTTCAATGATACTTCATCTGGTTCAGATGAAACATATGCTTTAATCAATACAACAATTTATGTGAACAATACTGGTGCAGGAAATCTAAACGGCATATGGTTAAATGTAACTTGGTGGAATTGTTCCTGCTCTGACTTAAATGCAACTTTTGTTGATAGTAACCAAGACATAAGTAACTTCACATGGTTTAATGACTCGTGTTATCTGTGGATACATAATGCATCAAACGAACCTCTAGCTGGTGGATTAAGTTGGACAGTATGGTTTATTATAAATGTAACAAACTGTTCAGGCACATCATCTGCCAACGAAACTATGAATATCACTGGTAATGCTACTGAATTAGCTTCAGATGTTGACGTATCATCTGCTCCTTGGTTCAGGTTTGGAACGTCAGTATCAAGATTGTGTATTGGATATACAACTGATATGACTGATGTTGGTTCTGTTGGCAATACTGTATTTAACGTCATAGGTGTCATATTTATTATCAGTGCAGTACTTATGATAATGTATGTTGTTCAGAAGTTTAGATACGGTAAACAATAATAGGTGGATATAATGAAAAAAATAAAAGTATTAAAAGTAGGTAAAAAGAAAAAAATGAAAATCCACGTGAAAAAAATTAAGGGAAAGTCGATTCACAAAAAGGTAAGGTGGACGTAAAATGGCTTGTAGCACAAAACAACGTAGGGCATTAGCAAAAGCTAGACGTAAATGGAAGAATATGTCTAAAAAGGAAAGAGCAAAGAGAATGCCAAATAAAAGAAGAAGAAAGCGGTAAATATACCTCTCTCTTTCATGTTTAAGGACAATTACAATACCGCTTCTTCCTTCTTATAAATACAGTTTTCACCATCCGTATCAGAATGGTCAAAACAAAGATATAATGTCCTCTCTCCTATCTCTTTTTTTATCTGAGCAGTATGTTTGCAGTCCTTCACCATACACTTAAATAAAAATTTCTCATTCCTACCCATAGGAACCAATTTACCTTCTACCATTTGTACACCTCTCGTATATAAAATCATGCCATGTACCGTTCTTATCTTTCTTTATTTCATCAAATTCATCATCAGTAAATACAACCTGTAGTACTTTCATTTTATCACATTCTTTATAATAACATATATGATTACTTATATATATATGTTTTGCTTTCATCTTCAATATTACTCAATACATAAGAAATAATGATTGTAAGTAGCATCCAACCATAATTAGTTATACACAACACTATCAATATAATATAAATTTGAAACATTAATACTGATAGATACCTAGTTGGTTTCATTTTTATACAACTCCTTTCTCACTTATAAGCCCACCAATCATGTAAAAGGATAGTTACATTCCTTCTGGTTGGCTCTATACCCTTACTCATAAAAAAATCAATAACTGCTCTAATAACATTTATATTATCTGCATCATGACCGCCTATGAATCCACCACTCTTAATATGAGGATAATAAAGTTTGATGTCATCTAACACATATTCATACTCATGATTACCATCAATATATACAAAATCTAAATCATCTTTAATACTATCAATTGCATTAGTAGAATAATCCTTTATCCACACTATCCTATCATTATAATCACTCAACTTATGTTTTGCAATACGTTCTATGTCACTAACTTTATTTCCTTTACGCATTGGTAAAACATAATCACTGTATTCTTCATATGCATCTATTAAATACAGTTTCTTGATGTTCAAATTCCTCAACATGTTTAATGCGTGATTCCCGTATAGTACACCAATTTCAACTCCAACTAAATCATTACCTTTATATTCATCTCTTATTGCCTTAGTCATTGGTCTAGTGCATCTAAAGTCAAAGTAACTATCAAAATAATTATGCACACTACTCATTTTATCCAACATACATGTTACAAAATTGTTCGATTTTGTGACAATTGATGCTCTTGCTATAATCTCACCCCATTTTTACCATACCCATTTTGTAACAAAACTATCACTTCCTTTAGTTTTTATAATGTTATTTACATCACTCACAGTTATACACCAACTATCACTTTTATTATAAAACTGTTAGTTTTTCTAAATAAACCACCGATTTTTTACTTTGGTTTCTCATACCTTATGCCTCATCTCATTTTATAGGGGGTCAGTTTTTTATTCAATAACTTAGTGTGTTTTTGAACTTCATTCATTAAATTAGTATCTACTTGAAAAGTATCAACTTATTAACGGAAAGAAAAAAGAGAATGTTTATGATATTCATTCTTCAGCTCCATTATTATTTCAATGGCTTCATCAAATGATATCATTCTATTCTCCAAAAAATTATCTATTTCCTGCTTTATTATTCTCCTATCTTCCTCTAACACTTGTGGAGTAATATCCACATTCACAACTTTTCCTCTCATTATATACCTCCTTGAAACATTTTCATTATATCTGGTAGAAACAACATAACAAATATACCAATACCAGCACAAGCAGCAGCAATCAATATTAAAAGAATGGCTCCAGAATTTATTTTCAAAAATTTCTTTTTACGCATATCAAGTGTATCTTCTCTAACCTTTGCTGTAACATTATTGATTACATTTGTAATAAAACTTGGACTTGTTTTATATGTAACATAGTCACTCAACATTCCTAAATCCAGTACATGACCACCAATCCACTCCTTGCAAACTCCCTTTGGTAACGGATTATCAATCAGGTCCTGATGCAGTCTGTGAACACTATCACGTTCTCTTTCTCTTCTCTCCTCTGGATAATAGTATCTACTATCATCTACATCCCTATTTTTTTTACTTAAAGTATCAAATATACTCATTTTACACTCCTCTTAAAATGTTTTCTTACCTTAAATTTACTAGGTGGCGGTGGAATTGGTACAGGTTGCTTATGTATCTCACTTAATGGTATTTCCCTATTTCCTTTTAATTCATTTGATAACCTCCTATGAAATATTTTATTGTATATATCCTGCAGGTTTTCAAATCCATATTTACTTTTCAGGACATTAGCGTACATACAATAATCAACATCAACAACCTTCCCAAGTTCTTCAAGGACAAACCTTACTTGATGGTCTGCTAATTGATAACCCCTAATATCAGGAACGTGTGCATCCATTTCTGGATTGTACAACATCGCTTCAGCTTTCCTGAAACTAGGGGTAATCCTCACCGTCCCATCTTTTCTGATATAAAACCAGATTATCTTATCTGGGTTTCCAGGCTCAATCAAATAATTTGCACCAGTCTTTTTTAGTCTTATAACAAGCATAAAAAATCCAGTTACAAACAATAACACACCAAACATAAAGAACATAAACCTAAGTGCAGGTGGTACATCAATTGGTATCAAACCAAGAAAACTTGCTATCATCAGCCCCATAAAACTTATAAATATACTCATTCCTATCATTATTCTTCACCCTCTGATTCATCAGAATCCCTTTGTTTTCTTTTTAAGAAATTCCAACTTTTCTTGCGCTTTATCCCAGTTGTTTTTTCAATTAACTCTTCACGTACAGTTTTCATTCCACCACTTGACATAAGAGTTTCAAATCCTCCAACACCTCTACTCCCCTGTAACTTAAAATTCATTTCTGCTTGAAACCTATGTGCAAGTTCAAAAAATCCATGGTCCATACATTCAACAATCAAATCAAATAAAACAACTAATCTATAATACTCCTCTTTAGTTAAATTAGATAGAGGTAAAAGTTTAGATGATGTTTGAGCATACTTAACAAATATTTCTTTCTGATGCTCAGGTATATCTGGTGATAAACGATATTGCGTTATCGTCATCATCAAATCATTTTCATGACTCATCTCAATAGTCCTCCAGCATCAATCTCATTTTGAACTATAGTGCATAGTGATGTATGCAACAACTCAACACATTCAGCATAGCTTCTATTATATTCAAGAGTTCCATCAATTGCGTCGGCACCATCAGAAGATAAAGAATCTGTTTCATCCCTGAATGATTTCCACTCACCATCAAACTCTTGTTGCATCCTCATTCCAATGTAAGGATTCATTGCTTTCACTATTGATACTATTGTGAAACAACAACTCCTTAAAATCTGCTCGATATTATTATTCATCAAGTCAATCTTATGAAGCAATATTATTTCCTCCATTAGCTTAGTTTGCTTATAGTTGTTGTCCATAATTTTCTAACTCCTCTTCTTCATCCTTTCTTCTACCATGATGATAAGTTATTTTCTCTCTTATTATTAAAGGTTCAATTGTAGACCTTATAACATTTAATTTATTAAATGCAATTTCCATTTTAACATCATGCTCCCAAATATCATTACTAGGAGAAAAATTATTAATTTCATCATCTACAATTTTTTTATAATCATTTGGAACAAGCATATATATTCCATCAACATCCCTAATGAACTCAAGCTCATTATGTTCAGTATAATCAACTAATGCCTTTCTTATCATCATGATTACTAGATTAGCGTAATTAACATTATCCCATCTCTCTACTTCCTTAACTTCTTTAGCCACTTAAATCACTCTCAATCTTACTTTTCTCTTCATCAATTCTATCAATCTCATGTTGCTTCTTTTCTTTCCTTTCTAGATATTCGTCATACTTTTTAATTATAATTTCCTTATATTTTGTTCTCTTCTTTCTTACTGTTTGATATACATCACTTGGTAGAAATCTAGGATACTCATCAACAAATGCTCCTTTGATTCTTGGTTGCCCGCCTGGTGTTGTAAATTTATAATATCCTTTTGCCACTCTTTCATTATGATTCTTTCCACCATATATCATGACCTTATAACCTATGTCTCTAGTAATAAACGACAGTACTCCTTTCATGTCTGGTGCTGTTGTTAAAAACCCACAAACACTATCTCTGATAGTATCAACTAATCCAAGTAGCATTACTGTTGCATTAGGTTCAATAATATAACTCATACCTGATGCGTGGGCTCTGATATCATCCCAGCAGAATACAGGTATCTGAACTCCATCCCTCCTTCTTTTAATAAATTCTATTACATCATCCTTAGAAAATAATAGATGGTCAAGTGCTAGGTCCCATGATTTTTCTGCTTCATTTCCAAGTTCATAAAATATCTGAGCCATAACTGTCATAGCATAAACAGTTTTTCCAATACCCTTTTCACCAACAATGTTAAATGATTTGTGCCCCTCAAACTTATAAGCACTTAGTATTTCATCAACAGGGAACATATTATGATACTTCTTAAATAGTGAAAATCTATCATTTTGGTTTTGATATTTACTCACTTTTTTTTACCTCCTTTATATTGTATATAGGGGGGGACTTATAGATTAATAGATTAATTATAATACTGATTGCTGAACAAATACCCATTGATACATAACAAATCAATGCTAGATAATGTTTATTATTTATTATAAATATGTACACTAAAAATCCAAAAAATATTGCAAACTGTAATGGCAAAGTTCTTCCTCTCATTGTATTAACAACCACCTCCTAATTGAGTTTGGCGGTGGGAACAAAAAAATTTCAAGGTTGGTCGAGGTAGTAATAGAAATAAAATGTTCCCACTTTCGCCCTCATATACACTCGGAGACTGACGATAGTGACTATGGATGAGAAGAAAAATGTAAAGATTGGTGAGTCTTGCGATTGTATAAACCATTTTTCTAGTCACTATTTTCGCCCTCCGAGAATATTATTAATTTTGAAACTCATACTATTTAAAATGCTAGCAAACTTTAACGCTGTTTTTTTTGGGGTGCCGAATTCCCTTCTGTTGGAGACGAACTTTAGAACTTTACATCCTAGAGTAAAGTTAAAGTAAAGTTTGACTGGAGAGGTAGTTATTAGGGACCAAGCACTGTCGGTGTGCTTGTCCCCATAATACTCCCTAGTGATAAACTCGTTGAACTTTAAAAGAACTTTAAAGCCATTAAAGTAACTCTCGCCCAACAGATAGAAATGAACTTTAATCACCTCCTAAAGTTTGTAAAGTTGGTTTTAAAATATACCCCTTTCTATTTACTAATTTCTCTAATGTACCTATTTCACAGAGATTTCTAAGAGCATCATTGATTGCGTTCTTACCTATCTTCTTCTTTGATAAACAGTTAACTATCTCTGTATATGTGTATTTTGGTTGTGGATGTTCTCGCATCCACTTTAATATATCTACTCCTACTAATTCTATTTTTTCATTAACATTCTCTGCAACTGTTCCAACATATGTAAGTTTCATCATTGTTGCTTCATTATCTTCATCACTATCATCTAATACTACAAAGTTAATTGGTGTTAAAGGTTTGGTGTACCTTGTCTTTGCTTGTAGTAGCATATATTTACTCAAGTTAAAGTCTACACACTCTAAACAGAAAGCATCATCAACTTGATTTCCAAAATCACCTGAGCCTCTCATTGACTCTAAATTTTTCTTTCCACTATATTTACTTGTATGGTGAATTATAATAAAAGTAACTCTTGTTTCCTCGGCAAGCATTCTCATTATATCATGCAGTTTTGCTACATCTCTAACGGAGTTCTCATCACCACTCATTACTCTTGCAATTGAATCAATAAACACTACGCTTATTTTTTTTTCTAAAATCATTCTTTTTAGTTTGCCGTAATTCTTTTCATCATCTAATTTAAATCCTGTAACTGAGCTGTAATAGAATGAATCCTTTAAATCTTCCTTGTTAATCATCATTCCTTTAACTAGTTGTTCAGTTTTTAATTTAAGCCCAGTTATTCCCATTTCTTCATCAATCCATAATACATTTCTTTTTCCATTTGCCTTGTATAAAAAAGTGTCTGTTCCAGTTGCAATACACAACGCTAAGTATAAGCAGAATGTTGTTTTGAAATGTTGACCAGGACCAAAGAATGCAGTTACCTGTCCAACACCTATTAATTTGTCTATTATATACTCCAATGGAGGAACATCGCTTATTAATAGATTGTATATTGTTCCTTCCTTCAGAGCCCTTAATTTTTTGATAGCCTCTGGCTCTCTTATGGTCTCTGACATGTTTAACTCTCCTCATCAAAAGTTATCTCCTTGATATTTGTAAAAGATATAAAAGACTTCTTCTGAGGAGTTTTAAACCATACTCCAAATTGCTCTATAGAATCAATTTCACCATATAGAACAAAACCATCTTGTTTAACTAATTTAACATTTTTATTAGAAATGTTTTCCTTGCTCATTTTTATCTCCTTGCTCTTTGCTCATCAATATACATATATAACTACCAATATAAATACTTTGCCCATAAAAAAGGAAATATTTAAATATTAATAGTTGCTATTATATAATGAATAATACTGAAATAAAAATTAAGAGTTGATTGAATAAATGCAAAAATGTTCTGAATGTGGACAGTGGTTTAAAAATCTCCACGGTCTGGCTATACATAAATCAAGAATTCATGGTATTAAACTTTTGAGGTAATTAAATGAGTGATGATAGCCAGACTGAAGATAGTAATAATTCAAATAGTAATATTCAAGAAGAATTTGATAGCGCTAGGATGGAAAGTTTGGCTAGTATAAGGACACAATATGGAGAAGTAATTAAAGATATTAATCAAAATGCTTATTATAGAGTTGGTACACAAGTACCAGGTGGTAGTGAACGTTCAATAGTTTATAGTGAACCAATTTCAGGTTCTGAACTCATATCAAGATATAAAAGTGATATGAGAAGCGCTGAAAAGGAAGTTACAACTGCTTATGATGAAGGATATACTAACTACATGAACTATCTAGAACAAGAGAAGGTATCACCACCATCTGAAGAGCCAGTATCTGATACTCCAACTAGACCTGTTTCTGCTATGTCAGTAATAGTAGATTTAGTTAAGAGGAGAATAAGAGAAGGGGTATCTGATGTACAACACATAAATCCTGATACTAGTTATGAGAAAGAAGAAGGAGAAATTATATCTGGTGAAACATTAAGAAGATATACAGTTTTAGATATGTTAAATGATATTAAAAATATCACATTTTATACTCCAAGAACTGGTATGTATATTCAAAAGGGAAGTAACTATTATAGTATATCAAGACCTCTTGCATATATATACTCTGGTGCAACAGAAGAGAAAAGGAAGGAATTGTATGATTTTATTGGAAGTAAACCTTCAGAAGGTTTTGTTGGTCCTGTTTATAATCCAATTACATCTGCTTATGAATCACTATCAGATAAAGAGAAGGAAGAGTATGGTTTTAGATATACAGATTGGTCTTCTATAAAACCAGAGGATGTGAAATATTATCCTGGTGGATTAAAGTATATAGAGGAAAATAAAGATAAGATAGTTAGTAGATTTTTAGCGGAAGGGGATACTACAAATCCAGAGTATATAGACTTAATATCAGGAAGATATGGAACCTATGGAACAAAAAAAATAGGTATTTACTCAGACTTAAGTGAAGGAGATAGAAAAAGAGCATTAGTTCATGATTATTTAATCTACACTGATGCTGAAAGGAGAAAAAGATATTTTGAATCAATGCCAAGACCATTTCAGATTATACAAAGTGCAGGATATGGATTTCTAAGTGGAGTAACATCACCTTTTGCACTTGTTCAGGATTTGATAAAAATTGGAACAGGTGTTCAAGTTGGTCCGTCTGTATCTGAATTCTTATATAGAATTAATCCTGGTTCTCCTAAGGATATTTTATCAGTTGGTATTGAAGAAGGGTATTCGTTTTTTAGTGGAGAAAAATCACATGGTGCATGGGAAAGATTTAAAAGTGACCCTCTATCTGGTATATCTGCTACACTAGGTGCTATTGGTGGACTATATTCATTTACAAAGGGTGTTAATATAGTTAATGTTTCAACAATCAAAGGTCTTGGAAAAGTTAGGGGTGCTTTATTAAGAAAAGGAATTTATACCCCATCATATGCTCAGTTTAAATATTATTCTCCTACAAGCTTTCTAAGAAGAGGATTTACTAAACTAAAAGCAAAGCCAATAGAAAATTTAACAGGAGTCCCATATCATAGTGAGTCAACTTTAACAAAGAGTGGTCTGTCTTTTGCTAAGGGTAGCACTCCAACTTCACGTATAGAATGGACAACTGAAAAGTTAATTAAATCAAAAAGTATTCTTCCTGATGATGAGTTTTTAGTTGGTAGTTCTAGCGGTGGAAGAATAGGAAGAAAATTTTTAATTAAGCCAAAGGCATTACATGAGTTACCATCTCTTTCAACAGCTCCATATGGTTATACTCCAACAAGATTTTATAGATTTAGTGCGCCTAGTGTTAGTTATAGCTCAAGAACTTCATTATTACCTAAATTAAATCGTCCATCTGCTTTTGCAATTCCATTAAAAAAGATATATAAACCAATTACTGGCTCATATGATGATATAGCAAAATGGGCTATTGAGCAACCTAAGGGTAGTTGGGGAATGATTGGACCAAAGATGTTAAAGGGGGGACCTGAGGCTGAAATTAATATCTTTGGAAGAACAGTATTAAAAAGATATCTACCAACAGAATCAACATCCTTACTTCAAAGGTTGAAGGGATATCAGTATTATGCTACAGTTCCACTAGAGTTTGGAGGAAGGGAAGTTACTGAATATGTACCTGTAGTATTTACTAGGGCGGTTGGAAGCGGATTTCCAAAAGGGGTTAGTACAATAGATAAATATGTTAGAAAAGGAATAACAACTTTAACATCTACAAGTGTACAATCAGAGCCATCGACATCAATTTTTAATCTTGGTCTTGTTGGTAAATTTGCTAGTTACAATCCATATGAAGAATATAGTTACTCTACATCTATTCCAATAAAAGATAGATTTTCTAAAATACATTATGAACCTAGTTATTCATCATATAAAGGTGTTCCAAGTTATTATGGATATAAATCAAAGTCAGAAACTAAACCAACAACATCATATAGTATGGTAAGTGAACCATACTCATCTACTATGTATAGCGGTAGTTACCCTAAGTATGGTGAATATAATTATGTATCTAAAGTAGAAGAATACTCTAAAGACAAAGAAGCGAAATCATATTATACAGATTATGGATTACGTCAGAAGATAAAGCTAAATGAAGATTTTAATTATTTTAATTGGAGATATTCTCAAAAGAAATGGAAAGTTAAACCATTTTCATTATCTTCCAATGGTGGTTTTAATTTCGCTAAGAAACCACAGAAACGCATTAAGAAAGCAAAAACTATGTTTTATAATATAAAACCATTGAAGGTGATTTAAAGTTGAATGTGATACCTCATTTTAGATTTGTGGCTGTAATAATAGTGATGGGTCCATTTTATTGGTTCTTTGACCAAATACTGGATGGTCTACTTCCATTTTTAGATACAACTGATACGTTCTTTATTATTATGAAGGCAATGTGGAGTTTCTTACTGCCTTATATATTAATAGTGTCAATACCAAATTATTTTATTGCTATTAGAAAGAGGAATTAATAATGTTGAAGCTTGGAATAACATTAACAATAACTGGATTTATATTCTTGTTATTATATGGAATACTGATATCACCTTTAACTGACATAACTGATTTGTTAGTAGATGAAGGTGATAGTGTACTTACAGATGCTGATAGTCAGGCTAAAATGAATACATTGCTTGAATTCATACCTACAGCATTTGGTGTTATATCAGTTATATTGTTTATTGGTGCTGCAATAACATTTACAGCCAATGCTCTTAATATAGAACCTAGAGAGGAGAAATATAGATGAATAGAAAACTATTATTCTTTATTCCAATCATACTAATAGCAATAATTGCATTAGTTAATGTAACATCAGCAGACACTATTTATGATTTTGAAGTGCCTGGGCAGGAGGATGATTGGGTTAATCTCTACGGAAATGCAACTAGAACAACTAATCCATCTCTTATACTAAATGACGCTGCTTCATATTTATTATATGGTCTTTCTGATTTTGAGTATATAATACTTGATAACAGTTCATCAGAAATTTATGTTAACATTAGTTGGAACGACCCAGTTGATTATGATGGGATATTTGAGTTTGTAATATATGACCTTTATGATTACAATAGTATGATTACTATTGTACACGCTGGTCTTGGTGGTTGTGAAATGGGAGGTCATAGACTTCGAGTTAATAAATATAGTTATCCAAAAGAATACGTTTATGAAGATTGGTATGATTCTGTTGGTGATATACAAGTTCATATTATATTGTATCCGTTAGATGATTTATTTGATGTATATATAAATGATACATTAGTTGTATCTAAAAGTTCTATAGAGTGTTCAAATGGTTTTAATACTATACGTCTTGTTACAACATCTACAAGCTCAACTTACTATGCAGTATATGACGATATAAAAATATTATATGGAGCAAATGCACACGTTAATTATATTGAAGAAGACTCTGTTGCCGTTGAAGGGGGATTTTTTAATGGATGTTCTAGTTCTTGTGGATATGTTTACAATACAACTCTTCCAATTGGGGAATCATATAATGTGACTATAGGAACTCTTGGAGATGAAGGTTTCTCATCTTCACTTTCATCTTTAAATTATAGTGACTATTATTATTTACAAACTTGGTGGTATGATGCTGATAGTTCATTTCATCTTTCCAATTATACACATACTTTCTTAACAAAACCGTATCCTCCCTTAGGTTTATCTATAACAGATACTGACCCTGATAATTTTGTACTAGAGTGGACAAATCAAACTTGGAGAGCAGGAACAAATCAAACTACTTTAATTCGTTATAGTACATCTTGGTATCCAACTACCACGAGTAGTGGTACTCTTGCGTATAATGGTACTGATGAAACATGTACTCTTACAGGACTTGATAGTGATTCTAGATATTACTTTTCTGCTTGGACTTATATTAATGCAAGTGGTTCTCCTTACTATTGGTGGTTCTCTGATTTTTATGATACTGAATCTGAAGACCCAGAAGGTGGACTATTTAATATTACATTTATGTGGGAATGTTTAGATAAGGGACCTGGTGATGCTTTAGTGGACCCTTATTTTTTATATAATTCTACTTTATCAGCGGAGTTAATAAATGGTGAAAAGTTATATTTAAATGAATCATTGGTATCAAATGTAACATCTTTTGATTTAGAAGAAAATCCTGATATATTTAGATTTGTATTTAATTATACAAATGTATACCAAACTAGGTCTGTTGTGTATGAAGATGGTGTTTATAATTATACAATTTATCTATGCTGTTTTGAGAATTGGGATTACGAGGATAAAAACTTATCTGATTGGCAGTTGGAATATACATTTGAATTTTCTGATTTTACTCCAGATAATATTTTTTCTTCATCTAAGTATACATATCTTCAGATTTATAAATATTATAATACTACTACAATGATGACTATCCATGAAGATTATTGGGATGCGCAGGATAAGGTAGTTGTGTATTTACATTATGGTGAAAGATACTTTTTAGGAGTTCATAACGATGATGCTTCTATAGACTTTTTGCAATATGTTGATACATTATCAGATACTATATTTGAAATCATTGTAACTGACGATAGAGAAACTGAACATTACATTACTGACTATGTAATAATAAATCTAAGTAGAGGAGCTAACTACTTAATGATTAACTATACAGACGTATCATTTGGAACTAACGCTGCTAATTTATCAATTTATAGAGTATATAATAATAATGATACTGCTGAATTAGTGTATCAATATAATTATTCTTCTTCTGATGAAGATTATCTATGGACTTCTGTAAATGGTTTTAATCGTTCTTGGAATTATGCACTTAACTTTAGTATAAATCATACTGATTTTAATTCTAATCAATCATATATAGTATTATCTTTAGCTTCTTACTTTGACCCAGTTATAGATGTTGACTGGTTTAATGATTTGTTTAATCAGTACGTAATGAATATAAATCTTGCATTTGGTGTTTCTGTTACTCAAATATTGCTATTCATGTTTTGCTTCATGACACTAATAACAGTTGGTGGTAAATATCCAAGTGTAGGATTCATTGTAACTGGTTTAATATTATGTGATGGACTTGCCTTATTGTTTAATGATGGACCTTTAATAAGTGCAGGTGGAATGATTATAGGAGTGTTGTTTATTATATTTGGAATATTATTTGCAAGGAGTGATTTCAAATGAGAGGACCATGGCAATGGATGATGTTTTTAATATTATTTCATGCTATGCTGTCATTATTCACTACAGTTGGATTATTTGGATTGGCAAGTAGTCAGGGAGTTGAAGTGTCTGAATGGGGCATAACAGATGTTGCTAGCTTCATTGGTATTTCTGGATTTGGTGGTATCGGTGGACTAGCTCTTGGCTCACTTGCTGCAATTGTTGCTGTAAGGGCTGGTTTAAATCCATTTATATGTATTGCATATGGTATTGTCACTTCATTATATGTAAGTACTTGGACACGTTTATTTAACATTATTAATAAAGTGGCATCATCTATGGGTGATTTTTCGTTTATACTTTATTTCTTTGGAGTTGTTCTTGCTACTATGTTTGGATATTTAGTTATTAAAACATTAATTGATATGACAGCATCACCTTCAGGAGGTACATAATGGTATCTTTTCCTTTAATAGATGTAAGCAACTATACAGAGATATTATCTTATGGTATGGGTGAATATAATACTTTCTTTCCAACAGATATTTTCTTTGGAATTATATTTACTGTAATAGCAATAGGTATGTTTATTAGTACTGATGGAAGTTTAAAGACTACATTTGGCTTTCTTTTACTTGCAGACTTATTCTTTAGTGCTATATTATTTTCACCTATATTATTTGGTTATGCAATCATTGCAGCGATAATTGGAGCATATATAATGTACTCAAGTTACTTTGAGGGGTGAGTGTGCATGAGATTACTCCTTTTGTTATCTTTCCTCCTAATCTTATGCACACTTCCTATTAGTGTAACAGGAACAGTGGGAGGTGATGATTGGTGGTGGTGGAATGGACCAGAAGCTCCACCAGTCGGTCACTGCTTAAATGATACAGGATATGTTGAAAACGAAACACCGAATAATGGCGAATTTGATGTTGCTATATCAGATAAAGGAGTTCAAACTTGTGTTGATGTTTTTGTTCCGTCTGGTTGTAATGTAACAGTTACAATGGAGTGGTTAAATTGGTCTCACTATTTTGACGTTTGGATTGAGTGGGCATACTTACAAGATTGGTGGTGGGGTTATATAGATTGGGATACAGAACCAACTTGGGAAAATGATTCATTTTGGAATGAATACTACAACTCTACGACAAATGTAACAGATACTCACTGTGTCTATAATGGCAATGTATCATGTTATACTGATGGTGATTGGAATACAGTATGCTTTGATTGGCGTGTGTCAGTATCATATAATTGTAGTGGAATATGGACTAACGATACATGTAATTATTATTTTGAACCTGAAGAATGCGCAATAAGTTATATTTATCCGCCATCTCCAAATGGAACAGCATGCCCTTGTTGTGATGTTATGTGTGTTAGAGTAAGTAATGTGTTAGGGCATAATATGAACATTACAATATATCGTAATGATAGTACATTTGAAGATTTCTATATTGTGAATAAGTTTTTTAATGTATCAAACAACACATATTGCTTCTGTATAGACGGGCATGTTAATGATAGCATATACTATCCTATGATGTACAATACAACGTATTGTTGGTATGTGAACTTAATTGATACAACAACTAATGAATCAACTAACAGTTCTATATATCAATTTAGGACACCACCAAATTCAAGTAGTTGTCCTTGTGGTGCAGATACTCTTGATGAGTTTGTTGAAGAACGTGATAATATTCAGGATGACATTTGGATACTTCCTGTCGCATCAATGTTTTGTTTAATACCATTTATATATATGAGAGGTAAGAAAAGATGATAGAAAGTATATTCATAACTATGATGTCTATAGGATTCATATCATTAGTTATTGGTAAGGAGAGAGATGAAATTATTTATTTAGGAATTTCACTATTGATGTGGCTTGTTGTAATGGCTGGTCATGTTTATATTGAGGTGCCATCAGTTACAGATACTTTTTATGAAGTTGGAATACTTCCTGTATCACTTGGATTCATATTCATAGATGTTATTTTGATTATAAATCATTACTTTGAATTTACTGGGATATCTAGAGGTAAAGAAATAGAACCATCAAGAAGAATTGGTAGGGGTAGAATGTGAGCCAACAGATATTAATTAAATTTTATTTAAGGAGTAAATCACATAAAGATTTAAATACTATAATGGTAGATTAGTAAATAAAAGCAGATGGAGGTCAAAAAATGAAAGCAAGATTCAGCTTTATAGACCCAGGAGCAATTATGGGCGTAGTAGTGTCCTTAATAATCCTTGCTGTAGGTGTGTTTGCGTTCTTCGTAACACTAAACAGCATCGGAGATACCACAAGTGACACACAGACATTGTCAGCAGTAAACAACATTACCGAAACTGGAAACTCAGTGTTTAACATAATTGGTATTGTCTTAATTATAG
>Ga0272442_10003894_pt1 | contig 20678 bp, 15 predicted proteins | sample SSMForm2O_FD_200262 | JGI IMG/M metagenome (GOLD analysis project Ga0272442, IMG submission 200262) | Marine sediment archaeal communities from Little Sippewissett salt marsh, Falmouth, MA, United States - SSM-Form-2O | ecosystem: Environmental > Aquatic > Marine > Wetlands > Sediment ... | reverse complement strand
CTCGAGTTCCTGCTTGCGCCGCCAGTAGCCGCACTCCTCAATCAGCTTCCGCGCCTCGGTAAGTGCCGCCTTGTCGCGGAACAACCGGGCACGGTGGAGATGAACGTCCGCCATGTGCAACTTCATCTGGCCACGCTGAGCGATTTGCCACGCTTCGTCCAGGTCCGCTTGCGCGCCTCTCAGATTCTGCTCTGCGCGGAGGTCAGCGCGACAGAGGAGCCCGAACACGTAGAACTCTTGCTGCCCGGCGCTCCACAGATGCTTAAGACCCTCCTCGAGTACGAGCTTGGGCTGCGTTTGGTCAAACTGCATGCCCAAATCTACATGATTCACGCGGGCAAGGTGAAGCGCCTTTGCACGCATAAGCAGCCCCAAACCGCGTGCAGCGCGGAACCTGGCGTGATCTTCACGGTGCACTAACGCTGCGCTCCGGAGGCGGACCTCCTGATACTTGCGCCGCTCCAACAGGAGTTCACAGTAGCGGTACCCTTGGAGCGAAGAGAGGTACTTCTTTTTGTTGGTGTTTGTTTCCAGTCGCTTCTCTGCCTCTCGAAAGCACTCGGCGGCGTTGTCACTGTTGCCTTGCTGATGAAGGACATCTGCGAGGCTCGCGAACGCTGCTACTGTGTCGAACCTACGCACCTGATTGCTAGTGCATTTGGCTGCTATTTTGTCAGGTTGGCTTTCCCAAGCGAGGATCTGATCGACTGCCTGTCTCGCCCAGTCAAGGGCCTCGTCGAGACGCCCATTTGCTGCCAGTGTTTGCGCGAGATGCCTGCACGAGTTGATTTCGGAGTTGCGATGGCCAATCTCTCGACTTAGTTTCGCCGCGGTCACCAAACAGGGCACTGCTTCGCGCATGCGGCCCAAGGCGCGCAGCGCAAGTCCGACCTGTCGAAATGCATAGAGCGCATGCTCACCCTGAATGGTATCGACGGTCCGCGTCCATGGTTCTCGGAACAGGAAGCCAAGCAGATGGATTTCTGTACCAGTTGCCCCCAGGGCGTTGGTGAGATAGTGATGACGCCCACGTTCAATGCGCCGCCGGTATATCTCACTAAAGCACCTCTCGTGCTCGCCGGCAAGGCAGCCGTGGATGAAGGCGTGGCACAGAGGGATCGCGGCTTGATAGTCGTCAGGATGGTCCGGGGCCATCTTCTGTAAATACTCGTATAACCGTCGATGAGCAGCTTGCCAAGCCTTTGGCTTCTTCTCGCGCAGTTGCTTGCCGAAGTACTCCCGTACCAGCGGATGGGCGTCAATGGCGGATTCATCCGCGCGCTCGGTGATCAGCCCGCACTCGCGAAGATTCGACAAAGTGTAGTTCCAATCACCTTCGTCGAGGCCGATCAGTGTCTCTGTGAGCCCTTCGATGGCGGGCTCTTGGCGCAACGCTACGATGCAGCCCGCGTCGGCGGGGCGGTCAAAGAGTCCCACAAGATGCAAGACAGCCAGTTGCCTTCGTCCATTACGCAGGACAACGCGTTTTTCCTTCAGAAAGACATCCTGAATTCGCTGCCAAAGACTCCGCCTTGGAACGAGCCATTTCTCGTAGGCCGCCATCATACGGAATGCGTGGCCACCCTGGACTTTTGCATCGGCCTTCTCGAAGCTAACGAGGCTCCGCTTGCGGACGTCGCCGTTATGGCCCCTTGCCAGGTATTTGCCTAGCAGTTGGAGAGTAAGCGCATGACCGTCTATCTCTCGCGCGGCATCCTCTAGTTCTTTGTCGTCCGCCTTGATCTGGGCATTGCCCGCCTTCCTGACGCCAGCCCGGAAGAGCAGTTGGGCTCCGGCTTCTGTTGAGAGCCGACAGAGTCTGGGGTGCTTATCCTCTGGCTGCTCCGATTCGCCCAGATAGACGAGTGTCTTGTCCATCCACGCGTCGAGGTCAATCAGGGGCTCCCGTGTGGTCACGATACAGAGGCCTCGATTGTCTTGGACCAAGCGTTTGAGCAGGGCCTCCAGGGCTTGGTCCTTGAGTTGGCCCCCTTTGGGGCCGGGCGGGTATTGGAGTGGCTCCACACCGTCCAGCGTGAGCAATGTCCGGTGCTCGGCCACGAGGTGGGCCAAGCGCTCGCCCTTGTCCCAGGGCGAGGCGGCGCTGTGGGCCATTTCGGGATCTCCGAAGAATTCCAGTGCCTTGGCTATGAACGGATCCGAGGAGGCGGTTGTCGTATCGCTGGTGCCTTGGCTGTAGAAGGACCAGTCGAAGACGCGCTCGGCCCCGCGCCAGCCGTCCTTCGCCATCCGCGCCATCCATTCGACCACCAGCGCCGTCTTACCCACCCCGCCCCACGCGACGATGGTCACGACATGGGTTGCGGGATCGTCCCACGCTTTGTCGAGGTCGGCAAGTTCCTTTTCGCGGCTGACGAGGTCGGCAGCGCCGTGATGGAGTCGCGTTGGAGCGACTTCGAGAGCACCAGATTGCGTCGGTGCGGCTCTGGATGCCTCGTCGGATGGCAGGACGGGCACGGTGCCGAGCGGCGTCTTTTCAACGCGTGCTTGCTTCGTGAGGATTCGGATTAGGAGCTCGTAACCAAGGTCCTCCAGGGTCAAGTTCTGGAGGCGGCAGTGGGTCCACCCTCGGAGGAAGCGCGGTATGCTTGGTTCGGGCTCTTTGTCGAAAAGAACCGGGATAATGCGCCGGTTGCCCTTCTCGTCGTAGATGTCATCATCGAGAAGGCTGCCTTCCCAGTAGACGCCCCTTCCTTTCTCGGGCGGTACGTTGCCTTCGATGCGCCTGCAATACTCGACAGTGCAAACGCAGACGACCAAGTCCGAACATTTTCGACTGATCTGGTCATTGCACCAGCGGGGCCAGTCGACGATCTCGGCTTCGTGGAACTGGTCAAGTTCAACATCGATGCCATGGTTGCGCAACGCAACCGCTAAGCTAAGGACGCGGTTCTTGTGCGACGGGGAATCGTGGCTATAGCTGATGAACACCCTGACAGGTTTGTTCTCGCTCTCGTCTTTGGCGATGGCCATTGGCGCAATCTCCCGCTTTGCGGCCCAGCTTTGCGTTTGCTGTTGCTCCAAGCAGCTTCTTCCGGGCCTCGTTCATGGGGGTAGTATATCTCAAAAGCGGGCGAGGGCCAAGGGGGAATTTGCGCGAGGGCGAGGGAACAGTTTGTGGATTCGTTTCTGGTCTTTTTAGTCGCGGAAGGCGGCGAGTTCGGATAGGCCGGCGTTTTGGGTCTTGGGCTTTACTTCGGTTACGATGAAGGTTAGCCAGTTGATGGTTTTGGGGGCGAAGGTGACTTCTCGGGCGGCGGTGGCGTCGTCGGGTAGGGGGCCGACGGGCAGGGTGGTTCCGTCGCTCAAGACCAGCCGTCCGGCGGTGACCTGGTCGACGGCGGTGTTGGGGCGGTCGAAGAGCCAGATGCGGCTGACGGTCTGCGGCTCGTCCCAACTCAGGCGGATTATCGCGCCGGTGGTCTCGGCGCGGGCGGCCCATTCCGCGGTGGTGTCCTGCGGATAGCCGTCGACGATTCCGTCGATGGCGGCTTCTGCGGTGTAGCCTTCGTAGACGCTGGTTGCGGTGACCTTGGCCTTTCGTGCGAGGTTCTTCTCGCTGCGCAGCGGGTCGTCCTGCGGTTTCTTCGCAGGCTGCCGGTAGTTGCGGACTTGCTGCGGGGTGAGAAGTTTCACTTCCTGGAGGACGAGGCCGTAGCGGCTGCCTTTGGGCAGGGCCTTGAAGTGGATGTTGTTCCAGCCCTGGCTGAAGTTGCCGGAATAGCAGAGCCACAGGGTCCGGCCGTCGGCGCTGATGAACTTGGAGGGGAAGTTGAGGAAGTAGCCCTGCTCGCCGAAGGCCTTCATGTAGGTGACGAGGCGCCAGGGTCCGGTGACGGCGTCGGCTTCGAGGATGTACGAATTCATCTTGGCGACGGTGGGCCAGCCGTCGGTGACGCACATGAGGTATTTTTTCAGCGGGGCGTTGTAGGTGATCGTGACGCAGCCCATGTTGTTGTTCCACTCGAGCAGCGGCTCGATATCCTCGTAGTCCCAGGACCAGACGGGCTTGCCGTTGCCATCGCGGCCGGCGAAGTATTCCCACTTCGACTCGTCGTTGATGTTGTCGATGCTCGGGACGACGCGGGTCAGGTAGATCTGGTCGCCGCTGATCCAGCTCAGGTTGGCGTATCTCGGCTTGGGATCGTCCTTGACGGCGCCGTAGCCGACGAGATAGGCCTTGCCGTCGGGGGAGTGCTGCATGTTCTTGCCGAAGTCGACGAATTTGGGCGAGCCGATCTTGACCGGCCCCATGAACTCGGCGGGCTCAGGGAACAGCGGCTGGGCCGGCGTGTGCGGCGTGTCGGTCCAGGTCTTGCCGTAGTCGGTCGAGTAGCGAAAGCCGACGGTCGGGCCGAGGACGGGCCAGTTCCATCTCATGCCGTCATGCTCGACGCTGCCGGACGGGCCGAGGCAGTAGGTGCTGTAGTACCAGACGCCGTCGTGCACGAGGCTGCCGCACGGATAGCGTCCCTGGTAGGGAGAGGGATCGCCTTTGGTCGTGCCGAGGGCCTTGATCGTCAGGTTCAGCGGGTCGTCGCCGATCATGATGGCTTGTCCGGTGGTGGCGTTCTTGCCGCCCGAGCCGGAGCGCATACCGTCGGTAACGCCGTCGGTCCAGGGCGAGTAGAGGTTGCCATCGGCGGCCCAGCACGGATACCACGTATCGGCGGCGCGGTAATCGCTGTGCACGCCTGTAAACAGAACGCCGCCCAGCTCTTTCGATTGCGTAAAGGGAATCCCCTCCGGCGGCTGCGAAGGCCAGAGCAAAGGCTCGGGCGCCTGCCGATAGGGCACAATCCTCTCGGCCCCGCAGACCGGGATGCACCAAATAGCAACCAGCATGAACGCGGCGAGCAACAGCTCAGAAGTACGTTTCATCGGGAATCCCACGCCAAACACCTCCTGTTATGTGTTCTGAGTTATGCCGGTCAACCGCTGGTGCACTGAATGAAGCCAGACACACAGCACCTTGGCAGACCTGACGAGATCGCACGATCTATCCACGCAATAGTGTGGCCGCGAATGCTGCCAAACGCAAGCGGAAACGCCTAACATCTCACCTCACGGGCGGGCTTCAGGCGCCTTCATCGGCGGTCCTTTTTTTCAGTATTTTGCAGGAATTCCGCAGGCGTCATGATTGCGATGTTGCGAAAGGGATGCAGTACCAGAAGATCATTGTCGCCGGTGACGATATGAGTGGCGCTGCCACCGACGGCCAGTTCCAGAAACTTGTCACCTCTGGGATCTCGGCACGCGCGCACGTCTTCTTTTGGCTCCACGAGGAGCGCTCGCGCGATGAAAGCGGCCAGGAATTCCTCGCGCCTGGATGCCGTTACGTATCGCTCGAGTTTCGCGCGTTGGAGCACGTCGGCCAGCTCCTGTATCGTGGAAGGCGATAACAAGACACAGCCGTGTCTAAGGGCGTGACAAAGGGCTTGTCCCGGTCGGGAGTGCACAAACAACAGGGCGCTGACGACCGTATTCGTATCGAAGACGCAGCGTAGGCTCTTACTCATCGAGCAGTGATTCCAGGATTTCCGGCGTGAGACCGCGTGCCTGCGCCTCCCGGCTGGCCTGTTCCATGATTTCTTCCAGGGGTCGCGCGGTGCGCGCCACCTCCGTAAGTCTCAGGCTCAGCAACACTTCAAGCTTGCGTTGCTGTTCCGTTGTTGCCGTCTTGTAGACACGCGCCGCTTCCGGGCTGACACGAATGGTAATGGGCTCTGTTTCCATGGTCTTTTGTCCTGACCGATGCCGATATCCCGAAGCACGACACATGCCTCGGCAGCGAATCCACTGCTCCCGAATCGTTTACTTGTGCATTATACCGTACCCAAGCGGTTTGGGCAAGGCCCGGCGTCCTCAAGCCGATGTAACGAGAACGGCGCGCTATACGCATGCCGCGTCGGGAAACTGATGAGCGCCCCACAAAAGTCATTATTAGGCGAAGAGGGCTTCGACGAAGGTGGCGGGGTCGAATTCGGCGATGTCTTCGGGTTTTTCGCCGAGGCCGACGAACTTGACGGGGATGTCGAGCTGGTCCTTGATGGCGATGACGATGCCGCCGCGGGCGGTGCCGTCGAGCTTGGCCAAGAAGATGCCGGTGACGTTGATCGCCTCGGTGAACAACTGGGCCTGCGAGATGGCGTTCTGCCCGGTCGTGCCGTCCAGGACGAGCAGCACCTCGTGGGGGGCGTCCGGGATTTTGCGCGTAACGACGTCGCGTATCTTGGTGAGCTGCATCATCAGGTCTTTCTTGGTGTGCAGCCGGCCGGCGGTGTCGAGGATGAGGACGTCGGCGCCTCGGGCCAGGGCCGCCTCGCAGGCGTCGAAGGCGACGGCGGCGGGATCGCTGCCGGACTGGTGCTTGACGATCTGCACGCCGATGCGTTCGGCCCAGATGCTCAGTTGCTCGACGGCGGCGGCCCGGAACGTATCGCAGGCGGCGACGATCACGTTCTTGCCGCTCTTGTTGAGGATGTACGCCAGTTTGGCGATGCTGGTGGTCTTGCCCGTTCCGTTGACGCCGGCGACGAGGACGACGGTCGGGCCGCTCTCGGCGACGTGCAGTTGGCGGTCGCGGTGCGGCCAGTAACTCTTGATATGCTCCTTGAGAAACGGGACGATCTCTTCGGAGTTGGAAATCTTGCGGGCGCGATAGGCGTCGCGCAGCTCGGAGACCAATTTGTCGGTCGTTTCCACACCGATATCGTCGCTGATCAGCGTTTCTTCGAGCTCGTCCAGCAAGTCGTCGTCGATCTTTCGGCCGAGACTCAATACCGAGGAGAGCGAGTTGCCGATTTTGGCCCGGGTCTTGCCCAGGCGTTCTTTCAAGTAATCAGCGGTTTTGGAGAATATTCCCATCGTCGTTTCCCGTAGACGCGGACTTTCATTTCTCGGGCGCGCCTGCAATGGGCAGGGAGAAATCGCCCGTCACGTACGGGCGATGGTATCGGTATTCCTCGAAAAAGCAAGGCCGGCCCGCAAAAACCCTCGCGTCCGGCAAGGGGCACGCGCGGAAAGAGGCTCCGAATCGAGAAAGTTGGACAGATTCTTTTGACAGCGCGCGGTGTTGCCGGTAGAGTATCCGTTTCGTTTGTTGCCCCGGCGGCATGCGTTGGGGCTGTGGACTGACAGGATTTCTTCTCGAACGACGGGATGGCGCTGCCCGTGATGTCGAAGCTCGCAGCGAGTGGTGGAGTTGTGGTCGTCGCAGGGGTATGCGCGCCATAGATTTTTCTGCTTGATGCGCCGAGGACAAACATGAAGGAGGAATGTATTGTCCGCTCGTGAGGTGGAAACCATCTTCGTCGATATTGTCGAACGAGCCCGGGCGCTGGATCCGGCGCATGCGCGGGCCTGGTTTGACGAGCTTACCGTGTCGCATTTCGACGGGGGCTCGATTGGGATCGGCTGTCCCGACGAAGCGAACGTGCGCTTCCTGGACACGCACTGCCGCTCGGCGTTCACGCGGGCGGCGCAGGAGATCACCGGCCACCTGGTGACCGTTGATTTCAGCGTTGCCGGGGCGGGCGAGCCGCTGGGCCGGGTGCGGCCGGTGGTGCCGGGGCCCGCACTTCATCCGGATTACACGTTCGATGATTTTGTGGTTGGACCCAGCAATCGGTTGGCCCACGCCAGTTGCGTGGCGATCAGCCAGTCGCTGGGGCAGACGTACAACCCGCTGTTTTTGTACGGCAACGCCGGCCTGGGAAAGACCCATCTGTTGCACGCGGTGTGCCACGAGGCCCGGCGCCACCTCGACGGCGCCCTGATCCAGTTGCTCAGTTGCGAGGATTTCGTCAACCGCTTCATCCGGGCGATCGAGCAGGGCAACATCGCGGGTTTTCACAGCCAGTTTCGCACGGTCGATGCCCTGGTGATCGACGACGTGCAATTCCTGCGCGAGCGCGAGCAAAGCCAGGAGGAGTTCTTCCACACCTTCAATGCCCTCTACAACAACGGCAAGCAGATCATCCTGAGCGCCGACAGCCCGCCGAACCAGATTCCGTCGCTGGAGGCGCGGCTGATCAGCCGCTTCAACTGGGGGCTTGTGGCGCGTATCGATCCGCCCAGCTATGAGACGCGCATCGCCATCGTTCAGAAGAAGGCGCATCTTCGCGGTCTGGAACTTAGCGATGAGGTCGCCGAGTATATCGGGCGGCGGGTGCAGGCCAATATCCGCGAGCTCGAGGGCGCGCTGACGACCATTTACGCGCTGGCGACCACCATGCAGGAGCCGGTGACGCTGGAGCTGGCGCAGCAGGCGCTGGAAGGACAGATCAGCCTGGCGGCCCGGCACATTCGCATCAGCGACATCATCGACGTCGTGACGCAGCACTTCGACGTGCGCGTGACGGACTTGCTGAGCAAGCGCCGCAGTCAGAGCATTACGGTGCCCCGGCAGATTTGCATGTATCTGGCGCGCCACATGACGCGGCACAGCCTGGAGGAGATCGGGGGCCACTTAGGCGGGCGGGACCATACCACCGTCATGCACGCCTGCAACCGCGTCACCCAGGCCAAGGAAGCCGACCCCAAGATGCAGGCGATCCTCGGCGAGCTGACCAAACAGATCACCCAGACCACCCAGGTGTGACATTGACCGCGAACGAGGGCTTTTGCGAGGCGGCGCCGCCTGAGGCGTTGCGTTTTCACGATTCCTTATTATCCTGAAAGAAAGTGAACCCGCAGGCGGTCCGGCGCGACTGTACTACTGGAATCGGATAAAAGGCGTCACGCGTGACAGAGAAAGAGGCCATTTATTGTGAGCTCCTGGTTTTCCGGTGCCGGCGCGGGCGAAGGGATGCTCTGGAAGAGTTGGTGCGGACGTGGGAGAAGCCGCTGCTGTACTACATCCGCCGTTACGTCGATGACGAGCACGAGTCGTTGCAAATCCTGCAAGAGACCTGGGTCAAGGTATTGCAGGGCCTGCGAAAACTTCGGGAACCGCGCCGGTTGCCCGCCTGGCTCTACAGCATTGCGCGCAAAACGGCCTTGAGCCATCTGAGGGCCAGGTACAGCAAACAGGCCCTGTTCAGTAACGGTGACAGCATCGGGGATTGTGGCGACGACGGCGGCACCCTGGCGTTCGAGGACGCCGAACAGGTTCATTACGGGCTGGCTAAGCTCTCACTGTTGCACCGGGAGGTCCTGACGTTGTTTTTTTTGGAGGATCTTTCCCTGGAGGAGATCGCCGGGGTTTTGGAGATTCCGGTTGGGACCGTGAAATCGAGACTCCATCACGCCCGGCGGGCGCTGAGGACGATTCTCGATGGGGAGGATCCAAACCATGGATAAACCGAACGAAGGACTGCGAGAAAGGTTGCTGGAGATGGAGAAAATGGATACGGCAAGCATTCAGGAACAGATTCAGGCTGTGCTTGAGAAGAGACTGTCGGTGTGGCAGAGGGTTGGGGTCGGACTGCTGGCCGGCATCGGCGTGCTGGTGACCCTTCGATTCGTGGACATGCTGGGATGGAGTTTTGCCTCCGTGCGTCTCGTGGCCTATCCCTTCGCATGGCTCGGTCTCATCTCCGGCGTGGCCTGGGTCGGGCTGACGGGATATCTGGCTGTTCGGGGTCGGCTTGGCCGGCGAATCAGGCCCTGGGCCGTGGCGGGTACCGGGGGCCTGATGATGTTTTGCTACGTTGTGGTTCGCACGCTGCTGTTAGAGTATGAGCTCATACGTTGGGTGCCCAACGATTGGCGTGCGAAGCTGTATGAGCAATTGGCCTTGGCGATATTCTTCATGCTCGTTCTGATGGGACTCTATTTGATCCTTCGCGTGGTCTGCCGGATGGAGTTCCGGACGCAGGAGAAGCTGCTGGGAATCGAGTACCGCCTCGCCGAGCTGGCCGAGAAGGTCAAGGGAGCCGATTCGAAGCCGTAGAAGGCTGCGCGGCGGCCCCTGCCGCAGTTGTCTGCATTCTCCGGCGCGTTACGTCATGATGGAGTTGAGCATGTCGAGGTAATCCGAGAGCAGGCGGGTGATGAGGAATTTCTCGCGTACACTTTCCCTGGCTTGACGCCCGATTTCCTCGCATTCCTTGGGGTTCTTGAGGAGATGGACGATGCGGCCGGCGAATCCGGGCAGGTCTCTCGGTTCGAGGAGGAAGCCGCTCTCGCCGTCTTCGATCTGGGCGGGAATGCCGCCGACGTTGGAGGCCACGACCGGCGTGCCTTTCCACAGTGCTTCGGTGACCGCCAGGCAAAAGCCTTCCCTGGTGGATTTCTGTATGACGACGCTGGAGAAACGCTGCACGGCGTTGACCAGCTTCTCGCTGTTTCCGAGCAGGAAAACGATGTCGCCGGTTTCGAGCATTTTGTTGGCTTTACGCCGCACTTTTTCGTACATGCGCAATCCTTCCGGATCGTCGCTGGCGACGTTGTAACAGAGAAGCAGCCGGCAATCGACCTGCTCCTTGACGATTTTGAACACCTCGATGACGCCCTCGGGATCCTTCCAGGGATCGAGGCGGGAGACCTGGGTGATGACGGGTTTGTCCGTGGGCACGCCGGCCTTGGCCAGTTGGTCCTGGATCGTCTTGTCCGAGATGGGCGCGTTCTTGGCGCTGAGCGGATTGATGGCCGGATACATGAGACGCTGATCGACCGGCAAATCCTCCTTGAAGTACTTCTCGCTGGAGACCACCACCTGATCGTACTTGAGGACGAAGCCCTTGAGGAAATCCCACAGCTCCTCATGCGGGTCGGTCAGGTCTATGTGGCAGCGCCAAATCCAGGGCTGTCGCTTCTTGTAGGACCGGATCAGCGCCAGCGGCTGGGGGTCGTGCACGATCACGCAGTCGTGGTTGAGGTGCGTGAATCGGGAGAAGTCCTCGTTGACCCTGAGATAGGTGCGCTTCTTGCGCTCGGAGAGGTTCAGGTTGGCTCCTTGCAGGGCGTTGTGGAAGCTCTTGGTGATCTCGAAGAACTCCTGGCTCCCATGCAGAATGCGCCAGCCGGCGTCGATACCGACGTCGTTCATGAGCATGACCAGCGAGTACAGGATTTCGGCGACGCCGCCTCCCTGGTACGTCGCGTTCAAGTGGATAATGTGTTTGCCGTAGAGCTTGCGGGCCCGGGCGTAGATTTCGGCGAGTTGTTCATCCGGAACGATGTGGCGAAAGTCTTCAAGTCGGAGCATCTAATATCCTGCCAGTTGCTTGAGCAAAGAGCGAACGTCCAATACAGTATCCACGTTGAACCGGGCCTTTGAGATGCTGAAGCCCACCTTTACGGAGTAGGCCCCTTCAGGCATCACCGCGAACATTTCTTCATCGGTATAATCGTCACCGACCGCCATCAAAAAGTCGGGCTTGGCCCTGTCGATCAGGTGCTCGGCGGCCCGGCCTTTGTTGATACCGTGCTTTCGTATTTCGAGAATCTTACTGCCTTCAAATACTCCTACATCCATATTCTCCGTCAGGTTCACCAGGGCATCTCTCAATTCGTGCGTTCGCACCTCTGCCAGGGCCGGCTCGGCCCGACGGTAGTGCCAGACCAGCGAAAAATCTTTTTCCTCCACCAGCGAGCCGGGCGTGCGGTCCGAATAAAGCTCCAGAATGGGCCTGATAGTGTGTTTCCAGTCCTCGTTGACCGGCTGGAAACTGCGCCAGGCCTTGCCTCTGTCCCGGATCCAGCCGCCGTGTTCGGCCACAATACAAACGTCGAGCGTACCCAGCCAGGCATCGAGGGTGTCTCGGTCTCTACCGCTGATGATGACCACGGTGTTGCGGTCGTCGTCGGCCAGGCGGTTCAAGATCTCGATGAGTTCCGGGTCGGGGCCGGCTTGCTTGGGCTGGCCCTTGAAGCCCACGAGGGTGCCGTCGTAATCGAGCAGGAGCAGGCGTTTCTCGCTGGCGGCGAATTCCCGGCACAACGTTTCGCACGCGCCCGGGGAGAGCTTTCGCACGCTCATCCCCTGTTGTTGGGCCTTGACCTGGCTGAGAGCGTGGAGGAAGTCGCTGCCCCAGCGCGCCACGTCGTACCGTCGCAGTCGCTCCTGCATCAGACGATTGCGTTCGCATTGCTCGGGCAGTGGCATCTCCAGTGCTTCTTTGATGGCGCACACGATGGCCATCTTGTCGTTGGCGTTGACGATCAGGGCCTCTCCCAGCTCACTGGCGGCACCGGTCATCTCGCCGACGATCAACACGCCGCCTCCGTCGGCCTTGGTGGCGACGAATTCCTTGGCGATGAGATTCATGCCGTCGCGCAGCGGCGTGACCAGGGCTACGTCGGCCACGTTGTAGAGGGCGGTGAGCTTTTGGAAGGGCATGAAGCGGTAGAGGTACCACACGGGGGTATATCCGAGGGCCCCGTGCTCGCCGTTGACGCGCCCCACCAGTTGCTCGAGCCGCTCGCGCAAGAGTTTGTAGTCCTCGATGCCGGTGCGGGAGGGGACCGCTACGATAACGAGAGTCACCTTGCCTTTGTATTCCCGGTTCGTGGAAAGGAACCAGTCGAAGGCCTCCAGACGCTCGACAATCCCCTTGGTGTAATCGAGTCGATCGATCGAGATGATCAGCTTGCGTTTGCCCAGCTTCTGGCAGATTTTGTCGGCTTCTTTCTTGACCTCCGGGTCGTTTATGGCATTGGCGTATTTGTCGTAGTCAATGCCCATGGGAAAGGCGTCCACTTTGGCCAGGCGATTGTGGACGTTGACCTGGCCCAGAGTGTGTTCCAGGCCGGCGATGCGCGAGACGCTGCTGAGGAAGTGCCGGACGTAATCGTAGCTGTGAAATCCGATGAGATCGGCGCCGAGCAGCCCGCTGAGAATCTCCTCCCGCCAGGGCAGCAGCCGAAACAGTTCGAACGACGGCCACGGGATGTGGAGGAAATATCCAATGCTCAGGTCCGGCATCTTTTCGCGCAACAGGCGGGGCAGAAGCATCAACTGGAAGTCGTGCACCCAGACCGAATCCCCCGGCTGCGCGACGCTCAACACTTCGTCGCAAAAGGTATGGTTTACCTGCTTGTAGGATTTCCAGTACCGCTGCTCGAAGACGGTCCGCATGGGGAAATAATGGAACAGCGGCCAGATGGTCTTGTTGCAGAAGCCCAGGTAGTACTGGTCGATCTGTCGCTGCGACAGAAAGACGGGCGTGCAGTTTTCTTCCGCGAGTATGTCTTTGACGTGATCCTTCTCTTCCGGCTTGAGGCGCTCGCTGGAAATCCCGGGCCAGCCCATCCAGAGCCGTTCGAGCGAGGCGGGCAGCGAGGCCAGCCCCACCGCCAGACCACCGGGGCTCGGGCGAAAATGAAACCGGCCCTCGCGTTTCGCGACGCTGATGGGCAAACGATTGGCAGCTACGATCAACCTTCCCATGAAACATCCTCGTGCGTGATTCTCGTCGGTAGACGCCGAAAACGGGACGACATCTGGTGATGGTCCCACCCCGACCGTTTTTCTTTGAGCGGCGACCACATAAGCGTGGACTCTACTATATCAAGTGTGCGAGTCTCTGCAAGAGGCAATCCTTGTATCCACCTGGCCTTGGTACAGATAGGAAACTCCGCGCCCGATGTTGGCCCGGTGCGCCTTTTGGGATGGCTTGCGGCGGGCTTTTGCGGTACAATACAATAAAGGGTTGTTTCGATTGCCCAACGGCTTCGTACGTTCCAAGGCCCGACCCGGATCGTGGTTTGGGGCAAGACGCATGAACGAGAAGGCGAATTCAGACGTGGCAGGGATGAGAAAGTCGCTCCGGCCTGTCCTGATCGTGTCGAAGGAGACGGTGGCGGAGCACGCGCCGTTTGTCAGGCATCTCCTGGTCGGTCTGGCAGGCGAATCCATCTCGACCGTGTTGATTCGCCCGCCCGCTGCGGACACCGAGCCGATCGTCCCGGCGCCGGTGACCGTTCTGACGCACCCGCTGGTGGACATGCCTCTGACCGAACACCTGGGCGTCGAACGGCTCGCGCGACAGTTGGAGAAACACCGGCCGACCGTCTTGCACTGTCTCAGCGAGAGACGAACGGCGCTGACCCAGCGGCTGGCGCGTCGCCTGAATCTGCCCTACGTGCAAAGCGTCAACTCTCTGGCAGGGCGATTCTCGAGACTTTCCGTATCGCCGCAGCACTGTACGGCGATTACGGTGCCGACGGAGACCATTCGTATCAGCACCGCCAAGGCATGCTTCCGCTTTGCCGATCACATTCGACAAGTCAGCATGGGCACGTGTGCAGGGCGCCGGCCCGTGTGTTTCTCCCACGCTTCACATGTGCCGAACATCGTCATCGCCCAGCCTTTTCGCCACGCGTCGGATTTCGAGTGCGTTTTCGAGGCCATGGAAGCCCTGCTGGCCGATGGCTACGAGTTTCTTGTCGTCGCGATGGGCGCCGGCGCCGCCGAGCGAGAGATGCGTCGGTTCCTCGCTGAGCACAACCTGACACAGGCGGTAACCGTCGTTCCGGTTCTGCTGCCCTGGCGTTCGGTTCTGGCTGCGGCCGATATTTTCGTGCAGCCTCGGCCCCGGCGTGCGTTCAGCGGCTTCCTGCTGGAAGCGATGGGACTGGGCACGGCGGTAGCGGCCTGTTTGGGGGGCGTGGACGACCTGATTGTGCCGAACCAGACGGCGGCGGTGTTCGACCCGGACGATGCGTCGAGCATTCGGCAGACCCTGGCACAGTTGCTTGACCGGCGCGATATGGCCCGGCGGCTGGCCAGAACCGCCCAGGAGCACGTGCGGGCCGGCTACTCCGCCAGTTCGATGATTTCCGCCACCCTGGAAACCTATACGGAGGCACAAGAGCGTTATCGCGGCCGACCGGGGACCGGGGCCGTCTCGCGCCGAGTTGAAAACGCGTCTTAATGCGAGTTTTGTTGAATCATTTGCCCGCAGCCGACGCCTTATTGATAGCGGATGTCTTTACCAACGCTCAGTAGGAGAGACACAGATGGCGGAGACGGAAGCACTTTTGCTCAGGCGCTTCGCACAAACGCGAGATGCCGAGGCGTTTGCGGAGATCATCCGGCGGCATGCCGGGCTGGTCTACGGTGCGGCCCTGCGTATTTTGGCCGACGTGGATCGCGCCTCCGACGTGGCGCAGGAGACGTTCCTGCAACTCGCCAAGGACGCCCACCGGGTAACCGGCTCGCTGCCGGGCTGGCTTCACCGCGTCGCGACGCACAAGGCCATCGACCAGATGCGCCGGGAGAGTTCCCGCCGACACCGGGAAGCCGCCTACGCCGCCCGGCAGCCGGCGAAGAAGGCCGATTGGAAGGAAATCTCGCCCTATGTCGATGAAGAGCTCAACCGGCTCGAGCGGGAGACGAGAGACATCCTGATCGCCCATTTTCTCCAGGGCCAGACCACCAGGCGCATCGCCGTGGCGCGGGGCATTTCGCAGGCGACCGTTTCGCGTCGAATCGAGGCCGGTGTGGCCACGTTGCGCGGGATGCTGCGACGACGCGGGATCCTCGTAGCGGCCGGTGCGCTGGGGGTGCTGCTGCGTCAAAATGCCGCGCAAGCGGTGCCGGCAAGCCTCCTGACGGAATTGGGCAAGATGGCGATAGCCGGCGGGCAGGTGGCGGCGGCGTCGGCGGCCGGCACGACCGCCGGTTCGGGCGTCCAGGGCTTTGTCGGCGGCGCGTTGGCCGGTGTGAAAGCCAAGGCCGTGGCCGTAACGGCTGTGGCCGTCATCGGGGCCGGCTCGGTCGTCACCTACCACAACGCGACGAAACCCTCGGCACGGGACATCGTCGTGACGCGATCGGCGACGCCGCGGTCGCCCCGACGGGCTTCCGGTCCGGCCGTCTCCCCTGCGCGGGCTCAGCCCCGTATGGCCGGTCCGTCGCAGGCGGCGGAAAAGTGGGACGAACTTATCACCGGCGCCGTGAATCAGGCCCGCAGCCAGATGGGCCAGGCAGACGCGACCCAGCAGTCCGCGCCGCCGCCCGAGACTTTGCCCGGCGAGGAGCAATCCGAGGCGACGTCTCCACCGGCGGCAGCCGGCGGCATGATGGCCGGTGCTGCCGCAGCCCCGGCCGGACCGCCCGAGCCGCAAGAAGAGGCGCCGCCGCAGCCGCAGGGCGGAATGGGAATGATGGGCGGGGCGTTCTACGCCACCCGCTATGCCTCGCCGCCCCCGCCGGAGCCAAATGATTCAAACGACCGGGATGACGAACCGTAACGTACCGGTACCGCCCCGTGTATTCGCGTGGTTCAATAGGAAGATACGTTGAAGCCTCAGGGATAGTAGCACGAGCGACTTGAGGCCGGACAAGCTCGGGCCAGGAAAAACCGCCCGGGTTTGCCAGAAAGCGAGTTGTATTGCAGCGGAGGTAACATCCAGTGATTGACTGTCTCAGAATCCTCACCGTAAGTCTGTCTCTTTTGGCCGGTATCTCGGGTGGGACGCCCACCGCCCACGAATTGCTGGACAAATACACCCAGGCGCTCGATTCGCTTCGTTCGATCATCGTCAAGACGGAGGTCGTTACGCAGCACGAGTACAGCTTCAGCAAGTACTGGCACGAGCCCGGATTTCGCGGTGTGCGAGACAAGGGCACGTCCTACAAACGCGAGGAGTTCCGCACGGACGGCCAACGCATGCATCACCGGCAATATGCCTGGGGTCACATCAGCCCTCTGATCCCGTCTGTGCCGGAGACTCGGCCTTGCTACAACAGCCTCAACTACGCCGGGGGGAGGTTGTACGCCTACAATGCGAAACTGGACCCGGATTTGCCGGGAGGGGTCGCCAAGGTAAACGAGCCGGACAATTTCAAGTTCCGCGGGCAGCCGTTAGGCAGGGGGTACGACATCCAGAGCGATGAGCGTTTGGACTCGATGTTGCGCTCGGCGAAGGCCCTCTCCGTGCGTCCGACCACAGCGACTGTCGGGGGCTCTGCCTGTTACGTCATCGATGCGCAAACGAACTGCGGTACGATTTCCGTCTGGCTCGACCCGGCTCATGGCTGGCACGCGGCGCGGATCGAAGCCAAGGGCAGGCAGGGGGACATCTACTGGGACAAGCCGTTGCCCCCGGGACAGGTGGTCAGCAATCGCATGGAGAACGTTCGCTTCGAGCAAGTCGATGGACTCTGGGTCGCCGTGGAGGCCGACGTGCGGATGAACAACTACTACGGCTCCGGCAGCTTCTCCAGGTCGGACCGTCACTGCAAAGTGACTGACGTGGTGCTGAATCCCGACCATGACGCGTTGGGTTCGTTTGACAACCCGCTTGAGAATCCCCGCAACGACCCGGAACTCAAGAATGGGGCATCTGTGCGAAAGGACGGCTCCCGATACGTCTGGCAAGACGGCAAGCTCGTTCCGAAGCCCCCGCGCCGTCGCGACCGGTCCGACGGTTTCGGTGGCCACTGATCCGACAGTCCCCAAGTTCAAAGACGGAGGTTACACTTCATGGCAACGTATCTGACCGCAGCGGCCATCTGTCTTTTCTTCTCTGCCGGCGAGCCCGAACGTGGGCCGACAGCGGCCGAATTGCTACAGAGGTACACGCGGGCGCTGGACGTGGCGCAATCCTTCATTAGCAAGGCGGAGATCGTCACGCATCAGGATTACAAATTTGATGCGCATTTCGATCCCCACTGGTTCGGGACGGATCGGGCGATCGAGGCCTTGGGGCTTATCAGCCGGATGCGCGTGGAATTTCGCACCGACGGATTCCGGACGCGCAGAATACAGTACGCCTGGGGCGATCTCGGCTTCTATTCCGGCCAACGAGGTATCACCGAGACCCGGCCGGACTACCACTTTTCGAATTGGGATGGTAGCACATTCTGCGTGCACTCCTCTACCGCCGACAATCCGGCCCAACGTGGCGTTGTGCAGATCGGCGGGATCGAGAGAGACGGGGCACAGGGTCTGTTCACTCGCCACAGTGAATCGTACATCCTGGGTTATCACGGTGATGAGCGCGTGGACGAGGTTTTGCGTCGGGCCGAAGAGCTCTCGGTATCGCCTCGGATGGAGAAGGTGGGTCGCTCCACCTGCTATGTGCTCAAGGGTGAGACCGACAGCGACGCGATCACGCTGTGGATCGATCCGGCGCACGGGTACAACGCGGCAAAGATGGAAACCCGGCGGATAACGGGGGACCTGAAACAGGCCAAGACGGTATGCGTAACGAAGCTGGAGAACGTTCGCTTCCAAGATATCGATAGCGTTTGGGTGCCTATGGAGGCCGACATCCTGCGGGACCGCTTCTTCGACATCGGCGGGAAAAAGGGGCACATCCGGGAGAAATATCACTACAAACGCACGGAATTCGCACTGAATCCGGACCACGATCGGCTGGGGTCATTTGACAAACCTCTCGGAACCAATCCGGAACTGCTGGGCGGCACGCCCGTACACAAGGACGGCGATCCCCGAACGTACGTCTGGCGCGAGGGCAAGGTGATTCCGGATGCCGGGGGCAGTCGTATCCGGTCGCAAAGTCCGGGACGCACCAGGCAAAGTAACCGAAGACCCACGAGGCGGAGGTGACACGGAATGGGCATGTACTTGACGGCAGCAGTCATTGGCTTGTCTTTGTTGACGGGGGTGCCGGGGCGGACGGTTGCGGCGGCGGCGCCTCCGCAGGCTCGGATCGTTCATTTTCCGGTGGATCGATCTCTGGGCAAGCTTTGGTTGCGGGACGCGGACGCGGCGGAGCGGGACGATACCCGCTTCGTTGAAAGCGACGCGCAGGAGTATCTCTGTCCGGCCCGGCCTCATGTTGCTTGGCAGCTACGCGCGTATCGGCCCGAAGGCGGCGCCGGGTCGTGCCTCGTCCGTCGGCTCTCGCAGGCCCCGGTCGCCTCGTACCGGAAGGACAAGGTAGTCGGATGAACGGAGAACGGTTTGGCTGCGTTGCGGGTTGGCCGGTTGAATGGGGGAATGTTTCGATGACAGGATTGCTGACATTGGTGATGTGTCTTTCGGCCTTGGCAGAGGCCGTCCCGGCCGGGACGCGGGAGACGGCGTATCAGCGCCTGGTGCGTCTGCGACGCGAGGCGAAGGCGCAGACGGTGTCCGAGAATCTCTCCCTCGGCCCCGTGGCGGCCACGGTGCCCCTGAAGATGACACTCTGGTCCAACGCGGCGCACCAGTTCCTCCAGGGCTCCCGGGGCATCTGGCGTCTCCCTGCCGCGAGATACGCAGCGGTCGCGCTGGAGTTGAACGAAGAAGATTCCGGCGCCCTCTGGACGTTTGAAATGGGCAAGGCGGGTGCCGGGTTGCTTGCCGACTTCGAGATCCGCCCCGGCGAAGCGACCGCCGTGAAGATCGGTCCGCCTTTCCAGATCCGGGCGTCCCTGCGACGGTACAGCCAGAATGTCTCGCTCACGTTCGACCTGGAAGGGCAGGCGGGCGAGCAGTACCGTTCCCTCGCCAAGAAGAACGGCGCCGAGGCGCCGGAACCGTCGTTCAAGATCGTGGACGGTTCGGGGTGGGTTGCTCGCTCCGGGCGGTTCGAGTATGGCTGAGGCGCCGCCCGGCACTCGTGGCGAGTGCCAAGAACGCCCCGCTACGGAGAGGCAGGCTACGGCGGCGGCGCCCAGGCCGGACCGTATCAAGTCCAGGTCCAGACTTATCTCGGCTCCTTCGAAGTCAAGCAGGACGGTGCCTGGCACACGGCGCCATAGCGTAGCGGCTCCATCACGCTTTCTGCCGTCGGGAGGCAGGGCCTGGGACCATCTTCCGTGCTCTCCGGCAAATTCAAGCGCAATTTCCTGAACGATTTGCTCCCCGGCGCCGACTTGCATGCGGTGGTTGCGTATAATGGCAGAGAATTCGCAGGGGAATTGTGATGGCTGAAAGTGAAAGTGTGTTGTTGCAGCGGTTTGCGAGCCGGGGCGATGCCGGGGCGTTTGCCGAGATCGTCCGCCGGTACGCGGGGCTGGTTTATGGGACGTGCATTCGTGTCGTCTCCGATGCCGACAAAGCGGCGGACGCGACGCAGGAGACGTTTTTCCAATTGATGAAGAAGGCCGGCGAAGTCCGGGGCTCGCTGGCCGGCTGGTTGCATTGCGTGGCGGTGCGAAAGGCCGTGGATAGGATTCGCAGCGATTCGGCCCGTCGGCGCCGGGAAGAGCGCTATGTGAAGATCAGGTCCGATGATGACCGAACGTGGCAGGAGGTTTCGCCCCATGTGGACGAGGCGCTGGAGACGCTCGACGAGCCGACGCGTGCGCTGCTGTTGCGTCACTACCTGGAAGGGCGCTCGATGACGGAGCTGGCCTCGGAGTGCGACCTTTCGCGTGCGACCGTTTCGCGGCGGATCGAGTCGGGCCTGACGCGGCTGCGGACCCAGCTTCAGAAGCAGGGCGTACTGGTGACCGCCGCTGGTTTCGCCGGACTGCTGGCCGAGAATGCGGCTCAGAGCGCGCCGTCAGCCCTGCTTGGCCAGCTTGGCAAGATGGCTTTGGTTGGGACGGGAGCCGCGCCGGCTGCGATCTCGGGGGCTTCGACGTCTGCTGTGTTGACCGGGGGCGTCGTGGCCGCGGCTAAGAGCAAGCTGGTCGTGGCAGCAGTGGCTGCTGTTGTCGTCGGAGCCGGATTCATCGGCTACAAAAGTCTCTCGTCCGGACCGTCGCCACAGCCCGCATCCCCGGCAGGGACCGCCTTGATGGACAGACGCGCAGGCTCTGAGCGGAGAAATGCGCCATCCGAGCCGTCCATCGTGCGGCAAGCCGA
>Ga0272442_10003893_pt1 | contig 20684 bp, 14 predicted proteins | sample SSMForm2O_FD_200262 | JGI IMG/M metagenome (GOLD analysis project Ga0272442, IMG submission 200262) | Marine sediment archaeal communities from Little Sippewissett salt marsh, Falmouth, MA, United States - SSM-Form-2O | ecosystem: Environmental > Aquatic > Marine > Wetlands > Sediment ... | reverse complement strand
GGCGAAGAAGGATCGTTGGGATTTTTCTGATCGACGGGGATCAGCCCTTCTTCGGGGAAACCCCGGACGGTATTGCGCCCGCCCAGCCAGAAGAGCTTGTGGGAAGGGGTGCTGGAATCGCCGGTCAAGTGGTGGATCAACCCGCCGCGCAATGAGAACGCCAGGGTGGTCTCGCGCCCCAGGGGCACATAGACGGTGGCCAGCCCGTCCAGCTTGAGGTAGAGCACCTCGGGGCCCACCGAAAGGCCGTGGGCCAGCTCGGTCCGCAGCGACATGAAGGTCCCCTGGTGCGGCCGGAACAGGTTGTCGCGACGGTCCCAGGAGATCACCGGGCGCAGGGCGCCCAGAAGCAAGCTGCCCTCGTCGTAGCGGCGCCAGCGCTCAGCCGCGGCCCCCCCGCACTCCTGACCCGCCGCGCAGCTCAGGTCGTCGAACTCGACCTCGTACTCCACGGTGAGCGCCAGATTGTCGGTCAACTTGAAGTCCACCCCGGGAGTAAGCGACACCTTGGCCAGATCGAAGGAGATGGCGTGATCCTGCAGGCCGATCAGATCAAGGCGCGCAGCCACATTCTTGCCCAGCCACCACATCCGGGGCATATGCAGCCCGGTCACCACCCAGCCCTCGACCCCCTCGATAAAGGACATCTTCTCGTAGCGATCCTCCAGGTCGGGAGGCAGCAACGGATAGAACACCTGGTAATTGACTTTGGCCTTGCCCACGAACTCCAGCGCATGGCCGAACAGGTTGCGGTGGGTGTAGTTCAACTCCAGGCGCACTCCCTCCGCGGAGGAGAGCCCCGGGCTGAAGGTCAGGGCGTGGGGCAGCCGTTCGCGTACCATCACCACCACGTCCTTCTCCGGCTCGGGCACATCCGCGTCCAACATCTTGATGTCGACTCCCGAGAAAACCCCCAGCACAAACAGCTCCTCCTGGCTGGATGCCACCTTTTCGGGGGAGAACACCTCAGCGGGCTTCAAGGTCAACGCGCGATCGAATACCGCCGGGTCGGTGACCACGTTTCCGCGGACCAGGACCCGCCGCACCCGGACCTGGGGCCCCTCGTCGAACACGTAACGGACTTCGGCCATGGACCGGTCTTTTGAAAACAACACCTGACTCTCCACCCGGCAGTACACGTAGCCCTTGCGGGCGTATGTGCGCATCAACTCCTTGCGCAGTTCCTCGGCCCCGAACAGGTTCAGCGGCCCCCCGGGACGAACGTTACCGGTGTGCTGCTCGGCCACCTGAAGCAATGCGGTGGCCGCCAACACCTGGTTGCCCTCGAAGGAGATCGACTCCACCCGGGTCTGCCGGCCTTCCACCACCGGAATGGTTATGTACAGCCGCGAGCCGCTGCTGTCGTAGGAGAGCAGCGGGGTTTCCACCCGGGCGTCCAGATACCCGTTGCGCCGGTACAGGTCGGCGATCTGCGAAAGGGCCTTTTCATAAGGCTCTTGGAGGTAAACCGTCTCGGGTATCAACTCGAACAAGAAACCCTGGGGGCGGTTCACCCGCCGCTGGGGCTTGGTGAGCGGATGTCCGCCGCCCAACGGATCCAGGTCACCGCGATCCACCGGCTGCCCGATCAGGGATTGGGGAATCGCCTCCCCCATCGCATCCTCGATGTAAGCCCTCAATTTACCATCGGAAAACTCAACGTTGCCCTCGAACCGGATTTCGCGGACCGAGACCCGGGGACCCTCTTCGACCCCGAAGGTGATCTGCTTGCGGTTTTCTTGGGGGTCCTCCTGGACCTCGGGGGTCACCCGCACCCGGTGGAATCCCTGTTTGCGATAGGTCTCCTCCAGGCGATCGGCCAGGTCGCGCAGCACGTAGGAAGTAAAGGTCACCTCCTTCTGCCCGGTTTCGAGCAGGGGCAAAAGATCGCGCTTCTTGATAACCGAGTTACCGGTTATCCGGAAGTCGACTACCGGCCCGGCCCGGATCTCGACGGGCAGCACTTCCCACAACGCGGCCAACTCGTGATCCGGCCGGGGGGCGCTGACACTCACCTCCAGGTAACCCTCCCCGCGGTAGAAGGCCCGCAGTTTTTCCAGTCCGGCCTTCTGCCGTTTCTCGTCCACCACGTCGCCCGGGTTTATTCCGATCACATTCATCAGCCGCTTGGCCTTGAAGCGGGTGTCCCCCCGGAACCAGATCCTGGAAATACGCGTGGGGGGACCCTCCTGGATGAAGTAGCTCACCCGTACGTCCCCCTCGGCGGGCCCCTCGGCCTTGGTAATGATGCGGGCCCGGCGATAGCCGCGCTTCCCGTACAGGGTCAACATGTCGGCCGCGGCCGACTCCATCTTCCAGCGGTCGAACTCGCTCCCGCGGGCCAGGGGAGTGAGTCGCTTGAGTTCCGCGGTGGGCACCACCGCGTTACCCAGCACCTCCACCGCCAGCACCCGCCGCTTGGGCACCAGGTGGAAAGTCAGAATCAGGCTCTTGCCCCGCCGGCCCCCGATGGGCTCCGCGGAGACCCGCACCTGCCCGAACAAACCGAGGTGGTAGAGCAGCTTCACCGAGCGGCGGACCGCCCGCAGGGAGAAGCGGCTCCCGGGGCGGATATCGACGTACTTGAGAGCCTCCTGGGGATCGATGCCTTCTCCGGCTATCTTTACCTGGGCCACCTGGCGCCCGCGCAGCGCCGTCAGGCCGTCCGGCCGCGCCGGCGGCGCCGACGCCAGGACAACCGCGACTGCCATTAATGTAATCCGCGCGAGCACCTTACCATTCCCATTGGAACTTCAAGTCCAGGCCCAGGTCGCCGATGTCCCCCGGGGCGGTCTGCTGCTCGGTGTTTTCCCAGCGCAAGCGCGTGGAGATGCCCTCTGACAACTTGTAGGACAGGTCCAGGCTCTGATCGGTGTCTTCAAACAGAGAACGGCTGTACTCCATGTCCAGGTCGTCGCTGATGAAGCGCAGCTTGGCGCCCACCTCCAGCCGGGGAGAGGCAGACTTGGTGTTTTCCGAAAAGCGGTTGCGCAGGCGGAGATACTTGGCCTGGACCACTTCCGGGGGAAACGGAAACAACCGCCGCAGGCGCTGATCCAGCTTGAACGAGCGGAAGAGAATCTCGCCGCCCAGCCCCATGAGATCCTCGCCCTTGAAAGACTCCACATCGCGGCTGGTCACCCCCAGGTGCAGCAGGGTGACGATGTCGTGCTCGTCCAGGGGCGGCTCGCTGCGCAGGGAAATCTCCGGCCGGGCGTCTCCCTCGGCGGTCAGGTGCAGGCTGATCTGGTAGTCGGTGCTGCCTTCCTCCCCGCGATCGATGGTCTCCATCAGGGAGGCGTACACCTCCACCCGCGGCCGGATGGAATACTGGTCGAGGAACTGGACCCGGGTGCTCTGGATCTTGAAGTCCTTGGTGAGGTAGGTGACCGTCCCGCCCAGGGCCTCCATTTCCCCCAGCAGGCCGGTGCGCTCGTTGGTCCCAACCACCCGCATCTCGCCGCGCGCCTCGGCGCGCAAGTTGACCAGATCGAGGTTGTAGCCGACCTGGAAACGGTCGGGAAATCTCAGCCGGATGTCGTACTCGAGCACCTCGCGCTCCTTGGCATAGGTGCGTCCGTTAGACAACCTGCGGCGGAAGATTCCGTCGGAAAGGGAAACTAAGGAGATGTGCTCGGAGTACTCTCCCTCCCGTATCTTCAAATCCCCGTAAAGTTTGAGCTTTTTACCCGGAGACCAGGTAAGCCCCAGCACCCCGGAACCGATTCCCCAGAGGTTCTTGGCCAGATTGTAGCGGGCCCGGTCGATGTCGAAGCTGATGGCGACTTCCTGGGGGGCAAAGGCCTCCATTTCCACCCGGCCCTGCCCGGTGAACTCCCCTCCTCCCATCTTGCCGCGCAACTTGGTCAGCTCCATCCGCCGGGGAGTGAACTGGAGCTCGCCGGCGGCGGCGGTGATGTCCTGTCCGAAGCCCTTGAAGCGCAGCAGCTCTGCGGAAAAAGAAGCCGTCCCCGCCATGCGCAGGTCGGCCCAGGGTCCGCGCAAATTCAAAGACAGCTCGGCCTTGCCGACCGAGCGGTGCAGGAAATCGCCCAGCAGCGGCAGCAGACCCAACCCCACCGTCCCCGTGGCGCTGAGGTCGGCTCCGGTTTCGAGACCGCCGTCGCCCTCAAGCGAAAGCACGGTTTCGGTGCCGACGATCTCGCAGGACCGCACCGAAAAACCGTAGTCGGCCACGTTGATCACCACCGGCCGCTGGTTCTTGAGGCGGATGCCCGAGCTTTGCAGCTGGAGCCTTTCCAGGCGCAGTTCCCCTTTTATGCTTCCGGGCGCCAGCAGCCGACCCCCGGCCTTCAGCGACCCGGCCACTTCGGCCTTGGCCCGCAGGCCCGAGGCCACCTCGGGAAAGAAACGGCCGACCTGGCCGGATGAAAAACTGCCCTCGAGGGTGAATGGCAGTGATTCTTCCAGCTGCACTTCGCCCTCCAGACGGGTGGCTTCGCCGAAGAACCGGCCGCTGAGATGAAACGACTCGGCGGTCGCCCGGGCGGAGATAAACGAATCCGGAGCCGGGCGACTCCGCAGCCGGGTGTCGTACAGCTTGGCCCAGCCGGCGAACGCGGGCGAGCGAATCGAGCCCTTGACCGAGACGTTGAGGTCCAGGCGGAAGTCCAACACCCCGGTGTGGTTCTTCAAGAAGGCGAAGGAGGCCGCCCGCAGCCCGGTGGAGTATGCCGCCAGATTCAAGTCCAGATCTTTGGATATCTCCCCGCGGGCGAAAAGCCAGCCGGGACCCATGCGCGCCTCCAGCAGATCCAGCCGCCAGGCGCCGCGCTCCAGCCGGCCGACCGCCCCGCCCTCCTCGAAAAGCTGATCACCCACCCGCAGTCCGGCGAAGGAAACCCTGAAGTCCAGAACCGGGGACTGCAGCGAACCGCTGGCCTTGAGGTTCCCGGCCAGCAAACCCGCCAGACGCACCGGAGCCCGTTGCCCTCCGGCTATGGCGAAAACCTCGGACAGCCGCGCGGCATCCAGATCCAGCGAAACGTCCAGCGCGTGGGGCGGGTTGATTCCCAGGGTCCCGGAGATCCGTACCCGGCCCCCCCGGCCGGCCACGGTCAGTCGGTCGGCCTGCAAGCTGTCCGCGGTAAGGCTCAGCCGGCCGTTGACCGTCCCGATGCGCCGATCCTCCACCCACAGGTCCCGGGCCTCCATGTTCACGGCCACCACCGGCCGGGGAAGCGAACCCGATACGCCCAGGCCCAGAGTGCACTCGCCCGCCACGCGATACCCCGCTATCGCGGAGAAATCGGCCGGATCGATCCGGGATGCGCGAATGGTCAGGTCGGTCGCTTTGCTTTGGAAGTAAATCTTCCCCTCTCCTTCCAGCACCGAGTCCTTCACCTCCAGGCGGAACGATGGAAACCGGACGCGGCGCGGCGAGATGGCCGCTTCCACCCGGAGGCTCCCCTCGCCGAACGCCAGAACCGGCGTTTGAGGCTCATCACCCCCGGCGGGCGGTATCGAGAACCCCTTCACGCCCAGGCGGGAGGCCAGGATCACGTAGGCGCCCACCTTGCCTTTCAGCTTTCCCCTGAAACCCACGGTCCCGGCCGCCTGCATGGCCACCGGGGGCGGCCCCAGACCGGCCAGACTGAACACGTCTTTCAGGCCCACGCGCTCCAGCGACAACGATCCACGGTATTCCCAGGGATCCTGCAAATCCAGCTGCAGGCCGCCCGACAGCGCCCATCCGGACTGACCCCCCGGACCCGAGATCCACAGGTTCTGGAGCTTGAGCTCTTGGGTGTCGGCGTACAGACGCGCCTTGAGGTTGATGTCTTTGGCCGAGTCCACCGAAAAACCCTTGATCTCCAGATCGCCCTCGGCCAGCAGGCCCGAGTCACCCGTCCGGGATTGTGCGCTGATCTCGACTACGCCCTGCAGGGGCGGCAGCCCTTCAATCAGACCGGAGAGGTGCTCAAGCGGAGCCACTACCCGGAGGTTCAATTCGGGGCGGATCTTGGGATCCGCTGAGGCGGTGTGCAGGGTGCCCCGGGCGTCAACGCTGACCCCGCCCATTTCCACGAAAAACCGGTCCAGGCGGACGCCGCCGGGGGTAAGACCAACCTTAAGCTTGCAGCTCTTGAGGCTGTATGACGACCCGGCCCCACCCACCAAATCCAGGCTGCCGCCGCCAACCTCCGCGACCAGCTCATAGCGCTGCCGGCCCTTGTCGACCCAGCGGGCCTGCATCTCCTTCAACTGCAGGAGCGCCTTCTTCTCCAACAGCAGGTTGAGCCGGGCACCCGCAATCTCTACGTGTTCCGGCAGCAGAGTGGATTCCTGGGCCGGACCGGCCTGGGGGTCTTTTTTCACCTCGGGGAGGTTGGCGACGGCGCCGTCGATGATCGAGAGGTAGATCTCCGGCTTGTCCAGAACGACCTTGCCGATGCGAAAGCGCCCGGTGAGCAGCGCCAGCGAATCCAGCTCCACCTGTACCAGGCCAACGTCCAGGAGCCGGCCGCCGTCGGGGGTCTCCACCTGCACCCGGCGACTCACCAGCGTGGGGGGCAGCAGATCGATCGAACAGGAGCCGATGGTGGTGCTCAACCCCAGGTTCTGCTGCATGCTGTTTCTTACGAAGTTGCACATCCGGTTGGCGGCGTAATCCGATTTGAGAAACAGAATCCCCCCCACCAGCACCAGCAGCAGGACCAGGACTATCGTGGAGAGGATTACTGTCGCCTTGCTTCGCACCGCGAGTTTCCCCGCATAAAAAAACCCTCAGCCACAAGGATTGCGGCCGAGGGAATTTACAATCAAAGAGCGGGTGATGGGAGTCGAACCCACGACGTCAAGCTTGGGAAGCTTGCATTCTACCACTGAATTACACCCGCGTATTACCGCACTACCGGGCCGCCACCTCCTGTAAGCCGAACCGCCAGTTGAAAAACGCAAGAGGACCTACTATACCTTCCCGAGCCTGTCAAGGAAACTGTCAATCTCCTTCATGGTCACGGGCTTACGCTGGGGTTCGGGCAATGGAATCTTGCCGGCGGCCGACTCGCCGGGAGCCAGGACACCGGCCTCGCGCCGGGCGCGAACCGCCTCGGACACGTCCATCCGCTGATCCAGGCCGAGGATCTTGGCCACCTGTTCCATCAGGGAACGGTCGACCACCGCCCGACGGGTGAGGGCCGCCTCGAAAAGACCGTTGTCGCACAAGGTGTTGATCAACCGGGGAACGCCCCGGCTATAGTGGTGCACCGACTCCACTGCCTGGCTGGTGAAAAGCATCTTGCGCGACCCGGCCATGCGCAGGCGGTGCTTGATGTATGCCTCGGTCGACTCCAGGTTGAAAGGTTCCAGGTGGTACTTCAAGGCCACCCGCTGAGCCAACGGGGGATCCAGCATCAGGTTCTCTTCCAGCTCCGGCAGCCCGAAAAACACGAAGGAGAGCAGCTTGCGCTCGGGCACTTCCAGGTTTAACAGGCCCCGGAATTCCTCCATCAACTCCCGCGATTGCAGCATCTGGGCCTCGTCGATGAGCACCACGGCCTTTTTCCCGGACTCGTAAAGCTGCACCAGCCGCTGGTAAAGCTGGCTGAGCAGGGAGAGCTTCTCTTCCGCCGGACTGCTCACCCCCAGTTGCAGCGCGATACGGCGCAACAGCCAGCTGGCGGTGATTCCGGCGTGGATTATCACCAACAACGCTGCCTCGTACTGGCTTTCGGGCAGGTTGTCCAGCATCCGGCGGGCCAGGGTGGTCTTCCCGGCCCCAATGTCCCCCACGCAAACCGCCAGCCCACGCATATTGTCCACGGCGAACATGAGCCGCACCATGGCCTGGGAGTGCTGGACGCTGTTGTAGTAGAAACGAGTTACCGGAGCGTTTGAAAACGGCTCATGGCTCAGCTGAAAGTGCTCTAGGTAGTTCATGTTCTGGCTACCCGGTTGGTCGGCCGGTTACATGTACGAGATCTTGCTCTTGTTCTTGGGTGCCTTGGGCGGCTTGCCCCCACCGCCATCCGGCTTGCCGCCCAGGACTTTTATCCGCGCCGCCACGTCGCGGAACTTCGGATCCCGCTTGGACACCTTCTTGAAGTAGAAGAGCGCCTCGGCGGAATCTTCCAGCAGTTCGTAAGCCCGGCCCATCTCGTAGTAGACTCCGGTGGTTTCCTGCTCGCTGATGTCGGAACCGTGCAGGGCATCCTTGAATCGATTAATGGCATCCGAGTACTTGCCCTGCTCCACCAGGCACAGGCCCACCATGGTCAGCGCGGCGGCCTGCTTGCCTCCGTCCTGGGAGGCGATGGTGAACTCGCTGATGGCGTCGTCGATCAGGCCCATCTCCTTGTACGCGATTCCGAGATCGAAGTGGGTGGAGGAATCCTCCTTGGCCACCACCTTCTCGACGCCCTTCTTGAACTCGGAGAACACGTCGTCGAAGCTGTATTGGAAATCCTCGTCCAGGGGGATGGGGGCGCCCTCGTCGCCCACTTCGCTCTCGATCTCCGCGGCCAGGTCGAAAGACTCTTCCAGCTCCCCGGAGGAAACCTGGGCCACCGGCGTCTCTCCGGTCTGCAGCTGCGAAAGCTTGGCCACCCGCTCCTGGACGTCGGGATTCTCCGGATAGCTCTCCTTGAGCCGGTCGAGCTCGTCCTGGGCCTCTTCCAGCAGGTTCTGCTGCAGGAAGAAATCCACCTCTTCCAGCGCGTCGGCCAACTCCTCCTCGTCCGCCTCCTCGGCCGCTTCGGCCGCTTCGGCCGGCTCGGGCGCCGGTTCGTCGACCCGCGGCTCGGGCAGATCATCCAGCGGCAAACCTTCCTCGGCCACCACGGTGGACATCTCCGAATCGGAGAACTCGTCCGCGGCCGGTTCTTCTGGCGGCGGCGGAGGTGGGGGCGGCGGCGGCTTCGCCGCGGCGGGGGCGGGTTCTTCCTCCTCGAAGAACTCCTCTTCATCGGTGAACTCGATCAGCTCCACATCCTCTTCCAACGGCACCGCCGACGCTTCGTCGACGTCGGCGGACTCGGGTATCGCCTCGAGCACCTCGGGCTCTTCGTCCACCAGCTCCAGCACTTCGGGCTCTTGAAGGGATTCGGGGACCTCGGTCTGCCCGGACTGGGGGGCGGACTCGATGTATTCGTCCGCCCCGCCCGGCGGATACACCCCGGTGGTGAGCACATTGGCGTCGACAGTTTCTTCCGTACCGCCGTAGTCCAGCATCTGGTGCTCGGCGTCCGCCCCGGCGGCCTCTTCGGCCGCCTCCATCATGGGCCGGTCGGCGATCATAGTGGCGGCTTCCTCGTCGTCGTCGGTTTCGACCACCAGATCCTCGTCCACGTCGATGGGCACCTCATCGATGGGAACTTCCTCTTCCAGGCTGGCGTCGAACTGGCCCACTTCCACGGTGGCGTCGGAATCCATCAGGATCACGTCCGGGGAGTCCGGATCCACCGCCGGCGAGAAATCTTCAACAACCGCTTCCCCGGCGGCGGCTACCGGGGCTTCGCCCTCCAACTCCCGGGCCAGAGCCATCCCCTCGTTGTGACCCGGGAAGATGGTCAAGAGGGAGCGGAGGTAGCCGCGGGCCTGCTCGGTCTGCCCGTGCTTGGAAACCAGCCGGGCCAGGGTCAACAGCTCCTGGGTGGCGTGCTCCATCTCGTCCGCGGCCAGGTACAGGTCCTTGAGCTTCTCATGCGCCTCGATGTTGTTGGGATCCAGCTCGAATATCCGGTTGAGATGCTCGAGGGCCTTGTTCTGCAACCCGTACTTGATGTACACGTCCGTCTCGGTCAAAAGCCTCGATACCGCCTCCCGGGAGGAATCGGCAGCCGTCGCCGGCTCCTGACTGGCCGGCTCTTCGTCCACGATGTATTCCTGCTGGGGCTTTTCCGGAACGGTCAACCCGGTCTGATACTCTTGATCCTGCAGATCTTCGATCTCGGCTACTTCTACCGATTCGTCGAGCTCGTTAACCTCCTCGTACTCCGGGACCTCCATCGGGATCTCGGGAGGCTCCATCTCGGGCATCTCGGTCGTCGGGCCGGTGGGCATGGTCACCTGGGGCAGGGACTGCTCCATGGTCTCGTCGGCGTTGACCTCCGGAGCCACGGGTGGGGGTGCGGCCCCCGAAGAGAGCCCCTGGCGGGCTTCCGGGTCGTCGGGGGCGATCTCCAGCACGCGGCGATAAACCTGCTGCATCTCCCCGACCGCCCCCTGTTCCTGGTAGATCTTGGCCATCTCCTTGTAGACCGAGACGGTCTTGGAAAGCTGATTCAGCTCCATGAACGCCATGGCCAGCATGCTCAGGGTTTCCAGGTCGCGGGGATCGGACTTGAAGCAGACCTGCAGCTTGCCCAGGGCCCGCTTGGTATCGCCCCGCTGCAGGTATATGTTGGCCAGCTCCTTGATCAGCGCGATGTTGGAGCTGTCGTGATACACCAGGCGCTCGGCCACCTTGATGTAGTCCTCGACCCGGTTGGCACCCTTGAGGTCCTCGGCGGCCCGGGTAAATTCCTCCACCGCCTCCGCGGTCATGCCTTCCCGGGAGTAGAGTTCCGCCAGCTTGATCCGGCTGGCGATGTTGTCGGGGTCCAGATCGACGATGCGCCGCAGAATGTCGAGTGACTCCCGGGTCATCCCCTGCTGGTCGTAGTGGGCGGCCACTACCTGCAAGTGAGACATGGCATCCCCGACGATACCCAGGTTCTGGTACTCATCCGCCAGGCGCAGGTTCACATCGATCCGGGAGTCGTCGATCTTGAGTATCTGCTTGAAGACCGCCACGGCCTTGAGGTGAAAACCCTGCTGGGAGTACGAAGACGCCACCCGCAGGTAGGTATCAACCGCCTGGCCCTTCTCCCCCACCCGGACCAGCAGGTCGCCCTTCTTCAACAGCGTGCGGACATCGTTGGGATCCTCGCTCAGAATCTTTTCGTACTCGCGAATGGCCTTTTTGACCTGGCCCTTCTGGATGTACTTGAGCGCGTTGTCGTTGATCTTGTTCTTGTTGATCGCCAATGTCTGCCCTATCCCTTAGCAGATACACACATATCCGCCGAAACCAGCCCCTCTTTCGGGGGGCGAAGCCCGGCCCACACACACACCACAATTGCACTGTACCCAGGAAACTCCTTGATTTCCCGGGTGTTTCCTGGGCACATGCCTAACCTAATATCCTACCCGCTTCTCCCAGGACAGTCAATTTTATTCTACTTGTCGGATGATAGCGGCGGGTGGGCGGCTTATTTGACCCGTTCGGCGTACTCCCCCGTCCGGGTATCTATGCGGATTTTCTCCCCCTCCTTGATGAACAGGGGCACCTGGATGGTGGCGCCCGTATCCAGGGTGGCCGGTTTGGTGGCCCCGCTGGCGGTGTCGCCCTTGAAGCCGGGATCCGTCTTGGTTACGGTGAGTTCCACGAAATTGGGCAACTCCACCGCGATGGCCTTCTGGTTGTGAAACAGAACCTTCACCTGGACGTTTTCCTGCAGGAAAGCCTCGGCCCCCTGGAGTTGCTCTACGTTGATGAACTGTTGCTCGTAGGTCTCGTTGTCCATGAAGTAGAAGCTGTCTCCGTCCTGGTAGAGGTACTGCATCTCCTTCTCGGCCATGTCCGGCCGGTCCACCTTTTCGCCGGACTTGAAGGTCCGGTCGATGACGTTGCCGGTGATCAGGCTTTTGAGCTTGGTCCGGGTGAACGCGTTGCCCTTGCCGGGCTTGACGTGCTGGAATTCCTGGATGATGAAGGGTTCCCCGTCGATCTCGATTTTGAGCCCCCGCCGGAACTCGGAAGTGGAGATCATTTTCTAGAACAACTCCTGGATCAAGGGAAGGCTGTGGCGGCGGAGGGCATAGCGCCCCTTGCCCACCAGCCCCCCGGGGCCCAGCAGCGCGGCCACGAAGTGCTCATCCTTGAGCATGCGGGCCACCACCGTCCCCCGGTCGAAGCTGACCGAGAACTCTCCCAGTTCTCCGCCCTCGGCGCTGGAGGTGGCCTGCAGTGCCTGTTTCAGGGAGCTGGTCAGCTCCACCAGCAGAACCTCGTCGTCCATGCCCACGTCCTGGGCCAGGTGGCGATGCACCACCAGCCCGTCGAGGTTCATCAGCACCGACGCCCAGCAACCCGGCACCTCGTTGCATATCTCCTTCAGCTCATCCTGGAATGACATCCCTGACCTCCTTGGTCGTCTCGCTCAAGAACCCTGTAGTTTTGAAAGCATGGACCGCAGCACCTGCAGCCTGCGCTGGTCGGGATCCACGGACTGCTGAGGTGGTTGCGTTTGAGCCACCTCCGGTGTCTCAAGGGGTCCCCCGGTCAACCGGTTCAGCATGTTCTTCAATACCACCAGCCGTTTCTGGGAATCCATCTGGCCCTCCGCGGATACACCTCCGGGCCTCCCCGGAGCCTAACCTATGTAGCCGAGTATACGGGCCTTGTCAAGGCGGGCTAAGAGTCGTCGCACTCCAGGGGATTGGAGTCCTGGCCCGGCTGGCAGGCGGGGTAGCTGCCGTCCGGACAGGTAGCGGTAGTGAGGCAACCCCAGCAGAATTCGATCGGATAGACGAACTCGTTGGACTCGATGTCCACGCCGCCCAGGGTGGTCCCCTTGATTTGGATATGGACTCCCAGGACGAATTCCTCGGCGTCGGTTCCCAAAGCGGCCAGCTGCGCCCCCACGTTGGGAGGGATCAGCCGCAGGTGGGTGACGAACTGCCCGGGCGAGCCGGAACTATCGGCCGCCGCCACCGTGCCGCTGAGGTATATGTCGAATTCACCTTCCTCCAACCCCACCAGCGTGCCGTAACCGTAAGTCTCCAACGAGTCCCGGCCGATGAGCCACTCGTAGGAGATGGTGGCTTTCCTCAGCTGGATGGCCATGGCGTCCAGCTCGCAGTTGCAGGTGGACAGGTTGGTGGGCATGTAATTGTGTATCTGCGGGAAGAAGTAGTAGATCGGCTCGGCGGGGGTGCCGAAGTTCGGATGGTTCAGATCCAGAAAACCCCGCGTCCGGATATATTCCGGATCGATCTGGTAGAGGCAGCTGTCGTCGGGTGCCACATTTTGTATGATGACCAGGGACTTGTCGTTTTCGATGCAGCCGACGAAGCCCGTCGCAATGCTCATGGCCACCAACACAAGCACGAACCGACCGATTTTCCGATTACCCATGGCGTCCTCCTCAACCACTATTTTGACGCTGGTCCCGACAGGGGTCTAGCCCTGAGAGACCGTGGCCCGGAGACGATTTACGATCCGGGGAGTGATGAATATCAACAGCTCCGTGCGTTCGTCGTTCTTCTTGGTGTTGCGGAAGAACCAGCCCAGAACCGGAATCCGGGACAGGACCGGAACTCCGGTGAACGTATCGGAAGTCTTCTTGGTGTAAATCCCGCCGATAACCGTGGTATCGCCGTCGCGAACCAGCACCTGGGTCTCGGCCTCTTTCTTCAAGATGGTGGGATCGCCCCGGGCGCCGGTACGGGAGAAGTCCGGCTCGTTCTTCTTCACCTTGATCTCCATGAGGATGGAGCCTTCCTGGGTGATGTGCGGGGTGACCTCCAGCTCCAGCTTGGCCTCGACGAACATGGTATTGACGCCGGCGGCGGAGACCACGCTGATGGGAATGGATACGCCCTGCCCGATCTTGGCCTTGTGGTTGTCCAAAGTGGCGATCTTGGGGGCGCTGACGATCTTGACCGCGCCGCGGTTCTCCAGGGCGCTCAGTCGCAGGTTCAAGTGCGCCGAGCCTCCCGCCGAACCGAAGATGAACCCCAACGCGCCGCCGGACCCCGCGCCGACCGCCGCGGGGAGGTTGACCGCGAAGCTCCCGGGGTTGGCCGTTCCGGACATATCCGTATTGGTTTTGGAGTCGTCGGCGCCGCCCTGCATGTTGATCTGGGAGGGGAAGGCCAGCCCGGTGGGGTTGCCGGTGGCCGCCGAGAAGGAAAGATCGCCGCCCCACTGGATACCGACCTCGCGGACGAACTGGGTGTTGGCCTCCACGATGCGCGCCTCGATGAGCACCTGGGGCGTCTCGGCGTCCAGGCTGCGCACCAGGCCCTCGGCCTTGATCAGGTTCTCGAGCACGTCCTTGACGATCAGGACGTTGGTGCGCTTGTCCACCGTCACGGTGCCCCGCTCGGAGAGAATGTCCTTGACCTGCTTCTGGACCTCGCCGGCCACCGCGTAATTGACCGGGATCAGCCGCACCCGCAGCGGCTCCAGGGTCCTGCGGGCCTCGGCGGCCTTGGCGGCCAGCTCCTGCTCCTCGGCCAGGGTGGTGAGCGGAGCCACGCGGATGATATTGCCGTGGCGCACCTTGCCCAGCTTCTTGGTCTTGAGGATGATGTCCAGCGCCTGGTCCCAGGGCACGTTGCGCATGGTGACGGTGATCTTGCCCGACACGTCGTCCGAGGTGATGATGTTCAGCTTGGAAACCTCGGAGATCAGCCGCAGGATGTTGTGAATGTCGGCATCCTTGAAATCCAGCGAGATGCGCTTGCCGGTGTACCGCCGGCGTTTCTTGCCTCCGCTGGAGCCGGCGGCCATCTCCGGCTGGCGCACGCTGTAACCGGCGACCTTGTCGGGCGCGTAGGTGTAGGTGACCGACTTGGGAGGCCGGGCGTCCTTCAGGGCCGGGCGCTGAGCGGTACGGGTAGAACCGGTTTCGAACACCCAGTGGAGCTTGCCTTCCCGGCGCTCCAGCCGGCTGTCGACGCGCTTCTGAGTAACCGCCACCAGCTTCACTTTTTCTTCTCCCCGGACCCGGTAGGCGCTCAGGGACTGGACGGCCCCACCGAACTCGGAGGTGTCCAGGGTGCGCTCCAGAATCAGGGGCATTTTGCAGTGGGGGATCTCCAGGACCGCCGAGCGGTCGTCGGTGTGAACCACCTTGGGAGCCGCCTCGCCGTCCAGGTCCATGATCACCCGGGCGACCTTCTCGTCCTGCCGGAAGTTGAGCTCCTTGAGAGTCGACTGTTTGGCGGGCGGCTCGGGCTTCTTGGCTTCCGGTTGAGGCTTCACCGCCAGCTTGGGTTTGGGTTCCGCTTTGGGCTCGGCAACCTGTTTGCCGAAGTTGATCCTCAAGCCCTTCTTCAGCCGCTCGATCTTGTAGGGCTGGCGCTTGCCTTTGGCGCAATCCAGGACCACGCGCACCTTGTTGCCGTGCTGTCCCACCCGCAGGCGCTCGGCCTTTCCGGACAGCTTGCGATCGTGGCTCTTGGCCTTCATCGAGGCCCCGTACACGTCCAGCACCAGGCGGAAGGGCTCGAACACCTCCAGGATCTCGTAGGCCTTCAGCGACCGGTTGGTCAGAACCGTAACCGCATTGTCGGTGGTGACGATTCTCCGGATGGTGACCTTACCCGGATTGTTCTTGTCCCCAAGGCTGTCCACCACCTGGAAGTCCTTCTTGGGCTCTTCCTTCTTGACGGCCGGAGCCGGTGGAGGCGGAGCGGCACGAGCAGGCGCTGGCGCCGGAGCGGCAATCTTGGCGCCCTTGCCGGCGATGGTGACCACTACCGCCGCTCCCTCGGCCTTGGCCGAAAAGCGCACCTTGGGCTTCAGCCCGATAATGAAGCGGCTCACCGTGCTGCCGGCCTGGCGGAAGCGGGCGGTGGCGATTCTGCCGATGCGCCCGTCGTCGACGATCCGGGGAGCATCCACGCCCTGCACTTCGGTGTGGATCAGATCCACCACCAGCCTCTCGGGGTTCTTCAGCTTGAACACCGTGAAGTTCGGCGTCTTGCTGCCCCGCAGCACCACCCGGGTGAAATCCTGCTCCGAATGGATGTCCAGCCTGGTTATGACGTTCTGTGCGCCGGTCGTCGTGGCGGGATCCGCCAGCGCCGACCCGGTCAATACCAGGGCCGTCAACACCATAAGGCTCGGGAGAATTTTACTAGCGCCGCAAAATGCGCGGCACCAGGCCGATTCGCGAGCGCCCGGCGGCTTCGACGGACTTTGAATCAACATGGAAGAGTTTCGGCTTTTCAAGTGCCTAGATCCCATGGATCCTCTCCTTGGAAAAATCATCGCTTCTTCTCTTTCTGTATTTTCATGTGGATGTAGTTGGTGACCTTGCGCCCGCTCCAGTCGCGGTAATCTTCCGACACGATCACCTCGTCGTGCTTGATGCGCACCACCCGGCCGAAGTTCTTTCCGATCCGGGTGCCCACCCGGATAGTCACTCCCTTCCCGTCGGGCAATTCGACCTGGGCCCGGGGCCGGCTGATGCCGGAGATGATCGCGGTCAGCTTGAGCTGATCGATCTCGTACTTGGTCAGGATGCCGCCGGGGGCCTTGTCTTTCTCCTTGGTCTTCACCTTGTAGGCCGACTTGAAGGGATCCCGCTTGCCGATGGGCGTGTAGATGTAGGTCGGAGAGGCCGAACTCTCCTCGGGAGCGCTGGCAACCGGGACGGCGGAGGCCGCGGCCGGTCTGGGCCGCGGGGGCGGCGGCGGCTTGTCGCCACCGCAACCGGGAGCCACCAACCACACCGCCGTGGCCAGCGAAACCATCCGGATTATACGCAGTGTTTTCACGGCATTCCCTTCCTTGGCCCGTTATTTCTTCGGCGCCTTGGCCGCCGCGGCCTGCTGCTGCGGCGGCAGCGCGCGGAACGTCTTGGCCATACAACTGGCCTGGAGCACGATCTTGCCGCTCTTCTCCTTGGGGTCTTTCATCGCGATGTTGGTAATGTTGATGATCCGGTCCTCCTTGGCCACCTTGTCGAAGAAAGTGGTGATCTCGTGATAGTTGCCCTGGATCTGCATCAGGACCGGGATTTCGGCGTAGAAGTTCTTTTTCACCTCGGGCTTGGGAGTGAACTTGGTGATACGGATGTCGGACTTCTCCGACAGCTCGTTGAGGGTCTTGAGCAGCATGTCCATGTTGGCGTCGTCGGGCAGGTTCTTCTTCTTCTCCTCCAGCTTCTGCTGGAGGAACTCCACTTTCTTCTTGAACATTGAGAGGTTGCCGGCGATCTCCTGCTTCTCCTGCAACTCTTCCTCCAGGGTGGCCAGCGCCCTTTCCTGTTTCTTGAGGTCATCCGCCTGGCCGCGGTAGACAAACCAGTAGTGCCCGCCCACAATCATGACCAGGACCAAGGCCAGCGCGGCCAGCTTCTGCGAATTGGGGGTCTTCTGTATGAAGTTGTACAGCTTGTCCATAACGCCCTCGTTTCAGATCGCGTAGTTGACCTTTACAACGATCTTGAAAAGAACGAATGTCCGTTTGAAATCCTTGTCGTCCTCCATCGTTGTCTCGACCAGCTGGACGTTGGAGAAGAAATGCGGCGTCTCTTTCTTGGGATCAGGCTTCTCCATGGTCTGCAGGCTCTCCGCCGGTTTTTTCAGCGCGGTGATGAACTGAGCCACGTGTTTGTTGGTCAGCGCCTCGCCCGCGACCTTTACGCTGCCGCTCTTCTCGCTCCATTCGGTCAGCCAAACCTGCTTGGGAATGATCTGGCTGAGATGATCCAGGACGCGGACCGGGCCGGTCTTGCCCTTCTCCAGGCTGTTGATGATCGTAAGCTTCTGGTTGAGCGCCGCTTCCAGCCCCTTGTACTTCTCCACCTCGCCGATGGCCTTCTTGTACTGCTCGATCTGCTGTTTGGCGCTGACGATTTCCTTCTTCTTGTCCTGGATTTTCCCGTTCACCGAGCTGTACCACATGTAGCAGCCGACCACGGCTCCCAGCAGCAGGACCACTGCCAGGATCAACTGCTGCTTGACATACTCCCGCTTGCGGGTCGCCTTGATGGGAAGTAGGTTTATTTTGATCATGGGCCGTGCCTCACTTGTCGTCCGGCGTTCGGATCCCCAACCCCACTGCCACCGCTGCCGAGGGCCCCACCTCGCGGATGTACTCCGGATCGAAGCGCTTGGGGTCGAACTCGACGTTGCGGAAGGGGTTCATGATCTCCACCGGAACGCCCACCTTGTTCTCGATCACCTTGTACAGCGAGGGCAGCTTGCAGGCCCCGCCGCTGAGGTAAATGCGGCTGATGTGGCTGTCGGCGGCGGTGGCCGCGTAGAAGTCCAGCGATCGCTGAACCTCGCCGGCCAGGCTCTCCGACACCGAGGCGATCACCCGCTCGACTTCCTGGGGCACCACCGAGTCGGCGTCCACCGCCGAGCCTCCGCCGAGCTTCAGCGCCTCGGCCTCGTCGTAGCTCACGTTCAACTGCTTCTGGATCTCCTCGGTGAACTGGTTGCCGCCCATGGAGATGTCGCGGGTGAACGCGGTGATGCCGTCCGCCAGCACATTAATGTTGATTACGCTGGCGCCGATGTTCACCAGCACGATGGTGTCGGTGGAGGGCAGATCATAGTTGGTCTCGAAGGCGTTCTCCACGCAGAACGCGGCCACGTCCACCAACATGGGGGTCAGCCCGGCCTCCTGCACCACGGCCAGGTAGTCGTTGATCATGTCCTTCTTGGCCGCCACCAGCAGCACATCCATCTGGCCGGCCTCGGTGGCCTCGGGGGTGAGCACCTGCACATCGATGTTCACGTCGTTGATGTCGAAGGGGATGTACTGCTCGGCCTCCCACTGGATGGACTCCTCCAGCTCCTCGTCGGTCATGGCCGGCAGGGTGATCTTCTTGATAATCACCGAGTGCCCGGAGATGGCGATGCCGGTCTCCTTGTGGCGGATGCGCTGGGACTGCACCAGCTCGCGGATGGTGGAGACGATCACCGTTGAGTTCATCAGGGCGCCGTCGATGATGGCCTCGGGGGGCAGCTGGATCATGCCGAAGTTGAGCAGCTGGTAGCCCCGCTTGGACTCCTTCATCTGGACCAGCTTGACGGCGTTGGAACCGATATCCAGACCTACTACGGATTTCGACTTCGCCATGGGCCCTTCCCTCTCAGGCTTCCTCGTCCTCGGAGGACTCCTCCTCGACGAAGACCTGGTCCTTGTCTACGAGCCGCAGCCCCAGCGCCAGGATGATCTTGCGCTTGGTGTCCATCCGGCAGTTGTGACCCGACTCGATGCGATCGATGGTCAAGGCTGACAAGCCCGCCTTGCGGGCCAGCTCCGCCTTGCTCATCAATAGCGATTCGCGAATCTTGCGGACGTTGTTGCGCTTCTTCTTGTCCTGCTTCGGCTCGGTGTCCTCGCCTTCCCGCTCGATAACACCAACGCTGGTCACGCTCCGATCCTTGGTCATTTGCTTCTGTCTCCCTGGCCCTTCGCCCCTGACACAGAGGCGTGGTACCACTTTAGCGAATTGTCTATCAAGCAACTTAAAATGTCAAGAATATTTAATGTAAATTTTATTATTTTTATATATAATTAATGTTAATTCCACGTCAATAGCGCCCCAGCCGGCCTGCCGGCAGCCGCAAGTTTCCTTGTTTTTCCGCTACTGAAGGGGTTCCCCTCCCGGCCCGCGGGTCAGGCCTTTTCCGGGGCGAGCCTTGGTGACACCCCGGGGAGGCTCCTTTGAAAGCCTCAGCTTGCCGCGGCCCCCCCGGCGTTTGGGCGAACGGACGCTGGAAGGCGGCGGGGCGGTCGGGGAGACTTCCAAACCCCGGCGGCGGTTACTCTCGTCCTGAAGCTTCTTGATGACGCTCGTGGCCCGTATGGTGGCCGGAGGGGCCTTGGGCTTCTTCTCCGGCATGACCGGTTCGACCAGCGGCGCCCCGCTCAGGTCGACCGCCCGGTTGTCCCGCTGATTAGGCGGCGGAGCGTCGGCGCCGGCCTCTGCGGGCCCGCCCGGGTTATCCACCACGACCCTCAGGTCACCCGGCCCCGGCCGGGGCTGCTGGACGGTTTCGTCCGGCCCGTCCGCTTCCGGTTTCCCGCAGCTGCAGCTTTGACAACCGGACAATCCGAACCACAAGATCAGCGCCACCGGCAGTATCTTGAAAACCCTGGGCTTCATAGCTCACCTCTTTTTCGTCATTTACCGCAATCTCGGCGGCGATGCAACCGGCGGAGAATGAAAGCGCCGGCTGCTTGCGCAGCCGGCGCCTGGTTGCCGGATTGAACCCGCCGCCTACAAGACCTTGCCCCAGTGCACCACGTGGGCCGCCGGCTCGATGGGATTGGTCAGGCCGAGCTTCTCAACCCGCGTGGCCCGCTGCACCACGACTTCCGGACCGGTGGGGGTCCAGAGCACCGCGGGGGAGCTGGGGGTGCTCGACATGGACTTCTCCTCCTCGAAGATGATGTCGTCGTACAGGTTGTCGAAGTACATGCCGTAGATCTTGGCGTCTCCGGGCAGGCACTCGTCGGGGTTGGGCTTGTAGGTGGTGAAGAACAGCTTTCCGCCCACCAAGAGCGGCTGGGAGAAGAGCCGCTCGGACGTGTCGAAACCCGCGAACTTGGAACGGGCAGCGTCGACGAACCACTCCCCGGTGTCGTTGACGGTGTAGTAACCGGTGGAGGTGTCCAGGGTGCGCTCCTCCTTGATCGCGTACAGGTGGTCCTGGCTGTCGGTCCATTCCAGGGAGTCGACCACGCCGGTCCCGAAGTACAGCACCAGGTCCCGCTCGTAGCTCATCCCCAGGGTGGGAGTGACCTGGATCGGCCGGCCCAGATTGTCCTCGGGGGGCTTGGGCCACCACTTGCTGACCTTCCAGTCGTGGACGTTGCCGTCACCGTCGGTGTAGGAAGCAATCATCTCGCCCTCGTCGGCGTCCGGGTCGTACTCGGCGTGGGTCAAGTCCACCCGGTAGACGATCCCCTTGGTGGTCGGCAA
>Ga0272442_10003891_pt1 | contig 20688 bp, 15 predicted proteins | sample SSMForm2O_FD_200262 | JGI IMG/M metagenome (GOLD analysis project Ga0272442, IMG submission 200262) | Marine sediment archaeal communities from Little Sippewissett salt marsh, Falmouth, MA, United States - SSM-Form-2O | ecosystem: Environmental > Aquatic > Marine > Wetlands > Sediment ... | reverse complement strand
GAAAACCGGGAGTAGCATGACATGTAAACCGCCGGTCGACGCACGGTATCCCGGCTCGGCCAACTCGCAGGAGTTCACCATGAACAGTCTGATTATTCTTGCTTTCTCGGCGGTTTGGATCGTGGCGGCCTACCATTATTACGGACACCGCCGCATTCAGAACCGCCTCTTCGCCCCCCTTGACCAGACCCCCACTCCGGCGCATGAACGCCGGGATGGAGTCGATTATTCCCCGGCACCCAGGCTGGTCCTTTTCGGCCACCATTTTTCGTCCATTGCCGGCGCCGGCCCGATTGTAGGACCCATTATAGCCGTCGCCGCCTTTGGCTGGGGACCCACGGTATTGTGGCTGCTCCTGGGCGGTGTTTTCATCGGCGGAGTACACGATTATCTCTCCCTGATGATATCAGCGCGGCATGGCGGCACTTCCATCGCTTCCAGCGCCGACAAGGTAATCAGCCGGCGTGCACGGCTGCTCTTTCTCTGTTTTGTATGGCTGGCACTGATCCTGGTGATCGCGGTATTCGCCGCCTTTGCCGCTCAGATCATGATCACCAGGCCCGAGACCGTATTGCCCACATTTCTCTTGATCCCCCTGGCCATGGCATTCGGTTGGATTCAGAAAAACGGAAAGATGGGGCTGGCCGCCATCACCATTCTGGCTATTCTGGGGCTGGTGGGGCTGATCTGGTTGGGCCTTCATGCGCCGATCACTCTTCCCTCCACCCTGAACCTCCTGCCCGCGGCCCTGACCGGTGGAGCCGGAGGCGCGTTCCAGATCTGGTTTCTTTTATTGATCCTATACGCGGTTCTTGCATCCATAGCCCCGGTCTGGCTGCTCCTGCAACCCCGGGACTACATATCCAGCTGGGTGCTGGTCATCGGAGTCACCACCGCGGTTGCGGGGATATTGCTGGTTCACCCCACCATGCAGGCGCCGGCTTTCACCGGGCTTGTCAGTCGGCAACAGGGAGCGGTATTCCCGTTTCTCTTTATCATCGTAGCCTGCGGAGCCGTCTCCGGATTCCACAGCATCGTTGCGGGCGGCACCTCCGCGAAACAATTAAACCATGAACGGGACGGCCTGTTCATATCCTATGGGTCCATGCTCGCGGAAACCCTCGTGGGGGTAATCGCGGTCATTATCGCCGGCGCCGCCATTTCCTGGACCGGTGAGGGAAACCTGGCTTCTCTTCTAAACAGCGGCAGCCCCCTCAATGTATTCGGGGAGGGCTTCGGGCGTCTGACTTCATTCCTTTTCGGTACCGGTCCCGGCGCCCTGGTGGGCGTTACCGTGATCAATGTGTTCATCATGACCAGCCTGGACACATCGGTGCGACTGGCCCGTTTTATCAGTGGAGAGATCCTGACCCCCCGGTTTCCCCGTCTCTGCCGCAGTCGGCTGGGCCTCACCCTCCTCCCGGTCATTCCCGCCTTTCTGCTGGGAGTATCCGGAGAGTGGCGCAATGTATGGCCGGTATTCGGATCCGCCAATCAGCTCGTAGCCGCGCTGGTCCTGATTATCGCCACGGCGTATCTGTATTCCCGGGGAAAGACCGTTCGATACACATTGTGGGCCACCCTGTTCATGCTTGTCACAACCATTACCGCCCTGGTCCTCCTGGCGCGGAAGTACCTTTTCTCCCCGCACCCCCAACTCCTCCTGGGCGGCCTGTCCGTCGTACTGATCCTTCTGGCCCTGCTGATGACTCGGGAGGGCTGGAAGCTCCTGAGCACGGGCCCGGGAGGCAAGGATTGCAATCCGCACTGAAATCAAGTATATTCACCTGTTGAGCCCCCGGGGTGGGTCCCGCCACGCGGGGCATGAATCATCCCCGCCGCCACCACAGCAAATATTCCAAGGAGGAAGTAATGAAAAAACAAAAAGCCACCAACGTTGTCTGGCATGAACATACGGTCAAACGGGAAGAACGGGAAACGCTTCTGGGACAGAAGGGTGCCGTCCTCTGGTTTACCGGATTGCCTTCCAGCGGAAAATCAACCATCGCCAACGCGCTTTCCCGGCGGCTTCACGATGAGGGCCGTTTCTGTTATGTCCTGGACGGGGATAATGTGCGGCATGGATTAAATAAAGACCTGGGGTTTTCCCCGGAAGACCGGGAAGAGAACATTCGCAGGATTTCCGAAGTAGCCGCCTTGTTTGCCGATTCCGGCGCCATCACCACCACCGCTTTCGTATCACCCTATCGCAAGGACCGGGATTTCTGCCGGCAGCTTGTGGGAGAAGGCCGGTTTTTCGAGGTTTTCGTAAAAACCTCCGTGGAAGCCTGTGAAGAACGGGATCCCAAGGGCCTGTACAAAAAGGCGCGCAGCGGTGAGATCCCCCAATTCACCGGAATCTCAGCACCTTACGAAGCTCCGCTGAAACCGGAAATCACCCTGGAAACCGAGACCATGGACCTGGAAGCGGAAGTCAATTTCATTATGGACCAGCTCCGGGAAAAGAGAATCATCTAAATAGAGTTGGGATAAACAAAGGCCAGAGGCAAGTGTCGAAGGGCCATTGGAGTCGATCGTCGAGTCAAGTATGATTCCACTCTTCGTTCATTTATCAGGCGCATCGAATGGTTTGCAAGCGTCTTTATTGCATCTTGATCGATTACTCGCTACTGCCGACTTTACCTGCTTTCCCCATCGTGTTCGTGCCCCTCGCCATCAGCCCCGCGCCACTGGCCTTTTTTTTTCGACTTTCGACTTTTCACTTAATTCGGAGACCGTTCCATGATCGCCACGGTCCGTGACGTGGCCCGGGGTGGGTTCGGCGTTGTACCCGGTGAAAACGGCCCGGTTATGATTCCCCGGGTGCTGACCGGAGAATCGGTCCGATACCATATAACCGGGCACCGCCACGGCGTGGATTGGGGCGAAGCCGATGAAATCCTGTCGCCTTCACCGTACCGGGTTACGCCGCCATGCCCCCATTACGATGATTGCGGAGGATGCAATCTGCAACACACCACGGCGGACCATCAAATTGAAATCAAGTCCGGAATACTCTTCGCCAATCTGAGACGTATCGCCGGCATTGAAGCCCCGCCAAGCTTTCACATCACGGCTTCTCCTTCATGGGGATACCGCACCCGCATGGCCCTGCAGATCCGTAACGGTCAACCGGGTTTTTTTTCAAGCGGCAGTCACCGCATCGTCCCCATTGATTCATGCCCGTTAATGCCCGGGAACATGCGGAAATGCCTGCGGGAGCTGATCGGTCACCCCCGGATCGCCGCCATTGCTTCCGGCCGGATGATCATGTTGAGTAATGGGCAAGAGGTCTCGGTTGACCTGGCGGCCGGAGAAGAGTGGACTCACCTGGAAGGCCCGGAAGAGATCGGCTTCTCCCTTTCTTACGGTCGGTTCACCGTTACGCCCCGCAACTTCATTCAGGCCAACCGTTTTACCATGGCGGCCATGCAGGATTTCGCCCGTCCCCGGGAAGCATGTCCGGAAACAGGCCTGGATCTATACGCCGGAGCGGGTTTCCTGACCCTGCCCATGGCCCGGGCCTGCAAAGGGGGAGGATGGGCGGTGGAATCGGAACATTATAACCTGGAACTTCTGCGCCGCAACCTGGCCGACAACGGCCTGAACCGGATCCGGGTGTTAAAACGAAACATATCCGCCAAGCAACTGCCCCGGGCGGATTTTATCATTGCGGACCCGCCCCGGGGAGGCATGTCCGCCCAGGCACTCGATGCCATTGCTCTCACCGCTCCCCGGGAATTTGTCTTGTTCTCCTGCGACTCGGCAACCTTCAGCCGGGACCTGGCCCGACTGATTCAGCGTGGGTTCTCTCCCCTGGAGATGGAATTGGTGGACAATTTCCCTCAATCGGATCACATGGAAATCGCGATACGGCTGAAAGGACCGCGCAAACGCCGGCTCAGCGACGGCGGAAATCGGGAAAATAACTGAACCGGGTCCCCGAGAAGACCAGATCCCGCCCGGAGTAATCCCGGTACGTCCCTTCCTGATCAAAACCCTGGAACTCACCGTCACTGCCGGCTGAACCAATCCAGAACCGGGGCCCGTCGGCTTTGTAGAACAGAGATCTTCCCCAGGCATCCTTCAGCAGGGTGTCCTGGAAATAGGGCTTGAATCGAGGATAAAGATGCAGATCGCCGATCGATCCCGTATTCGGAGCCGATCCGAACTTTTCCACGTAATCCCCGATGGCTTTGCCCAGGTCCATGATGATATGCATGGTGATTTTCAACTTGGACCTCTGGCTGGCCCTGCCCAATTGATCGGACAGGTTGGCCAAGGCTCCGTCTCCCCGGACCCCGCCTTCCAGCAGGTTGTTGTAGGCGTCGTTTACCTGTTCCTCCGCAACCGGCAGGTTGGAAACATCGATCTCCCCGTACGCCTCAACCAGGGCGGTCCGCATTTCGGAAATGCGGGAATGGGTACCGAACCGCTTGAGATCCATCTGGACCAGATGCTCCATTAAACGCAGAACAGCAACCATGCGGGCCACGGCCAGGATCTGCGGCTCCTTCAGGTCCTTGCCGTAACGACGCGCCGTTTCCAGATGCATGTTGATGTCCGGAGTCAAGCGACGGATACCCTCCAGGTACTCATCCATGCGATCGGTTACATCTTCCAGTTTACCCGCCATCTGAATACCATCGATATATTTTTGAATGAGGATACTCTGGTCTTCCAGCAGATTTTCCACCCGATCCATATTCAGGTTTCGTTGCCGGCATCCCGCGGACAGCAGCACGATCCCCACGGTCAGCCAGGCCGCCGCGTCACGCATCCGTTTCATTCAACCTCCCTCGATGGAATCAAGCAGATTCTACCGGTTAAGGTCCAAGTTATAGCAATTCCCTCATGAAAAATCAATGGCGTTCGGGATGGGCCCGGATAAAGCCCGGGTCGGACCTGGATACCCGGGTCAAGCAATGACGGCAAGATCCCGCTGATCGGCCTTTCGGGAGGGCCGTCGGCGGTCACGTTGCCAGTCATGAAAGAAGCGGGATTCCAGTTTCATGAATGCATCGAGATGCAAAGGCAGGGGCGTACCTTCCAGATGCTTTTCCAATCCGGCGAAATATTCAGCCGTCAGTTCATCATCAATGGAATTCAGAAGATCCGTCATTTCAACCTCACATGGACACTGTAAGAGGAATTCATGAATTTTCCGTAAACATCCGGTCAAAACTCCGTAAAGAAGAGAAATGTCGTGACCATACGCGGTTGCAAATACCCGTCTTCATGGAATACAATGCGGAAGGTCATCGCCAGATTGGTAGCATGAAGCATAACCCAATACCCCGATTGACGCCCTTGCCGGGTAAAGGTTCGCCGCCTTCTCCCCGAACCCTGGCCCTGGTTCTCTTTTTCACTGGAGTATTCGCGGCCATTCCCATGCTCGTATTTTCCCTGAGCCGCATCCGGTTTACATGGCAATTCGCCCTGACAGCCATTTGCTGGCTGTTGGCGATCCTGGTGGACATCGGCTCCCCCCTGCTCGATTCTCTAGCATTGAAGCCATCCATCCCGGCTCCAGCAGGAGTTGACGGCCTGGCCGCCCTCCTGATACTGGCCATGCTGGTACCGACGGGGCTTCTGTTTCACCGCGGGCTGGCAACCAGGGCGGGAGAGGAATTTCGCATCGTCGTGGCGGAGTTTACCGGCCCGGACCCTGACCGCTACCCGGTTTCCGCTACTCTGGCCGGACACCTCGAGGGGGAAACCCGGAACCAGAGGAAAGTCCGGGTAATCCGCATCAAGTCCGGGATATCGGAAGACCTGGGCAGTACAACCGCCCGGGTCCTGTTGAACCGCTACCATGCGGATATGGTCATATGGGGGTGGTACGGCCCCGCGGCGGACGGCGTACTGGTCGGCATGCATGTTCTGCTCTCCCCCGAGGGCCGACGAATTTCCGGAACCCGGCGACGGCATGCCAGAAGTGACATGCGCCCGGTCGCCATTCCCCTGCCGGGACGTTTCACGCTGCAATCCCGTTGGGAAATACGCTGCCGGGACCTGGCCCTTTTTGCGTGCGGCCTTTCCCATTACCTGCAGAGCCGTTCCGATCAGGCGATCAGTGAATGGACGACGGCACTACGTTTCGCTCCGCCCTCCCGCAACGGCATGATCGCTCTATTCCGAGGAAATGCTTATGCATCGACCAATCGCCGCCTTCGGGCGCTCAGGGATTCGATCGACGCAGTATCCCGGGCGCCTCAACTTCCGGAAGCCTGGAACCAGCAGGGAGTATCCCAGGCCATGGGGGGTGACAGGAACAAGGCCCTGGAATCCCTGGAAAACGCCGGCCGGTTGGATCCCGATTGGACGATTCCCCATTGCAACCAGGCGGTGATCCTGGCGGCCGCGGAAGACTGGACCGGCGCCGCCGCGGCACTGGCCATAGCCCGGCAAAGAGATCCCGACAATCCGGATGTTCTGTTCAACCGGGGGATCATGTCCCTGACCCGGAGCCGGTGGCCCGAGGCGATCAGGGATTTTTCCAGGGTGGTTGAGATGCAACCCGGGGAAGGGGATGCCTGGTACTTCAGGGGGATATGCCGATTCCATCATGGAGACCCCGCCGGGGCCCGGGAAGACCTGACCCGGTCGATACGGCTACTGCCGACCTGGGCCCGGGCCCTGCACGACCTGGGAGTGATACATGCCCGCATGGGCAATCTTTTCATGGCCATTCGCGACTTTACCCGGGCTTTGGCCCGCCGGCCGGATCGCTTGGACACCCGCCGCCAGCGGGCCGCCGCACTTTACCTGACCGGAGACTTCGATCAAGCCGCCGGCGAGTATTCCCGGATTCTGAAAACCCACCCAAACGACGACAACGCCCTTACGGATCGGGGGAAAGCCCGCTTCCGCATGGGAGACCTGCTTGGAGCCGAGCGGGATTTCTCCACTCTGATCCAGCGTGATCCCGAAGTCCCGAATCCGCTTATTTTCAGGGGAAAGGTATACCTGGGCAGAGCGGATTCAAGAGCAGCGGAAGCGGACTTCGCCCGCGCCCTGGCGCTGGATCCCGAAAATCCGCACGCCTGGACCGGGCGCGCCCTGGCAAGGACAATGCAGCAACGCCTTCCGGAAGCCATGGCGGATTTGAAAAACGCTCTGGCCCGTGGCGGAGACAGACTGCAGCTATGGTTGATGAGCGGTATTATCAACCGCCAGATGCAGCGACACCGCCAGGCCGAGGCCGACTTCATCCAGGCATCCAGACTGGCGCCCCGGAGTCCGGAACCGATTTTTCAATTGGGTCTCACCTTTTTCCAGGCGGGAAAAATCCCCGATGCCCTGGAGCAATTCAACCGGGTAATGGAAATCAGCCCGTTCCACCATGAAGCCCTGCATTTTCGAGGTGTCTCCCTGCTGATATCGGGAGAAATGCAGGCGGCCACCCGGGACCTGCGCAAAGCGGCGGAGCTGGTCCCGGAAGAAGCGGCCTATCGCCTGTCCCTCGCCAATGCATTTCTTATCGAAGGGCAATCCGAGAGAGCGGCCAGGGAATACCTGGCGGGGGGACGACTGGTTCCGCATGACCCGATTCCCGCATTTTTCGCGGGTCAGGCCCTGGAAGGAGCCGGCCGACTGCAGGCCGCCCTGGATCTGTACACAAACACCTTGGGCAGAGCCGACTCCGCCTCACTGCCTATGTTCCAGGCTCTGAAACGCCGGATCAGAGAACTCCAGAGGGATATCCAGCGCATGAATCCCGAAGAAAATACCGGGTCAAAAGGAAAGCGAGAGTGAATCGTCTCAGCCGATGTCAGTCCGTCCCGGTTTTATTCACACTCCGCCCTGAACGCGGGGCCGGATATAGTAAAAAAGCGGCTGGTAAGGGGATTAAAGGAGAGGCGCAGGGACATGCGTCCGAAACGGGGAAATTCAAAACGGATCTCCTTTCCACTGACGGATTCGGCGACATCCTGTGGCAGATTTACGACCACTTCCACCTGGACCAGGTTCACTTCCCTGCCCACTCCAACCGGCTCAAGCGGAAATTCCAGGTCCCTTTCCGTATCGGGATCCCGGAAAACAAAAACCGCCACATCACCACAGATTTCCAGCAGATCGGATTCCGTCAGATTGTTCAGGGTCTGTTCCGGCCATCGACGCCCGTTGATTTCGGAGATCGTATAAACGGAATCCCGCAGCCATTTCATACCGGTTACTCCCCGGGCTTCCGGATTCCGGTTCCGAAGATACATGATGGGTTCTCCCCGGGAACTCAGTATGAATCCACTCCCCTGGAAGTCTGCGCCCCAGCGGGTGCCCTCTACCTGTCGGGTGAGGATTTCCGCCTTGTCGATCATGGCGCCCGCTCCCAGAGGTTCCCATTCATTCCGGGTCACTTCAGGGGACACTTCACCGGGTTCAGGCCTATGGGGGAGGCGTTTCTCAAATACGAGAAAGGCCTCTTCCCCCGGCGACACGCGGTAACGATGTTCTCTACAGGGATCACCATCGTCCCTGAGCCCGGTCTCCGCCTCTGTGGCAGGCATGGGGGATTCCTCGGGCGCGGCAGCGGGGACTTCTTCGGGACTCTCCGCCTCCATGGCTGTGGGCGGGGAGGACGGCGGAGGCGAAGAAACGTCATTGCCCCCGCAACCGGATACCGCGGCCAGGAGCAATATCGAAAGCCCGGCAACGACACATGGAAGAAACCAGCGTTTCATTCTGACCTCCCCGCGTACTCTACCAGTACCGGGAACAAAACTCAATATGTCCGGAAGGCCGGAGAGCCGGGATGAATCATTCCAAAGAGAACAAACCGCCGCCGAACGGTCAACCCGGAACATCCATTTCACGTCCAAGTTCTGACCAAAAAAGCGAGGAGGTTCACGGATTGGTTAGTCTAGCCAAGGCGGGAGATCAGCACGCCATGAGTCAGCTATACCGAATGCACCGCCCCATGGTACAGGCATTGGTCTGGCGATTTACCGGTGGAAACGCGGAGACCGAAGACCTGATCCAGGATTCCTTTGTCAGGGCTTTCAGAAACCTGGCGTCTTTCCGAGCGGAAAGGGCCTCCTTCCGCACCTGGTTGTATCGCATAACCTCCAATTGCTGTCTGGACCACGTGCGTCGCCGAAAAACCCGGCGCACCCATATGGAAGAGTTCTACCTGGTCGACCGGGAACATGGTTCCGAGCGTTTAATCTCTCCCGAATCCCTGGCCGACTTTGAACAAAGGCGACACATCCTGCGGAACGCAGTGACCAGGCTGCCGGCAAAACAGCGCATGGCCCTGGTTCTCAAGCATTTCAACAACATGCCCATCCGCGAAATCGCCCTGGTGATGAAGTGTACTGAAGGAACGGTAAAACGACATCTTTACCGCGCAGTCCGGCGCCTGCGCCGGGAAATAGAAAGAGAATTTCCAGGAGAGACCAATGAGGTGTAGCACCGCACGACGCCAAATGCACCTGCTATATTACGGGGAATTGCACCGGGAACAAAAAGAAGCCGTAGCGGCTCATCTGCGCGATTGTCAGGATTGCGCCGGCGAATACGCGCGGATGCGAACCATGATGAAGGAATTGACCCTGGCCGCCGCCACACCCGGCGATTCCGCGGCGGAAGAGACCTGGTCGAGGATCCGTTCCGGGCTATCCCGTCCGCCTGAACGTCACAATCTCATCCGCCTGGCCGCCGCGTTTGTCATATTCACCATCGGCCTGGGAGCCGGACTGTGGCTGAGCCGACGAATGGCGTCATCATCTCCCGCGCCGCCCCCGGAAATCGCCGTTACCCGGACGGAATGGAACCGGTACCTGGCGGATCTCGAACTCCTGCTCCTGGACGCCGGAAACAGCCGGGATCCCGTACCCGCCGGCCACGTCTCGACGGGTCGCGCCGTTGCCGCCGAGCGCCTGCTTTTCCAGAGCCGCTATTTAAGCCGGGACAATTTCTCTTCTCCGGAAGCCCGCGACCTCCTGGAGGAGACGGCCCTTCTGCTTCAAGAGATCCGCAACCGTCCGGAGTCTTTCCAGCGGGATTCCGATTGGATACGACGAATCATCCGGGAACGTCGCATGCTGGAACGAATCCGATTCCTCTTACGCAACAATGATCCGGATTCCCAGTTGGAGGTTGAACGTGCGCCGGTTATCTAGTTGCCTGCTTGCCTGGTTGTTCTGCGTCTCCCTTTTGCCCGCCATGCAGCCCATGGCGGCCAAGGAAAAACGGGTCGTATTCCAGCTGAATGGGCGGGTGGAAAATGCTGCCGGCGAAGCGGCCGCCGGGGTTCGCGTCATCCTTTTGAGCGACACCGGCGCTGCCCCCACACCGCGGCAGACCCGGACCGATGCCCGCGGGCAGTGGACATTCTCCCAGGTGAAACCCGGAAAGTGGAAACTCCAGGCCCTTGGGCGGGACGCCCTTTCGGAAATTTACCAGTTGACCATCTCCTGGCGAAAAAACCGGCATGATTTGATGCCGGTGATTCTGAAGCTCCAGGTGAAAGCCGAGGATATCCTGACCGAAGGCAAGGCCCATTTATACAGTCACCAATGGCTGGCGGCACGGAAAGCGCTTGATTTCTTCGCCGACAATTTCACTGAATCACCGATGCTGGAAGAAGTTCTGTTCTGGAACGCCTATTCCTGCTTTCGCCAGGCCAGGGAACGGCATCCCGTCTCGGCCAACCTGCGCAGCCGGGCCCTGGGCATGCTGGTAACCCTGCTGAAAAAATACCCCCGGGGACCATGGGCCGATGACGCCCGCATTCTGCGTCTGGACATATGGTGCGATCAATTTCGAGCCGGCGAACGCAAGGACCTGGAACCCCTGATGAGTACTTCGGATCCGGAGCATGAATCGGACTCCCGCGTTCGACGCGCGGCCATCGAAGTCCTCATATCGATGAAGCCCCGATTCGCCTGGAATGCTCTTCAGCGGGAATTCGCCGATACCGGGGCGGCCAGGCAACGTGGAGATCTGCTGGTTCTCATCGCCCGATTCCACCGGGACCAGGCGGCGCCGGTATTGCAGCGCATCGCTCGGAAGGATGCGGATCCTCTGGTCCGCGCGGGAGCGACGTACTGGCTGCAACGGGTAAACCGTCGTCAAGAGCCGGGTTCCACGAAACCCGGAAACATGAACAAACCGTAAAAGGAGGCCCCGGAACCAAGGGAGATAAATCGAATGACAGCACTGAATCGGAACCATCGTCAATGGATGTGGATTCTGCTGGCCGCGATGCTGCCGGTCTTTTCCGGCGCCGCTTATCCGCAGGACCAGATCCGGGAGTATGTCCAGGTAAGCGAAGTCGAGTTAACCGTCCGGGTGATGGACAAGCGGAGAATGCCCGTCGCCGGATTAACGGCGGAGGATTTTTCCATAACGGAAAACGGCCTCCCGGTACCCATTACCAGTTGTACGGAGATTCATCGGCGCATCAGCAGCGGCTCGGCGGAAACCTCTTTACCCCGCCTGTTTCTGGTTTATTTCTGGGTATGGCAGGAAAACAAAGTCTATCCCCAGGCCCTGGACGAATTGTTCAACCGGATATACCGGGAAGGCGACACGGTGGTGCTCTCTCTGCCCACCAACACCCGGGTAATCCAGAGCCGGGCCGAGATCCCCTCGGCCCGCAGGGAATTTGAAAAGGACCTGCATGAGTGGACTCGACAGCAAACGCTGCGGATGGAAGGTTTCGTCTCCAACCTGAACAGATTATTGAAGGATTTCATCGACAGCGACAGGCTGATGTATGTCCCCAACAGCGATTGGGGCTTCCGAAGGGCATTCGAGACGTTCAAGAACTCGGTTCAGAGTGATTGGAAATCTTTCCGCAGCAGCTTCCTCGATATCCCGAATCGCAATTTCCAGCGCCTGGCCGAATTGCTCCGGGGCATCAAACACCAGAAATGGGGAATCGTTTTTCTACAGCCTTCCACTTTTCCCATGGTCCATCCCAATGCGTTGATATGGACACGCTTCGAGAACGCAAACCAGGCCCAGCAGTTAAGGAGTTTCGCCAATGACATGATTCGCGTCATGCATTCACCCCACCAGGCGAAGGTTCAGATCCAGGCGTTGGAGCAGGCGTTCATCCGCGGCAATACGACCTTCCACATAGTCCGCATGGATGCCCGGCGTGATGAAACCGACGCCGAATATGACCTGGTAATGCAGGAAGTATTTTCCGACAGGCAGTGGACTTTCCAGAGGCTGGCCCAGGTCACCGGCGGACGGATCATCACCGACAACATACCGGGGCGCGGCCTGCGACACGTTGCGGAAGCGGAAGATGTGTATTACCGCCTGACCTACCGCCCGGCCCGCCATGACACCCTGAGCGACGATGATCACCGCAACTTGGTTATCTCGTCCAGCCGCCGGGATGTCGTGATTCACCATGCCAGGAGTATGCGCTTGAGCGAAGTAGAGGAAATCCGTCTGGCGGAATTCCACTCCGACTCCACCCGGGTTAAATTCATCCTGACCGGATACGCCGTGCGCATGGAGGGGGAGCGCCTGCGATCCGACATTCATGTCAGCCTGACCGCCGAATCCCCTCGGGGATTGACCCAGACCTACAGCCGGAACTTTCAGACTCCGGAACCCTTTCTCCAGGTGTCCATGGCGGTACGCTTCCCCCGATCCGGACATTACCGGCTGCATTTTTACGCGGAGGATCGATTCACCGGGATATCCGTAAAAGAGTCCCAGTTGGTTCAGGTCATCCTCCCACACGACTCCGGCGTCCAAGAAACGCCAGGAGATAAACAGCCATGAGACCTTTGCTCATCATTGTTCTTGCCTTTCTGATTACCGCGGGACTGGGCGCCGGCGATGACCCTGGTTCCGACGACCAGATCAAGGAATACGTGCGGGTCAGTCAGGTCGAGTTGATCGTCCGTGCCGTCGGTAAGGACGGAACGCCCCGGGGCGGCCTCACTGCCGACGATTTTTCAATTTTAGAATACGGAGAATCCGTTCCGGTCACCAGCTGCACGGAAATCCGTCGGCGCCTGGGCACAGTGGATCTGGCCGCCGACCAAGCCGGCGCCATAAGGGCTCCCCGGGTAATCCTGGTATACTTCTGGATCTGGCAGCAGAACGAAACCCTCAACCAGGCTTTGGACTACCTGTTCACAAAGGTTTACCGCGATGGAGACACGGTAATTCTCATGTTGCCCACCTACTCCCGGGTAATTCGCAAAGCTTCGGAAATCCCCGAATACCGGAAGGAATTCAACCATCATGTGGTGGAATGGACACAGCGGATGGCCCAGGACATCTCCGCGACAGCCAGGTATTTTGAATCCCAATGCGAGGATTTCGTACCCAAGTACCGTTCCCGGCAGGGCTCGAATCAGGAAGGAGACGAGCTGACATTCCAAAGGGTCTTTTCTGAATTCAAGACCAGTATCGAAGCGGAATGGCGCAGTTTTCAACAGCGTCACCTGGAAGCCAACCACCGACGGTTGCAGAACCTGGCGGGCGCCCTGAAAAGCATCCGCAATGAAAAATGGGCGCTTGTCTTTTTCCAGCAGCCGGTTTTTCCCGCCTTGCATCCCCATGCCAATCTGATGATACGCATGGAGAATCCGGACTTCATCAATCAATTACGGGGATTCGCCCAGGAAATGATTCGTACGATGAACAGCCCCCGCAACACGCCCGCCCAATTGCTGGATGTGGAGCAGGCGTTTATCCAGGCGGACACCACCTACCAACTGGTACAACTGGATTCCCACACCCAGGCAACCGATCATTCAAGACACCTGGTCATGCGCAACGTATTTTCCGACTGGCGTCTGGCTTTTAACCGTATCGCCCGGGCAACCGGAGGCCGCGTGGTTTCCGACAACCAGGCGCAACAGGCCTTGGAACGGCTGGTGCAGGCCGAAGATGTGTTTTACCGGATCACCTACGCTCCCCGCCGGATAGAACCCGGTAAAGTCCGCGATCAGCGTCAAGTGGAGGTACGTACCCGGGACAATGGTTTGAAAGTGTATCATCGACGCCTGATCCACCTCAGCGAAGTAGACGAGATCAAGCTGATGGATTTCCAATGCCGTCCGGAACGCTTGAATTTCGTTCTTTCCGGGTATTCCGTACGCCTGGACAAGGGTGTTCTCCACTCTTCGGTGCAGGTCTGGCTCACCGCGGAAACCCCGCGGGGAGAAACCATGGAATTTGAACGCCGATTCACGGTCCCGGATCCCTTTCTTGATGTTTCCATGGAATTGAAATTCCCGCGTCCCGGCCCGTACCGGATCTACTTCTCCGCGGAAGATCGCCTGACGGGATTGTCGGTATCCCGTACCGCCCGGGTGACCGTCCCTCCCCCACGGAAATAAAACATGACCCTGACCCGGGCGATCCTGTTCCTATGCATATGCATGGTATTACCGGGTTTCGTCACCGGGTCTTCCTACGACAGCGGGGGAAAGCTGAAACCCCTGGAGAACCTGCTCGAGAACCGACATTTCGCCGCGGCCATAGAATGGTGCGAACGGCGCCGCCCGGAACTGCGTTATTCCGGATACCGCATGGTGGCCGACTACTTCCTGTTCTGGGAACATCCGGAAAAGGCGGCTGAGTACTATAAAAAAGCAGGATACCCGCGGGGATTGAACCGCCTGGGAACATATTACTCCCGGCTGAACAATCATGACCAGGCGCGTTTCTGGTTCGAGCAGTCGGCCCCCGGCCGCGAAAGAATGCGGTTTTTCATGGAAGAGGGACGACGGCTTGAAGAGAAGGGGGATCTGGAAAGCGCCAGGAAAGCTTTTGAAAATGCCCGGGAAGACCTGATCGCCCGCATCGTTTCGCTTGAATTCGACACCGACATGGAAGACGCCGCCGCCCGAAGAAAAATCCGGGAGGCGCTGGAAAGGCTGCCCCGCAAACCGGAAGAAACGGAGCAGTTAGAGCGCCTGCAGACAATCCTCAGCAAGGCGGGAGAGTATTGTCGCCAATTGCACCAGCGGGTTTACTACTACTATTGCATTGAAGATATCATGGAAAAAATCGACCGGCGCTGGGAATTGGGAAACCTCCCTGGACACCGGCGCCGCCTTGACGGCGCCAAAATTCCACCCCGGCGCATCAACCGCTCATATCGCTTTGATTACCAGCTGGTCCGCAAGGATGAAAGTACCGAACACCTTGAATCCCGTACCCTGCTGAGAGAAAACGGGATTCCCCGCCGAGTGGAAAACGCCGCCAATGCGGCGGTTTTCCGAGTTTCACAACCGGTGTTCGCGCCGATTGAATTCCTGGCTCCCCGCTGGCAGACCATGTACTGGTTCCGGATATTAAAGGAAACCCGCTGGCATAAACGACCGGTCGTGGTAATCCAGGCGGTGCCCCATGATCCCGGAAACCGCCGCACCATCAGCGGAAAAATCTGGATAGACCGCAAAGACGGCAGCGTATTGCGTATCCAGATGGTACCCAAAAGCATCCGCAACCACCACCAGGTCCGGCTTGAGGCGACTCGGCGCGGATTGACACCGGCATTGACGTTCGAGATCCAGTTTTTGAAAACCAGTGCCGGGTTCCGATTTCCTACCCGCTGCATCCTGGAGGAACGGTATTCATCTCCCCATTCTCCGCCTTTTGTCCGGGTCCATTCGGAATATCATTACCGGAAATACCGGTTTTTCCAGGTAAAAAGCCGGGTATCCGCGCCCACGATTTCCGAGCCGCTCCTGTAAACCGGAATCCCCGCGCCACAGGTTGACATTCACCCTTGCAACTGATATATCAGACATCAGAATGGGCATACAGAAAGGTTATATTTTCGACATGAAACGTTTCGCCGTACACGACGGTCCGGGAATCCGAACCACCGCGTTTTTCCAGGGTTGCCCGCTGAACTGCCCCTGGTGTCATAATCCCGAATCTCGCGCCGTTCCCGGAAAGGAAAAGCGCTTAAACGGCACGGAAGAGATAACCGTCCCGGAATTGACGTCCCGGCTGGAAAGGGACCGGATCTTTTATGAGGAATCAGGTGGCGGCGTCACCTTTTCCGGCGGCGAACCCCTGTCCCAGCCGCACTTCCTTGATGCCTTGCTGTCGGCATGCCGGGAGCGGGGCCTGCACACCGCGTTGGATACCTGCGGCCATGCTCCCCCGGGAGGCGCCCTGCCCCTGCTGCGCCGGGCGGACCTGGTGTTGTTCGACATCAAGATTCTCTCATCCCGGCGGCATCTTCAGGTTTGCGGCACGGACAACACCCGGATCACGGCCAACCTGGAAGGCCTCCTGGATTCGGGGAACCGCTTATGGCTGCGGTTCCCCCTGATCCCGGGATATACCGACAGTGAAGACAATATCAACGGGCTTGAAGATCTGGTCCGCCGTAACGCCCACGGCATCGAACGTATTTCCATCCTGCCCTTTCATCCCGCGGCGGAACACAAATACCGCCGCCTGGACAAAACAAATCCCATGCAGGGTGTTCCCCTGCTTGCGGAAAACCAGGCGGCGGCCCTGAAAAACCGCCTGGATGCCATTCATCCCGCAGTCCATATAGGAGGCTGAAATGAACGAACGCATTCACCGCCTGCGCCGCCGCAGCCTGGAGACCCACCCCAGCATTTCCGCGGAACGCGCCCGGCTGCTTACGGAATTCATGCAAAAAGAAGACAATGCCCTCCTGGCGGCTCCGATCATGCGGGGTCGCGCTTTCCGCCACATAATGGAGAACAAGCACCTCTTCCTGGACAAGGGTGAACTCATCGTCGGGGAGCGCGGCCCCGCTCCCAAGGCCACGCCCACCTATCCGGAGATTTGTCTTCACTCCCTGGAAGACCTGGAGATCCTCGACTCCCGCCCCAAGGTCTCCTTTGCGGTTGATAAAGAAACCAAACGGATTTATGCCGAAGAGATCATTCCCTTCTGGAGAGGGCGCACCGTGCGGGAACGCATGTTCCGGGACTTGTCCTCCGACTGGCACCGGGCCTATGAAGCGGGAGTATTTACCGAGTTTCAGGAGCAACGTGCTCCGGGACACACCGCCGGGGGAAGCCGGATATTTTCCCGGGGTTTCAAAGAAATCCTCCGGGAGATCCGGACCGCGATTTCGGAAACCCGAGAGCCCGCCAGGCTGGAAGAACTCACGGGCATGGAGGAGGCGGCCCGGGGGGTGATCGCCCTGGCCCGGCGCTACGCCGCCCTGCTGGAAAAGCAGGCTCGCGCCGAAACCGATCCGGGACGAAAAAAAGAATTGGCCGTCATGGCGGAGATCTGTTCCCGGGTGCCGGAGCAACCTCCCGGGACATTCTGGGAAGCCCTGCAACACTATTGGTTCATTCACCTGGGCGTCATCACCGAGTTCAACACCTGGGATTCCTTTAATCCCGGGCGCCTGGACCAGCATCTGCTCTCTTTTTACCGCCGGGACCTGGCGGACGGCCGCATTACTCCCGAGCGCGCCCGGGAATTGCTGAGCGCTTTCTGGATCAAGTTCAACAACCAACCGGCTCCCCCGAAGGTCGGGGTCACCGCCCAGGAGAGCAACACTTACACCGATTTCTGCCTGATCAACCTGGGGGGGGTCACCCGGGACGGCCGGGACGCGGTCAACGAATTGACCTTCATGATCCTTGACGTTATCGAGGAGATGCGCATCCTGCAACCCAGTTCCATGGTCCAGGTCAGCCGGAAAAATCCCGACCCTTTTCTCCGGCGGGCGCTGCGGATCGTTGCCTCCGGCTTCGGACAACCCTCCATATTCAACACCGATGCCATCGTAGCGGAACTCCTGCGCCAGGGAAAGTCCATCGAAGACGCCCGGGAAGGCGGCGCCAGCGGCTGCGTGGAAACCGGAGCCTTCGGCCGGGAGGCCTATTTCCTCACGGGCTATTTCAACCTTCCGAAAGTCCTTGAACTGACCCTGCACAACGGCCGGGACCCCCGGACGGGGATTCAACTCGGCCCCCTCACGGGAGAGCCCCGGGACTTCAAGGATTTCTCTGACCTGGTGCGAGCTTTTTCAAAACAGGTAGACTATTTCACGAACCTGAAAATCCGGGGCAACAACCGGATCGAAAGGATCTACGCCACGTCCATGCCGGCGCCGTTCCTTTCCCTGGTCATCGAGGATTGCGTCGCCCGGGGCATGGACTACCATGAGGGTGGCGCCCGCTACAACACCTCATACATCCAGGGCGTCGGACTGGGCACCATCACCGACTCCCTTTCCGCCATCAAGCATCATGTATTCGACACCCGTGAGCTCTCCATGAGAGAATTGCTCACCATGCTTGAAGCGAATTTCGCCGGAAACGAGTCCTGGCGAAAACGCCTGGCGCAGGACACCCCTCGCTGGGGCAATGACGAGGACGCCGCCGACGACCTGGCCGTAATGGTTTTCGACACTTTCTTCCACGCCGTGGAGGGGAAGCCCAATACCCGCGGCGGCGCACACAGGATCAACCTGCTGCCCACCACGTCCCACGTGTACTTCGGCAGCGTCACCGGCGCCACCCCGGAAGGGCGCCGCGCGGGCACACCCCTTTCCGAAGGTATCTCCCCGGTTCAGGGGGCGGATCGCAACGGCCCCACCGCGGTGATCCGTTCCGCCGCCCGCATTGACCATCTGCGCACCGGGGGTACCCTCTTGAATCAGAAGTTCTCCCCGGAACTCTTCCGGGATCCTGAAAGCGCGGAGAAACTCCTCTATCTGATCCGGGCGTATTTCCGCATGGACGGCCATCACGTCCAATTCAACGTAGTGGACGCCGACACCCTGAGAGAAGCGCAGCGGGAACCGGAAAAGCACCGCGACCTGATCGTGCGGGTAGCGGGCTACAGCGACTACTTCAACGACCTGGGAAAGGATCTGCAGGATGAGATCATCCGCCGCACCCAGCACCGCGATTTCTGATCATTCTTCCGCGAAACCTTCATTCAGGACGGCCCCACGATTTCAGATTCTACTCGACGGTAACCTCCACTTCCGGAGACACCGTCAGTAGCGAACCGTCGACGGCCACGGCCTCAACACGGTATCCATAGGTTCCCGGATCCAGATACGCATCGGTATAAGAGTACTCACCGGCCTGGAAATCGGCGGGAGGGAACTCATGTATTTCCGCGAAGCCTCCGCCGCCTCGGCTGCGCAGGATCACGAAACGGGCCACTTCCGTCCCCTGGGGGTTGTCCAGAGTTATCCTCAGCTCCACATAGCTGCGCCGGACGATCCAGGCCCTCTCTTTTTCCACATTCACCTGCAGGGACAGGACCATATTCGGAATTTCCACCTGGATTTCATCCCGGCCGCTCTGAGACGCATCGTCCACGGCCACCGCCTGAAGCAGGTGAGTCCCGGCCTGATGGAGAGTCGTATCCCATGCCAGGGAGTACTCCGTCGTCACGCCCGGAGTGGATAGCCCGCCCGGGGAATCCAGGTGAATAAAGTCCTTGAAGCTTCCGTAACAACTGATTAAATCGCCGGATTGCGACCAATCTTTCATCAGGATACTGCCCAGCAGGGTATCGCCTCCGGATCCATCGGAACCCATCCAGCGGATATCTCCGGTGCCGTCCACGCGAATCCGCTTGACCGGAATTCCCGGACCGGGTAGTTCCGAAATCGTACCCGCATCGGGATCAAGACGGAGCACGACATCCAGACCCTGCCGCCGACCCGCGAAAACCGGGGCGTTCGTTTTGGTCAGAATGCAATCGACATCCAGGGTCAAACCGGCGGAAAGTTCATGTTCAAGACGGGAATCGCCGTCGGAAGACACCCGCATAATCCCCATTGTGGTTGCCAGCAAGGCCTGGTTTTCTCCCGCGGGAACCACCCATTTCACCGGGCCGGAACCGGGAATGCGGAGCATCCCGCCGTCCGGCGGCATAAGCCACCATTCTCCGTTACGGGCCGCCACCACGAGCGAACCGTCACGCAGCAGGCACCATTCCGAAGCTCCTGCGGGCACCGACGCCACCAGGGACACGAGATTCCCGGATTCCCTGCGCAAAAAGTTGGTACTCCCCCGGTTCCCGATCACGGGAAACACCAAAGTCCCCCGGCGGTCGAGCTGAAACACCGGGCTGGTTTCGCATCCGGTATACACGGCACGTCCCCTTGTAGATACGCCGGCGATGTCTCCGGTAGCCGGGTTCAGATCCAGGAGGTGGAACACACGTCCGTCAAGCAAAGTCCGGGGACGCATCAATGCCGCGAGGATGGAACCTCCCGGACCGGCGGCCAATGCCTCTACGCGGAATTCCCGGTCTCCCAGCGGGCTCATGGCTCCGGAATCATCCAGTTTGATTAAAACGCCTCCATGATCAACCAGCAGATAGGCGGCGCCGTCCAAGTCCAACCGGGACGCCTCCGCGTTCCGATTGCCGGGAGTGCCGGTTCCAATCATTTCTCCGTCCAGGAGGAAATCCACCCGTTGCACATCCAGGTCCGCTTCCACCATGGCGGTAACCGTTACGGTACCGCCCACCACGGCTCCATGGGCCGGGTTGGTTATATGAACCTTTGGGCAGGTTAGGGTCTTGAACGTCCTTTCCGTTCCATACGCGGTTCCCGCGGAGTTGACGGCATAGGCGCGCACGTAATAGGTAGTGGCCGGAGACAGGCCGGACAATGTACTCGTAAAGCTCCCGTTTCCATGCCCGTCGGAAGTGCGGTTGTTGGCGCGGGTGGGACGGGAGGACGTACTCCAGCACACACCCCGGGCGGTGACGGATTGGCCG